>Ga0208244_100407_pt1 | contig 44517 bp, 41 predicted proteins | sample SubbioCR12Aug_5A_FD_184828 | JGI IMG/M metagenome (GOLD analysis project Ga0208244, IMG submission 184828) | Serpentinite rock and fluid subsurface biosphere microbial communities from McLaughlin Reserve, California, USA - CR12Aug_5A (SPAdes) | ecosystem: Environmental > Terrestrial > Deep...
CGCCGCAAGTTCTTCGATCTTTATGCGGCCAACCAGAGCCCGGTCGCCGCCGAGGCGCTGCGCCGGATCGGGGAACTGTATGAGGTGGAACGGCAAGCGGCCGGGATGGATGCGGCGAGTCGGCACCAGCTGCGGCAGAGCGACGCCCGTCCCAAACTGGATGCCTTGCGGACGTGGCTGATCGAGACCAGGATCGGCGTCGCCCATGGCGGCGCCACGGCCAGGGCCCTCGATTACAGTATCAAGCGCTGGCCGGCGCTGATGCGCTATGCCGACAGCGGCGTGCTGCCGATCGATAACAATCCGGTGGAGAACGCGATTCGCCCGATCGCAGTCGGGAAGAAGAACTGGCTGTTCGCCGGCTCGGAGCGTGCCGGGAAACGGGCGGCGGCGATTCAGAGCCTGCTGGGCACCGCCAGGCTCAACGGCCTGGATCCTCATGCCTGGCTGAAGGATACGCTGGAGAAATTGCCGGCTTGGCCCAATAGCCGGATCGATGAGTTGCTGCCGCTGAGGGCGGCATTACCGTAAATCCTGCTTCTGTTGGGGTGGGGCGGTTGGACGCTTACGCGTCGCCGCGAGATCGCGTCGCTGCTCGCCAATGGACTGGCGCGCCTGCGTATCAGCGGCGCTGAACAGTCGGCAAACATCGCCGAAGAGAGCGAGTTTGAGCTTGGCTTCTCTGGCAACCAGCGCGTTCATTCAGACCCCGTCAACAAGACATCTACGGAGTCGAAATGAGCACGCAAGCACCAACACATTCAACGCCACCCTCGGTAGCGGCGCAAATCGCCAGGCTGCCCGAGCTGCCCATGGCCGAAATCAAAGCGCTCTGGCAGAAGCTGGTCGGTGGTGATACGCCCACGCACAACCGCCAGTTCCTTGAACGCCGGCTTGCATACCGGCTGCAGGAGGCGGAGTTCCGCAAGGTCGACGCCAACCTGCTGGATCGCAATCAGCGTCGCATCGCATCCCTGGTGGAAACCGGCAAGGTCAAGAAGCGCGACCGCGATTACCGCCCGGCCGCCGGCACGGTGCTGACCCGGGAATACAAAGGCGTCGAGTGCCGCGTGATCGCGACCGCCGACGGCCAGTACGACTTCCAGGGCCGGATGTTCCCCAGTCTTTCGATGATCGCCCGCGAGATCACCGGCATGCGCTGGTCGGGTACGCTGTTCTTTGGTCTCCGACCGCCTGCCAACGCCAAGACCAAGCCGTCCACCAAGAAGAGAGGTGGACGATGAGCGAAGTCTTGAAGCGCCGCATGCGCTGCGCGGTCTACACGCGCAAATCTACCGACGAGGGGCTGGACCAGGAATACAACTCCATCGACGCCCAGCGCGATGCCGGTCATGCCTACATCGCAAGTCAACGCGCCGAGGGCTGGATTCCGGTAGCCGACGACTACGACGATCCTGCCTTTTCCGGTGGCAACATGGAGCGCCCGGCGCTGCGCAGCATGATGGCGGACATCGAGGCCGGCAAGATTGATGTGGTCGTGATCTACAAGATCGACCGCCTGACACGCAGTCTGGCGGACTTTTCCAAGATGGTCGAAGTGTTCGAGCGCTACGGCGTGTCCTTCGTGTCGGTCACACAGCAGTTCAACACCACGACCTCGATGGGCCGCTTGATGCTGAACATCCTGCTGTCCTTCGCCCAGTTCGAACGCGAGGTGACCGGTGAGCGCATCCGCGACAAGATCGCGGCCAGCAAGCGCAAGGGTATGTGGATGGGCGGCGTACCACCTCTAGGCTACGACGTCGAGAACCGCCGACTGGTGCCCAACGAACGCGAGGCCAAACTGATCCGGCACATCTTTCAGCGCTTCGTTGAACTCGGCTCCAGTACGGCGCTGGTCAAGGAGCTGAAGTTGGACGGCGTGACGTCGAAGGCGTGGACGACCCAAGACGGCAAGACTCGTGAAGGCAAGCCGATCGACAAGGGTCTGATCTACAAGCTGCTCAGCAACCGGACTTGCCTCGGGGAGTTGCGCCACAAGGACCAGTGGTACCAGGCCGAACACCCACCCATCATCGACCGCGAACTGTGGGACAGCGTCCACGCGATCCTGGCCACCAACGGTCGGGTGCGCGGCAATGCAACGCGGGCGACCGTGGCGTATCTGCTCAAGGGCATCGTGTTCGGCAACGATGGCCGGGAACTGTCGCCGTGGCACACGACCAAGAAGAATGGCCGTCGGTACCGGTACTACGTGCCTCAGCGGGACGCCAAGGAGCACGCGGGCGCCTCGGGCCTGCCGCGACTGCCGGCCGCCGAACTCGAGTCGGCGGTACTCGATCAACTGCGGACGATCCTGCACGCCCCGAATCTCCTCGGGGACATGCTGCCGCAGGCGATCAAACTCGACCCGACCCTCGACGAAGCCAAGATCACCGTGACCATGACCCGGCTCGACGCGATTTGGGATCAACTCTTTCCAGCGGAGCAAACCCGCATCGTTAAATTGCTGGTCGAGAAAGTCATCGTGTCGCCGAACGACCTCGAAGTGCGGCTTCGCGCCAACGGCATCGAGCGTCTGGTGCTGGAACTGCGCCCCGAACCGGTCGACCAAAAAGCGGAGGCGCTGGCATGAGCGACATCCGCATCCAGAAGACCGGCGAGCCAGACGTACTGCAGACCAGCGACGGCAGACTGACCCTATCGGTGCCGATCCAGATCAAACGCCGCAGTGGCCGCAAACTGGTCACTCTCCCAAACGGCGAAACCGCCCCGGTCAGGCCGTGGGACGTGGCGCCGACGCCGCTTCAGATGGCGCTGGCCAGGGGCCACCGCTGGCTGGCCATGCTGGAGTCGCGGGAAGTAAAGTCCCTGAAGGAAATTGGCGTGGGGGAGGGGATCGACAACAGCTACGTGAGTCGGATGGTCAACCTGACCACGCTGGCGCCCGACATCGTGGCGGCCATTCTGGACGAGACGTTGCCACCGCAGGTGACGTTGTTCGATCTGGCGTCAGGGACGCCGCTGTTGTGGGAGGAACAGCGGGCAATCATCAATTGCTGATTGCCGTCGGACGTGAACCGTACGGGTTGGATCACTTGCCGAGAGACCAGCCGGAGGCCTTGATCAGCTGAAGAACCCGTCCGACTTCGGATGAGGCTGGAGTCGTGTCGATGAACGGGAAGAGTTCCGTTAGCATGTCGCCGAAGGTCAGTATCTCGATGGGGTTGCCGCCGAGATTCTCACGGAACGTCGCGTTATCCTGCCATGCCGATCGGCTGCCGATGACTTTCGTGACAGCCGTGATGTAGGTGAACGAGGACGATCCAGTCAGCTCGGGACAGTCGCCATGAAAGCGGCTGCCCATTTTTCCCTGGTCAGCTCGCGGAACCCGCGCCAGGCTTCACGCCCCGAGACCACCTTGTTGTTGGCGATGGCATCGATCCAGTATTCGGGACGGAAGCCACCCTGCCAGCTCTTGCAGCTCACCACCATCACCCGACGCACGCCGTCAAGTCGCGGATGGATGCCGATCACGTCGATGTCGCTATGCACAGCATCCTGGCGGGTGTTGTACTCCGCGTGATCGCCGGCGGGTCGGAACTTGATGTTGTGCCTGGTGAAGTACCCTTTGTGCTGCAGGTACTCGTCCACCATTTGTTCGAGGATGTCCTCTTTCATTCCTGTCCCCCCTCGCGATCGATCCGTTGGCTGGCGAATCCCTCGAACTCCGGCTTGAGTCGGCACTGCAGAAACGCCTCAAGCAGGTTGAGGACGTGGACGCCGAGCGTCGCGTCGAGGATGAAGTTCACCCGCTCGGTGTGCTCCCTGATCCAGCCGGAGACGTTCGTCTCGTTCAGACAGTCGACGCCGATGCGCTCGCCGTGCTTGATCAGCGAGGCTGCCAGGGTGCTCTTCGCACTGCCGGCGTTGTAGTGTTGAGCCGTATAGCGGGCAGCGCTGTTGGGGCCGACCTTCCCGACCTTCAGCACACGAGGCCCACACGAGAAGACGTACACCGCCATCGTGCCGGGCGGCAGCTCCTTGGGTGGCACATGCGGCGCAGGGCGTCGATCGACCACGATGGCCTTGGACGCCAACGAGACGCCAGCAATGCCGGCGACACGGCAAAAATCCTCCAAGAGCAGATCCGGATTCCAGGTCATCGGCCCGATTCCTCTCTGCTCGCCGCCCACCCGCTACCTGCATGCCATGCCAGCGGGAAAGCGGCAGCTTGCCGTAGCGCGCCCAGCGGGGGCGACAGGAATGCACGCAGACCTACAACGACCTCGGAAAGCTGAAGCTCGATCAGTGCGTTCTTCCTCAGGAATGCCTGCCACTGGGTCTGCTTCTGCCGGTCCTGTGCGAATTCGTCGCTCAAGCCGAAAGGGACGCCATCCGGCAGTGGCGTCCTGCGGCGCTCAAAGGTGGCGTGGATCGCCCGGCAGAGGAGCTCGCCGTCGAAGTCGGTGTGGCGTGCCAGTATCCAAAGATCGAAGTAATCCTTCATGCGACTGTTGGCGATCCCCAGCGAGGAGAGCGCCTCGAACTTCTCGACGACCACGGTATAGCGTGGATAGACGCGCAGCTTTGGTGCCTCGAACTCGGACAGCATGACGGGGTACTCGACATCCTCCGGCCCGGGCGTGACCGCGTCACCGAACCCGATGTCGACCTGGATTGGACAGCGCGCGCCGTCGATCAACCCGAGCAGTGTGACGCGCACGCCTGCGTAGTTGGCGTCTTTTCGAATCTCGGCAGCCCGCACGGTGTCGGCTTGAAACGCCACGCCATCGGGCGTCTCGATCGTACAGATATCCTTGAAGATGCTTTCGACGTGCGGCAGTTCCGCCGAGCCAAAACCCAGAAAGTCAGCATCTCTGGTCGGACGGTGCGGGATGTCGAACCACAGGTCAAACAGCAGGGCACCCTTGAGCAGGAACTGATCCGCGCGCTTCGAGATGCTGATCCGGTACAGGAGGCGCTCAATCGCGTAGCGAGTCAGGACCAGATTGAAATCCTGCTTGGTCTCGCGGGCGCGGTTGAGCAGACGGGCACGCACGGATGCCGCCACGTTTCGTTCATTCATGACAGGCTTTCCATGTAGGGGCGCATCACGTTGGCCACTCGGCACAGGGTGGCATAGCGCCAGAGTTCGTCCATGCTCACGCGCTTGGCTCGCCAAGCCTCCTGGAGCGCTTCCATCGCCACATCGAGGCCGATCTTGTTGCGAAACTTGAAGCAGTCAGCCACGGTGCGGGCGACATTGGTCACGCGCACGGTCACGCCATCGATCTGGTGCTCTTCAATCCCATCGGTCAGCGCGGCACCCGAGAAGCGCACGATGCGCAGTGGGGGATAATCCATCTTCGGCGCACGGGCCTTGTTGGGAATGGCCAGCCAGACCTCGAACGGTGACTGCGTGGTGAGATCGTGCACGCGCAGTGCCGACAGCAGGCAGACGATGGCTTGCGGGTGTTTGCGTGCCACCTCGGCCAGCGTGCCATGCTCGGACACGCTGCGATCAGGACGAGCGTACAGACCGCGACCCACGCGGGTGAGCAGGCCCTGCCGAACCAGCCGCGTCAGGGCGATACTGGGCAGCCCAAGCGCATTGAGGTCGCGCGGGCGAATGAGGCCACGTTGAGCGGCGAGATCCAGAACACTTTGATGCGAACTTTCCATGTCGCCATGATGTTGCATTACGTCGGTAGTTGTCAATAACTACCGACGTAATGCAACGTGTATAGTTTCCTTTGCCTGCCGATGCCCCAATCCAACCGCTCGATTCGTCCGCGCGTAACTCTTTGATCTGTATGGAGCTGGCTTGTGGCCCTTGCGGACTTCGGGCCAGTTTCAGGGAGCGAGGTCGGAGCGAGGAATGGCCAGGAGAGAGTGGAATGTGGCTCGGAACGGCCAATTCAGGCGGTTGGCGAAGTCCGCAGGCGTTCGCAGGAACCCGCACGAGTACGCGGGGACTGGCGCAAACAGGCAAGAAAAGACCCCAACCGGATAAGGGTTGGGATTTCACATTATGGTGGCGGATGGTTGACGGCAGAACTGGTTCCTCGGTCAGCCATTTCGGGCCACTGCGAACCGGTGCGAATTCCCGCGTAATCACCGCGACAGCAGCTCGATGTAGGGCTGGTAGCTGTAGCTGCGATTCTTCTTCTGGCCGGTCATTTCCGTCACGATGCCCAGGTCTTCCAGTACCTTGACGGCGGCAGTGGCGGTCGGAAAGGTGGTTTCCAGTTTTTGCCGCACCCGTTCGATTGTGAAGCGCGGCATCATGGGCAGCAGCTCGAACAGCCGGTAGCTGGCGGGCCCGGCTTTGGGCGCTTCGAGCAGGCGGCGTCGATCCGCCGCGATCAGGCTGGCAATCGCGATGATACTGCGTTCGGCGTCACTGGCGGCGGTCGCCACGCCTTCGAGGAAGAACGACACCCAGGCTTCCCAATCGCCTTCGGTGCGGATGATCGACAGGCGCCGGTAGTACTCGGCCTGATGCTGCTTGAGGTAGCCGCTCAGGTACATAAGCGGTTCCGGCAGCAATCCCCGCTGTTCCAGCAGTGCGGCAATCAGCAGGCGTCCAATGCGGCCATTGCCGTCGAGGAAGGGGTGGATGGTTTCGAATTGGGCGTGTGCCAGCGCAATCCTGACCAGCGACGGGAGCGCGCTTCCCTCATCGTGAATGAATTGCTCCAGATCGCCCAGCAGATCTGCCACCCGGTCGGCCGGTGGCGGCACGAAAGCGGCGTTGCCCGGACGGGTGCCGCCGATCCAGTTCTGGGAACGGCGCAGTTCCCCGGGTTGCTTACCGGCACCGCGCACCCCATCGAGCAGGACACGGTGGGCCTCACATAGTAGGCGCACGCTGATGGGCAGTCCATTGGGGTCGCGCAGGTTGTCCTGTACCAGCCGGAATGCGCGCAGATAGTTGGTGACTTCCTCGACATCGTCCGTGTTGCTGACGGCGAACCCTGCTTCCTCGTCGAATAGGTCGGTCAAGGTGGCCTGGGTGCCTTCGATTTGCGAGGTGAGCAGGGCCTCCTTGCGGATGGCGCTGTATAACAGCCAGTCTACCGAGGGTACCAGCCCCGACACCCCGGACAGGCGGGCAAGCGCCAGCTCGGCCTGATGCTTCAGGTCGGCATACGCCTCTGGTGCAAGCGCAGGCTCGGCGGGCGGCAGCGGATGTGGAACGAAGGCCTGAACCGCTTCGCCCAGCGTAGTCGAGATGGCGTAAGTGCCCGTGGTCCGCTTCATGCTAAAGGCATCTTTAATGTGAACTTGTCTTATTAAAGCATTCTTTAATACTAAACGCCAGCATTAAAGCAGCCTTTGATCAGAGGGCTCGCCGCCGGCCTGCACCGGTCTGTGAAGGATGTCTTGACGGTCACGGGCGGTGCTGCCGCAGAATCGGCTTCTTGCGCGGTCGGTTATGGCCACTGCCGCTTTCGCATCACGTACTGCCGGTCTGCCCAGGCAAACTGCAAGAACTCTTTCATGGCGGGCACCTCAGCCGCGCCAGCGTGGGCGGCCCGATTGACCGCCCACGCGCTGTCACAAAGCGAGTCGATCACATCGCGTAACGCGGCGCTACATCCATCCGTTGCTGGTCAAGATCACTCATCAGGCTGGCTGCGGCATCGCCAAACGCAATACTGGCCATCCGTCCGTTCATCTGAGCTCGTTCCCGTTCCCGCGGTGTGGCCTGCGTTTGCATGATCTGGCTCGCAATCTCGCCCCATCGCGTGATGGGGTCGGCCATCGACTGATGCCTGTGGCCGGTCAGCTTGTTGATGTTGGAATAGCGCCCACCGGGGTGCGCGAAATCGTCTAGGAAGCCCAGGATCACGATGGGCAACGAATCGGCCTGAAATCCATCCAGCGCAGTCACGTTGCGTGCAGCGCAAACGGACTTTGCGGCGTCGAAGAGGGCGCGAAGCTTGTGCCCGTAATCCTCGACGGCCTTGCTGTCGGGAGGAACCAGATGGTTACGCGCCATATGGTCGAGGATCAAGACCAGCTTCAACACCCGCTCAAAACCAATCGATAGTTCGAAGAAGGCCGAATAGAACAATCCCTTCTTGTCCCCCAGATTGGCGCGACGTAGCGCCGTGAGGCCATTGCAGAGGCAGGCTTGGGCCAGCAAGCCCTCTTGCTCCAATAGGTACCAAGTCGGGCTGAATTTCATCAGGCTGACTCCCCGTTGTTCAGCGCCGGCGTGTGTTGGCGTTGGCGTATTTGCCATCGGAGGCAGTTATTCGAAAACTTCGAATAACTGGAGGCCCTCATACGCGTGAATGCCCCGGTTGCCACGAGGCGGACAGCACCTCGGCCTGCTGCAACACCGTCTGCACCGCCGCGTCCTGCAGGTCGGGCGGGTAGCCGTACTTGCGCAGGATGCGCTTGACCAGCACGCGCAGCCGCGCGCGGGCCGATTCACGGTGAGCCCAGTCGACGGCGACGTTTTCGCGCAAGGACACCAGCAACTCGTGAGCGATCACGCGCAGCTTGTCGTCGCCCATTACCTGCAGGGCAGATTCGTTTTCCGCCAGCGCGTCGTAGAAGGCGATCTCCTCGTCGGACAGGCCCTGTTCCTCGCCGCGATTGCGCGCGGCACGGATGTCCTGGGCGAGCTTGATCAGCTCTTGCAGCACCTCGGCGGTGGTGATGGCGTTGGCGTGGTAACGCGCGATGGCATCTTCCAGCCGTTCGGTGAAGGCGCGGGTCTCGACCACGTTGGTGCGGGTGCGGGAGCGGATACTGTCATTGAGCAGTTTGCGCAGCGCTTCCAGCCCCAGGTTCTTCTTCTCCATCTGCTGTACTTCGAGCAGAAATTCGTCGGAGAGGATGGAAATGTCCGGCGTCTGGATACCGGCAGCGGCCAGGATGTCGACGATCTCGGTGGACACCACGGCGCGGCTGACGATCTGCTGGATGGCCAGCTCGCGATCCTGCCGTGTCGCACCGGCACCGGTGGCCGTCTTGACCAGCGCGGCACGGATGGCCTGGAAGAAGCCGACTTCCTCGCGGATGCCGCGTGCCTCGTCCGAACTCGCCGCCAGTGCGAAGGCCTTCGACAGCGCCAGCACGCCATCGGCAAAACGCCGCTGCGCCTGTTTCTTCGCATCCGGCGTCTTTTCCGCAGCCGCCCATTGTTGCTGCCTGTCGAGTATCCATTCGATGGCGCCGGCCATCATCGCCAGCCGTTCGCCGGGCGTACCGCCGAGTCCCGTTCGGTAGTCGAAGCCGTGGAACATGTCGCGCACGATCTCGTACTTTTCCAGCAGCACCGCCACGGCTTCGGCTTCGTCGATGCCGGTTTTGTCCTGGTCGGGTTTCGAGTACTGCGCCAGCGCCGACTTCAGGTTCTGGGCGATGCCGATGTAATCCACGATTAGGCCCGCCGGCTTGTCGCGGAACACGCGGTTGACGCGGGCGATGGCCTGCATCAGGCCGTGGCCGCGCATCGGCTTGTCGATGTACATGGTGTGCATGCTGGGTGCATCAAAGCCGGTCAGCCACATGTCACGCACGATCACCAGCCGCAGTGGGTCCTGCGGGTCACGGGCGCGCTTGGCGAGCAGATCGCGGCGCGCCTTGTTGCCGATGTGCTGTTGCCATTCCACCGGATCACTTGCCGCGCCCGTCATCACGATCTTGATGCTGCCGGCGTTATCATCGTTGCTGTGCCAGTCGGGGCGTAGCTTGATGATCTCGTCGTAGAGCGCCACGCAGATGCGCCGGCTCATGCACACCATCATCGCCTTGCCATGGAGCGCCGCCACCCGGTCTTCGAAATGCTGCACCAGGTCGGCGGCCACCAGCGCGAGGCGCTTTTCGCTACCCACCAACGCCTCCACAGTGCTCCATTTCTGCTTGGTGCGTTCGGCGCTGGGTTCGTCCTCGTCTTCCAGCAGCGCCTCGATCTCGGCGTCGATGCGCGGCTTCTCGTCTTCATCCAGCTCGATGCGCGCCAGCCGCGATTCGTAGTAGATCGGCACCGTGGCACCGTCTTCCACCGCGCGGCTGATGTCATAGATGTCGATGTAGTGGCCGAACACCGCCGGGGTATTCACGTCGGTCGCCTCGATGGGTGTGCCGGTGAAGCCGATGAAGGAGGCATTGGGCAGGGCATCGCGCAGGTACTTGGCAAAGCCGTAGGCGATCTCGCCGGTCTTGCTGGCCACTTTCGCCCTGAAGCCGTACTGGCTGCGGTGGGCCTCGTCGGCGATGACCACGACATTGGAGCGGTCGGTCAGCGCCGGGAAATCGGTTTCGTTCGTCGCTGGGGAGAATTTCTGCAAGGTGGTGAAGATCACGCCTCCCGAGGCGCGATTGAGCAGGGTGCGCAGATGCTCGCGGTCCTGCGCCTGCACCGGCGTCTGGCGGATCAGGTCCTTGCACATGGCGAAGGTGGCGAACAGCTGGTCGTCCAGATCATTGCGGTCGGTCAACACCACCAGCGTGGGATTGGCCATGCGCGGGTCGAACACCAGCAGGCCCGCGTAGAAGGCCATCAGCAGGCTCTTGCCGGAACCCTGCGTGTGCCAGATCACCCCGGCCTTGTGGTCGCCGGGCGGTTGGTCCTTGACGCTGGGCAGGCCGTAGACAGCCGGGTCCTCGGCCACCGCACGCTGGCTCGCCCGTAGCGTGGAGATCACGGCCTTCTTGACGGCGTGGAACTGGTGGTAACCGGCGATGATCTTGATCAGGCCGGATGGACTCTCACCGAACACGGTGAAGTGGCGCAGCAGGTCGAGGAAGCGCCCGGGCTCGAACACGCCCTCGATCAGCGTGGCCATCTCCGGCATGCCCTTGGGCTCGATGCGTGTGCCGTCCGTGGTGCGCCAGGGCATGAAGCGCTCCTGATCCGCTGACAGAGAGCCCACCCGTGCCGACAGGCCATCGGAGGTCACCAGCAGCGCATTGCTGCGAAACAGCGCCGGGATCTGCTGTTTGTAGGTCTGCAGTTGATTGAAGGCGCCGGCCAGCGTCGCGTTCTCGCCGCCGGGGGCTTTCAGTTCCACCACAGCCAGCGGCAGGCCGTTGACGAACACCACCACGTCCGGCCGACGCTTGGCCTGGCCAGCCACCACGGTGAACTGCTGCACCGCGAGCCAGTCGTTGTGGGCAGAGCGTTCGAAGTCGATCAGCCGCACCTTGCCCGCCGTCAGCGTGCCGTCCTCGGCGTAGTACTCCACATCCGCGCCTTCGGTCAGCAGCCGGTGGATGCGGCGGTTCTCCTCCAGCAGATTCGGCAATTCCGATTGAATCAGGCGGCGTATCGCATCGGCCTGCGCCTCAGGTGGCAGCGCCGGGTTCAGGCGGGCGACGGCGGCGGCAAGTCTGGCCTTCAGCACCACTTCGTCATAGGCATCCCGCTCCGGCTGCTTGCCGTCGGGGCCGATGACCTCGTCCGAGGCGCAGGCGAAGCCCAGCCCGGCAAGCTGCGTGAGCAGCGCGGTTTCCAATTGGGCTTCGGAGATAAAGGCCATCAGGTGTCACTCTCCGCAGCAGTCGGCGGATTTACCAACGCCACCATGGCGTCATGGTGAGTTGGGTCCTCATGCTGGATAAGTGCCAGCAGATCAACCAAGACTGCCTGCGCTTCACCCAAAGCCGATGGATCATGTTCGGGATCGCCAATCGCATCGGCATGTGAATGCGTGTGCAGAAAACGCAAAATCCGCAGCTTCTTGGTTTCGTCGAAGGTTATGCCTTGTAGCTTCTGGCGCAGCTCACCTGCATGCTGGGGTCGGCGGAATGCAAGGAAGGTTTCGAGTAGCCGCCGCGCCATGTTCGGGAAGATGTAGTTCGCCTCCAATCCAGTCTGCCCAGTGGCTTGCGCCCGTCGGTAAACACGCGCGAATAGATAGTGATACTCGGATTCGAACTGTTCCAGCAACGGGTCCAGTGGCGCGATGTGTGAGCGTCGCCCTTGGTCGGTAAGGGAGCATTCCATCATGTAGAACCGCGCCGGACGCTGAGTGATGTCCTTCTTGTTCTGGCTTTTGAGGTGATGAAACCAGTTGCGCACTTGGCGGAACATGGAGAAATTGTGGGTAAAAATGAGCAATTGCGCTGCGTCATTCGTGCATTGCCGGATGAAACCAAATGCCAGAAACAAGGCATTGGCATCAAGACTGGAAACCGGGTCATCCAGCACCACCAGCCCCTTGTCCATTTCAAAGCGACGGTCTTGTAGGCTCTTTAGGAAATACAGCAGGGCAATAGCGGTCATCTCGCCTTCGCTCAGTGAGCGTGCCGGGGAGCCGTTTCGCGTGATGGTGTAGCCGGTATCTTTCACGTCTAACTGAAGCTCGGCATGGCCAAGGTACTTGTGCAGGTCGTCATTCAGCTCTTCCGCAGGCTGGCGGTGCTCGATGATCTCGCGTTCAATCTGCGCAATCTGCGTAGAGAGTTGCTGGCTGGTAGTAGTTGCCTGATTGATTGCCGTTTGCTGCATAGCCACAGCATTGGCCAGTTGCTGATATTCATCCAGTGATCTGGCGACGGAATCGGCCTCCAAGCTTTCTCTGGCCGTTTTCACAAGGGCATCAAAATCCGTGCACGCCTGATTGTGACGCCTGATAACGGCATTGATATCGCCAATTATTGCCTGCGCGACATCGGGAATGGTTACTTCAAGTGACTGCGCTTCGAAAACCTTCTGCTTCTTGCTCTTCATGGTTTCGATCAGGGCCACCAGATAGGTGGCAATGGCCGCAGCGGCTCTATCGAATGCCGCTTTCACCCGATCGAAATCAGCAGCAAGGTCTTCGTAGAACTCGGCACGATTGGGCAGCGAAGTCTGGCTGATCGAGCGCGAGCTCGCCTCAAGTTGAGCAATCTGCGAATCCAGTTGGCGCAGCAGCTGTTCGTATTCGGTGTTGAAGTGGGCTTCAAGCGCGGCGATACGGCCATCGGGCAGCGGCTGCTCACAAAACAGGCAATGATCTACCTCGTGCCGCTGGTGCAGCCCGAGACCGTCGCGGGTCCATGAGGACAACTGCGGATCAGTCTTGAGTGTGGCGATGGCGGACGACACCACCGATCTTTGCATTAGCAGCTTGGTCTCTTCGGCCAGCTTGTGGAGATCGGGCAGGAAATACTGAACTTCGCTGATCGGATTCTTCGGCGTTGCCCGGCTCTGGCTCAAGAGGCGTTCGCGCTCATCATCCGCGAGCAAGTGACGGTCTTTATCGCTGGCGGCCACCATCGTGGAGACGCGCTGCTTGTAGCGCGCCTTGTCGTAGTTGTTGTAGGGGTTGTTGCCGGCTGACCTCAAGGTCTCGCGGATCACCGTTGCCCGATCGATGCAGTGCTTGTCCAGCGCTCTCTCCGCATTGGACTTCTCTTGTATGGCAGATTGCAGCGAACTGTTCGCGTTGGCTTGTTGGCTCTTCAGTTCTACGACCTGCGCTTGCTTCTCAGCGCTTTCCTCGCCCAAGACAAAGATGGGTGGCACTTCACCACCGCCTACGGGGAATACGTTTGCAGAAACGAACTCCCGATTGAATACACGCACCGGAAGGGTTGCTTGAGCGAAGTCATTGCTCGTAACGGTTGCATTGTTGAGCGCAAGCGTTGCCTCGCCCTCCGGTAGTTTCCTCAGCTCTAGCGCTCGAAACAGATTGCTGAGCGTGGTCTTGCCCGTGCCGTTCCAACCATAGACCAGGTTGTAACGGCCAAAGGTGGGTAGCTCGGCTGGCCAGGTGAAGTTGCGCAGCACACCGGGATGGCGAAGGTTGGTGATTTTGGTGACCAGCGTCATGCCACTTGCGCCGCAGTACGCTCGGCATCCTTTATACGAAGCTCGCCGGAGATCAGTTTGGGCAGCAGGGTGTCGCGGAGTTGGGCGAGGGTTTGGGATTCCTCTACGTTTGACAGGATGGCGTCAAACCACCCCGTGACCAGTCCTTCAAATGCCAAAAGGACAGCGGGCGGCGGCGCGGAACGCTGGATCGCTTCAAACGTCTGACGTGTGATTGTCGAAAACACTGAGCCGTGCGCCATGGACTTGAGTTGATCGACCATCTGTTGCGCAGTGAGATAAACGAAATAATCACCTGCATCGCCAGTTCCGTGCAGGCCATAGCAAGACTGATTAAACGTCATCTCTCGCCCCGCGATCGCAAGATTGCCCACGGTGCCTCGGGCCGAGATGATCGTTGCACCTTTCGCAATCAATCGTGCAGAACTGCCGGCCAAGCCTTGAGCCGTGATGGTCTTCTCCGTGGCGACGACGAATACATTGCTGGCGGATGGTGTGTCCACCACCGAGAACCAAGGTATGTCTCCACCCCAATATTCCTCGACAGATGTCTTGGGAGTCCCTCCACCAATGATTGTCAGCAGTTCGCTAAGCGGCTGCATCTCCCACCCCTCCGGCTTGCCCTCATCATCGAGGCGGGCGGGGAAGCGTTGCCAGAGGTCGGCGGGGAGGTAGGGTTCGCGCCCTGCCATCTTGGCGCGGACGGGGCCGCCTGTCTGCGTGCGTGCGCTTTGCTTCGCACGCACAGGCTGAAAGTCGACGAACCAATCCTTGAACAGGGCGCGGGCCATGGCCTCCAGGGTCTGGTTGCGGCGGCGGTTGAGTTCGATTTTGTCGTCCAGCGTGCCGAGGATGTGGGCGATGGCGCGTTGTTCGTCAGGTGCTGGAACTAGCGTCCTGAATCCCTCGATTCGTGATGGAGACGTATGCTTGACTGTAGTCCCTGTCGCGGAGCCAACTATCCACGAACGATATTCGTGTGACCGGAGCAAGTACTCGACAAATCGAGCATCTGCTTCCGCAGATGGGTTGAAAACAAGAAGGCCCACGCGCTGGTTGTGGAGCCACACATTAGTGTCATTCGGAACCCTCGCCGCAAATCCAAGCGTGTCCGATTGCTTGCTGAGGTCGGTCATCGTCACCACGATCTGGCCGGGCCGAAGCACGTAATCGGTTGGCACAGGGCCACGGTAATACTTGTGTTTATCGTCTTGGAAGCCGCCTCCGATTGCGAAGTTGCCTGGTGTAACCAGAACCTCAGGCTGCGGCTCGTCCGTGAAGAACTCGCCCTTGAAGGCAAAGCCGTGCTTCACTTTGAAAAGGTCGCCGAGCGCGACTTCGCGCCACTCACCCGCCATACCCAAGCTCCCTTAGGTTGGCCTTGATGGCTGCATCCAGTCGAGTTGCTTCCGCCTGCTGCTCGCGCCACTGCGCACTGAGCCGCTGCATCTTGTCGGCAAAGGCTTCGCCGTCATCCTCGGCGGCTTCGGCACCGACATAGCGGCCGGGCGTCAGCACATGGCCGTGCTTGCGGATTTCTTCCAGCGTCGCCGCCTTGCAGAAGCCGGGGATGTCCGCGTACTTCCCGGCCTCCTTCTCACCCCGCCAGGCATGGTAGGTGTCGGCGATCTTCTGGATATCGGCCTCGCTGAGTTCGCGCCGGGTGCGGTCCACCAGGGTGCCCATGTTGCGGGCGTCGATAAAAAGCACTTCGCCGCGCCGGTCGCGCAGGGTATCCTTGCCGCGCTTGCCGTTGGACTTGTCGCGGGCCAGGAACCACAGGCAGGCGGGGATCTGGGTGGAGTAGAACAACTGGCCGGGCAGGGCCACCATGCAGTCCACGGCGTCGGCTTCGATCATGGCCTTGCGGATCTCGCCTTCACCGCTCTGGTTGGAGCTCATGGAGCCGTTGGCCAGCACCACGCCGGCGGTGCCGAAGGGGGCCAGGTGCCAATAGATGTGCTGCAGCCAGGCGTAGTTGGCGTTGCCCACGGGCGGCACGCCGAACTGCCAGCGCGGGTCGTCGCGCAGGCGGTCGCCGCCCCAGTCGGAGATGTTGAACGGCGGGTTGGCGAGAATAAAGTCGAAGCGCAGGTCGCGCAGTTCGTCCTTGTGGAAGCTGCCTTCGTTGTTCCAGCGGATGTCGCTGTCGATGCCGCGCACGGCCAGGTTCATCTTGGCCAGGCGCCAGGTGGTGTAGTTGCTCTCCTGGCCGTAGATGGCGATGTCGCCGATGCGCCCGCCGTGTTGGAGCACGAACTTTTCGCTCTGCACGAACATGCCGCCGCTGCCGCAGCAGGGGTCGTAGACGCGACCTTGGAAGGGTTCGAGCATCTGCACCAGTACCTGCACCACCGAGCGTGGGGTGTAGAACTCGCCGCCGCGCTTGCCTTCGGCGCCGGCGAACTGGCTGAGGAAGTATTCGTAGACGCGGCCGAGCACATCTTTCGACCGGCTCGATGATCCTGGGCCGCCTTCGTTCATGGCGATGCCGGAGATCAGGTCGATCAGCTCGCCCAGCATCACTTTGTTCAGCGCCGGGCGGGCGTAGTCCTTGGGTAAAACGCCCTTCAAGGATTCGTTGTCCTTCTCGATGGCGCGCATGGCGTCGTCGATGAGGGTGCCGATCTCCGGGCGCTTGGCGTTGGCCTTCAGGTGTGACCAGCGTGCGTCCTTCGGCACCCAGAAGATGTTGTCGGCGAGGTATTCGTCCTTGTCTTCGGCGGCTTTCGGGTCATCGGCCAGCAGCTCGGCGTGGCGCGCCTCAAAGGCATCGGAGATGTACTTGAGGAAGATCAGGCCGAGGGCGACGTGCTTGTAGTCGCTGGGCTCCATGTTGCCGCGCAGCTTGTCGGCGGTTTTGAACAGCTCGGCCTCGAAGCCGAGGTTGCCCCCGTTGTTCTTGTCTTTGCCGTTGGCCATGAGTTGTTCCTGTTGTTCAGCAGCGGTGCGGATCAGTCCAGCAGCCATGAGGTGGGTGCTTGGCTGACGACCATTCACATGGCTACTCCTCCTGTGGGCCGTTGATGCTATCACGCGAGCATCTTGTCTGTAGCGCACAGGATTTTTGGCGGCGCTTGGGCAAAAAACGGACAAAGAAAAACCCCAACCGTTTCCGGCTGGGGTTTGGGTGTTGGTGGAGCCGGGGGGAATCGAACCCCCGTCCGCAAGCCCTCTACAGGCAGTTCTACATACTTAGTCCGGTGTTTTTAAGCTTTAAGCTCCATCACGCCCGCCGAACAGGCTGGATCTCGCCGAGTCGCCTTGGTTTAACGTTTATCCAAGCGACCCGGATAAACGCGGTTTCATGTGAATTAACTCACTGTCGGCTTGCGCCGGCCCGGCCCATGAACGATCCGGTGTGAGTCCTAGACCTTAAGCGGCCAGGGCGTAGTTTTCGTCGTTTGCGACTAAGTTTTTTCAGTTGGATTTACGAGGTGCTCTGACCCTCGGTATGCCCTACTCTGCTTTGCGACCCACGTCGAAGCCAGGTCGGCCCCCATGTGTATCTAAAACAAGTGTACTACATAGAGGGGGGGGCAGGATAGAAAGTTCCGGCGCGAAAGCATTTTCTGCGGGGCGGCTTACGACCCGAAGGGGAAGGGGTCGTGCGCCATCGCGACCGCCACCATGTAGCCGAACACCAGCAGGGCGGCGATCCAGGCGGCGATGCGCTGAGCCTTGGTTTTGCCGCGCTTGAGCGCGATGGTGCCGAACACGATATAGAGGATCAGCGCGAGGAGTTTGGCGGTGAGCCAGCCGTGCACCAGCGGGTATTGCTGGATCAGCACGGCCAGGCCGATGCCGCTGGCCAGCAGCAGGGTGTCGATGAGGTGCGGGACGATGCGCACCCAGCGTGCCTGCAGCATGCGGGAGCCGGCCATCATCCAGGCGCCGCGCAGGATGAACAGCGCCAGGCTGAGGGCGATGGTGGCGAGGTGCAGGTTCTTGATCAGGCTGTAGTAGGCCATCGTTCAGCTTCCCAGGTAATCGAGGGTTTCGGCCGGGTGGCGGATTTGCGCGTACGCGCCCCAGGTGTGCGGCTGGTCGGCGGCGTCGAGGTAGCCCCAGGCGGCGACCAGGGCGGGCATGGCGGCGGCGCTGGCGGCCTGGATGTCGCGTTCGGCATCGCCCAGGTAGAGGCACTGCGCGGGCGTGGCGCCGCACAGTTCGGCGGCGCAGAGCATCGGCGCCGGGTGCGGCTTGGGCTGCGGGCAGGTATCGCCGGAGACGATGCAGGCGGCGCGCTCGGCCAGATCGAGCACGGACATCAAGGGCTCGGTGAAGCATGCCGGCTTGTTGGTGACCACGCCCCATTTCAGGCTGCGCGCTTCGAGTTCGTCCAGCAGGTCGAGGATGCCGGGAAAGGGCCGCGAGTGGCGGCAGATGTTGTCGGCATACAGCCGCAGGAATTCCTCGCGCATGTGGGCGAAGCGCGCGTCGTCGGGGTGCAGGTCGAAGCCGATGCCAAGCAGACCGCGCGCGCCGTGCGAGGCCTGCGGGCGGATCACCGCGTCGGCCAGCGGCGGCAGGCCGTGGTTTGCGCGCTGCAGGTTGAGGGCGTAGCCAAGGTCGGGCGCGGTGTCGACCAGGGTGCCGTCGAGATCAAACAGCACCGCCTTGATGCCGGCAAGCTTCACTGCCTTGATCTCCATGGCTTCAGTCTCCGCGGCGCGTCGCCAGCAGGTAGTTGACGTCGGTGTCCGCTTCCAGCTTGTAGACCTTGGTCAGCGGGTTGTAGGTCATGCCGATCAGTTCCTGGGTGTCGAGCCCGGCTTCGCGCGCCATGCGGGCGAGCTCGGCGGGCTGGATGAATTTGGCGTAGTCGTGGGTGCCGCGCGGCAGCAGCTTCAGGACGTATTCGGCGCCGACGATGGCGAACAGGTAGCTCTTGGCGTTGCGGTTGAGCGTCGAGAAGAACACCCAGCCGCCCGGCTTGACCAGACGCGCGCAGGCGGCAACCACGGAAGCCGGGTCGGGAACGTGTTCGAGCATTTCCATGCAGGTGACGACGTCGAATTCACCCGCGTGCTGCTCGGCGAAGTCTTCGGCGGACATCAACTGGTAGTCGACGCTATGGCCGGATTCGTACAGATGCAGCTTGGCGACCTTGAGCGCTTTTTCCGACAGGTCGATGCCGGAAACCTGCGCGCCGGCGCCGGCCATCGCTTCGGCCAGGATGCCGCCGCCGCAGCCGACGTCGAGCACTTTCCTGCCGGCAAGCGAGGCCTGCGTGTCGATCCACTTCAGGCGCAGCGGGTTGATTTCGTGCAGCGGCTTGAATTCTGAATTGGGGTCCCACCAGCGGTGGGCGAGTTCGGAAAACTTGGCGATTTCGGCGGCGTCGACGTTGCTCATCAAAAACCTCATGCAGTGAGTTTGGTGCGCCAGTAGGCGGCGCGGGCGGTCAGGTCGTCAATGTTCAGATCGACCAGGCGGCGGTTATTCAGTTTCAGCTTGCCGTCGACCCAGACATGGGTGACGTGCTCGCGTCCGGCAACGTAAACCAGGTGCGAGACGGGGTCAAACACCGGCTGGCTGGACAGCGCGTGCAGGTCGACCGCGACCAGGTCGGCGCGCTTGCCGGGGACGATGCTGCCGATCCGGCTGTCGAGGTTGAGCGCGCGGGCGGCGTCGAGGGTGGCGGCCTTGAGCGCGGCGACGGCGGGCAGAGCGGCAGCGTCGCCGCTGGCGCCCTTGGCCAGCAGGGCGGCCAGGCGCATTTCGCCGAACAGGTCGAGCCGGTTGTTGCTGGCGGCGCCGTCGGTGCCGAAGCCGAGATTGACGCCTGCCGCGATGAGTTTGGCCACCGGAGCGATGCCGGACGCGAGCTTCAGGCCGGAGCTGGGGCAGTGCGCCACATGACAGCCGTGTTGCGCCAGCAGCCCGATTTCGGCGTCGTTCACGTGGATCGCATGGACGCCGATGAAGTTCGGACCCAACAGGCCCAGCCGCGCCAGCCGTTCCAGCGGGCGCAGCCCGTATTGCTTGAGGCTGTCGTGAATTTCGTCGGCGGTTTCGTGGAGGTGGGTGTGGATGGGCAGACCGAGCTGTTCGGCCAGGGTATTGATGCGGCCGAAAGTGGCGTCGGCGATGGTGTAGGGCGCGTGCGGGGCGAAGGCAAAGCTGAGCAGCGGCTCGTCCTTCAATTCATCGCGCAGGGCCAGCCCCTTGGCCAGATAGTCGTCGGCATCCGACGCGTAGGCGCTGGGGAATTCCAGCACGATCAGGCCGAGGGTGGCGCGCATGCCGGCCTGCAGAAAGGCTTCGCCCGCGGTCTGCGGGAAGAAATACATGTCGTTGCAGCAGGTGACGCCGCCCACGAGCATTTCGGCGGCGGCGAGCAGGGTGCCGTCGCGCACGAAGGCTTCGGACACGTGCTGCTTCTCGGCGGGCCAGATGTGGTCGTTGAGCCAGGACATCAGCGGCTGATCGTCGGCAAAGCCGCGCAACAGCGACATCGCGGCGTGGCCGTGCAGGTTGACGAGGCCCGGCATCAGCGCCTGGCCGGGCAGGGCCAGCGTCTGCGCGACGTCGTAGCGGGCCTCGGCGGCGTCGGCGGGCAGCACGTCGAGAATCCCTCCGTCCTGGATGACGACGGCATGGTTGGCCAGCGCGCCATCGGGTTCGACGGGCACCACCCATTGCGGCAGGAGAATCAGATCGGCGGGGGCTTTCATGGTGGCGTGGATTCTCGCCGTTTACGATTGGATTGGCAAAGGCGGCCGTGCTCTGGCAAAGGTGGGCGAGGCGGGCGGCCATGCTAAAATCACGGGCTTTAAGTCAACAACAAAGCCGGTTATGGAACAGTTTGCCAAGGAAACCCTCCCGGTCAGTCTCGAAGACGAGATGCGGCGCTCATACCTCGATTACGCGATGAGCGTGATCGTGGGGCGCGCGCTGCCGGATGTGCGTGACGGCCTGAAGCCCGTGCATCGCCGCGTGCTGTTCGCGATGCACGAGCTCTCCAACGACTGGAACAAGGCTTACAAGAAGTCGGCCCGCGTGGTCGGCGACGTCATCGGTAAATACCACCCGCACGGCGACACCGCGGTATACGACACCATGGTGCGGATGGCGCAGGATTTCTCGCTGCGCTACCCGCTGATCGACGGCCAGGGCAACTTCGGCTCGGTCGACGGCGACAACGCGGCGGCGATGCGTTACACCGAAGTGCGCATGTCGCGCATCGCGCACGAGCTGCTGGCCGACCTCGACAAGGAAACGGTCGATTTCGGCCCCAACTACGACGGCTCCGAGCATGAGCCGCTGGTGATGCCGACCAAGATCCCCAACCTGCTGATCAACGGCTCGTCGGGCATTGCGGTGGGCATGGCGACCAACATCCCGCCGCACAACCTCACCGACATCTGCACCGCGCTGTTCGCGCTGCTGGACGACCCCGAGACCGACATCGAGTCGCTGATCGCGATTGTCAAGGCGCCGGACTTCCCGACTGCCGGCATCATCTATGGCCTGTCTGGCGTGCGCGACGGCTACCGCACCGGGCGCGGGCGCGTGGTGATGCGCGCCACCTGCCATTTCGAAAATGTGGGCAGGGAGGGTGGCAAGCAGGCCATCATCGTCGACGAGCTGCCCTACCAGGTGAACAAGGCCAACCTGCTGATCAAGATCGGCGAGCTGGTGCGCGACAAGCAGATCGAGGGCATCGCCGACCTGCGCGACGAGTCCGACAAGTCGGGCATGCGCGTCTACATCGAGCTGAAGCGCGGCGAAAACGCCGACGTGATCCTGAACAATCTGTACAAGCAGACGCAGATGCAGGACACCTTCGGCATGAACATGGTGGCGCTGATCGACGGCCAGCCGCGCCTGCTCAACCTGCGGCAGATGCTCGACGCCTTCCTGCGCCACCGCCGCGAAGTCGTCACCCGCCGCACCGTGTTCGATCTCAGGAAGGCGCGCGAACGCGGCCACATCCTGGAAGGCCTGGCCGTGGCGCTGGCCAACGTCGACGAAATCGTCGAGCTGATCAAGAGTTCGGAAACCCCGGTGATCGCGAAAGAACGCCTGCTCGACCGCGCCTGGAAATCGGCGATGGTCGAGGAAATGCTGGCGCGCATCGACCCCGAGTTCTCGCGTCCGGTGAACATCGGCCCCGAGTTCGGCCTGCACGCCGACGGCTATCGCATGACCGAGATCCAGGCGCAGCGCATTCTGGAAATGCAGCTGCAGCGCCTGACCAATCTGGAGTCGGACAAGATCATCGGCGAGTACAAGGACATCATGGCGAAGATCGCCGACCTGCTCGACATCCTCGCCAACCCGGCGCGCATCACCCAGATCATCCGCGACGAACTGACCCAGATCCGGGATCAGTTCGGCGACGCGCGCCGCTCGGCCATCGTCGAGAACGCCCAGGACATGTCGATGGAAGACCTGATCAAGCCGGAAGAGATGGTGGTGACCTTGTCGCACGGCGGCTACATGAAGACCCAGCCGATGGACGACTACCGCGCGCAGAAGCGCGGCGGGCGCGGCAAGCAGGCGGCAGGCACCAAGGACGAAGACTTCATCGAGAAGATGTTCATCGCCAACACTCACGATTTCATCCTCTGTTTTTCCAACCGCGGACGCATGTACTGGCTCAAGGTCTACAACGTGCCGCAGGGCGGACGCGGCGCGCGCGGCAAGCCGATTGTCAACCTGCTGCCGCTGGAAGACGGCGAGAAAATCAGCGCGCTGCTGCCGGTCAAGGCCTTCGATGACGACCACTATGTGTTCATGGCGACCAGCAACGGCATCGTCAAGAAAACGCCGCTGTCGGACTTCTCGCGTCCGCGCACAGCAGGCATCATCGCGGTGGGCCTGGACGACAAGGATTTCCTCATCGGTGCGTCGATTACCGACGGCCGCCACGACGTGATGCTGTTCTCCGACGGCGGCAAGGCGGTGCGCTTCGACGAGAACGACGTCCGCCCGATGGGCCGCACCGCGCGCGGCGTCATCGGCATGAAGCTCGCCAAGGGCAAGAAGCTGATTTCGCTCTTGGTGGCCGAGGACGAGAACGATTTCGTGCTGACCGCGACCGAAAACGGCTACGGCAAGCGCACGCCAATCGGCGAATACACCCGCCATGCGCGCGCGACGCAGGGCATGATCGCGATCCAGACCAGCGAGCGCAACGGCCGCGTGGTGGCCGCCACGCTGGTGAAGCCGGACGACGAAATCATGCTGATCACCACCGGCGGCGTGCTGATCCGCACCCGGGTCAAGGAAATCCGTTCCATGAGCCGCGCGACGCAGGGCGTCACGCTGATCAATCTGGACAAGGGCGAAAAGCTGATCAGCCTGGAAAAAGTGGCTGAAACCGACAACGAAGAGGAATTGGGAGACTAAATCATGACGATCTATAATTTCAGCGCCGGCCCGGCCGTGCTGCCCAAGGACGTGCTGCAGCAGGTGCAGGCCGAGATGGTCGACTGGCACGGTTCCGGCATGTCGGTGATGGAAATGAGCCATCGCGGCAAGGAATTCATGGGTATCGCCTTTGATGCGGAAGCCGACCTGCGCGAACTGATGGGCATCCCCGCCAATTACAAGGTGCTGTTTCTGCAGGGCGGCGCATCCTCGCAGTTCGCCATGGTGCCGATGAACCTGTTGCGCGGCAAAACCAGCGCCGATTACCTGAACACCGGCGAGTGGTCGAAGAAAGCCATCAAGGAAGCGAAGAAATACGGCACGGTGAACGTGGTGGCGACGAGCGAGGACAGGAACTTCAGCTACGCGCCGACGCAGGATGCGTGGAAGCTCGACCCCAATGCCGCCTACGTCCACTACACGCCGAACGAAACCATCGGCGGCGTGGAAATCTTCTGGACCCCGGATTTGGGAACGCAGCCCGGCAGCGTGCCGCTGGTGGCCGACATGTCGTCGACCATCCTGTCGCGCCCGATCGATGTGTCGAAATTCGGCGTGATCTACGCCGGCGCGCAGAAGAACATCGGCCCGGCCGGACTCACCATCGTCATCGTGCGCGACGACCTGATCGGCGAGACCGTGAAAGGCACGCCGACCATGTTCGACTACAAGACCCACGCCGACAACGACTCGATGTACAACACGCCGCCCACCTTCGCCATGTACACGGCGGGGCTGGTGTTCAAGTGGCTGAAGGCGCGCGGCGGCCTCGCCGCGATGGAAAAGACCAACCGCGAGAAAGCGAACCTGCTGTACGACGCGCTCGACGCGACCGACTTTTACGCTTCGCCGGTGGCGAAGGACAACCGCTCGCTGATGAATATCCCCTTCACCCTGAAGGACGCCGCGCTCGACGAGGCCTTTCTCAAGGGCGCACAGGCACGCGGCCTGATCCAGTTGAAGGGCCACCGCTCGGTCGGCGGCATGCGCGCATCGATCTACAACGCGATGCCGGTCGAGGGCGTGCGCGCACTGGTCGGGTACATGAACGAATTCGAGAAAAGCCATGGCTGAGCCGCGCAAGATCCTCACCCTCAACGCGATTTCCGCACGCGGACTGGCGCGGCTGCCCGAGCATTACATCGTCGGCGGCGACATTGCCGATCCGGACGGCATCCTGGTGCGTTCGGCCAACATGCACGAGATGGACATTCCGGCCTCGGTGCAGGCGATTGCCCGCGCCGGCGCCGGCACCAACAACATCCCGGTGAAGAAGCTGTCGGAGCGTGGCGTGCCGGTATTCAACGCGCCGGGCGCCAACGCCAATGCGGTGAAGGAACTGGTCATCGCCGGCATGCTGCTGGGCGCGCGCAATATCGTTCCCGCGATCAAATTCGTCGAGGGCCTGGCAGGCACCGACGAGGAGATGCACCGCGCGACCGAAGCCGGCAAGAAGCAGTTCGCCGGCATGGAACTGCCGGGCCGCACGCTGGCGGTGATTGGCCTCGGCGCCATCGGCTCCTATATCGCCGAAGCCGCGATCAAGCTCGGCATGAACGTGGTCGGATTCGATCCGGCCATTACCGTTGACGCCGCCTGGCGCCTGCCGTCGCAGGTCAAGCGCGCCGAGAACGTCGAGGACGCGCTGCGCATGGCAGATTTCGTCACCCTGCACGTGCCGCTCGTCGACGCCACCCGCAACCTCATCAACGCCCAGCGCATCGGCGTGATGCGTCCCGATGCGGTGCTGCTGAACTTCGCGCGTGAAGGCGTGGTCGACAACGTCGCCGTGATCGAGGCGCTCGACGCCAACAAGCTGCATACCTACATCTGCGACTTCCCGGCCAATGCACTCAAGGGCCACGCCAAAGTGGTGGCGCTGCCGCATCTTGGCGCGTCCACCGAGGAAGCCGAGGAGAATTGTGCGGTGATGGTGGCCGAGCAGCTTGCCGACTATCTGGAAAACGGCAACATCCTTAATTCGGTCAACTTCCCCAACGTCGGCATGCCGCGCGGATCTGCCTACCGCATCGCGGTTGCCAATGCCAACGTGCCGAACATGGTGGGACAGATTTCGTCGGTGCTCGCCGCCGCCGGCCTCAACATCCACAACATGGTCAACAAGTCGAAGGGCGACATGGCGTACACGCTGGTGGACGTCGACAGCGCCGCGACCGACACCGTCATGCAGCAGCTCTCCGCCATCGCCGGCGTGCTCGCGGTGCGCTATCTGCCTGCCGCCTGACGCGATGGATGAAGCATTGAAGGCGCTGCGTGCGCGCATCGACAGCATCGACGACGCCGTCCTGCAACTGGTGTCGGAGCGTGCGGGCATCGCCCAGCAGGTCGGCCGCGCCAAGAATGGCGAAAAAATCTACCGTCCCGAGCGCGAGGCGCAGATCGTGCGGCGCCTGCGCGAAGCCAACCCCGGTCCGTTGTCCGGCGACACCATCGAGCGGCTGATCCGCGAAATCATGTCGGCATGCCGCGCAGTGGAAGAAACCACCCGCGTGGCCTACCTGGGACCCGTCGGCACCTTCAGCCAGCAGGCCGTACACAAGCATTTCGGCCATGAAATCGAGGCGCTGGCCGAGACCGACATCGATGCCTGCTTTCAGGCGGTAGAAACCGGCCGCGCGGATTTTGCTCTGGTGCCGGTGGAAAATTCGACCGAGGGTGCGATTGGCCGCACGCTTGATCTGATCGTCGCCAGCCGGTTGAAAATATGCGGCGAAGTGATGCTGCCGATCCACCAGACCCTGATGCGCAAACATGACGGCATCGGCGGCGCCGGACTTGATGGAATCGCGCGGGTGTACGGCCATGCGCAATCGCTCGCCCAGTGCCAGCAGTGGCTTGCCCGCCACCTTCCCAATGCCGAACGCATCAGCGTGGTCAGCAATAGCGAGGGCGCGCGCCGCGCCGCCGCCGAGCCCGATGCCGCCACGCTGGGCAGTGAAACCGCCGCGGAGTTGTATGGTCTGGTCGTGGCCGAGGCACGCATCGAGGACGAAGCCAGCAACACCACGCGTTTTCTGGTGCTGGGGCAGACCGATGCGGCGCCATCCGGGCGCGACAAGACCTCGCTGGTGATGGGCGCCCGCAACCAGCCGGGTGCCGTGGTGACGCTTTTGCAACCGCTCGCCGATGCCGGCATTTCCATGAGCAAGCTCGAATCGCGTCCGGCGCGTTCGGGCAACTGGGAATATCTGTTCTTCGTCGTCTGCGAAGGCCATCGCGAGGACACCAAACTGGCCGGCGCGCTGGCTGAAATCGAGGCGCGTGCCGCCTTCCTCAAAATTCTGGGTTCCTATCCCGCCGCATCGTCATGAATGCTTGCGACACGACCTGTTCGGGTCTGGCGCCGCCGCACGTGCGCGCGATTGCCCCATACCCGCCCGGCAAGCCCATTTCCGAACTCGCGCGCGAGATGGGATTGAACGAGGCCGACATCGTCAAGCTGGCGTCCAACGAAAACCCGCTCGGTCCCAGTCCGCTCGCGCTGGCGGCGGCGCAGGACGCTCTTGCCGACATGGCGCTGTATCCCGACGGCGCCGGCTTTGCGCTGAAGGCGAAGCTGTCGGAAAAGCTGGGCGTCGCGGCAAACCGGATCGTGCTGGGAAACGGCTCCAACGACGTACTGGATATGGCCGCGCGCGCCTTCCTGACGGCAGGAACCTCCGCGGTCTGCGCGCAGCATGCCTTCGCGGTGTACCCGATTGCCACGCAGACGGCGGGCGCGCAGGGCATCGCGGTGGCGGCGAAGGATTACGGCCACGATCTTGCCGCGATGCGGGCGGCGATCCGCGACGACACCCGCGTGCTGTGGATCGCCAATCCAAACAATCCGACCGGCACCTTTCTGCCGTGGACGGAAATCGAGGCCTTCCTCGAAACCGTGCCGCCGCAGGTACTGGTGGTTCTGGACGAGGCCTACGGTGAATACCTGCCGCCGGCCGAGCGCTGCGATACCGCGGCCTGGCTGGCGCGCTTTCCCAACCTCTTGATCAGCCGCACCTTTTCCAAGGCCTATGGGCTGGCCGGCCTGCGCGTCGGCTACGGGCTGGGCAGCGCCGCTGTCATCGATTTGCTGAACCGCGTGCGCCACCCCTTCAATGTCAACGCGCCCGCACTGGCCGCTGCCGGGGCCGCGCTCGACGATACCGGGTTCCTTGAGCGCAGCTATGCGCTGAACACTGCGGGCATGGCGCAGCTGGTGGCGGGGCTGGCCGGACTGAACATTGAAACCGTGCCGTCGAAAGGTAACTTCCTGCTGGCGAAAGTCGGCGATGCCGCGCGCATCAATACCGAACTGCTGAAGCGCGGCGTCATCGTGCGGCCGGTCGCCAATTACGGCCTGCCCGAATTCCTGCGCGTGTCGGTCGGGCTCGCTGGCCAGAACGCGCGCTTCCTCGACGCAATGAGCGTGGTTCTTGCCGCTTTAGCGGCTTTAGAACCACGGCCTGACCCTTGCGGTCGGAAAGTCTGCCTGTGATCGTCGATACGCTCGCCATCGTCGGCACCGGCCTGATCGGCGGCTCCTTTTCGCTGGCCTTGAAACAGGCCGGCGCGGTGCGCGAGGTGCTGGGGGTCGGCCGCAGTCCGGCGCGGCTCACCGTCGCACGCGAGCTCGGCCTGATCGACCGCGCGGTCGACTGGGCCGGGGCCGGCCAGGCCGACTGCATCCTGCTGGCGCTGCCGGTGGGCGAGACCGAAGCCGTACTGAAAAATCTCGCGCCGCATCTGAAGGCCGGCGCCATCGTCACCGACGCCGGCAGCACCAAGGCCAAGGTCATCGCGGCGGCACGCGCGGCACTCGGCGCGCGCGTTGCCGATTTCGTGCCCGGCCATCCGATCGCCGGCTCCGAACAGAGCGGCCCCGGCGCCGCGCGCGCCGATCTGTACCAGGGCAAAAAAGTGGTGCTGACGCCGCAGGCCGACACCCGGCCCGCCGCGCTCGCCACCGTGCGGGCGCTGTGGGAGGCGGCCGGGGCGCAGGTCGAAATGCTGGACGCCGCGCAGCACGACCGCGTGTTCGCCGCGGTGAGCCACCTGCCGCACCTGGCCGCGTTCGCGCTGGTGGACGAACTGGCGCAGCGCGCCGACGGCGACACCTTCTTCCGCTTTGCCGCCAGCGGCTTTCGCGATTTCACCCGCATCGCCGGCAGCAGCCCGGAGATGTGGCGCGACATCGCGCTGGCGAACCGCGAGGCGGTGCTGACCGAACTGGATGCCTATGTCGCGGCGCTGCAATCGCTGCGCCAGGCGGTGGCCGGGGAAGACGCCGATGCTTTGCTCAAGCTGTTTTCGCGCGCCCGCAACGCGCGTGAGAGCTGGATGAAAAAACAGGATTCTTGATGGAATTTCTCGACTTGCCCGGATGCAGCCGAGCCAGCGGCACGGTGCGCCTGCCTGGTTCCAAAAGCATTTCCAACCGCGTGCTATTGCTGGCAGCGCTGGCCGACGGCGTGACCGAGGTCCACGACCTGCTCGATTCAGACGACACGCGCCACATGCTGGCGGCGCTGCGCACGCTGGGCGTCGGGGTGGAGGACTGCGGCAACAACCACTGGCGCATCGACGGCGTGGGCGGCGCGTTTCCGGTCAAGCGGGCCGAGTTGTTTCTGGGTAACGCGGGCACGGCTTTCCGTCCGCTGACCGCCGTGCTGGCGTTCTGCGGCGGCGACTATGTGCTGAAAGGGGTTGGGCGCATGCATGAGCGACCGATCGGCGATCTGGTCGACGCGCTCGGCCAGCTCGGCGCGCAGATCGATTACCTCGGCAAGCCCGGGTTTCCGCCGCTGCATATTCATCCGGCGACGCCGGCAGGCGACCGCGCACAGGTGCGCGGCAACGTGTCGAGCCAGTTTCTCACCGGCCTGTTGATGGCACTGCCGCTGCGGCACAAAGCCACCACGGTCGAGGTGGTCGGCGAACTGATTTCAAAGCCCTATATCGGCATCACGCTGGCGATGCTGCGCCGTTTCGGCGTGGCGGTGGCGCAGGACGGCTGGTCCGGCTTCACGGTGGCGGCCGACGCGCGCTACCGCAGTCCGGGCACGATCCACGTCGAAGGCGATGCCTCGTCGGCCTCGTATTTCCTCGCGGCGGGCGCCATCGGCGGCGGCCCGGTGCGGGTGGAGGGCGTCGGCGCCGACAGCGTGCAGGGCGACGTGCGCTTTGCCGACGCGCTGGCGCTGATGGGCGCCCAGATCACGATGGGACCGAACTGGATCGAGGCGCGTGCGCCGGCCAATGGCAGGCTGAAAGCGATCGACCTCGACTGCAATCACATTCCCGACGCCGCGATGACGCTGGCGGTGGCTGCGCTGTTTGCCGACGGCACGACCACGCTGCGCAACATCGCCAGCTGGCGGGTCAAGGAAACCGACCGCATCGCCGCGATGGCGACCGAGCTGCGCAAGGTCGGCGCGACGGTGGAGGAGGGCGCGGACTTCATCCGCATCACCCCGCCGGAAAAACTGATTCCCGATGCCGTCATCGACACCTACGACGACCATCGCATGGCGATGTGCCTGTCCCTGGCGACGCTCGGCGGCGTGCCGCTGCGCATCAACGACCCGGCGTGCGTGAACAAGACCTTCCCGGCGTATTTCAAGGTGCTTGCGGAGATAGCCCAATGAACGCCGCCCCCCCCGCTCACGACTCACCGCTCTCCGCTCTCCGCTCCCCCGTCATCGCCATCGACGGCCCCTCGGCGTCAGGCAAGGGCACTGTGGCAGAGCGTGTGGCGGCTGCACTCGGTTTTCATTTCCTCGACAGCGGCGCGCTCTACCGGCTGACCGCGCTGTCGGCGATGAAGCGCGGCGTGGCGCTCGACGACGAAGCGGGCGTGGCGGCGCTGGCGGTAAAGTTGCCGGCCAGCTTTCATGCCGGCGCGGTGTGGCTGGCGGAGGAGAATGTCACCGACGCGATCCGCGCCGAAGCGGTGGGCGAGGGTGCCTCGAAAGTGGCGGCCCTGCCGGCGGTGCGTGCGGCGCTGCTCGACCGCCAGCGCGCCTATCGGCTGGCCCCCGGACTGGTGGCCGACGGCCGCGACATGGGCACCGTGGTGTTCCCGGACGCGGTCGCCAAGGTCTTTCTCACGGCCAGTGCCGAAGCGCGTGCGGAGCGGCGGTATAAGCAGTTGATCGAAAAGGGGAACTCTGCTAATCTCGCCGCCCTTGTTGCTGATATGCAGGCGCGCGATGCGCGCGACACGGCCCGCGCCGTGGCGCCGCTCAAACCCGCAGCCGATGCGCTGTTGCTCGACACAACCCATATGGGCATCGAGACGGCGGTGCAGAAGGTGCTGGCGCACTACGATTTATGCAAGGCCCGCAGCAAACAAGGTAATTGATGTATAGCGTCCCGTGTCAGTTCTGCGCCCGCAGGCTGGCGATCTGTAACTAACCCCGTCCTCACCGACGGACTGAAGGTTTTAATGTCTACTGCTACCGCTTCTTCCGCCCTCGCCTCGATGGAAAGTTTTGCCGACCTGTTCGAGGAGTCCCTGGTTCACCAGGAAATGCGTCAGGGTGAAGTCATCACCGCTGAAATCATCGACATCGACAGCAACTTCGTGACCGTGAATGCCGGCCTCAAATCCGAGAGCCTGATTCCGGTTGAAGAATTCAAGAACGATCTGGGCGAAATCGAAGCCAGGATCGGTGATTTTGTCGCGGTCGCCATCGAGTCGATCGAAGACGGCTTCGGCGCCACCAAGCTGTCGCGCGAGCGCGCCAAGAAACTGGCTGCATGGCTGGATCTGGAAGCGGCGATGAACGAAGGCCGGATCGTCACCGGCATGGTGCAGGGCAAGGTCAAGGGCGGTCTGACGGTGCTGGTGGGCGGCCTGCGCGCCTTCCTGCCGGGTTCGCTGGTGGACATGCGTCCGGTCAAGGACACCACGCCCTTCGAATACAAGGAAATGGAATTCAAGGTCATCAAGCTCGACCGCAAGCGCAACAACGTGGTGGTGTCGCGCCGCGCCGTGCTGGAAGAGACCATGGGTGCCGACCGTGAAGCGATGATGGAGAACCTGAAGGAAGGCTCCATCGTCAAGGGCGTGGTCAAGAACATCACCGACTACGGCGCGTTCGTGGATCTGGGCGGCATCGACGGCCTGCTGCACATCACCGACATGGCCTGGCGCCGCGTCAAGCATCCGTCCGAAGTGGTGCACGTCGGCCAGGAACTCGAAGCCAAGATCCTGCGCTACGACACCGAGAAGAACCGCGTTTCGCTCGGCATCAAGCAGCTGGGTGACGATCCCTGGGTCGGCATCGCACGCCGCTACCCGCAGGGCACCCGCATGTTCGGCAAGGTCGCGAACCTCACCGACTACGGCGCATTCGTCGAAATCGAAGAGGGCATCGAAGGCCTGGTGCACGTCTCCGAAATGGACTGGACCAACAAGAACGTCAGCCCCTCCAAGATCGTGCAGCTGGGCGACGAAGTCGAAGTCATGGTGCTCGACATCGATGAAGACAAGCGTCGCATCTCGCTCGGCATGAAGCAGTGCAAGTCGAACCCGTGGGAAGACTTCGCGATGAACCACAAGAAGGGCGACAAGGTTTCCGGCGCGATCAAGTCGATCACCGACTTCGGCGTCTTCATCGGCCTGCCGGGCGGCATCGACGGCCTGGTTCACCTGTCCGACCTGTCGTGGAACGTCCCCGCCGAAGAGGCCGTGCGCAACTTCCGCAAGGGCCAGGATGTGGAAGCCGTGGTGTTGGGCATCGACCTCGAGCGCGAGCGCATTTCGCTCGGCATCAAGCAGCTCGAAGGCGACCCGCTGACCAGCTACGCGACCGGCCACGAGAAGGGCAGCATCGTCAAGGGCACCATCAAGACCGTTGAAGCCAAGGGCGCCACCGTGCAGCTGGACAGCGACATGGAAGGCTACCTGCGCGCATCCGAAGTTTCGCGTGACCGTGTCGAAGACATGCGCACCCATTACAAGGAAGGCGACGAAATCGAAGCCATGATCATCAACGTCGATCGCAAGAACCGCGTGATCAACCTGTCGATCAAGGCCAAGGACATGACCGAGCAGGATTCGGCCATGAAGAAACTCGCCGCCGACTCCGCTGCGGCCGCCACCGGTTCGACCAACCTCGGCGCGCTGCTGAAGGCCAAGCTCGAAAACAAGAGCGCCGAGCAGTAATCCATGACCAAGTCCGAGCTGATTGCTCAACTCGCAGCGCGGCATTCGCAATTTTCGGTTGCGGATATCGAGATGGCGGTGAAAACGATCCTCGACGCGCTGGCGAAAAACCTGTCGCGCGGCGAGCGCATCGAAATCCGTGGTTTCGGCAGCTTCAGTTTGAGCTTCCGCCCCGCCCGTCTCGGCCGCAATCCCAAGTCGGGCGAGCGGGTGCAGGTGCCGGCCAAATATGTACCGCACTTCAAGGCGGGCAAGGAATTGCGCGACCGGGTGGATTTTCCGCTCTGAGCGTGATCTCGGGTAGTTGAAAACGGCGCGTTGAGCGCCGTTTTCTTTTTCACCTGCGCTTTTTGAAATCAGCCAGCAAAGGTAAAATGGACGCCAATCCGACGCGATCGACCATGAAAAATATCACACGTTATCTGGGACTGGCGGCGAAACTGCTGCTGTTTTTGCTGGTACTGGGCTTTGCCCTGAAAAACAGCCATAGCGTCACTTTCCATTCCTACCTGGACTATGTGTGGCAAGCGCCGCTGGTCGTCATGCTGGGGCTGGCGTTTGTACTGGGTGCGCTGACGGGGGTGCTGGCCTTGCTGCCCACCCAGATCCGCATGCGCCGTGAACTGGCCAGAAAGCAGCGGGCTGTCGATTCGGACACGACCATCGCCCAGACCGATTTCCCCGTCGTGTAACGTCTCATGGAATTCGAATTCTGGTGGCTGCTGGCGTTTCCCCTGTTTTTCGTGCTGGGCTGGCTGGCGGCGCGGGTCGACATTCGGCAGGTGGTGACCGAATCGCGTGCATTGCCCAATTCGTATTTCCGCGGGCTGAATTTTCTGCTCAACGAGCAGCCCGACAAGGCCATCGAGGCCTTTCTCGAAGTCGTCAAGCTCGAACCCCAAACCATCGACCTGCACTTTGCGCTGGGCGGCCTGTTCCGCCGCCGCGGCGAACTTGATCGCGCCATCCGCATGCACGAAAACCTGCTTGAACGCGAAGGCCTGGCCGAAGACCAGCGCCTGCGCGCGATGAGCGAACTGGGACAGGATTACCTGAAGGCCGGGCTGCTCGACCGCGCCGAGCAGGTGTTCGGCAAGCTGCTGGAAACCCCGCAGCATGGGCAGGCGCGCACCTATCTGCTCGAAATATACGTGCAGGAAAAGGACTGGCAAAAAGCCATCGACGCGGCGCGCCTGCTGGAGAAGGACACCAGCAAGCCGCTCAACGCCGATATTGCCCATTTTTATTGCGAACTGGCGCTGCTGGAGGCGGCGAAAGGCAATCCCGACGCCGCGGCGGCCCATTTGCAGCAAGCGCTGGCCACCAATCGCCAGTCGGTGCGCGCCAACCTGATGGCGGGCGACCTCGGCGCGGCGGCGGGACGCCACGAAGCCGCGATTGCCGACTGGCGGCTGGTCGAAACGCAGAACACGGCGCACATGGCGCTGGTGGTGGATCGCGTGCTCGGCAGCTACCGCCAGTTGGGGCGCCTGGCGGAAGGCGTGCAGTGGCTGCGTGCGCTGTATGCCCGGCAACCGTCGCAGGACGTGTTCAACGCCCTCTATCTGGCGGTGTCCGAAACCGAGGGCGCGGCGGCGGCCAGCCAGTTGGCGCGCGAGGAACTGCGCCGCAACCCCACCCTGCGCACGCTGGATCGCCTGCTCGAGGCCGAACTCATCAATGCCGATCCGGAACAGCGCGAGTTGCTGCAGGTGGAAAAAAGCCTGGTGGCCTCGCACAGCCAGCGCATGATGCGCTACCAGTGCAGCAGTTGCGGGTTCAAGGCCAAACAGTTCTTCTGGCGCTGCCCGGCGTGCGGACGGTGGGACAGTTTCGATCCCGAGCGGCGCGAGAGCGAGGGGTGAGTCAGGGGTCAGGGGTCAGGGAATAATGGATGACGCATAAGATTATTGTGGCGCTGGACTATGCCGATGCGGCGTCGGCGCTGGCGCTGGTGGCGCGGCTGGATCCGGCTTTGTGCCGGCTCAAGGTGGGCAAGGAACTGTTTACCGTGGCGGGGCCGGAACTGGTGCGCGTGCTGGTTGCGCGCGGCTTCGAGGTTTTTCTGGATTTGAAATTTCATGACATCCCCAACACGGTGGCGGCCGCGTGCCGCGCGGCCGCCGGGTTGGGGGTGTGGATGCTGAATGTGCATGCGTCGGGCGGACGCAGGATGATGACGGCGGCGCAGCAAGCGCTGGCAGACATGCCGCAACGGCCACGCTTGATCGCGGTGACGGTGCTGACCAGCATGAGCGCCGAAGACCTGATCGAAGTCGGTATTTCCGCTGCGCCTGCCGACCAGGTGCTGCGCCTGGCGCGCCTGTCGCAAGCCAGCAAACTTGATGGGGTCGTCTGCTCGGCGCAGGAGGCTGCCATGCTGCGCGCGGATCTGGGCGCGGACTTCCGCCTCGTTACGCCAGGCATCCGCCCTGCAGGCGCGGATGCGAGCGACCAGCGCCGGGTGATGACGCCGGCGGAAGCCTTGCGTGCCGGGGCGACCGACCTGGTGATCGGGCGCCCGATCACGGCAGCGGCCGATCCGCTGGCCGCGCTCAAACAGATTCAGTCCGACATACAAAACACCTAGGGAGAACGCTTTGAAAATCACGGTCATTGGAACGGGCTATGTCGGGTTGGTGACGGGAACCTGCCTCGCCGAAGTCGGCAACGAGGTGCTGTGCCTGGACCTCGATCCGGGCAAGATCGATATGCTGAAGGCCGGCGGCATCCCGATCTACGAGCCGGGACTGGAAGACATGGTGAAGCGCAACGTCGCCGCAGGCCGGCTGTCGTTCACCACCGACATCGAGGCGTCGGTGGCCTTCGGCCAGATCCAGTTCATCGCCGTCGGCACGCCGCCGGACGAGGATGGGTCGGCCGACCTGCAGTACGTGGTGGCGGCGGCACGCAACATCGGCCGCCACATGGCAGACCACAAGCTGGTGGTCGACAAGTCCACCGTGCCGGTCGGCACAGCCGACCGGGTGAAGGCTGCGCTCACGGAAGAATTGGCCAAACGCGGCGCGGCGATCGAATTCAACGTCGCCTCCAACCCCGAGTTCCTCAAGGAGGGCGCGGCAGTGGAAGACTTCATGAAGCCCGACCGCATCGTGATCGGCACCGACAGCGAGCATGCCACGGCCCTGCTGCGCCAGCTGTACGCGCCGTTCCAGCGCAACCACGACCGCCTCACGGTGATGGATGTGAAGAGCGCCGAACTCACCAAATACGCCGCCAACGCCATGCTGGCGACGCGCATTTCCTTCATGAACGAACTCGCGGTGCTGGCCGAGAAACTCGGCGCCGACATCGAGCAGGTGCGCCACGGCATCGGCTCCGACCCGCGCATCGGCTACGACTTCCTGTATGCCGGCTGCGGCTACGGCGGTTCGTGCTTCCCCAAGGACGTGCAGGCGCTGCGCCGCACCGGCCAGGAAAACGGCATCCCGCTGCGCGTGCTCGATGCGGTGGAAGCAGCCAACGACGCGCAAAAGCAGATTCTGATCCAGAAGCTGACTGCAAAGCTGGGCACCGACCTCAAGGGCAAGCGCTTCGCCATGTGGGGCCTGGCGTTCAAGCCGAACACCGACGACATGCGCGAAGCGCCCAGCCGCAGCATGCTGGAAGCGCTGTGGGCGATGGGCGCCGCCGTGTCTGCCTACGACCCGGCCGCGATGGAGGAAACCCGCCGCATCTATGGCGAGCGCGCCGACCTGCTGCTGGTCGACAGCCCGATGGACGCGCTGAAGGGCGCCGATGCGCTGTTGATCGTCACCGAATGGAAAGTGTTCCGCAGCCCCAATTTCGACACCATGAAGGCGCTGCTGAAAGCGCCGCTGGTGTTCGACGGCCGCAATCTCTACGAGCCGCAGGCGATGCGCGGGATGGGCTTCGATTACCTGCCGATCGGACGTCAGTAGGCCATGTACAAGACCATCGAAGACTGCGTCGGCAACACCCCGCTGGTGCGCCTCAAACGCATGCCGGGTGAGACGTCCAACACCTTGCTGGTCAAGCTCGAAGGCAACAACCCGGCGGGTTCGGTGAAGGACCGCCCGGCGCTGGCCATGATCGAGCAGGCCGAGGCGCGCGGCGAGATCAAGCCCGGCGATACCCTGATCGAGGCCACCAGCGGCAACACAGGCATTGCGCTGGCGATGGCGGCGGCGATGCGCGGCTACAGGTTGATCCTCATTCTGCCGGAAAACGCCTCGATCGAGCGGCGCCAGACCATGCGCGCCTTCGGCGCCGAGCTGCAGCTGGTGAGCAGGGAAGCCGGCATGGAAGGCGCGCGCGACCTGGCGGTTGCGATGGAGAAGCAGGGCATCGGCAAGATCCTCGACCAGTTCGCCAACCCCGACAACCCGGAGGCGCACTACCGCACCACCGGTCCGGAAATCTGGCGCGACACCGAGGGCAAGATCAGCCATTTCGTCTCCAGCATGGGCACCACCGGCACCATCATGGGCTGCTCGCGCTACCTCAAGGAACAGAACCCGGCCATCCAGATCGTCGGCGTGCAGCCGACCGAGGGCGCGCAGATCCCCGGCATCCGCAAATGGCCGGAAGAATACGTGCCGAAAATCTGCGACCCAAACCGCGTCGACCGCATGATCTATGTCAGCCAGCATGACGCCGAGGAAACCACCCGCCGGCTGGCACGCGAGGAAGGCATCTTCGCCGGCATCTCGTCCGGCGGCGCATTGTGGGCGGCGCTGCAGGTGTCGAAGGAAGTCGAGAACGCGGTCATCGTCTCCATCGTGTGCGATCGCGGCGACCGTTACCTGTCGACTGGCGTGTTTCCCGCCTGAATTTGACGGCTCCCCTATTCGGTGTTACTTTGGTAACACCTTGTTTGTTGGGAAATGTCATGGCCACTACCACCACGCTCAAACTGCCCGAACCGCTCAAGGCGCGCATCGCATCGCTGGCCGAGGCGGCAGGAAAGTCGTCCCATGCCTGGATGATCGAAGCGCTGGAAGAACGTGTCGAACAATCCGAGGCCTACGCCGCTTTCATGGCCGAGGCGCTGGAAGCCGACCGCCAAATGACCGAGACGGGACTCGGTTATGCGGCGGAAGATGTGCATCGCTATCTGTTGGCCAAGCTCGAAGGCAAACCCGTCAAACGCCCCAGACCGATCAAGATCTGATCGATGACGACGGTTGTCTATGCCCCACAAGCGCTTGACGATCTGGACCGGCTGGAAGATTTTCTGCTCGAAGTAGATGAACCCGCCGCGAGGAAAACCATTCCACTTATCATCTCGGCGATAGAAATGCTGTGTCAGCATCCCAACGTCGGCAGGCGTCGGGGAGGCCAGGTACGCGAACTGGTCATCTCGCGCGGAAAAACCGGATACGTCGCGCTGTACCGCTACGACGAAATCCGCGACGTGGCGCGCGTGCTGGCCATCCGCCATCAGCGCGAGATCGGCCTGTAAACATTCATGAAAAAGCGCAACGCCTGATGGCCAAAACCAAAACGATCTACACCTGCACCGAGTGCGGCGGGCAGTCGCCCAAGTGGCAGGGGCAGTGCCCAGCCTGCAACGCCTGGAACACCCTGGTCGAGACCATTGCCGAGTCGGCCAAGCCGCGCTACCAGGCGCTGGCGGCGTCGAGCCAGGTGCAGATGCTGGGCGAAGTGGAGGGGGCCGAGGCGAGCCGGATTCCGACCACGCTCGGCGAGCTCGATCGCGTGCTGGGCGGCGGGCTGGTCGCCGGCGGCGTGGTGCTGATCGGCGGCGACCCCGGCATCGGAAAATCGACCCTGCTGCTGCAGGCGCTGGCGGTGCTGTCGCAAAGCCTGCCGACGCTGTATGTCAGCGGCGAGGAATCCGCGCAGCAGCTGGCGCTGCGCGCGCGCCGCCTGCAGTTGCCCGAAGCGCATCTGCCGGTGTTGCCCGAGATCCGGCTCGAAGCGATTCTGGGCCACCTCGCATCGATCAAGCCCGCCATCGTGGTGATCGATTCGATCCAGACCGTGTATTCCGAAACCCTGACCTCGGCGCCCGGCTCGGTGGCGCAGGTGCGCGAATGCGCGGCGCAGCTGACGCGCTACGCCAAGCAGAGCGGCTGCGCGATTCTGCTGGTGGGGCACGTCACCAAGGAAGGCGCGATCGCCGGCCCGCGCGTGCTGGAGCACATCGTTGACACCGTACTGTATTTCGAAGGCGATACCGGATCGAGTTTTCGCCTGGTGCGCGCGATCAAGAACCGCTTCGGCGCGGTGAACGAAATCGGCGTCTTCGCGATGACCGAGAAGGGCTTGAAGGGCGTATCCAATCCTTCGGCCATCTTCCTGTCGCACCACGGCGCGCCGGTGCCGGGCTCCTGCGTGCTGGTCACGCAGGAAGGCACGCGCCCGCTCCTGGTCGAGATCCAGGCGCTGGTCGACAGCAGCCAGGCGCCCAATCCGCGCCGCCTGTCGGTCGGCCTGGAACAGAACCGGCTCGCCATGCTGCTTGCCGTGCTGCACCGCCACGCCGGCATCGCCTGCATGGATCAGGACGTGTTCGTCAACGCGGTGGGCGGGGTGAAAATCAGCGAGCCCGCCGCCGATCTGGCTGTGCTCGCGGCGATCGTGTCGTCGCTGAGAAGCCAGCCCCTGCCCGACAAGCTGGTGATGTTCGGCGAAGTGGGCTTGGCCGGCGAAATCCGCCCGGTGCAGCGCGGCCAGGAACGCCTGAAGGAGGCCGCCAAGCTGGGCTTCACCCAGGCCATCGTGCCGGCCGCCAACCAGCCCAAGCAGAAGATCGCGGGGATGACGGTTCATCCCGTTCATCGGCTGGACGAGGCGATCCGCTTATTCAGGGAAGGCTGAGGGCACCGGGGACAGAGCTGGTGTCACGCGATGGGGCTCGCCCGGATTACCGTCTTCGCGCTTTCCAGGTGACACGGCAGGTTTTCCTCAGGTATTCGAGGGCACGCGCCATGTGGGTGTCCGGCCAGTTGGGATCCAGGTCGCTGAGCTGTTCTTCCGCTTCGGGTTTCAACTCATCTGTCCAGAATTTCTGCAGTTCTTCGCGGATTGCCTCAGGCGCATGGTCGCCGACGAACTTGATCACGGCCTGCGAATCGAAGCCGCCGCTGCGGAAAGCACCGATGACGTCCTTGGCTTCCCGCAGGAGCATGCTGGCTTTGGGTGGCAGTCCGGTCGCAACGAAAAGAAACACCGTGGCCACGACTGCCGGGTCATCCGCCTCGCCCCGCGTCACGCGATCCCATTCCCTGGCAACCAGACGGTCGTATTCCCTGACGTCGTCGTCCACGCTCTCGCCGATGAAATAATTTTCGCCAGCGTCGCTATAAAGCAACTTGTCCGCCGTGCTGGAGGCAGCCCGGATCTGCGGCAGGTCCCTTTCGACGAAACGATCCATCGCTTCGTGCGCAAGCTGCTGGAATTCCGTTGGCGCCTCCCGGAGAAAAGCCTTTAGCCGGTCTTGATCAAGCTTGGCTTGCGGGTTTTTCGCGGACTTGAACAAGCGGACGAATGCCGTGCGGGTCGGCAGCTTCAGCTCGGCCTGGTCAACGAAGATCACCAGCATGGCGCTTCGGATCAGCGGCTCGGCATCATTGATGTCGTCGCGGGAACCCCCCATCGTTTTTGCCAGCCAGAACGCGAAATCGATCGTATTCCGCATCGTCTGGCGAAGCGCAAGTTCGGACCGGTATTCAGTCAGGGGGATCGTGTCTGACGCCGTCTTTTCGTCGAGATAGGCGCGTTGACGCTCGGCTGAAACCGGGCCGCGATCGACCAGCGAGCTGTCCGGCATCGCATGCAGCCGTTTGAGCATGTCCGAACCGCCTTTGGAGTGCGACAGCAAGGTCTTGTCGCGCAAGGACGCTGCGGCGATCCGCAGGTCGCCGCCCGACACGTCCTCGAGGTAGAGACTGGCCAGATTCACCATGCGGTGCAGGGCGAGCTCAAGCTCCGGGCGCAGATGCGCCGTGCCGAAAAAGTTGGCGATCTGGACGATGCCCTTCGAGAACTCCTCCTGGAGGCTTTGCAGTCGTCCCGGCGGGATGATGTCCTGCGCAACGCCGTAACGCAGCGCCTTGTCAAAGAAGGGCCGATTGTCGAAAGTCGTGAGTGCGGTTGCCATGCGTCCAGCCCTTAAATGGCGGACTCTTCTTCGTCGCCGGTCGCATCCACCGGGCTCAATGCCTCGGAAATAAAAGCCAGCTCGGCCAACTCCAGCATTTTTTGCGCACGGTCACGCAGGGTGATCATCACTTCCTCGAACGCATCGGTCAGCTCGTAGCGAAGCACCCATGCGGTTTCCATCCAGTCGCCGTCCGCGACTTCCGAGCGGGACAGCACGGGTCGTGAATCCTCGATGAAATTGCCAAAAGCCAGCCCATGATCGATCTCCTCGATTTTTTCCATGAGCCAGGTGGTGTGGATTTTGGGATCGGAGTCAGGACTGATTTGCGGCGCGAAGCTGCCGCTGGTGGCGAAACAAAACACTTCGTCGTAATGGTCGGCAAAGTAATCAGCCAGCGTTTCGCTGCCACCCTCGATGTCGGAGATGGCTTCGAGGTATTCATGGGCGGCATGGTAATCGCGGTGGATGACGGCATTCATCATGGCGCGCAGTCGCTCGCTCGTGCGGTCGCCGTACTTTTTTTCCAGGACGATCGAGCGGGCGAACTGCTCGGGCGTCACCAGCATATTCACCACGGATTCCTTCGATGAATCAAATTCGCGCATGACCGCCAGCAGGTCCTTGGGCTGCAACTCATCAAGGATGCTCACCAGCGCGTGGTCGCCCTGCTCATCGGCAATGGTCGCGAGTGCGTTCTCGGCGCCGACGATATCGCCGGCAAGAATCAGCTGTGAGGATTTCAAAACAACCGGGTGCATGCTGTGTCCTTCTTGATCAATCATTTTGTTTAGCGATCCAGGGGATCGAAACCCTGTTCGGCGAGCCAGTCCGCACCTGCCTCATTCAAGTCATCCGAGCCGTCCTCCTCGCCTTCTTCACCTTCGGCGCCCCCTTCTTTCCCGGCCTCCGGCTCAGGCATTGGCGCAGGCATCGAATCCTTGTTGCGCAGGAATTCCAGCGCAGCCGTGGCGACGAGAAAAGCGTCGCCGCCCTGAACCTTCAGCGACGATTCGACCAGTGGCTTGGCCCAGTCTGAAACGGCCAGCTCGTTTTCAAGCGCTGCCCAGGCGAGGAAATCGGCCTCCCCGGGTTCGCTCAGCACGATCCGCTGCATGGTTTCCGGCGACCTGAAGTCAAAGGCGCCGTAGAAAACGACCGACACCATTTCCGGGCTGAATTCGATCATCGGCAGGATGGCATCAATCTCCCGGCGCTTTTCATTCAAGCGCTTTTGCAGAACGGACTTGCCTTCGGAATCCGTCACCAGGTCGTCGACCTCGTCGAGGTAGTTTTTGATCAGATCCGAAAAATAACGCGATTTTTTCACTTAAGGGCCTCCTGGATGTATTTGCCCGACATATCCCATGCGACAGGCAAGGGGTCTTCGATCAGGCTGCGTTGCCGGTAGTCGTCGTAAGCCTTGCGGCGCGCTGCGTCGGAAAGCACTTCATAAGCTTCCTGGACTTCCCTGAAGCGCGTCGGTGCGTCCGGAGACTGGTTTTTGTCAGGGTGGAACTGTGCGGCCTTTTTTCGATAAGCGGCCTTGATTAAATCCGTTGTTGCACTGGGCGAGATGCCCAGTATTTGATAGTTGTCATGCATAAGAATCCTTCGTGTGAGCCCGGTTTCTGCGTGTCGGACAGCAACCCCCGCTTCCGTTCCGTGCCAGGGAAGCGTTGAACCACTCCGTCATCGCGAGGCGCGCCTTTAGCCGCGAGGCCACTGGCCGTGGCGGGACGTGGCGATCCAGGCCCTTCATTTTGCCGACATTCTGGATTGCTTCCCGCCGTGCTTCGCTTGCGGTCGCAATGACGGGAATTGATTTATTCAGTTTTTCCCTAGCCCAACAGCTGCCCGTGTTCCCTTGTGTCGTGGAAAGCGACCTTGGGCCAGCGCTCCTGCGCCAGCTGTAAATTCACGCGGGTATCCGCCAGATACACCAGGTTGCCGTCGACGTCCTTCGCCAGCTTCAGCGTGTTGGCCTTGGTGAATTCGGCCAGATGCTGGGCGTCCGGGCAGGTGACCCAGCGCGCGGTGTAGATGCCGGCGTTCTCGAAGCTGGCGTCGACGCCGTACTCGGTCTTCAGGCGATGCGCGACGACCTCGAACTGCAGCTGTCCGACCGCGCCGATCAAGAGGGTGTTGTCGGTGAAGGGCTCGAACACCTGCACCGCGCCTTCCTCGCCGAGTTCCAGCAGGCCCTTGTTCAGCTGCTTGGCGCGCAGCGGATCGCGCAGGCGCGGACGGCTGAACAGTTCGGGGGCGAAGTAGGGGATGCCCTTGTATTGCAGCGCCTCGCCCTCGGTGAGGGTGTCGCCGATATGCAGCTGGCCGTGGTTGTGGATGCCGATGATGTCGCCCGCCACCGCGTCTTCCATGCGGGTGCGCTCGTTGGCCATGAAGACCACCGCGTTGGCGATCTTCATGTCCTTGCCGGTGCGACGGTGGCGCACTTTCATGTTGGGGCTGTAGCGACCCGAGCAGACGCGGAAGAAGGCGATGCGGTCGCGGTGCTGCGGATCCATGTTGGCCTGGATCTTGAACACGAAGCCAGTGAATTTTGGCTCGGTGGGATCGACCACGCGCTCGACCGCCTCGCGCGGCTGCGGCGGCGGCGCCCAGTCGGCCAGCGCGTGCAGCACTTCGCGCACGCCGAAGTTGTTGATCCCGGAACCGAAAAACACCGGCGACTGCCTGCCCTTGAGAAAGGCGTCAAGATCGAAGCTGTCGCCGGCGCCGCGCACCAGTTCGATTTCCGACAGCAGGGTGTCGGCTTCGAGCGGGAAGCGTTCCTTCAGGGCGGCGTCGCCCAGGCCCTGCAGCGACTCGAACTGCTGGCTGGCGTTTTCCTCGCCCGCCTTGAAGCGCAGGATTTCGTTGTTGAGCAGGTGGTACACGCCCTGAAAGCGCTTGCCCATGCCGATCGGCCAGGTCACCGGCGCGCAGTGAATTTTCAGGATCGACTCGATCTCGTCGAGCAGTTCCAGCGGCTCGCGCACCTCGCGGTCCATCTTGTTGATGAAGGTGATGATGGGCGTATTGCGCAGGCGGCACACCTCCAGCAGCTTGATCGTCTGCTCTTCCACGCCCTTGGCGGCGTCGACCACCATGATGGCGGCGTCGACCGCAGTCAGCACGCGGTAGGTGTCTTCCGAGAAGTCCTTGTGGCCGGGCGTGTCGAGGAGGTTGAAGACGCAGTCGCCGTGGGAGAACTGCATCACCGAGCTGGCCACCGAAATGCCGCGCTCGCGCTCGACCTCCATCCAGTCGGAGGTGGCGTAGCGCCCGCTTTTCCGCGCCTTGACCGTGCCGGCCATCTGGATGGCGCCGCCGAACAGCAGCAGTTTTTCAGTCAGCGTGGTTTTGCCCGCGTCAGGGTGGGAAATAATGGCGAAGGTGCGGCGCTTCTTGACGTCGCGCGCCAAGGCGGGATCGCCGGTTTGCGCCGGCGCGGTCAGGGTGGATTCCATCAGGGAGAGCAGAGCGGTAAACAGCAATCGCGCATTTTACAGGAGACCCGGTCCCTTTGCCCGTGCGCGGAACCTGCGGTGATACCGGGAGGGACTGAGGAGCGGGGCGAAAAAAGAAAAAGCCCGGTCAAATGACCAGGCTTTTAATGTTTGGTGCGCCGGAAGAGATTCGAACTCCTGACCCCTTGGTTCGTAGCCAAGTACTCTATCCAGCTGAGCTACCGGCGCTTTGAAGGTTGCGCATTATACGCAATTTCTGCATCAATGGCAGATGCAATGACTTATTACTTACTTGTTTGGCGGAGACGGAGGGATTCGAACCCTCGATGCAGGTTTAAGCCCGCATGCTCCCTTAGCAGGGGAGTACCTTCAACCTCTCGGCCACGTCTCCGAACCGCCGCGAATTGTAGCGGAATGCGCGGCGGAAAGCCACCTTAAGCCTTCTCCAATGACACATGAGCCTGAGCAAGGTGCCGTAAATCCAAAGTGAGTTGAGCCTATAGGCGTGTGAATTGGGATCATGGAGACATGATCGTGACCTTACAAACGCAAGCCATACAAACCCTGGAACAAGTACGCGTCTTCGTGGCGGGCGCTGAGCCGGTTTCCTTCACTCTTGTCGACCGTCCCTCAGCCCACG
>Ga0208244_100408_pt1 | contig 44391 bp, 40 predicted proteins | sample SubbioCR12Aug_5A_FD_184828 | JGI IMG/M metagenome (GOLD analysis project Ga0208244, IMG submission 184828) | Serpentinite rock and fluid subsurface biosphere microbial communities from McLaughlin Reserve, California, USA - CR12Aug_5A (SPAdes) | ecosystem: Environmental > Terrestrial > Deep...
GCATTTAAATCCGGGGGTTTTTCGCCTCAGGACTCATTGAAGCCGTTCCTGGATATAAGAAATTGACAACTTATCTGAGCCGGCACATTCGTCACGCTGGCTTATCCAAAAAATCGGCAGTTTATAATAGGAAAATAGTGGACTAACCATCTGGGACCCTCTATATTCTTGGGTGAGCGAAAATAGGCAAAAAACCAAGAACGAAGGAGGAGGTAACCCAAATGGTTAAGTCCAAGAATCAGCATAATCAAAAAGAGGGCGTAAAACAAGGAGAAAAAGAGGGTGGCTCAAAGACCAGAAAAATCAAGGCTTCTACGCATCATGGATATGTAGATGAGCATTTAAGCCCGTATGGAGGGCTTTTGCCCTTGGTGAAGCTATGGGATGCCTTGAAATTTGAGTCTTTGTTTTCAGAAGTCTATTGTGAGCCTCGTCGGGAAACCCAATATGGGAGCCTCTTTTTCATCAAGGGTCTTCTGTTACTACTGTTTATCGGGTTTGGCCGGTTGAATCATTTTGTTTATATTTGCGAAGATCCGATGTTACTGGGGGTCTTGGGGATGGAGCAGTTACCGGCGGTCAGTACCTTTTGGCGGTATCTTCAATCGATTGGGCACAATCAGTCGTTGAGTTTGTTACGGTTGATGGGAGTCTTGAGGGAGCGAGCTTGAGTGAGTCTTGGGATTCACCATGAGAGGATTCACATTGATGTGGATACGACGGTGGAGACCGTTTATGGGTTGATCCAGGGGGCAAAGCGGGGGCACAACCCGGGGCATCGAGGGAAGAAAGGGTTGAGGCCGGTATTGGCCTTCGTTGCAGAGACTCGGGAATATCTGGCGGGAAAGCTTCGTCGGGGAGAGACAATTTCGGGTCGAGAGGTGGCCCAGCTCATTTTGTCTTTTGGGAAGTTGGTTCCAAGTTGTGTGAAGCGCGTCATTGTCCGGATGGATGCGGAGATGTATAGTTGGGCTGCGGTGAAAGCTTGTCTTCGTCTGCGGTATGAGTTTATCATTTCGGCGAAGCGGACGCGTCCTCCGTTTGATCCGAAGGGGTGGTATAGCGTGGGCCGGAATAAAGAGATACAGTATAACCATTGTTTCTTTCAACCTTCGGGGTGGGAGAAGGCGTGTCGGTTTGTGGCCCAGCGAATTCCGAAAGAAAAGGAGAGCGACCCCCGTGAGCCGGTTCAGTTTGAGCTGTTCGAAGATGATCGCTATAAATATCGGATCTTTGTGACCAGTCTCCCCTCCAAACCCCACCAGGTGATTCAAGAGTATGACGGGAGAGCGGGGGCTGAAAGTCTGATTGGAGAGGCCAAACGGGAAGGGTTGGCAGCGATTCCTACTCAAAAGTTTCAAAGCAATCAGGCCTACTTTCAGATCGTGATGTTCTCGTACAACTTATGGCGTTATATGATTGCGTTTGCCCATCTGAATGACCAAGAGCAGAAAACTCAAAATACGATTCATGTATCAAGATTAAAATTGTTGTTTATTGCGGCAAAGATCGTCAGCGGGAAGAACCGCATCAGGGTCAATTATTCTTCTCATCTAAGTGGGAAAGAGCGGTTGGATCGTCTCATCCACAACCTCGATATCTTGCGCAAACACCCGGAAATACTAAATAGTCCAATCTATTGGCATCAAGGATGTCAGCTACCCATGCAAAAAATATTTTGCATGAAAAATGTTGCGTGAGGTTAAAAATGCTATTTTGACGCAAAATTCGGGTAATAAGTAAAGTTTTATTGAAAGGAGGGCTCTATGGGAAAGATCATGTTTAGAACGATTTTTATTCTCCTAACCAGTATCGGCTTTGTCTCTTCGGCCTTTGCCCAGGTCTGTTTGGAGTGCCACAAAAAGGTGACTCCCGGAATTGTGAGCGACTGGCAACTGAGCAAACACAGCAAAAATAAGGTCGACTGCGCTGTCTGCCACGGCAGCGATCACAAGTCATCCAAAGATGTTGCCAAAGCAAAGATTCCTACCCCTGACACCTGCGCCACCTGCCATGACAAACGGGTCAAGGAATTTAAAGCAGGAAAGCATGCGGCAGCCTGGGCCGCAATGAAGGCCATGCCAACCGCCCACTGGCAACCCATGTCTCTGATGGAAGGCATGAAAGGCTGCGGAGGCTGTCATAAGATCGGAATTAAAACCGAGGCGGAGATTAAGGAGTTAAAAAAGAGTGGAGCCGGTTTTGGCGTGGCCTCCTGCGATGCCTGCCACACCCGTCATACCTTCTCTGTGGTCGAAGCGAGGCAACCTCAAGCCTGCCAGACCTGCCATATGGGCTTTGACCATCCCCAATGGGAAATGTACTCCGGCTCAAAACACGGGGTTCGATATCTGTTAAAGCAGAATAAGACCCTTCCGGCAACAGCTTCTGCACCCACCTGCCAGACCTGTCATATGCAGGGTGGCAATCACGAAGTCCGAACCGCATGGGGATTTCTCGCTGTTCGGCTTCCGATGCCTGAGGACAAGCAATGGACGGCTGACCGGGCCACCATCCTTCAGGGCCTTGGCGTCCTTGATCCCGATGGGAAACCAACAGCAAGGCTCGATGTCGTAAAGGCGGCTGATGTGGCTCGCCTCACCCAGGAGGCCTGGCAAAAGGAACGGGACAAGATGCTCAAAGCATGCAATAAATGCCATTCCGTCAATTTTGCAAAAGCCGAACTCGAAAAAGGCGATCAGGTCATCAAAGATGCAGACCGTTTGATGGCTGAAGCCATCCGTATCATTGCCGACTTATACAAGGACGGCATCCTTCCCAAACCAAAGAATTACGCCTATCCATTTCCTGATCTTCTCACCTTTCACGACGCCCCGACCGTGATCGAGCAGAAACTCTTTGTGATGTTTCTCGAGCACCGGATGAGAACCTTCCAGGGAACCTTCCATGCCAACCCGGATTATGCCCTCTGGTATGGCTGGAGCAAGATGCAGCAGAGCCTGACCGAAATCAGGGAGAAGGCCGCAGACCTGCGCGAAAAAACCAAAAAATAACGGGTGGAGGAATCCCCTTTTCGGGGATTCCTCCAAATTTTCTTCTTGTCCTTACCACCTTTTTCCCCTATGTTAACGAAGCAATGAAAAGTAACTCCTCAGAAGGTGTGAAAAAATTAAGCCCCCTCACCCTCACTATAATATAGCAAGCTCTCCCCTGCCTTCGCCGAAACGCTTCGTGCAGGCAGGCACCAGGGGAGAGGGTAAACATATTGAAATAAAAAAAGAAATTCCCTCCCCCTTGACGGGCTCATCTTTACCCATAAGTGGAGTTGCTGGACACAAGGGACACTCCGACAGATCCCCCATCCCCCTCCTGACCTCCCCCTTGAAGGGGGAGGGTTTATGCGAAGCGCTTGATAATTACCCTCTCTTTTTCTGGAGAAGACCATAGGGATTACCCTCCCTTTCAGGGGGAGGGTTGGGGTGGGGGTGGGGTATAACAAAATTTAAATGATACAATAATACCAATCGAGTGTCCCTTGTGTCCAGCCCCCCGACTTATGGGACATGGTCAGCTTGAGGGGGGAGGGTGAGGGTGGGGGTGATGCGTGCAATTTTTTCACAGCTTCAGGGGGGCGAGAAAAGGCAGAAATGACCCACTCAATTACGCGAAGAGCCTTAATTTTATTGATTGGAGGTATCGATAGGCGGGACAGGCTTCCGGCTCTGGGGCTGGTGGTAAGCGTAATTTTAGATTGCAGATTGCAGATTTCAAATTGAAAAATAAGAAGCGGCCTCCAATCAGTTGGCATTTATTCAATTTGAAATAGTCCTCGCTCACATCTTCTCCTTCAGTTCCATGGCCTCAAAGATGAGCTGGGTGACCTGGTCGAAGTTGAATGGCTTCGAAATAATGAGATCAATTCCGCTTTGGCCCATCTTCTCTCTGCTGAGTTCCATTCCCCATCCGGTGATCATGACAACAGGGATTTTCGGATTTAATTTCTTTAGCGCTTTTCCCACTTCCCAGCCAGAGATCTTTGGCATCCCAAGGTCGGTAAAGACCAGATCAAAGGGTTGCTTTTTAAACCACTCAATTCCTTCGTCTCCATCCGAAGCCGTCTCAACCTGATGGCCTTTGGCCATCAGCATCCGGGAGAGGACATCCCGAACAGCCTCCTCGTCGTCGATCACAAGGATTTTTGCCTGACGCATCATCCCCAGGGGTTTCTCCGCCTTCTTCTCCGCCTCTTTAACTTCCTCTCCGTAACCTATGGGCAGATGAAGAATGAAGTTGGTTCCTTTCCCGGGTTCGCTTTCGACAAGGATCTCGCCTCCATGTCGCTTGATGATTCCATAGGAGACGCTCATCCCTAATCCGGAGCTGGTCACACCTTTCGTGGTGAAGAACGGATCGAAGATCCTTTTACGCACTTCTTCTGTCATTCCGATGCCCGTATCCTCGATCCTCATCTCCACCCAGCCTTCGGAATGGGACTGGGTTGAAAGGGTGATCTGTCCTCCTTGCGGCATAGCATCGACGGCGTTGAAAAGAATGTTAGTCATCACCTCTCTTAACTCCGATGGGTTCCCCAGGACAGGAGGGACGTCTCCGTTCTTTTTGACCAGCTCAATATGAATTCCTTTCTTCTGAGCCTGGTCCTTCCATCTCGGTTCTGTGATCGCCGACACCTCACGGATGAGATCATTGAGGGAGAGAGGGATAAATTCCCTGTCCCTCCTTTTCCCTGTAAAATCCTGGATGCGACGGACCGTCTCGGCCCCATCCTTTGAAGCCTTCTCAATCGTTTTTAACCGTTCCCGAACCTCCTCCGGACTATAATGTTCATAGGAATGGAGCAGGAGTTGAATATTGCCAAGGATAGCGGCCAGGACATTATTGAAATCGTGAGCCACGCCGCTTGCCATCTCTCCCATCGCCCTCAATTTCTCGGCCTGGATGATCTGGTCCTGAGCCTGTTTTAACTCATGGAGGGTCTGCTTCAAATCGGAGAAGAGCTGGGCATTCTCAATGAAGATGCTCACCTGGCTGGCATAGGAGGAGAGGGCTTTCAAATCTTCCTCGTCAAACCCATGAACCTCCTTGCTCTCCATATCGAGAACGCCGATCACCTGGTCCCTCACCTTAAGTGGAAAGGCGGCTTCTGCCCTTCCCTCCGGAGATCCCGGGATATATCTGGGATCTTTTGATACATCGGGGACATAAAGAGGTTCGCCGGCATTGGCCACCCATCCGACGATCCCATCGACGCCGACCCGAAACCTCATATGTTTAACTTCTTCAATGTCCCGGCCGATCACCTGCCTGATGTAGAGGTCATTCTTCCCTCGATCCAGCAATAGGATGCTGCATAGAGGATAACCCCATTGCGAGCTGAGAAGTTCAAGGGCATTCCCGAGCAATTCATCAAGATCAAGAGTCGAAGAGAGTTTTTTTCCGACCTCATAGAGGGTCGTCAATTGCCTGATCTTGGCTAACGAGTCCTCATAGAGTTGAGCATTTCCAATGGCGATGGCCGCCTGTTGAGCAAAACCGAAAAGGATGTCTATCTCACCTTGCTGAAAATGCTTTTTGGGATCGGAGACGCCAATCACCATGACTCCAATGACCATATCTCTGACGATCAAAGGAACACCCACTACCTCTTTGAAATGGATGGAATCCAACTCTTCCATTCGATTGGAATTGTGCTCATAATCCTTAAAAAGGACAGGACTCTTCTTTCTTAATACTTCTCCCACAATACCAATGGATGAAGGTGAAAATTCTCTCCCGATAAAGGATTCGGGCAACCCATGAACAATGACGTTCCCATAGGTCTGTTTCCGGTTGTCCCAGAGAGCAACGGATCCGGCATCGACTTTTAAAAGTTCAATGGCACTCTTCACTATTTTTTCAAGAATCACCTTTAGTTCGAGGCGGGAGGCGATTTCCTGACTGATGGAGTAAAGGGTCTTATGCTCTTCGAGTCGCCTGACATTCTCCGTGTAGAGGGAGGCCCTCTCCAGAGCGCTGCTGATGATCTGTCCGATGGAATTGAAGAGGTTCCTGGTAGAGGGCGTAAATGGATAAAATTCCTTTCGGGCAATATTGAGGGTCCCGTAGATCTTCTCCCTTGATTGAAGAGGTATGACCGCCAGTGATTTCAAGCCCTCTTCGATGGCAAAAGGGATGGCTTCCGGATAACCAGGATAGTCATCAATGAAGAGGGGTTCCCCTGAAAGGGCGACCTTCCCCGTTGCTCCTTCTCCCAGCTTCAATCGTTTCATACCCTTTGCAAAGGCCATTGAAAATCCCTTGTGAGCCACATAGACCAATTCACCGGTTGCCTCCTCCAAGAGATAGATGCCTACCGACTCGATCTCCGTCATCTCAACGATCTTATCCAGGCTTTTGTTCAGGATTTCATCGAGATCAATCGACTCATTGACGGTCTGGCTGACGGCATTGAGGATCGAAAGCTCACGGTTGAGCCTGACGATCTCTTCTCCTTTTCCCTTCTTCTTCTCACTCTTCATATGAGAATGTCTTCCTTCCCTTTGAATAGACCGTGTCGTCATCAGCCGTTCGCCCTGAGGTTCTCGAAGGGTGAACGGTTCGCTCAGGATCGAACCATGAATGGACTTACGACACAGTCTTTACTCCACCAGGATCAATCCGAAGATGTTCTGTTCTTCTCCGTAGGTTCTCACCACCTGGATGGGAAATCCATTTCCCCTTGCCGTCTTGTAGACATCCACTCCGCAAGCCTCCATGGAGGGCCTCGCCTCCATCCCGTGCTTACAAAGACTGTTTAAATCACACTCCTTACAGAGGCGGCAGGGCCCGGAGGTCATGCTCAGGGCTTTATAATAGCCACCGAGAAAAATTTCAACCTCGAGCTTGACAAGAAGCTCATTAAATTGCTTTGTCTCCTCTCGCCTTTTAGTTCCATCGGTGATGTGCCGGTGGAACAGGATCGCCTTTTGATAAGAATCGATCACCTTCTGGGTGACCTCCGGCGTGGGCGTATGCGGAGGACAGCAGTGGCTTCTTCCAAACCCCGGACATCCGAACTGACATTTCAGCCTGACCCATTCGGCAGTGGCCACTGTCGCAGGATCGATCACCTTTGCTCCATCGATTCCTCTCTCTAAGGCATTCTGGCAGTAAACCTCTAATGGTTTCATCTTTTCCCCTCTTCTTTATGTGAAGCTGAAGCCTTGCCCTACAGCGACTTTTATATTATTTCGTTTGGGTCAATTCCTTAATCTCCCTCTGGGCATCCTCCCTTTCCGGGCTTCCCCTCTCCAGCCAATCGAGGGAAGTTCTATAGTGAAGCAGGGCATTCTTATGTTCGCCTCTCAACTTAAAATATTTGCCAAAATAGAAGTGGGATAGCCCCTTCTGCCCCATTCTCCCATAAACGGACCCGAGACTATGATGGATGTCGATCCATTCGGGATGGCCCTTTTTGACCTTCAGGAAGAGAGGCAGGGCCTGGTTAAAATCCCCCTTTTCCTGATAGCATCTCCCGAGATAATAAACGCTCAACAGATCCTCGAACCGGTCGTTGCTCTCTCTAAAGAGTAATTGAACTGTTTCGAGGTTTTTGATCGCCTGATCCAGCTTTCCTGAAAGAAAATAGGCGATCCCCAATTCCCGCAATAGATCCCCGTCGTCTAAAGCCAATGAGCGTCCATATTGAAAAGCCTCTATCGACTTGTCCAATCGTCCCATCTTCCGGTAGGCAAGGCCCAAGCCATAATAAGCGTCCGCATTCTGCGGACCGGAATCGATCAGGGATTGAAAATGGTTGATCGCTACATTGGGTTCTCTCTCTTCCACAAAGGCCTTGGCTTGAATCTTTCGATAAGTTCCTGAAGCCTTAAAAGGCTCTGCCGGTCTTGGCCTGGTCTGGAGGAGATTCTCCATAAGAGAAATTCGATCTTCGATGGCCGGATGGGTTGAGAGATAGGTAGGAACTCTGGGTCCGGAGGTCAGGCTCAGTTTGTAAATCTTGTTCATAAAGGTGATCAGTCCGTTTGGATCATAGCCTGCCCTAATCGCATATTGAAGGCCATTCTGATCGGCTTCAACCTCCATCTCGCGGGTATATTTCAGGGCGAGGGACTCGGTGGCGGCCATTGCGGTCATCGCCACTGCCTCAGAGGCTTTTCCCCCTCCACCTAATAAAACCCCTGCGATGATGGCTGCCATGGAAGCGATGTTAAGTCTTTTCGACCTCTCGATCATCTGGGCTACATGTCTCGCCATCACATGTGCAATTTCGTGGCTGATGACTCCTGCGACCTCCTGCTCATTCTCTGTGGATACTAAAAGGCCGGTGGTCAGGAAGATGTGACCTCCCGGTATGGCATAGGCATTGGGATCCGTTCCGTTGATCAGATAGAATTTGAACTCGAAAGGAGTCGGGCCCGCCTGAGCAACCAGTGAATGACCAACCCTGTTGATAAAGGTCTGGAGGGTCAAATCTCTCACCCAATCGACCTTCTTCTCCATCTCAAGAATAATCTTCTTCCCTAACTTCTTCTCCTCCTCGGTTGTCATTGCCCATGAAACTTTTACGGGACTGATAAAGAGAAGACAGAGAAAAAGAGAGATAACCCAAATTGAAGTTTTCTTCCGGGAGTACATCTTTTTATCTTTTTTGAAGATCATTTCAGTGAAGTTAATATTAACACGTTCCCGTTGTCTCGACAACGAAAAAAAACCCTATATATCCTCTCCATTTGGGTGGGGTTTGGATGGTGGGAGTAAGAGGATATATAGGGCTATAAATTCAGTCTTATAGTCTGATGGTCGTATCGTCTTTTCGTCGGTGGCAAAAGGTCTTATTGACTACAAGACGATGTGACGATAAGACTACCGGACGATCAGTGTTGCAGACAGGGATGATAAATGGTCATCCCTCCGATTTTATCAGATCTCCATTTTAACCAGTCGTAACTCCTTTTCAAAAAATTGCTCTCCTCCGTTCGAATTCTTTTCTTTTCTTTCTTCTTTGGATAAGGTCCATATCTTTCCCTAAGAGTGTCCTTCATAAACCTTCACCCCCCTTTTTGTTTTACCCCGATAGAAAGTCGAAGAATTTCTAATGGGGTTTACATCCCTCTCCAATTTTTAATCGATTCATTAAGATGTCGAACCAAACCATAAAGACCTTTGACGGAGAATTTCTCCCTTCTCTCCTGATGAATGGGATAGGTTCTTCCGCCTCCTGGCCCTGACCCCTCGTTGAAATGGACCGGGGTTCTTTTCTCCTCTGCTTTAATTCTCTCCAATTCCGAGCCATGCTCCAGTTCCATCTCATGTTCGGTCAGGTGCCCGTTGATCCAAGCCCAACTCATCGGATAGACATCGGGATTCCACACAACCGAATAAAAGTGCCAAACAATAATGGTGAGCGTAGCTAAGATGGCTTCATAAAAATGGATGGCCCGCGCCACCTCAAAGGTCCACATCGGAAAGAAGAGAAGCCATTCCTCCTTGAACCAGAGGATGAAACCTGTGACGGTCATGACGATCGTTCCCCAGATCAATCCTAAATATTCCAGCTTCTCCCTGAAATTAAACCGTCCCATCTTGATCACTTTGGCAGGCCGGTTGAGGAAGAGGTTATTCTTCAGAGTCTCCCAGAGGTCTTTAGCATCCTTCCACATGGGGATCATGTCGATCACAATCCTTCTTCCCCTTTCCGTAAAGGCAAGATAAAGGAGGTGATAACCTCCCAGGGTGATCGTCGCCACTCCGGAGAGTCGGTGGAGGAACCCTCTGAAGGTCATTCCTAATGGAACATCCGTAATGGGAGAAGCCCAGAACGCCTCGGGGTACTTTAAAGCAAAACCGGTGATCACCAGAATCGTGAAGTTGATCGCCAGATTGAGGTGTTGAATCCTTTCATTCAAGGTCATTCGAAGATATTTTTTCGCCATGATTCCCAGCTCCTTATTCTTTAGGCCTCCGATCAATGGTCTTTCTCAACCAATCCATGAAGTTGAAGAAACTCAATCCTCCGATGACGGCCACAATCAGAATAATGTAGACGATTCTTACCCATCCCACCACCTTCTCGCCAAAGTCCACTCCCCTGATGTCAGCCAGTGTATGAATCTTTCCTTTGGAAAAATTGACAGAAGCTTTGGGATGACAAACACCGCAGGTCTTCTGGAGGTTATCCTTATGGATCATTGATTTCGGGTCAGAAGCAGCGCGGATGTCATGGACGCCATGGCAACTGGCACAGTTGGCTGAAAAGGTATCTCCGCCACGGTAAGAGAGGCCGTGAAAACTGTCGTAATAGGACTTGACGGGCTTCGTTGTGAAACGGTACTCCTTCGTGATTTGCTCGGCTGCATGGCACTGGGGGCAGGTCGTCATCGCAATTTTTCTCTCATGGACCGCTGACTCCGGATCAGACCTCGGTTTGATCGAATGGGTCCCATGGCAGGTCGTACAGGTTGGGTGATTAGGTCTTCCCCTAAAGAGTCCAACTCCGTGGACGCTTTCGGCAAATTGCTTGCTTTCTTGGGGATGGCAGGCTCCGCAGGTTTGAACAAGATTGGTTCGATACGTAGGCGATTTTGGATCGGCAAGACGGGTCACATAATGGTGTCCATGACATGCCTGGCAGGTGATCTCAGCTTTTAAGCGATGGACGCATGTTTTATATATTTTCTCCGACTCCTCATGGCATATCCCGCAATCCACCTTCCGGTCGGCCTCCTTGACCCCTTTTCTGGCGTGGGACTCATCAAGGATACGGGCGTGACAGTCCGTACAGGAAAGTTTTCCATGGACCGCTTTTTTGAATTCCCCCTCCGATACGAAGAGAGAGACTTTATTCCCACGGGCGTCTTTCTTCGATAATTTTTCGTCCTGATGGCAGCTTAAACACTTTGAGTTATCCCCCCAGGCCATTTCTCCCATCATTCCATAAAGAAATAAAAGAGAAAGAGCTCCCAGAGGAACCATCCAGGCTTTATGCTTTCTCCACATCATGCCGGAACCCTCCTTGGAATAAGAAAAGGTAGAAACCTCTCTTTTAAATTCTCCCTCTCAATCTTTTCAAAGGCGCACTCCACGGCTGACTTGACCTCTTCCAGATCGACCGGTTTCATCGCATGGTAGAAGATCCCCGCGCCCCTGAGGCGTTTGACCAGCCCGAGGGAAGCCTCCGAGGAAATGACGATGACCTGGATCCTCTCATTGATCTTCTTGAAGAGAGGAACCAGGTCAAAAGCCTTCACCCCTTCCATCTCGTCATCCAGAAGGACGACATCGATATGTCCTTTTCTCACCTTGCGGATCATTTCGCTCACCAACGTTGCCGTCTCCACTTTATAGCCGAGGCCATGCAAAAAAGTGGAGAGCGATCTGACCCATAAATCATCCTGATAGGCTATGAGAATGATCTTTGCTTTCATCCCTGTCTCTTCAACTCCTGCTATTCTACCCTAACCCCTGTGGAAAAGGAATCTTTTTTTTATTAAGTCGCCCGGATGGGCATCTCATTTCTCCTGGAAGAGGAGAAACTTGTTCCGATAAAAGAGGATAAGAGGATACCTGCCGGGATCAACTGGGCTAAAACCACAATGATCCCAAAGGTAAGGAAGAACCATATCCCGATCAGGCCAATTCCTCTAATCCCTCCTGCATAGGCAATCCCCAGAGAGAAGAGAGCAATGGCTGTAATCAGGACGAAAACCATGATGATTAAAATCCGTTTCAACTTTCTATCCATCCTATGCTCCATTCCTGTTTCTTGATTTTTTAATTCTCAACCCTCAACTCTTCATTCTTAACTCATAACTCCCATATCTACTTCTCCGCGGTCACGGGCTCATATCCTGGAAGGCTCATCTTCTCTTCGGCTGTTGCCTTTTCCTGAGACTTCTTTTTCATAATGAGGCCTGTTGCCGTACCGATGAAAGTGAAGAAGAGAATCGCCGCTGGTATTAATTGAAGCAGAACAATAATCGCTCCGATGATGATGAAAACCCAAAGAGCGGCTCCTGCATCCTTCAAACTCACTGACCTTGCAAATGCAGGCGTTGAAATGAGGCTGATGAGCGCAATCATCAAGCCAATTCTGAAAAACTTATATCCTTTTTCCATCTTTTATTCCCCCTTTCAACTTGTCTCACAAGTATTGCATTTCGTGTGCCAACGTTAAACCTTAAATCACGATATGCTTAACTATATGATTTAACTTATTTTATTAAAATGTTAAAACTAAAGCGGCAAGCATTATGTATATTTATAATATACTTTTTGTGGAGTATAATTTGAGCAATAATTCACTAATTGGCAGAATTAATTGATTTTTAACAAAATATAAAATAAATATACAATTATAATCTTTTAAAATCCTAATGTGCGGGCAAGAATGGAGAAGGCAATAATGGGGATCAACCAGCAGAAAAATGTTATTATAAAACAGAGACTTACATCATCTGTTTCGATCTTCTTAATCTCTCCGTATTTGACAATTAAAATCAGGCCGAGGCAAGCAATCCCAACCACTACGATAGACCATCCCAGAATCAACCATTTAAAGAAATCGGACACTTCGCTTCGCTCTTTCTTGGAATATTGGAATAGTGGAATACTGGTTAAATGATCACCAACTGCAAGAGATGCAGATTTTTCCCATCATTCCGTTCTTCCTTCATTCCATTATTCCTTTTTCATTCTTCTCTTGCTCGAAGACCATACTTCCTCATCAGGGCCTGAAAATTCGGCCGGAGCATTCCCACCTCTTCTGCTGCCTTTGTCACATTCCATTGACTCCGTTCCAGGGCTTTGATGACAAATGCCTTTTCTACATCCTCTACGGCTTTCTCCCTCAGTTGCTTTTTGATCTCCTTCAACTCATCACTGGTCGCCGGAATTGTATTCTCCATCTCCTCACTTACCCCCTGGCCGGGCAGGATCAAATGCTCAACCCGCACCATTTCCTCATCCATCATTACGACCGTCCGCTCGATAACATTCTCTAGCTCTCTCACATTCCCCGGCCAGGGATACTTCATTAATTTCTCCATCGCCTCAGGGGTAAACCCTTTGATCGCCTTTCCCATCTCTTCGGAATACTTTTTAAGAAAATGGACAGACAGGGCGGGGATATCCTCATGGCGTTCCCTCAGAGGAGGAAGATAAATCGGAACAATGTTCAGGCGATAATAAAGATCCTCCCGAAATGTCTCCTCTTTGATCATCTTCTCCAGGTCCTTATTGGTTGCGGCAATGAGCCGGATATCAACCTTTTTGGCCTTTGTCCCTCCCACAGGCGTAAACTCCCTCTCCTGCAATACCCTCAGGAGCTTGGCCTGAATGGCCGGGCTGATGTTGCCAATCTCATCGAGAAAGACCGTTCCGCCGTCCGCCACCTCAAACAGTCCCGGCTTGGTCGTCACCGCGCCGGTGAAAGATCCTCTGACATGACCGAACAGTTCGCTCTCCAGCAGATTCTCTGAAAGGACCGCGCAGTCAACGGTCACAAATTGCTTGTCCCTTCTCGCGCTATTAAAATGGATGGCCCGGGCGATCAGCTCCTTTCCGGTGCCGCTCTGTCCATTGATCAACACGGTGCTATCCGTCGGAGCCACTTTTGCAATGATCCGGTAGATCTCCTGCATCTTCTTGCTCTTGCCTACGACGTTATGAAATCCGTATTTCTCACGAAGTTCTTGTCTTAGATAAACGTTTTCCAGAAGAAGGTTCTTCTGTTCAATCGCCTTTTTTACAACGATGGAGACCTCATCCGGAGTAAAAGGCTTGGGAATATAGTCGAAGGCCCCCAATTTCATGGCCTCGACCGCTGTCTCCACGGTGGAAAAACCAGTGATCATGATCACAATCGTATCCGGATATTCCTTCCGCAATATCCGGAGGACTTCCATTCCATCGATCCCAGGCATTTTCAGGTCGGTGATGACGATATCAAAAGGATTCTCCTTCATCTTCCCGAGGGCCTCCGTCCCGCCCGAAGCGGTCTCCACTTCTAACCCTTCCTCTTCGAGAATTCGCTGACAACTTTCACAGACAATCAGTTCGTCATCGACCACCAAGATCCTCGGACTGGATGCCATGCACTCCTCCTCTTGAACCATCTGTCAGAATCCTACCATAAATTAAAGAATCCTTTCAATCTCCACCCGATGGCAGACAGGGATTTTTCAATCCGCAATCGGATGAAGCTTCCTCTCTAAATCTCTTAGGTCGGAGAGGACGGAGTCCCCATTGTTTTTGCGCGAGCGGTCTAGATAGAACGCCTGGATTCCCATTGAGCGGGGGACCAGATAGTCGAATTCATAATGGTCGCCCACATGGACGATCTCTCCTGGTTCGGTTTTGAGGATGCCACAGATTTGTTGGTAGAACTGAGCTGTTTTTTTCACCACCTGAAAATCCGAGGTGGCTGAAAAGATGTGATCGAAATACCTTCCCATGCCTGTGACGTCCATCTCAATATCGATAAATTCCCTCCCTGCATTGGAGGTCAGGACCAAAGGGTATCTCTCTTTTAAACGCTCCAGGATGTGATGTCCATCTTCATAGGCGCTGATCTTGTCGGCATAACGCTCCATTAAGGTCTTCCATGTTTCGTCGAGTTGAAAAAACCTGAACCAATATTTGATGTCATACCACTCGACCGCCCCTTCCCCGACCTTCTGGTATTCCTCCACGATCAGAGCCTTGGCCTCATCGAAGGAAAGGCCTTTCTTCCGTGCATAAAGCTTGGGGACTCCGTCGAGCCAGACCCAGTCCGTAAACTCCGAATCAACCAGCGTTCCATCCATATCAAAAGAGATAATTTTTGGCATAAACGTGTCAAACCTCAATTCTTGCCGGTGAAGAAAGCAACTATATTATAAAATTCGAAATTCGTATTTCGTGCTTCGGATTTATATTCTTTCAATGATCACATCTCCCGCATTCCGGATCTCCTTTTCCAGATCGGCAATGACAATCGCCCGGGACAACGGATAGGCCTGGGAGGTGAAAATAGTAATACACCTCTTCTCAAACATCAATGAAGGCGCATGGGGCTGGTGGGACCGGACCAGCACTTTTTTCCGGTATCTTTCCATCAAACGCTTAAAATAGGTTCCCCCGAATCGGGGCCTTCCCCATGAATCTCCCAGGAGATCCCCATCTCCTTCGAAAAAGTCTCCCCAGACGATCCTGTCCCAATGGGTGTCTCCCCACTCTATTCGATCGATCTCTTCAAGGGATTTCAACTCGGGTAGCGCGCCGTGAAGGGCTACCAGTCCATTGGCCGAAGCGGCGCAGAGGGGCAAGGTGGAGAAGACCCGTCCGTATTGTTCCCTCTCCCCGGGAAAAAGAGATTCCCAGAAATTGGCAGGGCGCAACTCTTTGATCATTTGCCCCTCATGATTTCCCGCAAGAAGAAATATCTCTTCCGGATGTTGAAGTTTCATCCGGAGCAAATAGTTGATATTCTCTTCGGAGTCATCCCCCCGATCCACATAATCCCCTAAAAAGACGATTCGGTAAGGCTTCTTCAAGTAACGGCTGAGGACCTTCTGCGAAGCATCCATATCTCCATGGGTGTCTCCCACAAATACAACTTTCCCTTCCGGAGGAAGGTGAATGAGCCGGGAATCCTGAACTAAAATTTTCTCCACTTCCTCAAACAGGGTTTCTTGATTCATTCTATCCTTTTACCACTTTCACATGAACCTGCCGGCTTCTCGGCCCATCGAATTCGCAGAAGAAGATCCCCTGCCAGGTCCCGAGGAGGAGTTTCCCTGATTCGATGAACAGAGTCCGCGAACATCCGACTAAGCTCGACTTGATATGAGCCGCTGAATTCCCTTCAGAATGCTGGTATCGATCCTCGAAGGGAACGACCTTATTAAGTTCCATCAGGATATCTTTGGGGACGCTGGGATCGGCATTTTCGTTGATCGTCACCGCAGCGGTCGTATGGGGAGTAAAAATCACACAGAGGCCCTCTTTCACTCCTGTCTTTTGAATGGCTTCTGCGACCGGCCGGGTGATATCGATCAACTCCGTCTGCTTCGAACTCCTCACCTGAAGGGTCTGAATCATCACTCTCCCTCCCCTTTCAATATAACATCGATGACTTATTTTCATATCACATCCGGCGAAGAATCTCAATAAAACATTGTGGGATTGCACTGGTTCAGATTATGCCTTAAACTGTAAGGGATCATTTCAGGCCGTATAGAGGAGAAAGAAAATGGAAGAGAATATTCAATCCTTTTTGACACCCACACCGATCATTGACAGCGGCCACAAGATCGTCCAGGAATTTGCATTAGAAGTTGCCGGCGGGCTTACCGATTCCGTGGAAAGGGCGGTGAAACTCTACCTTGCCGTCCGCGATGATATCCGTTATGACCCTTACTCTCCTTTCTATCTGCCCGAGCATTACCGTGCAAGCTATGTGCTCAAGCGGGGCCGGAGTTTCTGTGTGCCGAAGGCATCGCTTCTTTGCGCCCTTGGAAGGGCCTGCGACATTCCTTCACGGGTGGGCCTTGCAACTGTCCGGAACCATCTTGCCACGAAACAGCTTATCGATTTTCTCGGAACCGATCTTTTTGTCTCTCATGGTTTTGTGGAGCTTTATCTTGAGGGGAAGTGGGTCAAGGCCACGCCGGCATTCAACCGGGACCTCTGCAGAAGGCATCACGTATCTCCGCTTGAATTCAATGGCCGTGAAGATTCTCTCTTCCAGCCCTATAATTCGGAAAACAGGAAGTTTATGGAATATGTGGCGCTCGAAGGGGTCTTTGCCGATATTCCGGTGAAACATATTATGGCGGGATGGAAAAAGGCTTATGGCGAAGACCGGGTGGATAGCTGGATCAGGAAGTTTGAAGAAGAAGGGGAACGCAATCTTCGGGATTTTGAGTCCGAGGATGTGTTGAACCAATAGGAAAATTAAACTGCTTGAAATCCCTTTTTAAATCGGGTATGGTGGAACCATCGATAGAAGGAGAGGAACGAGGATGCCCCAGAAAAAGGTCTCAGAAGTTTTGAAACTGATCGAATTTCTCAATGAGGAGGTCAGAGAGGTTTCAAAGAGATTGAGCAGAGTGACGCCCAAAGAGGTGAGTGAAAAATTGGGGACCCTTGCCCTTATCAGGGAGAAGGTCCTTAACCTCCAGATCGACTTCCCTCCGGAGATCGAGACCAAACTCTCCCAGATCTACCCTTCCCTCGACAAAATCAGAACCAAACCCTCCTGATTTGCAAAGCAAATAGTTCGGAGTAATGAGTTCGTAGTTCGGAGTATTTTTTATAAGTCTTTGAAGGATTTTATCTCCGAACTCTTAACCCCGAACTCCGAACTGTTCAGTAAAAGGCCATACTGGCGAAGGAGACTACGGATTGCGTCTCCGGAGTGAAGGCCTGCCCATAGTTGAGGAGCATGCCCTTCTCTGCGTCCATCGCCTTGAGCATTGCATAGATGGCCGGCAGTCCGCAGATCCGCTTTCGATCCCGTTCCCCTGAAATGGAAGAGAAGAAACCCTCTCCATCCATTCTCTCGGCATGTTTTAGCATCTCCCTGTCTTCCTCTTCAAGGATCCGGAGATCATACTCTCCGATTCCCTCCCGGTCACCAAACTGAAGACCCATATGGGCGAGGTCAGCGCTGGCAATATAACAGACCTCTCTTCCAAGGGAGGATACTGATTCTTTGATTGCCTCAATGAACTGACGGATGGCCGGAAGTTCCATCGGCGAAATTCCGCTCTCAACCGCTTCATGGAATGATCCGCTCACAATGGGAACGATCCTGACAGGTGCGGGGTCCGGAAAGAGATACCGGAGAAAGATGCACTGAAACTCGATCGAATGCTCGCTCCGATGGATCCCCTCGTCCATGAAAAGATCATCAGGGCATCGGGATTGAATCGCATCGACCAGTTCTCGATCCACCTCTAAAGGGCCAAGCGGGGTGATGAACTCCTTTCGGGTCAGAGAGAAAGGATGTCCCATCAGGGTATGGGCCGTCCCAAAGATGATGAAGCAGTCCGGCAAACGGTTCTGCCACACCTCCCGGTGGGCAAAGGCGTAACAGGAGCCTCCCCGTTGGAAATCGATGTGCGGAGCAATCACGCCTTTCAATCCCTGTATCTCTTTTCTCTCCGGAAGCGGCCCCGGACCCTCCGGCCCGGTAAAATACCCAAGGAGTTGATCCTTTAGCCTCCCGGGTTCTCTTTCATAACTCTTTCCGGCAAAGGCGGCCTCTCTAAAAAAAGCCTTCTTGAACCCTTCCTCTTTCTGCCTCAGGGCTTCCTGGAATTTCTCCCCTTCGAGAAAGAGGGTGTCATCGAGTTGACGGATGATCTCCTCGATCTTTTCTGTAAAAAGAAATTCTCCGAATCTTCTCATGTATTCGGTCTGGATATCCAGAATCGAATGACGACCATCGAAGAGGGAGACGATGAAGTAAAGAGGAGGGGGCAGAAAGAGGGCCTTGTCGCTAATATTCTGAGGGTCCTGAAGACAGAGCAGGGATTGGCCTGACCTCTGAATAGGAAAGATAATTACATTTCTGAGCTTGGGAAAATCCACGCAACTTCCGTGCTCTCATCAGGCTGTAATGGTCAATGCCCCGTGTTCCGACTTCTGCAGTTCGGGATGTTTGAGGGCCAGTTCGATCGCCTCATCCATCTTTTGAATAAACTTGAAACTTAACTGATTTCGGATATGTTCCGGAATTTCCTCCAGATCCTTTTCGTTCTTCTTCGGGAGGATGATCGTCCTGATCCCCGCGCGCATTCCCGCCAGGACTTTCTCCTTGATCCCTCCAACGGGAAGGACGAGGCCTCTCAGGGTGATTTCTCCGGTCAGGGCCACATCGTTGCGGACAGGTTTGTTCGTCAAAAGAGAGGTCAGAGCGATAAACATCGTGATTCCGGCCGAGGGCCCGTCTTTTGGAATGGCGCCCGCAGGGACATGGATGTGAATGTCATGCTTCTCAAAGAAGTCTTCTTCAATCCCAAGATCTTTTGCTTTCGATCGCACATAGGCCAGCGCCGCCTGGGCGGACTCTTTCATCACATCGCCAAGTTGACCGGTCAATGTCAATCCCTTCTCCCCTCTCATCTTTGTCGCCTCCACAAAGATGATATCTCCTCCGGTGGGCGTCCAGGCCAGCCCCGTGGCCACACCCGGCTCAGAGGTCCGCTCCGCCACTTCAGGGAAGAACTTAACCGGCCCGAGAAATTTGTGGAGGAGCTCAGGAGAAATGGTCACCTTTTCATGATTATTCTCTGAGGCCACATCCTTGGCCACCCCGCGGCAGATGGCGGCAATCTCCCTCTCCAGGTTTCTCACTCCTGCCTCGCGCGTATAGGAGCTGATGATGACCTGAAGGGCTGCATCCTGAAATTCGATATACTCCGAAGTCAACCCGTGTTCAGTGATCTGCTTTAGAATTAGAAAATCCTTCGCTATCATCATCTTCTGTTCTTCGCTGTAACCCGGAAGCTCTAAGGTCTCCATCCGATCTTTAAGGGCATGAGGGATGGTATCGAGCACATTCGCCGTGGTGATGAACATCACTTTCGAAAGGTCGAAGGGGAGATCGATATAGTGATCCGAAAAGGAGAAGTTCTGTTCCGGGTCCAGGACTTCGAGAAGGGCGGAAGAGGGGTCTCCGCGGAAGTCCATTCCGATTTTATCGACTTCGTCTAACATGAAGACGGGATTGTTCGATCCTGCCCTCTTGACCCCCTGAATAATCCGGCCGGGCAGAGCGCCCACATAGGTTCTCCGGTGTCCCCGGATCTCCGCTTCATCCCTTACCCCGCCCAAAGAGAGCCGCATGAATTTTCGTCCCATGGCCCGGGCGATCGATTTTCCGAGAGAGGTCTTTCCGACCCCTGGCGGACCCACGAAGCAGAGGATCGGCCCCTTCATATCGGATTTCAGTTTCCTGACGGCCAGGTATTCGAGAATCCTCTTCTTCACCTTTTCCAGATCGTAATGGTCCTCGTCCAGCGTCTTCTGGGCGTTTTTAATTTCAAGATTATCCTCGGTCGCCTCCGACCATGGAAGCTCCACCAGCCAGTCGAGATAGGTTCTGGAAACCGTATATTCCGCCGAGGCCGGAGGAATTTTAGACAGACGCTCCAACTCCTTCTCCGCCGCGGTAACCACCTCGGGCGGCATCTTAGCCTTCTTAACCTTCTCCCTTAATTCTTTGATCTCGCTGGAGTGATCATCTAATTCTCCCAGCTCTTTTTTGATGGCCTTCAACTGCTCACGAAGGTAGTACTCTCTTTGAGTCCGATCCATATCCTCCTTCACCTGGGATTGGATCTTATTGCCCAATTCCAGAACTTGAACCTCTTTGTTCAGGATGAGATGGACTTTTGTCAGCCGCTCCCGGACATCAATCGTCTCCAGAATCGACTGCTTTTCAGGAGTGGAGACATTGAGATTGGAAGCGATCAGGTCGGCAAGAATGGGAGGGGATTTAATGTTACTGACCATCGAGCCAAGCTCAGAGGTAAGATAAGGGGCCAGCTCAACCGCCCTCTGAAAAAGATTCTTTAGGTTCATCATCAGAGCTTCTATCTCCACGCCCAGCGCAAATCCCTCTTCAATGGCATCCGTCCGCGCCTTGAAATAGGGCTCTCTCTGAATATATTCCCTCACCTTGATCCTCGAAACGCCCTGGACGATCACCCGCTGGCTTCCATCCAGCTCCCGGATCATCCTGAGAATCAGTGCGGCGACTCCGACCGAATAGAGATCGCCCTCCTTCGGTTCTTCGATTTCGGATCGCTTTTGAGTGACGATGCCGATGATCCGGTTCGAATCCATGGCATCATCGATCAATTTGACAGACCTCTTTCTGCCCACCATAATGGGCAAAATCAGGTCAGGGTAAAGCACAGTCCCTCTCAGGGGAAGGATGGGAAGTTCGGGAGGAACAATAATCTTTTCATCCCTTACCTTCTCCTCCTTATCTGCGCCGCTCTTTGGCAAAAAAATCATGACAACCTCCAAGGTTGATCTTTAGACCAGTATGTTTAAATATAACATAATCACTGTTAACCCGCCTGTCAATGTAAGCTATCCCAATGATTTATAAAATAAATTCCAATAACCAAATCCCAAATCCCAGATAAATTCCAATTACCCAATATCCAATTAACCAAAACTAAGATAAGAATGATTAGCTGTTTTGTTGAATTTCGGTCATTGATATTTGGTTATTATTTGATTATTGGTGCTTGTAATTTGGTTATTCTCATTAAGCTTCATCATAGGGTTTTCCGCAGATATTACAGGCCCCCGCCTCGTTGATGGCGCCGATGCAATTTCCATCACTGCATAACAGCCTATTCGACAAATCGCTCTCCTCGTCTTTCGCCAAGACCGGGTTTCCGCACCAGCAACAGAAACGGCTCTTCTCCGGTATTCTTTCCCCACATTCCCCACAAAGAATGGAAGGCAGTGCTTCTTCACAACGGGGGCATTTCATCTACTATTCCTCCTCGAGATCGAGACCTTTGATAAATCGGTCGATATCCCTCTTGTTTCTTTTCAGTTCATGCAGAAGCTTCTTGGTCCCCTCATCGGGAAAGAGGCGATTCAGATCATAATCCTTCCCGGGAAAGAGGGCGTTGAGATCCACTTCCCGCTTTTTCTCTCCTTCGGGTCTTATCTCCTCCGGTCTTGGGTCGTTCTCTTCTATTTTTGAACTTTCAACTTTGGAATTTGAGCTTTCCATAATCTTTATTCTATATAGGATAGCCCCCCCTCATTTGTCAACCTTTCGATTCCTTTAACAATTTCAGAGGTTGGAGAGCAATGAAGCACCCCGCAGCAGAGCTGCGGGGTATCTAATTCCTAAAAAAATCTCCTCCCCCTTGGAGAGACTGTGTCGTAATTAGCCATTCGCCCTTCGACACGCTCAGGACGAACGGCTAAGTCATTGATTCTTAACATACCGTAGTCCGTTCGTGGTGAGGTTCTCGAACCATGAACGGAATTACGACACAGCCCCTGGATGGGGGAGGATTAAGGTGGGGGTGATGAGAAGATCGTTTCCCCCTCACCCTAAAAAAATGGGACAGACCCGGTTCGGAATGTGTCTGTCTGCGGTTCGATGAATGCATTCGGGTTAGTTCGTGGTTATCGGTTCCGGGTTTTCGGTTTAAAGGCTACAACATCCACACCCCGAACTGTATCAGGACCTTCCGTATTGGAGTTGATAGAGCCGGTAGTAGAGCCCTTCCATTGCCATCAACTCAGAATGGGTGCCGATCTCCCGGACCCTCCCCTTGTGGAGAACGACGATTCGATCCGCATGCTGGATCGTGGAAAGGCGGTGAGCAATGACAATGGCCGTTCTTCCTTTGAGCAACCGTATCAATCCTTCCTGGATGAATCGCTCTGTTTCCGGATCGACATGCGAGGTCGCCTCATCGAGGATGAGGATTTTCGGATTGGCATAGAGGGCTCTTGCAAAAGCCAGCAGTTGCCTCTGCCCTGCGGATAAAACTTCTCCTCCCTCCCCGACCCTGGTTTGATATTGATTGGCCAACCGCTCAATAAACTTATCCGCATTCACGGCACGGGCCGCCTCCTTTATTCTTGCTCCGTCCGACTCCTGATCTCCCAGCCTGATGTTCTCTTCGATATCTCCGGCAAAGAGAAATGTGTCCTGCATCACCATGCCGATCTGTGACCGGAGATCGGAGATATCCCTCTCCCGGATATCAATGCCGTCGAGCAGAATCTTCCCTTCTTCCAGTTCGTAAAACCTTTCGAAGAGAGAGAGGAGCGATGTTTTTCCAGCGCCGGTGGCTCCCACGATGGCAATCGTTTCTCCCTCGCGAACGGAAAAGGAGACTTCGTTGAGGACCCGGTCCTCTCCATTATAGGAGAAGGAGACCTGTTGAAATTCAATATTCCCCCTGACCGTTCCTCTGACCGGCGAAAGGGGCGGATGAATCTCTTCCTCCTGGTCGAGTAACCCGAAGATTCTCTCCAACGAGGCCATGGCCGACTGCATGATATTATACTTTTCGGAGAGGTCCCGGATGGGCTGAAAAAACATCCGTATATAAGAGAGAAAAGCGACGAGAACGCCGAGGCTGATGGCTTCCTGAATCACCCTGCCTCCCCCGTACCAGATGAGCAGTCCGGTGGCGCCCGAACTTAGAATTTCAACAAATGGAACAAAGAAGGCATAGATGGAGATCTGTCTCATATTGGCCAGGCAATGAGCCTCATTGATCTTCTCAAATTGTTTTCCATTCACTTCTTCCCTCCTGAAGAGTTGAACCACCTGAATCCCTGCGAAATTCTCCTGGAGAAAACTGTTCATCTGGGCGATCTTGAACCGGATCTCGCGGAAAGCATCTCTGGCTAAACGGCTGAAGAAGAGCGTGGTGATGAAAATCAGGGGAACAACTAAGAAGGAGATCAGGGCCATCTCCCGATGGAGGTGGAGAAGGATGATAACGATTCCGACCAGTAGGACAACATCCCTGAACAGGTTGATGAGGACGGAGGTGAACATTTCATGTACATTCTGAATATCATTGGTGAGCCTCGTGACCAGCCTTCCCACAGGGTTCCTGTCGAAAAATGAGATTGGAAGGTTCTGGAGATGGGAGAAGACCTTCATCCGGAGGTCATGCACCATCTTCTGGCCTGCCATCTCCATGGCATAGACCTGAACAAAATTCAAACCGAAATGGAGGGCCAGGATGAAGACGACGAGGAGAGCAAGGTGAAGAACCCCTTCAATATCACTCCCTCTCAGGTGGAGCCGGTCCTCTCCCTCTAAGTCTTTCATCCGGTCCAGAGAGATGAAACAGTAAGGCCCGCTCCTTTCAAAAGAGGCAGGATATTTTGTGAGCAGGGCCTCCTCTTCCGGCCTCTGGGGGAGGAAGAGGTAGTACCGTTTTTCCGAGAGCAGGCCAGCCCTCTGAAAGAGGGTTGCCTCTCTGCGGTCCATCGAACTTAAGGCCTCCGGCGGAAGGAGAAATCTCCCCTCCTCTTTCATGGGGATAAGACTCTTTCCAAATTGCCGGAGAAGCCGCACCTCTTCCGCCGATCCATCCCTGCGGAGAATCACCTCCCTTGCTGATGGGGCAATGTAGCGGTCAATCGCCTCCTTGGTCAGGTAGGGAATGACCAGGTCAAGAAAGGCCATGACCAGAACTAAGAAGAGGGAAAGGCTCATCAGAAGCCAGTAACGCCTGAGAAAGGTCCCCAACCTGACCATCAGTCTCAGGTCGTAGGGTTTCCCCAATTTTCCCTCCTCCATATATCCGAAATCAGCGTACATCACTCAACCCTTGTATGAGGAGCACTCCGTTTGAGGAGCACTTCGTTTAAGGTTGGAGGTTAAAGCATTTGTCTTTAATCTCGCGCCTCAAGTTCTCCACGGAAGAACGTTCCTCAAGTCCTCGTAGAGGACGCTCCTCTTCCCTCTATCCGCTCTCCTTTTCCATCTCTTCTTCCATCTCCCGCTCCCGGTAAAGTTTCGCATAGATCCCACCTTTTGAGAGAAGGGAAAGGTGGTCTCCCATTTCAGCCACCCTTCCCTCTTCCAGGACGATGATCCGGTCCGCCCTCCGGAGCGGCGCAATTCGGTGGGTGACGAGGATGCTTGTCTTTCCCCTGAGAAACTTCTCCAACCCGTCAAGAATCCGTTCTTCCGTCTGGATGTCCACAGAGGAGAGTCCGTCATCGAGAATGAAGATGGGCGGATTCATCAAGATTGCCCTGGCAATCGCAACCCGCTGTCTCTGTCCGCCGGAGAGGGTGATCCCCTTCTCGCCGATCACCGTATCCATGCCCGCGGGAAACCCCCTGATTTCATCATCAATCTGTGCCATTCGCGCCGCCCCTTCGACCTCCTCACAGGAGGCGCCGGGTTTTCCGAAGGCAATATTCTCCCTGATCGTGTCGGAGAAGAGAAAGGTATCTTGAGGGACATAGCCGATCTCTCCCCTCAATAGCTTCAAAGGAAAACGATGAATTTCAATGCCATCGAAGAAGATAGACCCTTCCGGAGATTCCATCATCCGAACTAATAAATGGCATAAGACGGTCTTGCCTGAGCCGGTCCTTCCGACGATGACCACCTTTTCCCCTTGACGGATGTTGAGATGAATGTCCTCAAGAATCGGAGTCTCTCCATTTCCTGATGAAACGGTCAGGCCTTTGATCTCAATCCTCCCTTTCAGAGGATTGGACGTGGTGGCTTCCGGAGCGTCGGAAATTTCGGGCGCCTCCCCGAGGATCCGGTTGATGCGGCCCATCGAGGCCGCCCCCCGCTGAATCATATTGATCGCCCATCCTAAGGCCATCATCGGCCAGGCAAGCATTCCCAGATAACTCATGAAGGCCACAAAATCGCCGGTCGAAATCGAATGGAGGATCGTCAGCCTACCGCCAAGATAAAGGACAAGAGCCATGGAGAGATTGGAGAGAAAGAGGAGAAGAGGAAAAAACATCCCCCAAATCCTGGTGATGGACACATTCTTCTTGACATAATCCCGGCTCACGCGGGAAAGTTTTTCCTTCTCCGACTCCTCCTGAACATAAGCCCTGACGACACGGATTCCGGCGATCGACTCCCTCACCCTTTCGGTAAGCTGGGAGAATGTCTTCTGAAGCCCCTCGTAGCGCTTGTGAATCGTCCGGCTGAAGAAGAGAGTGATCACCGTGATCAACGGCATGGGAAGAACCGCATAGAGGGTTAACAGGGGATGGATATAGACCATGAAAAAGAGGGTGAGGATTCCCAGGATGATCGTATCGACGATGAAGACCAGACCCAGGGCCATCGCCATCCGGACAGACTCAATGTCGTTGATGGCATGGGCCATCAGATCGCCTATCTTTGTCCGCGAGAAGTAGGAAGGAGAGAGGGTTTGGAGATGGAGGAAGAAGCGGTCTCTCAGGGCTTTCTCCATCCGGCGTGAAGCACCTAACAGGAGATATCTCCAGACATACCGGAACCCGCCGATGCCCAGGGCCAGAACGAGAATTTGTAAACCGTAAATGAGGAGGAGAGGAGAGGCGATATCGCCCGAAGTGAGATCATCGATGGCATGTTTGACTACTCTCGGGATGAGAAGCTGGAGGACATCGACAATGAGAAGAGCGGCAAGCCCCGTCAGGATTCGCCATCGGTTCTGAATAAGGTCTTCTTTTAGGGTCTTAAAAGACTTGATTCCTTCCATTTCCATAATAAGTAAATCTAATCGACCCTTCTCAGAAAAGTCAACGGAACAGATGACTGTTAATAATTAGAGTCTGTTTATAAACTAACGGTTCCCCAAAAGGTGGTCATTCCGGCGAAAGCCGGAATCCAGTTCTTTTCAATCCCGCCAAAGGCGGGACTGGATGCCCCCGTATCCAGTACGGGGCAGGCTCTTCAAGTCCGGCATGACGAGAAAAGTGCATTATAAATAGACTCTAATTATTGGGGGACTTCGATTGGTGGCCGGAGTCGATAGGCGGGGCCTGCTGCAGGTCTAACCCCGCCCCCTACATAGGCAGGACAGGAATGTCCTGCCTATCGGGCGCAATTAAATTTTTATCAAAAAATTTATGACTTCCTGTAAATGAGGTATTAGGATGACTAAATTTCTTGTCTAAATTTCTTGTCTTGACAACCTCTTCAGTTTTTGTGAAATTAAGGTTCAAAGGAAGAGAGAATGCCCCTCAAACCAAATCCAAATTCCACTCTTGATAAAAAAACTCCGGGGGGAATTCCGGAGGGCCTTCCTCTGGAAGAGGTCGAGCGTCTACAAAAACTTCATATCAGGCTCACCGACTTTGTCCTTCATCTTATTCAGGCTTTCCTGAGGACAGGATACTATACCTCTGATCATCCTGAATCGAAAAAGGCAAAGGAGGGCCTCTACCAGAAGTTCAGAGATCTTTTTGACGAGGAAGATGAGCTGGCTTTTCTCGTGCGGGAAGAACAGGGGGGGCAGGAGATTTTTGTCGAAGGCGTCCTCCCCGAAGCCCAGAAATTAAGCAGGATGATGATGAAGGGGATGGGAGAACTCTATGTCCCGAAATTTGCAAAATATATGGAGCGCAAAGACTTGATCAGTTTGACCCTCAAAAGCCGGATGAAACAGGCCGAATTCAGCTCCTTCGTGGATATTATGAGCGAACCCACCCTGGTGGACACCCGACACAAACAGGATCAGGACCGGTTTGCGCAGGCCCTTTACACCCGCGGGATATTTAGCATCTCTTATGTCTTCAATGAAGAATTTCTCGCTCTGGAGCGGGAGATGCCCTGGAGAGCCCGGCTTACCCTCTCCCGGATGAGAAAGGACCTCAAGATGATCCCCCTCTTTCAGAAGATGATGGGACAGGACATCCAGGAGATCCGGATCAACCTCCTCCGGGACGCCCTCCGGCCGATTCGCCAATCCGATTTGCTCTGCGCCATATTGCGAAATAGCGATCTCGCCACTGCTTCCGAAGCCCTTGAGGAGACGATTGAGAACGAAATCGTCTCTTCCTTAAAGAAACAATACCTCCTCAATACCTCCAAGATCTTCTTACGCGACCATCTTGACCTCAAAAAACTTCAGAAACAGGACGGTTTTGAGAAAAAATCGGACCGTCTCGTGAAGAAGCTCTCCAGCCGCCTGAAAGAGGCTGCCACCGGCGAGACGCAAAATCTTCTCGAGGAGTTTTTCAGGCATCAGTTGATCGGCCTCGAAGACCTGCCCCCGGTCCTGAAAGACAAGATCCTTTTGGAGAGATTAACCGACAAGTTTCTCAGCTATACGGATCGGTTCTTCCAGCAACTCGACCAGGCCAAAGATAAGGAAGCGTTTCTCAATGTGGCCATCTCCTTTGTCAGGATGATTCCCGAACTGATTCGGAGGGATCGTTATCCGGAGATTCTTCGGATTTTTGAAACCCTCAAAGGCCACTTTCACCAGAGGAGGATGTGGTCGCTTCTCGCAGGCCAGGTCCTGGAGGAGATTGGAAAGGGAACGATCCCGCAACTCCTCAAAGAGAAATTTCTTAAAGGGAAAAAGGAAGTCCGGGTGGCAGTCATTCCTATTCTGGCCGCGCTTGAGATCGGGGCCATTCCTGTCCTCCTCGATATTTTAAAAACGAGCGAGGATCAGTGGGTGAGGAAGAATGCATGTGAAGCCCTGGTTCAGATCGGGCCGGTCGCCGCTGTCCATCTTCTGAAGGAACTTGAACAACAGCAGACCTCGGTTGAAACGACCTGCGATATTCTCAGGGTTCTTGGAGAGATCAAATCCCGTGAGTGGCAGGCCCCCCTTGCAAAGATCGCAAGAAGCTTTGCCACCCATGAACATCCTAAACTGAGGGAACAGGCCATTCATACCCTGTGCCAGGCCGGTGGACCTGATGGAGAGCAGACCTGCCTTTCCTCCCTGAATGATCCGGACCTGGAGGTGAGAAAGAGATCGGTCTGGTGCCTCGGCATGCTCAAAAGCGTCCCGGGCATCGGAAAGATGGTCGAGATGCTTAAAGAGTTAGCCGCAGCGCCATCTCCGCAATCCGAAAAACTCGAAACCCATATCTACCTCGCCTTTGGCCTTTCGGGAAATATCTCTATTGAAGAGAAGTCTTCGGAGCAGATTTTGATTGAGGTTCTGGAAAAAAGAGGGATCAAGGGATTACTGGGCTTTCTTCAAAAGAATCCTCTCACCGATGCCTCTCTTGCCGCGATCTGTGATACCCTGGGAAAGATCGGGACCGGGGAATCGGTCAAGGTTTTAACTCGATTGGAAAAATCTCAAAAAGGATCCTTGGTTCCAAAAATCAAAGAAACGATCAAGAAGATTGAAGATCGTATACACTCCAAAGGCGTAGGTTAAGGTTACGGTTACGAAGCCCGTTTCGGTTAATGGTAAGGGTTATGTTTTAAAGAATTAAATACGACAAGCGTATCCTTTTATAGACGATATGGGCCTCGTTTCCTTTACCGTTGCCGTTCGTCATTTCTGTTTGTGTGTTGCCAGAAAAACCCCGCACAAAATCATTCCTCCGCCCATCATCGTGATCCATCCGATCTCCTCACTTAACAGGAGATAGGCTCCGATCAGGGTGGCGAAAGGCTCCAGATAAAGATACATTCCAACAACTCCGGAATCTCTCCTTTCAAGAGCCGAATACCAGAAAAGGTAACCCAGCCCTGAACAAAAGACTCCCAGAAAGAGGATACCCGTCCAGGCGGTGAGGGAAAAATGGATCAGGTTGTTCCACTCTCCTTTTAAAAGGCTCAGGGGAAGGACGAGTAGGCATCCCGCAACCATAATGGTCGTAACCGTGGCTAAAGGAGGAAACCTTGAGATGAAGCCTTTTCCTCCGATGGTAAAACTAGTCCAGGCCAGCGCGCTCGCAAGCACAAGGAGATCTCCATAGGTGGAGGTGAATTGAAACAGCGAAAGCGAAAAGACCCCCTTTGAGATGATGAGAAAGATGCCACAAAAGCCCAAAAGGATTCCTGAGACCTTCCTAACTGTGATCGTCTCGCCAAGAAAGAACCGAGCGGAAAGGGCGATCAGGATGGGATTGATCGCAATGATCCATCCTGTATTGATGGCCGTCGTGTAGAGGAGTCCATAGGCCTGGAGAAGACCAAGGCCTGATACCCCCACCGTGGCGAGGATGAAAATGTAAATCCAGTCCCGGGGAGAAAATATTTTAAAAAAATTCCTATCCCGGTTGAGCTGGACAAGAAGAAGCAGTAGCGCGCCGATCGCATAACGGAGTGTCAGAAGTGTGAAGGGATGGACTTCTTTTAATGCCATTTTCGTGGCAATAAACGAAAACCCCCAGAAGATGACCGCTGCCAACGCCTGCCATGACATGATGGACCCCTCTATTTCCTTTTCGATATAATCGCCATTGATAATCTCGTAAAAAGCCTGAAAATCCCATCATCAGTCATTCCTGCGTAAGTCCCGCTCTTAGCGGGATATTTTCAGTCAGTTAGAATGATCTGGATTCCCGTTTTCACGGGAATGACGACTCTTTACGAGACTATCACTATTACCACAAAAAGATAAAAATATCACTTGACCTCTGCCAAATAGTTTGATACCCATTCAATCTAAAAACTCATAATGAAGAGAGTTGAAGTCTAAGCCGGCCGATGCCCAAGCCAATCCTTTACCCTTCGACATTCCGTTCGCCCTGAGGCTCTCGAAGGGGGAACGGTTCCCTCAGGAGAGGCTTGTCGAAGCATGAAATCGGTTTGAGCAACAGTCGGCAAAGTTCACTATCTCAAAACAAAAGGAGGAAAATCATGGAAGCTCCAAAAACCAAGACGACACTGGGTATTGATGAGAACATCGAGGCATTGCTCTGTTACGTTCTGGGATGGGTGACCGGAATTGTTTTTCTGGCTCTTGAGAAGGAGAACAAGTTCGTCCGGTTTCATGCCGCCCAATCCATGGCCGCCTTTCTGCCCCTCTTCGTGGCTGTAATCATTCTTGGAGTGATCCCTTTTGTCGGATGGTTTCTATCCCTGATCATCTCACTATTGACTCTGCTTCTGTGGCTCTTCCTGATGTTCAAGGCATTCAAAGGGGAGAAATACAAACTTCCCATCGCAGGTGATTTCGCAGAAAAGCAGAGCGGCATTTAATCCAGCATAAAACAAGGCAAAATTTATAGTTTTTTTGGAGGATGAATATTTCTATTCAACCTCCGCCTAATGGACTATTGACTTTCTGTATGCGTGATAAAAAAGGGGGGGCGCATGGAAAAGTTAAAAATTTTAGGGTTGGTTATGGTTAAACTTCTTCTGATCTCAGCAGGAATAGGCTATGCCCAGGATGACCCGGGGTGCAAGGATCATCCGCTTCTGAGCCGGATGCCCAACTTTTACATCGATTCATGCGAGGAGAAAGAGTTTGACCAATATCAATTTAAAGATTCTCAGGAAAATTGGGTGACAGTTGAAGGGACTTATTACTTCATCAAGTATGCTCTGAAAGGGGGGGCAAAGGCTCCGAGCGAACTCCAAATTGTACGCAACTACACCAATGCCATTCAGAAGATAGGAGGTAAGGCTGTCCTCGAAACCCGTGACAAAGCTTATTTAAAAGTGGAGAAAGGAGGGGGGACCACATGGGTTCATCTTGAGGCTCATAGCGTGGGAACAGCGTACAATCTGGTCTTTGTCGAAAAGAAAGCGATGGTCCAGGAGGTAACAGCCGGTGATATGCTTTCTGCCCTGAACAAACAGGGTTTTGTTGCGCTTTATATCAATTTCGACACGGACAAAGCAACCATCAAGCTTGAGTCCAAACCCATTATTGATCAAATCGTTAAACTCCTAAAAGATAACCCCGGGTTGAAGGTAGGCGTTGAGGGTCATACTGACAGCACAGGCACTCCGGCAAGAAACAAAACCCTTTCACAACAGCGCGCAGAGTCTGTGGTCAGCGCTCTGGTGAAAGCAGGAATTGATGCAAAACGTCTTGCCGCCGCCGGTTGGGGACAAGACAAACCCATCGCCGACAATAAAACCGAAGAGGGCAAAGCTAAAAACCGCCGGGTCGAAATCGTTAAGAAATAAATTTTCAAAAGAAAGGAGAAATTTATGCTCGGGAAAATGAAGAGAACTGTGGCTGTCGGAGTTGGGTTTTTGACTTTATTTGTTTTTCTAAATCTTGCCAGTCTGGCGGTCGCAGAGCCTATTGTTGGAACATGGAACTATTCCACATCCAATCACTGGGCAAAAGGTCCTGTTCCGGCAGGGAAACCCAGTAAAGGAGAGGTCGTCATTACTCAAAATGGCGGCCAGTTTAAAATGGAATTTAAATCAGGTATGGTTTTTAATCCTCCACAGTTAAAGTATTTTGAAGGCAAGAAAAAAGATAAGGACTATATTTTTTCAAATAGTGCAAAGGTGGATAATGAAGGAGGGATTGCCAATAATTCCTGCACCCTGAAAATGGTAAGCAACAATCATTTCCAAGGAAAATCATCCTCAGAATATAGCCAGGGCCCAATATCTTTCCATTGGGGATTTGATATTGAATTGAAGAGATAGGTGGGACGGGGGGAGGGTCTTGCCTTTTGCATAAGTTTGCATCGAACAAGACCTGCCCCTTTTTGTTATTAGTCGCTTTTCTCCTTTGACTTCTCCATTTGCTTCTGCAACTCCTCAAGAGCCTTGGTCGCTTCTTCTATATTCTTTTGCATCTCCTTGGTGGCATCCTCTGTAGCCTTCTGTATCTCCTTGGTTACTCCTTCCATCTGTTTCTGCATCTCTTTGGTAGTTCCTTCCATCTGTTTCTGGAACTTACCCACATCCCTCACCATTCTCCTTGAACTGATCTCTCCGGTGATCGTCAAGAGAATCAACAGGGCCCCGATGATTCCGAAAACAAGCCAAGCCCTTTGTGAGGGGATCTGGTGAACCACGATGGTTGCAATGATAGTGAAATACATCGCCAGAGCTACCCCTACAGCGCCCCCGATATACGGAACAATTCCAAGCACGCAGGTGATTGGCGTCAGGGCTGAAATGTAGGCCGCACACCGGTAGGCTGTCTCGTATTCTTCCTGAGAGCCCATCAGCTTCCATATCAAATAGAGGATGGCCGCGCCGACAAAACCGAATATCCCCACGATAATAGGGACCAGAATAATTGAAGCCAAACCCATCGCTAATCCTGTGGCAACCTTCAGGCCAATAATGCTGAATATGCTCTGGATCAAGCCCCCGATGACACCCATCGCTATCATAAAGATCAGCGGTTTAATATAACCACCTGTCTTAGGCATTTCTTTAAAAAAGGCCTGGGGTGAGGTTAATACCTTGATCGCGGTCTCTTTGATTTCATTTAAATCAATGCTTTCCTTCTCCATATTTCCTCCTTTCAGCAGGTTTTCAAAAGATTCTAAAAATTTCGGAAATTTTATAACAAACTCAAAATATTTCAAGCAAAAAAATAGATCAATAAAGTGAAAAACCCTGGTCCTGAAAATCGGGATCAAAGGCGAAGGCCTTTTCTACGCCTCTTCGCTTCATTACGATAAAACTTGTGCAATCCACTAAACTGATCCCTCGCTTTCCAATCCTTTCGAGTTCCCTTACCGCCTCCTCATGCAACTCCATATCAACCCATTCCACCTCAAACGATTTGGCATTCCTCAGAAAGAGAACCGCTGAAGGAAGCCCTAATCTTTCTTGGAAGAGAGCAACGCTTTCCAGCAGAATATAATTGTGTAGGAGAAATGTCTCTCCAGACTCCAAAACATTTTGAAATTTATTATACGCAGCAGCGTGATTAGGATCATTCTTATCTGCCAAGGCATAAATGGCCGATGTATCCAGGAAAATCATTTCTGGAGGACCTCCTCAAGGGCTTCGTCATGTCGCTCGGATATGGGTTTAAGACGACCTTGCTTTGAATGACCTGAACCGATAAATGTAAAATCCTTTACCGAGAAAGTTCTATGGCGATCGGGTTGGGAAATATCTTTTTTTACGATTTCTCGTATCACCCCTGCAATCGATTTCTTCTCCTTGAATGCCCGATGCCTTAGCAGGTCATAGACCTCTTCCTCTAATTGAATCTGAGCTCGCTTCATAATAAATTCCTCCTGCATCTTCTTGCTTTTAAATTTAACATCATGATGTCATGGTGTCAAGCATTTACTTTTTGAAGAAAGTCTTCAAATTTTACAAGATATTTCGGGTCAGGAGACCCGAATCTACCCTCTTATTATACAACCCGACGTGTAGGGGGCAGGTCTCCTGACCTGCACTCAACGGGTGATCATGGAGGGCAAGGCTTAAATCCAGACTTAATCGGGATGACAAAAGCAACTCTCAAGGGTTGCCCTACAAAATCGCTCAATTTAGGTTCCAGAAAATCCAATAAGTTTTAAATCTTTTTGCCTTTTGACTTAGATCAAGGAAAAAGCTTTTGAAGCAGGCTATCTTTAAATCAAAAATAACCCAAGGGAGGAATAAAAGATGGCAACGAGAAAGATTGTTAAGATTGATGAGGAAAAGTGTAATGGATGTGGTCTCTGTATTCCCAACTGTGCTGAGGGTGCGATTCAGATCGTGGACGGGAAGGCAAAACTAATAACAGACAAGTTCTGCGATGGTCTGGGCGCCTGTCTTGGACATTGTCCTGAGGATGCCATCACCATCATTGAAAGAGAGGCTGAAGAATTCGATGAAAAGGCAGTGGAAATTCATCTCCACAAGAAACAGGAGGTTCCTTCTCAGCTTCATCCTCAACCTAAACCTCAACCTGAATTTGCCGGCTGCCCTTCATCGAGGGTATTGCAATTCCAGGTTCCCAAACCCATCGAGACAGGGCCTGCTACCCCGTCTGTCTCCCAGCTCTCTCAATGGCCTGTGCAACTGAAATTAGTGCCTGTCAATGCCCCCTATTTTCAGGATGCGGATCTCCTGGTGGCTGCGGACTGTGTTCCTTTTGCCTACCCTGACTTCCATCAGGATTTTCTCAAAGGGAAGGCTGTCGTCGTAGGTTGCCCGAAATTGGATGATATCAAGCTTTACAGGGAAAAATTGACGGAGATCTTCAAGACGAATTCCATTAAGAGCGTAACCTTACCTTTTATGGAGGTCCCCTGCTGTTTCGGCCTGGTCAAGGCAACAGAGGATGCGATCGAAGCTTCGGGGAAAAATATTCCCTTTAAAAAGGTTAAAATCGGACTCCACGGAGAGATCAAACCAGAAGCAGAGGTAGGGGCCTTTAATCGTCCCCGCACCTTCGCCCACCCGCATTAACTAAATGGTTCGAGCAGGAGATGGGGTGATGGGGAAATAGGGAGATGAATTGCGGAATACGGGTTTTTCTGGGTCGTATTCCGCAATAAAACCACCTCTTGAACCCTCAAAAACAATGAGTTAATGAAACCTTGTGCAACTGCCGCTTCAAATTACCGAACATGTTACCCTCCTGGGGAGTGAGTTCTTTAACCTCTATCTCGTCCGAGGCGAGACCAATGCCATCATCGAGGGCGGGGTCAGCGCGGTCGCCTATCCTTTCCTGAACCAACTCAACCAACTCGATGTCTCTCCTGAATCCATCTCTCATCTCGTTATCCTCCACTCCCACTTCGACCATATGATGGTTTTTCCTCTCCTGATAAACAAATACCCCTGGATGAAGATCGTCTCTTCTGTCTTAAATCGAGCAACCTTTTTAAACGAGCGAATTATGGGAAAGATTTTTGATTCCGACAGGACGATGACTCTGACGTTGATGGAGGAAGGTTTAATATCAGAGGCTCCAACGCTTACTCCCTCAGCTTCATTTCCGCTCGATATTGCTCTGGAGGAAGGCTCGATCCTCGACCTCGGCAAGAGTGCGACGATAAGGTTTATCGAGGCGCCCGGCCACGCCCCTGACTGCCTCTGTGCTTACCTGGAAAAAGAAGAAACGCTCTTCTGCACTGATGCGGCGGGTTTCTACACGCCTCCTGATTTCTTCCGGCCCAATTACTGGTACCGTCTCGATGACGCAGAAAAATCCCTGGATAAGATGAAAACCATCGATCCCCGAATCCTGTGCCGGGGCCATTATGGAGCCATCTCAGGGAGAGAGGAGGTAAGGAACCACCTAAAAATGGGGCGGCAGGCCATTGAGGACTTTAAGACCTTTGCGCTGGAGAGGATTCAAGAAGGTTGGTCAATGGATAAGATAACAGAAGAGGTAACGGAGCGGTTTTCAAGGGGGTTCCTCCAGTTCTTTCCTCCTGAGGATAATCAGCGACTCTGGAGATTATTGGTCCAGAGGACCCTTGAACATCTAAATTTGGTTTCTAACTCTTTCTTGACGTCTTCGCCTGAAAAAGAGTGATGAGTTGCTCCACTTTTTTGCCCCCGCATTTCGGGCACTTCGCCTTGCTGGCGTCATGGTCTTTGATGCTGAGAATGAGAGAAAATTTCTTTTTGCATGCTGGACAACGATAGTCATAAGTAGGCATTGGCTCTTCCTCCCCTTTCAATAAAATCTAATGGGTTTCTCGCATATCTTTTGATTTCATAATATCAAAATCCAGCCCCTCCCTGTCAAGAGGCTTTTTGAGATTTCTGGAAAAACACAGAAATCTCTGATTACACCGATTAGGAACCGATTACACAGATTAGAAATCTGTTGATAAATAAAGAAAAATCTGTGGAATCATTTTTTAAAATCTGTGTAATCAGAGAGCGAAAGGTAGTTTTTCAGAGCTCTCACTTTTTCTTCAATGGCCAGAGGATCAATGGTCCTGTCAATCCGCCCAGCCCCAGGATCGCAAATGCCCAGCCCCAATTGGGAACAAATCCGAATCGAGTCAACGCATCGGCCGGATTGGTGAGATCCAATACATATCCGAAGGCAATGGGCGAAAGCGATGCCGCTCCCCAGCCCAAGAGGGATTGCAGGGCCATGGTCCTGCCTAATCCACCGGGTCGCGCAAGCTCGGTTACTCCCGTTGAAAGCACTGAAGACTCGCCCGTTACCATAAATCCATAAACGAGCGAAAGAACGATGACCAGCGCGATGGGAAAACCCCTTGTCCAGCCGATGATAAGAGAGAGCACACTGCTCCCCAACATCACCACGATGATTGTGTGAACTCTTCCGAATCGATCGGAGAGTGTGCCGCCTAATGCATTGGAGAGGGCTCCTGCTAATGTGACCGCTCCGGCAATGGCCGCACTGAGGCTCACCGCTTTCTCCAAATCATATTGGGCTGTCAGAAGACAGGCCGTGAGAAAAGCAACGATCCACCCTCTCATCCCGAACATCTCCCACATATGGGCCGCATATCCTCCGATCATCATCAGGGCAGGCCGGTTTTTTAAAATTTCTTTGAGAGGAATTCTGAGCTCCTCCTCTGCCTCTGTCCTCACCTCCTCGCCTAATTTGAAGAGGGCGATGATCCCTCCGGCGATTGGACCTAATGAGGTGATGAGAAAGGCCCATCTCCATGCGAAAAGAGAGTTGAGAATTCCGGTGAGAAAGAGGGAGATGGCTGCCCCGAAGGTGAAGGCGCCCACATAGATTCCTACAGCCCTGCCCCTCTCCCTCGACGAAAATCGTTCAGATACCATCCTCAACCCGGGCATATAGGTTCCCGCGAAACCAATCCCAATCAGTGTCCTCAGAAACATTGCCGAATAGAATCCCTCAGCCCAGAAAGAGAGGAGGATCCCGGCAAGTCCTGCCCAGAGCGAGGTCATAAGGTAGATATATTTCGTGTTGATATAATCGGTCAGCGAGGTGAAGAGGACGACCGCCAGGATATAACCGATCTGGTAGGAAGAGAAGATCCAGCCTGCTTCGCTATTGGTCAGTGACCATTCTTTCTGGAGGATGGGAAGGAGGGCGGAATAGTTATTGAAGACAAGCATCGTGCCGATCTCAGCGAGAGAGAGCCAGATCAGCCATCTGAAACGATCATCGAGCCTCATTGCCGACCTTTTTCTTCAGCAATCTCTGCTTCCTCTCAAGGAGAAGCTCGATCTCCTTCTCCCGATGAGAGGGAGTCATGGCCAATGCCTGATCCACATAAGCGATAGCCTTCTCAAACTCCTTGAGCCGGTGTTCATGATATTTTGCCAGTTCGATGCAGGGATGACCATCCCTTTTATAGGGCCATCCCATCATCTCTTCCCAGAGAGATCGGGCCTTCTCAGTCTCTCCGGTCTTTTTGAAGGCCGTGGAGAGCCATTTCATCACGTCCCAGGCAAGCTCATCGTCGCACCGCTTCAGGGCAATCTCGAAGCAGGGGATCGCCTTCTGACGATCTCCATGATCCCAGAAGAGTCTCCCGAGAGAAAAATGTTCCACTCCCTTCCTGGGCCGTGCCGCCTGCGGATCATGGTAGATGAGATGAATCCTCCCTGCCAGGGCCACCATCGTGAGGATATCCATCCGGTTGTGGTAGAAGACGCGGTGGATCTTTCTCGCATCTCCCGTCTGGATATAGTCGAAATAGAGGGAGGGAATCCACTCCGATGGAATATCATCCTCTCTCTCCATCCCCAGGAGTCTTGATTCCAGTGTGACCAGACGGCAGTTCTCATAGGCCCCTTTCCAGATCTTTCGCGATGGATAGAGGAGGTCGAAGTTGGGCATCTCCCTGATCTTTGAACGCTTCCGCGAAAGGATGAATCGAGTCTCGAGGAGCGGAATGTCATAATGCCTGCCATTGAAGGTGACCAGGAACTGAAAGGAATCGAGGATCTCCTGCAGAATGGAAAGGGAAGCCCTCTCCTCCGAATAGTCTCTCATGAAGAGCTGGTGGACGACAAACCCATCTCCCTGAAAGAACCCTAATCCCACCATAAAGGCAAATGTGCCTGTGCCGCCTGAGAGGCCGGTCGTCTCCGTGTCAAGAAAGAGGGCCTTCCTGAAATCGAGCTCCTTCAACCGGTCGTCTCTCAAGAGGAGATGAGCTGGATAGGTGGGGATGTCGTGGAGCTCGGCCAGAGTCATCTCTCCGTATCGAAAATGAGGAGGGAAAAACTCCTCTGCCTGAAAGGTCTCCCCCTCAGGCGTGGAGATAACTTTTCCGTCAACCAGTTTGTCGATGGGAAAGAGTTCTCGCTTCCGATAGACCTTCTCCGGCCGGAGAAGACGATCCAGACGTCCCCTCAAGTCTCCCCCTCCCTCATCTTCTTCGATTGAGGCAGTAGGAGTTTTAGATATAGAGGAAAGTTGTTTGAGACGCTCTCTGAGATCCATCTTCAATAAGAATAGGGTTCGAGGATTCCAGGGTTCATGGGTTCGAGTATAAATTCATTTCACTTGGTCACTTGAACCCTTGACCCCTTGGCCCCTTTTTTATTTTAGTATTTCTTCCAACAACGCCAGCGCTACTTCTTTCGATTTTTCGCCCACCTCTTTCACCGGACCCACACAGGAGGGGCATCCGTATGGGCATTCGCATTTTGAGATGAGCCTCTTCGTCTTCTCAAGGAGACTCATCGTGTCGTCAAAGAGTTGGTGGCTGAATCCCATTCCTCCGGGATAATTATCATACATAAAGAGGGTGGGCTCAAAGAGATCGATCTTCTCGTTCGTCATCTCTTCCGGAGAGCTGAAGGAGGAATAAATTCCCTTCGAATCCCTCGAAAGCCTGATGAACCATTTCGCCCCCCGGTCTCCCACGCACCGGTTCAGATCGTGAGGATCGCACATCAGGTGAAGGGCGGCCATCGAATGGAAGGCATAGCCAAGCCCCAACACGCCTTCGATGGCTTCCAGTCTTGAATAGGAAAGTTGATCCAGCAGTTCCTTCTTAAATGTGATCCAGTAAGAAGTGGTGTGAAACTGGAGGTCCGGAAGTTCGATCTTTCCGTATCCCAGGTTTTCCAGAGTGTAGAACTTGATCTTCTTATACCCGACGATGCGCGTGGCAACCCTCACCTCGCCATGCTCATAGAAGATCCCCTCTCCTTGCTTTCTTTCAAAACCCTCCAGGATCGAGACATCGGTGTAGTCGATGGCATCGGTGTAGTAGTCTCCGGCTGTCTTCTTCACATAGGCCCTTCGATTGGGGTAATCGAGCCTCTCCACGGCGTAAATCTCCGACTCGCAGAGATAGACCGCTCCCTCATAGAGCGTGGTATGGGCGGCGGTGAAATCCACCTCTGCGATCACCTCCTCCCTTTTCTTCGTCGTATCGACCACAACGAAGTTCTCCTCGGAGGTTGAACGGAGGCTCACCTTCTCTGCCGGATAGGCATCCTTCGTCCAGTACCAGCGCTGGTCCACATAGTGAAGGGTTCCCTTCTCTTCGAGATATCGGAGGATCTCACTCAGGTCTTCTCTGCCAAAGCGCTCTCCATCCCGGAACGGGAGTTCGAAGGCGGCGCACTGGATATGGCTGAGGAGGACGAGAAGATTATCCGGATTGACCAGGCCGAATTCCGGCGATCTTCCGAAGAAGTAGTCCGGATTTTCGATGATGAACTGATCCAGAGGCTGGCTCCGCGCGATGAGAATGGCCAGCGACTTTTCCGTACGCCTTCCAACCCTTCCTGCCTGCTGATAGGTGCTGGCAATGGTTCCAGGATAGCCTGCAATCACACAGACATCGAGGTCTCCGATATCGATTCCGAGCTCAAGGGCATTGGTCGAGACAACGGCCTTGACCTCTTCCTCCCTCAATCCCTTCTCGATTTCCCTGCGGACTTCAGGAAGATAGCCTCCGCGATATCCCCTGACCTTTCCCTTGTCTTCGAGCCTCTTCTCAAAACGGTCTTTCAAATACTTGGTCAGGACTTCCACATTGAGACGACTCGTGGCAAAAAGAATCGTCTGTATCCCCTCTTTGAGAAAGGGCGAGACCAGCCTCCTTGCCGCATGAATATGATTCCCCCGGATCCCAAGCTCCTTGTTCACCACAGGCGGATTATAGAAGATGAAGACTTTCTCCGAAGAAGGGGCTCCATTTCGGTCGACCAGGGAAACCTCTCTCTCCAGTAGCTTTTCCGCCAGATCCTTCGGATTGGCAATCGTTGCCGAACAACAGATAAACTGGGGCTTCGATCCGTAAAATTCGCAGATCCGGCTCAGCCGCCTCAGAACATTGGTCATATGCGATCCGAAGACGCCCCGGTAGGTATGAAGTTCGTCGATCACTACAAATCTCAAACTCTGGAGGAAGGTTACCCATTTCGTGTGATGGGGGAGGATTCCGGTATGGAGCATATCGGGATTGGTGATGACCACGTCTCCCTGTGTCCGGATCGCCTGCCGAGCATCCTGGGGCGTATCACCGTCATAGGTGAAGGTCCGGATCGGTTCTCCAAGCCTCTTCGTCAGGTTCTGGAGTTCGAACATCTGGTCCTGAGAAAGGGCTTTGGTGGGAAAAAGATAGAATGCCTTGGAGGACGGGTCGGAAAGTTTTCTATCCAAAACCGGCAGGTTGTAACAGAGGGTCTTCCCGGAGGCAGTAGGAGTCACAATCACCACATTCCGCCCCTCCTGAACATATTGAATGGCTTCGGCCTGGTGAGAGTAGAGCGATTCGATCCCTTCTGATCTCAACGCCTCTTTCAGAAGGGAATGAAGAAAGTCCGGGAAAGACTCATATTGCCCCTCCCTTTTCTTAAAAATACGCAGGTCAGTGATACAGGGCGAGATGCTCTTTGAACGTTTCCACGACTGGATGATCTCTTCAATCGACATTCCAGATCCTCCACACTACCTGGAGGGTGGGGCCTAAAGTTTTTAAACTCCGCACTCCGAACTCCGAACTCTTAACTCCGGACTTTTATATCTCTCCCGCCTCGTACGCCTTCACAAAGGCTCCAACCACCTCCTGATCAAATTGCGTGCCGGAACACCTCCTCAATTCCTTGATGGCCATCTCCTTACTGAGGGCCCTGCGATAGGGCCGGTCCATGGTCATGGCATCGTAAGTGTCGGCAACCGCCACAATCTTTGCGATGATCGGAATCTTCTCCCCTTTCAGACCTTCCGGATATCCTGTGCCATCCAACTGTTCATGATGGTATTTGACCCCTGGAATGATATTTTTCAGTTGCTTGATATGGTCGATGATCTCCGCTCCCATATCGGCGTGTTGTTTGATCGCATTGTACTCTTCGGGGTTCAATCGATCCGGCTTCCTGAGGATTTGATCATCAATTCCGATCTTGCCGATATCGTGAAGCACGGCGGATATCTTCAACCACTTCATCTCTAAGGGCTTCAATGGGAGGTGCTTTGCCGTGGCCAAACTATATGCCGTGACCCTCTGCGTATGTCCACCCGTATACGGGTCCCGTTTTTCGATCGCATCGGCAAGCGATTCAGCCGTTTGAAAGAACATATCCTCCAGCTCCTGGTAGAGCCGGGCATTGTCCAGTGCGATGGCCACCTGGTCAGCCAGAGAGGTGAAGAGGGAAAGATCCTCCTCGTCAAAGCCTTCCCCTTCCTTCTTATTGATCGCCTCCAGAACCCCGATCGTCCTCTCTTTGACTTTGACGGGGACACAGATGATGTTTCTCGTCTTAAATTCCGTCCTCTCATCCACCCCCTTAAAAAAACGGGAGTCCTTCTCGGGAGCATTGACGATCAACGGTTCTCCTTTCTGCGCCACCCATCCAGCGATGCCTTCTCCGATGTTAAGGGTGATCTTCTTAATCGCCTCTTCTTGATCTCCCAGGGCCACCTCAAAGTAGAGCTGGTTCTTCTCTTCGTCGATGAGGAGGAGAGAGCCTACCTCTGCCTTCATTAACTGGGTGGCGGCTTCCATCGCCCTCCTGCGAACCTCTTTATGGTCCAGCGTAGAGTTGAGGATCTGGCCCAGGTGGGAAAGCAGGCTAAGCCTTTCGGTTTTCTCCTCAATCCGTTTCAACTTGTCCATCCATCCATTCAGGTTCACATTTTTATTGGGGTGATCCTTGTTAGCCAATTTCTTCTCCATTCAACCCTTTTTAAACCAACGTCTCATCCTCTCTCTCCACTTCTCCATTCGTTCATGATAGTGGGGATGACGTTCTTCAAGATGTTTCAACCATCGCTTCACCATTTCGCTTCGTGAGGATAGGATGGCCAGGCCGATCATGATGAAGAGGATCCCCTGAAGAACAGGGAGAAAGAGGCCCAACACACCTAATCCAACCAAGAACCATCCGACGATGAGAATTCCAATTCTCATAAACTTTTCCATTTGCTCAACCTGACCGAAAGTTTTACACTAATAGATAAATAAAATCAAGGCGATTGAATATTGACTCCTGTTTTTCGTCTAAAGAGGTAAAGGGCGGTGAACGATAGGGAAGCGGAACTGATTTCCCGTTGCCAGCGGGGCGATCAGGACGCATTGAAAGGGATCTTCGATCAGTATCATAAGAAGGTCTATCGAATCGCCTATGGAGTGGTGAGGCATAGAGAAGATGCCCTCGATGTGGTTCAGGAGGTCTTTATCAAACTCTTTCGTTCGATTAAGGATTTTAAGGGAAAATCGGCTTTTTATACCTATCTTTACCGCTTGACCATGAATACAGCCATTGACCACTCCAGGAAGGCGAAGAGGGCTCTGTTTTTTAGCCTGGATGAGGAGGGGAGTTTTCAACCCTCCGATGCACAGGAGAAAAGACCCGATCATATTGCAGCCCAAAAGGAGCTGGAGGAAAAAGTGAGATGGGCGATCGATCAGCTTCCTCAGGATCAGAAGGCAACCCTGATTTACAGAGAGATCGAGGAGCTTTCTTATCAGGAGATCGCCGGGGCGATGGGATGTTCAATCGGGACAGTTATGTCCCGTCTCCATTACGGAAGGAAGAAGCTCCAGGATTTATTAAAGGACATTGTGAAAGGCAGAGAGGGCCAATGAAAGATTCCTGTTCATCTACCTCACAACTTTTGGAAAGATATTTCGATCGGCAGGCGACTGATGAAGAAAGGTCTCTTGTCGAAAGACATCTTCCTCTTTGTCAGACCTGCCACGAAAGGCTGAGGGTGCTCGAGGGATTGAGAAAGGCTATAAAAACCCCTGTCGATGAGGCCCTGAAGGAAGAGACCTTTCCCTGGGTCTGGGAAAAAATCGAGAGAGAAATCCGTCTGGGAAAGAAACCCTCCTGGCAGGAATCCGTTCGGTCATGGATTGATCTTTCTCCCCTTTTCCGAAAAAAGGTATGGATCCCCATAATGGCGGCTGCAATCATTCTCATCCTGGTCACCTCGCCTCTTCTTTTCTTTAAAAAAGACCCTTCCTATTCGGAGCGATCTGTAGTAGAATATGTCGAAAGTGAGGTTTACAATGTCATGGTCTATGAATCAGAAAAGGCAAAGGTGACCGTCATATGGCTCTTCGAGGGACCGCAAAACGAATCTCCAGCTTCATGAAAAAATGGACTCCTCTTCTGGTCTTTCTTTTCATCCTGTTCTTAGCATTTCCACCCATGGCGACTGCCCAGGTTCAAACTCGGGTACGGGTCATTGAGGCTTCCAATGTCGGTAGCGTCATCGATCCCTCCCTAAGGGATTTACACGGTCAACTGGGTTCCCTCTTCAGATATACTTCCTATCGCCTCCTGAGAGATGAGAGGATAAATCTTTCCCCTAACCAGCCTGCCTCGGTTCCGGTTCATCAGGGAAGATCCATAGAGATCACCCAGGTGGGGCTTCAGGCTAATATGGCTGAATTAAGAGTGAGGATAAAACGGGATGGAGCGGATCTGCTCAATACCCAGGTCAGGCTCTCTCCCGGAAGGACGGTTCTCATCGGTGGCCCAAAACATGGCGAAGGAGTGGTTATCTTAGCCCTCTCCGCCAGTTTTTAATTAGAGTCTGTTTATAAACTGCAACATGATGTATTACAATACGTTAGACGAGATTATCACAAAAATCAAGTTGCAGGAGGAGGAGGATGAAGATACTCAATGATCTGAGGTTGAAGTTAGAG
>Ga0208244_100409_pt1 | contig 44135 bp, 41 predicted proteins | sample SubbioCR12Aug_5A_FD_184828 | JGI IMG/M metagenome (GOLD analysis project Ga0208244, IMG submission 184828) | Serpentinite rock and fluid subsurface biosphere microbial communities from McLaughlin Reserve, California, USA - CR12Aug_5A (SPAdes) | ecosystem: Environmental > Terrestrial > Deep...
CACTTCCGCCTTGCCCATCTCGCGCGGGTGGCGCTTGCCATGGAAGAAAATGTAGCGTTTAATCCAGCCGACATATGCCGTCTCGGTGCGCAGGCTGTAATGCTTCAGCCGCAACCGATCGCGCACCTGATCCAGCAGTCCGGGGGCCTCGGCGGAGGAGTTGCCGTTTTCATGCTTGTTTGTTTTATTGGACATGCTTATAGTATTTTCTGACAATTTGTTGTTAATTAACAGGATAGTACAGAATGTTTTAATTTTACAAGACAGTCCAATAATCTTTTACTGTCGTATTTGGTAACGACTTAACGTTCTTCGGTCATATGGAGCTACGCTGTGATTGATGTGCCAGTGCAACCGGATAGGGTACTGGAAAAATGATGGATATATACAGGCCGGGAAATATGCTATTTAGCGAAGCGCAATTTGCGCGCACGCATAACACCGCAGGTGTTGATGCGGACACGCAAGCCGCGCTTCGGAAGGGGGCATTTTCTCGGGCTGGATTTTCGGCCCCCGGCATAGTTGGCGCAGGCGAGTCGCCCCGCTCCATATGCCGTAGAACCGCGCATTCAAGCGGACACCGCTCACTGCGTTCGCGGCTTCGCCCCACTTGTCCGTCAGCATGCCTGTCGCGAATAAGCCCAGCAGCCCATGGAAACGAATTACGCGCGACAGGCATACCCGCTGACGGCCTGCGGGGGTGCCGCTTAATTTGTATACGTTATGCGTCAGGACCGACCCAATCACTGTAGGGATTCCACAATGGCTTGGACAATTACCGGAAATTCAAGTGACGTTCTCGTTGGAGTGTCAGCGAACGGCAATGCCATCATTCGTGGCGATTGCTCACACATTCCATACATCATTGACGACTGGGGTAATTCTGAACATCCAGCAATCGTCAAAGCCTTGCGCCGGCTACAGACCGTCAAAGCCGATTGGCGAATTTTGTCCGCCGATGCAGTGCAAAGCGAAATTATTGACAATGCTGCTTTGCTTACGACAATTGATGCGAAATCCGGAAAGTCAATTGCCCAAATATCATGTATCGATCGCATGGGCGATAGCGAACCCGTGCTTTCCTTCACAATTGCTATCCAACCCCAGTCGTTCCAGCAGGTCTACGAATTATTCTCCAACCTGATAGTGGGGTTCTGTGAGATTGAATACACAATTTCTGTTGGGTTCCTAACGTTTCGCTCCCCAACAGCAAGCGCTGACATCCCAACCCTAGACGAGTTCCGCTCAGGGCGCCCATACTTTTCTGATGAGATATCCGTTTCGGTCCGTCGTGTGCAACAAAATGGTGCATGACAAAGTACTCTTGGCAGACGACTTCGCTACCGCTTGGCATGGCCGGAACGGGTCATGAACACTGATCAAGTCAAGCCTGCTGAGCAACTCCTAGCGAGTATCGGCCTCTCGCCAGATTTTGTTTTGGGCCTCACAAGAGAAGGCGACTGGTCACTAATCATCAAGCTCCACGCTATGTTTGAGGCTGTGATCGGCGGCCTTATCGTGAAGCAACTGAAGACCCCAAACATCGACGACGTCGTCGCTTATCTTGATTTCAATAACGTCAAATCCGGCAAGGTTTCATTCGCTCGCGCTCTTGGTCTAGTCGGCAAGCGGGAAGTGGCGTTTCTCAGAGGTTTCTCCGAATTGCGCAATGCCCTCGTGCATGACATAAGGAATGTTGAGTTCAATCTGACTACGCACGTTCATAGCCTCGATTCATCAGGCCTGAAAAAGTTCAAGAGCGAAATTGGAGCGCCCCTTTGTGTCATCGAAGGCGGCGAACGCATCTACGCTGAGCTTCTCAAAGAAAACCCAAGACAGATTGTCTTCCTCGCTGCGTATAGCTGCTTGATGACGCTGCAGTTCAATGTGAGCGCCAAAAGTCGCAACGCCATGATAGAAGCAATTCTCGCGAGGGCAAAGAAATGACGCATAACCCGGCGGTCGACCCCGTTCGCTTCGCTCTCTGGACGCTGCGCGATGAAGCCGCGCAGCGCCGGTCACCTCCACGTTGGGCGACCAAGGAAAGCCCCAGACGCATCGTCCAGCAGTAGCAACGGGAGAACCAAACGATGCCCCGCATAGGCGAAGTTACGGAAGATGATCTGAAAGCTCAGCTTAACGAGTATCACGTCCTCGTCGCCGAGGTGATCGGCGGGTTGTCGGCGGAACTGACAACTCAAGCAAATCGCGTTACGGCCATCGAGTCGCAGACCGCAAAGCTTGCTGAGGATATTGCCGGGCTCCAAGAGGCCAATCGACTCCTGCTCAGGGAAGTGATGGCTTTGCGCAAATCTGAAGCCGGAGGCTCTTGATGACCTCAGGGCAGCAGGACAGCTATCCCATGTTGACGACTCTTCACCGCCGATACTGCGGCGACCCTGCCCGCAATTACTTCGCGGAGTGGCATCGGGCGATCAGTGATTATGCCGAACGCAGGAAGCAATCACTCATCGACTTGGCCGTGGATTCTGCAAATCTCACTCTTTCTGTTCAGAGCAATCCTTCACTTCTTGGTGATCCTCTGATTGCTAGTGCTATTCGTGACACCAATCCTGCTTTCGATTTCGCCAATCCGCCTACGGGCGAGGCTCTTGAGGGGGCAGTAAACGCCGCAAAGGGAAAGTACTTCGAGTACCTCGTCGTTGATCGGCTTAACAACGGTGAACGCGTCGGGGATGTCGTTCTCCCTGAAGGGTTCACGGCAAGAGTTGCCGAGTCGATGACACAACCAGGTTGGGACGTACAGATCCTCGACCCCACCTCGCGAGTCGCTGATTATCTGCAGCTTAAAGCGACCGACAACGCCTCCTACATTAAGGATGCGCTCGATCGATACCCAGAAGTAACAATATTGACGACGGATGAGGTCGCGGACGCCAGCTTCATGGGCGCCCATGTGCTTGATGCTGACATTGAAAATAGCTGGCTGGACGAGGTCGTACGTGACGCAATGGGGGCGGACATTCCCTTCGAAGAGGCATTCTTGCAATCATTTCACCCGCTCTTGTCGTTGGGATTCATCGTAGGAACTGAGGGGTATCGAGTCGTTTTCAGCGAGAAGGATGCGAGGCGGGCTGTCCTTGCCATAGCACATCGAGGCACAAGGACCGTAGCGTCGCAGAGCGTAGGTGCCTTGGTTTACGCAGCTGGCGGCGGCTGGTTGATGCTCCCAGCCGCGATCGCGACGGGATTGATCTATGAGCGTCTTGCCGAACTCTATGAAGCCAGTTCACTTCTGGAGGAAAGCCGACAACAGCTGCTCTTACTGCGCCTGGCACAACAAGACAACTTGCTAACTGCGACCTAGAGCAATGGGGCTCTTCTCTGATCTCTTGGGCGCAGCGGCTGCTGCGGTCAAGACCGTAATTGATATTGCAGCGGACGTTGCGAGTACTGCCGTCCGGATCGTCCGTACCGAGTACGCAAAGCTAAAGGAGAAATACCGAAACGTCGATGTTGAGGGACGCAGGAAGGAGCGCTTCGAGCAACTCAAAGACGTCAACGATGAAATTATTGATCTGGAGCGTAAGCACCGTCGCGATGGCCGCCTTAGCGAGAACGATCAAGGGCGACTCGAAAGCCTCAGCCGCCGACGGCGAGAACTGCGCGGACGGATCGACGCGGCAAAGGAGTTCGAGGTTGCTGGCGATATCGTTAATAACAGCGACTCTTACGTTGGAAAGGTCGTTGACCACGATAGCCCAAACGAACTGACGCGACTGGGCGGACAGGTGGTAATGGGAAAGCAGTGCGCGAAGTGTCAGCGCCCGATGGCGATACGCTGGCCAACTAACATCCGTGACCCAGCAATTACTGATCTATTCTGGGGATGTACTGGATTCTTCTTCAAGGACCAGAGCGATCACCCGGTCTGTAAACATTCGGAGAGTTTTTCCGGTCAGGACATTCGACTATTTGGTCGGATCGAAAGGCCGGGGATGGAACTGCCTGCAGAACGTCTGACCAAGATAGTACTTACCCCGGCCACGTCCGAGCACGTCAAAGGCAGGCTCCGAAACGCCATTGGAGAAATCACCGAAAATTATTTGTGCCCAGTTCACCACGAGCGGATGGTTCTAAAAACCAAGGCGCAGGCAGTCGATCTTTTGGATCTGTACTACCTACGGTGCGTTAGATGTGACCAGATGGTAAAGATTAAGTCTGCCACGCAACTCGACGCGGTTCTCGAGAGTTATTCTGGAAACGGCTTATTTTCTGCATGAGCATGGTCGCCCAACAACCGGTTGCAGGCGACGCGCATAAAGCCGCGCGCGCCTGAACCGGGACGTTATGCCTTCAGGAGCCATCAATGATTACTGAATGTCCGCACTGCGATTCAAAAGTTGACTGCGAAGAGAAGGGGCACGTTGACATTGATATGGAACATACGGGCGTCCCGACGAAGGCCGTCTTGCTTGAGTGCAAGATATGCCACAGCCCGCTCTTCGGCTTTACAGAAGTTGTTCAGACCGGCCACGACGAATGGGATTGGGATGCAGTAGACCGAAGATGGCCAGTTCCCGAAACAGAGATCGACTGGTCAATCCCTGAAATTGCCCGCAACTCGTTAATCGAGGCAAAGGTATGTTTCAAAGCAAACGCCTACAGTGCATGTGCAGTTATGTGCGGACGAACCATTGAAGGAGTCTGCAAGCATCACGACGCAAAGACAAAAACCCTCGCGGGCGGTCTGAAAAAGCTTCTAGACGACGGTGTGATTGATGATCGAATCTACCAATGGGGCGAGACACTTCGTGAACATCGAAACCTCGGTGCTCACGCTACGATCAAAAAGGTGCCAAAAGAAGACGCGCGCGACCTCCTAGATTTCAGCATTGCAATTTGCGAGTATGTTTTTGTCCTAAATGAAAAGTTTCAACGCTTTCAGCAGCGGCAAGCAAAGGCCAACACTGCGCTCCAAGGGACGCTGCGCGATAAAGCCGCGCAGCGCCGGTTAGCTCTACGTAGGCGGCTCTGGACACGTCATGCCATGCCATTCCACTACACGTCAAAGCAGGGACAGTACCTTTCCTTCATTTACTACTACACAATGATCAACCGCTGCGCTCCTGCTGAGTCAGACATTCAGAAGTTTTTCCGTGTATCGGCACCGTCCGTACATCAAATGATCGTGAAGTTGGAGCATGAAGGCTTAATCTCTCGAACTCCCGGCCAAGGTCGATCTATAGCGCTTAACGTGCCGAGAGAGCATTTGCCTAATTTGGAGGCGGTTGATGAAAAGTAGATTTATCGCTATTGCATTGGACGACTACATTGAAAAACACTTGCGAGCAAACCCAGAGGTAAGCCGCGAAGGCATTAAGGCCCGGCTCGAATTCGCCATCGCAGCGCACCGCGCGGGGAAACGTTGTTCCTGTGGCGCCGAAATCTGGATCGTTGGTTCTGCCGAAGCCGGGTTGTCATGCTTCACGTGTATTACCGGCGAAACGCATCCAAGCAATGACTATGAAATCACCACCAACCAATCCGCCGCCTAACCCCTGCGGTCCACCGGACGCTGCGCGATGAAGCCGCGCAGCGCCCCTGAACTTCTTCGTTGGGCATCATGAACAATCAATCATGGCATACTTGACCCATGAAAGTTGGCGATGTATTGCTCTTGCTCCGCAACGACGGCTGGTTCCTGGTGGCGACACGGGGTAGCCACCGACAGTTCAAGCATCCAACCAAGCCAGGGCGGGTGACCGTCGCTGGTAAGCCGGGTGACGATCTGGCACCCGGGACACTCAACAGCATTCTCAAGCAAGCTGCTTTGAAAGGTTGAAGCCATGCGCTACGCAATCGTGATCGAAAAAGCCGGAAGCAATTTCTCAGGGTATGTGCCGGATTTACCCGGGTGCGTCGCCACCGGCGTCACCGTAGAGGAAACCGAAACCGAGTTGCTTTCGGCCATCCAATTCCATCTCGAAGGTCTCCGCGAGGATGGGGTTGCCGCACCGGCTGCGGAGAGCATCGTCGAGTATGTGTTTGTTCCTGCCCAACCCTGCGCTCCAGGGGACGCGCCGCAAGAGACGCACCCCTGAGCTTGGACGTTGGGCGTCTATGGAGGAAGCGCGTGGCTCTATCGGATAATGTCAAGTATATTGCCTGCATTGTCTGCGTTTCCTGAACCGGCGCATCATGCTCATCCTCTACGTCCTGGCGGCCTTGCTCGCTGCGGTCTTGATCGCCTTCTTTGTCATGCGGGCGCGCTCGAGGCGTGCGCAGCAGGCCGGCAGCCCGCCCGGGACCGATGCATCCGGGCCAATCAATGCCCGCGCGGACCTGCCCGGGGCCGCTTCGCGGAAGGAAGAGGCGGATGCAACGATGGTCTACAAACGTGCGTCCCGAACTGCCGCCGCCGCGGCGCCGCTGAAACGCGAGGGGGCGTCGCCGGGCGTGCTGACCGGCGCCCGCCTGGTCGGCTTGAGCGGGCATCACAAGGGCCACCACTTCCCTGTCGGGGCGACCGGCCTTGCGGTCGGGCGCAGCGGCAGTTGCGATATCGTGCTGGTCGATGAGCGCGTCTCGTCGCATCACGCCTGGATCGGCATGGTGAATGGCAAAGCCATGTTGCGCGACCTCAAGTCCACCAACGGCACCTTCCTGAACACGCAGACCCGCGTGTCCGTCGGCGAAACCGAACTGCGCCCCGGCGATACGATCTTCTTCGGCGGGCATCAGGGGGACCAGTTCCGCTTTCTGGCAGATTGAGCGTCATACGCCTTGCGCTGCGCGCTTTTCATTGCCGTCCCGCGGCCGATTGACCTGTGTCAAACTGCCGTTTCCTGAAAAAAGTACCTTGGAAGTTTCCTTATTCGGCCCTGACGGAAAATGTCCGATTACGATGTCTGCGACCTGCCGGGAATCGTCGCCCGCTGGAACAACGACCCCGCCAATCTGGTGCAAATCCTGCGCAACGTCCAGGAATCGTGCGGCACGATTCCCTCCGACACGCTGGACCAGCTGGCGAAGCTGCTGGGTGTGCCGCGCGTGCGCATCGAGGCGACGGCGAGCTTCTACCATTTCTTCCATGCCGAATCCCACGGCGCCTACGAGATCCTCTTCTCGGACAACATCATCGACCACATGGCGGGCAAGGAGGCGCTCAAGCGCTACCTCTGCGAGCGCCTGTGGCTGGAGCCGCGCAAACTCTCCGAGGACGGGCTGGTGTATGTCGACGACACCGCCGACATTGGCCTGGCCGACCAGGCGCCGTCCATGCTGGTGAACGGCCACGCCGTGCCGTCGCTCGACCATTCGCGCCTCGACCTCATCGCCGAACTGATCCGCAACAAGAAGCCGCTGGCCGACTGGCCGCCCATGCTGTTCGAGATTCCCGACAACATCCGCCAGGGCGGCCCGCTCACGGGCGAGGCGTTCACGCCGGGCGCGGCACTGCTGGCGACGATTGCGCGCGGCACCGACGAGACACTGGCGGAACTCGATGCCGCCAACCTGCGCGGCCGCGGCGGCGCCGGCTTCAAGACGGCGACCAAGTGGGCAAGCTGCCGCAAGGCGGAAGGCGAGTCGCTTCTCAGGAAACACGCCGGGCCGCCCCAAGTGTTTCCTGGCCCCCTGGGGGGAGAACCGAGCGAAGCGAGGTTTTCGGGGGGGGCTCACTACGTGGTGTGCAACGCCGACGAGGGTGAGCCGGGCACCTTCAAGGATCGCGTGCTGCTCAACAGTCACGCCGACCTGGTGTTCGAGGGCATGACGGTGTGTGCCCGCGTCATCGGCGCGAAGCAGGGCCTGGTCTACCTGCGCGGCGAATACAGGAACCTGCTGGAAAAACTGAAGTCAGTCCTGGCGAGGCGGCGGGAGAAGGGCCTGCTCGGCAAGAACATCCTCGGCGAGGCAGGATTCGACTTCGACATCGAGATCCATCTGGGCGCCGGCGCCTACATCTGCGGCGAGGAGTCGGCGCTGATCGAATCGCTGGAGGGCAAGCCGGGCAAGCCGAGGAACCGGCCGCCCTTCCCGGACCGCTGCGGCTACCGCAACCAGCCGACGGTGGTGAACAACGTCGAGACTTTCGCCTGCGCAGCGCGCATCGCCGAGCGCGGCGGCGCGGTGTTCGCCGCATCGGGCACGCCGCAATCGACCGGCAGCAAGCTGATCTCGGTGTCCGGCGACTGCGCGCGCCCGGGCATCTACGAAGTCCCCTTCGGCGTCACGGTGCGGCAGATCCTCATCGAGTGCGGCGCCGAGGACGCCCACGCCGTGCAGGTCTCCGGCCCGTCCGGCACCTGCATTTCCTTCCGCGAGTTCGACCGCCGCATCGCCTTCGAGGATCTGCCCACGGCCGGCGCCTTCATGGTCTTCTCGCGCGAGCGCGACATGTTCGAGGTGGCGCGCAACTTCACGCATTTCTTCGCCCACGAGAGCTGCGGCTTCTGCACGCCCTGCCGCGTCGGCACCTCGCTGCTGAGGAACACCATGGACAAGCTGGCGGCGGGCAAGGGCTCGGCCTACGACATGAACGAGATGAAGAACATCATGCGCATCCTGCAGGACATGGCGCATTGCGGCCTCGGCCACACCGCCGCCAACCCGGTGGTGCAGACGATGGAGAAGTTTCCCGATGCCTACGAGAAGCGGCTGAAGAAGCTGGACTTCGAGCCGGCCTTCGACCTCGACGGCGCATTGCAGACCGCGCGCCTCATCACCGGCCGCGACGACGAATGGGCGCACATAGCGGGCGAGCCATGACCAAGACCTTCACGCTCGACGGCAAGACCATCCCCTTCGAGGAGGGCGAGACCATCATGGAGGCGGCCGCGGCGGCGGGCGTCTACATCCCGCACCTGTGCCATCACCCCGAGTTCAAGCCGCACGGCTCGTGCAAGCTGTGCACGGTGAACATCGGCGGCCGGCTCGGCGCGTCCTGCACCAACAAGGCGGCGGCGGGCATGGTGGTGGAGAGCGAGACGGAGGCGCTCAATGCCGACCGGCGCGCGCTGACGCAGATGCTCTTCGTCGAGGGCAACCACATCTGCCCCTCTTGCGAGAAGAGCGGCAACTGCCAACTGCAGGCGGTGGCCTACCACCTGGGCATGCTGACGCCGCATTTCACGCATTTCTATCCGGCGCGCGACATCGACGCCTCGCATCCGGATGTGCTGATCGAGCGCAACCGCTGCATCCTCTGCGAGCTGTGCGTGCGCGCCAGCCGCGATGTCGACGGCAAGAACATTTTCGGCATCGGCGGGCGCGGCATCAAGGCGCGCCTGATCGTCAATTCGGCCAGCGGGCGCCTGGCCGACACCAATATGTCGGTGCGCGACCGCGCCGCCGAGGTGTGCCCGACCGGCGCCATCATTCCCAAGCGGCACGGCTTCACCGTGCCGATCGGCCGGCGGCTCTACGACCACCAAAGCATCGCCGAAGTGCCGGTGGCGGGCATCGGGAGGCCCAAGCGTGACTGAGTTCAACGTTATTCAAACCCCGTTCGCCCTGAGCTTGTCGAAGGGTGAATGGGCTTCGACAGGCTCAGCCCGAACAGGTTTAAGGGAGAAGCACTTGTGGCTAAACTGAAAGTCGCCACCTGCTCGCTGGCCGGCTGCTTCGGCTGCCACATGTCGCTGCTCGACATCGACGAAAAGCTGTTCGACCTGCTCAAGGTCGTCGAATTCGACCGCTCGCCGATCACCGACATCAAGCACTGCGGGCCGTGCGACATCGGCATCGTCGAGGGTGGCGTGTGCAACGCCGAGAACGTGCATGTGCTGAAGGAGTTCCGCAAGAACTGCAAGGTCCTCGTGGCGATGGGTGCCTGCGCCATCACCGGCGGCATCCCGGCCTGGCGCAACAACGTCGACCTGTGGGATTGCTTCCAGGAGGTGTACCACTACGGCATCGGCCTGGAGAACGGCCAGATCCCCAACGACCCCGAGCTGCCGCTGCCCTTCGACAAGGTGCACCCGATCAACGAGGTGGTGCGCATCGACTACTTCCTGCCCGGCTGCCCGCCCTCGGCGGACGCAATCTGGAAGTTCATCACCGACCTGGCCGCCGGCCGCGAGCCGAAACTCGACTACGAGATGCTGCACTATGACTGAAAGATCGGGAACCCGCTCTCGACACGGAGAACACAGAGGCACAGAGGGCACGGAGAAGAGCAAACAAGAGAAATCTCTGTGTTCTCTGTGTCTCTGTGTCCTCTGTGTTGAAGGAGGTTGGTGCTGATGGTGTCCAATCTCGAAACCGCCGCCCATGCCGCAAACCTGAGGCGCGTCGTCATCGAGCCGGTGTCCCGCGTCGAGGGCCACGGCAAGGTGACGATCCTGCTCGATGCGCACAACAAGGTGCATCAGGTGCGGCTGCACATCGTCGAGTTCCGCGGCTTCGAGAAGTTCATCCAGGGGCGGCCCTACTGGGAAGTGCCGGTGCTGGTGCAGCGCCTGTGCGGCATCTGCCCGGTGTCGCACCACCTGGCGGCGTCGAAGGCGCTCGACATCATCGTCGGCGCGAAGCAGTTGACGCCGACGGCCGAGAAGCTGCGCCGCCTGATGCACCTGGGCCAGATCCTGCAGTCGCATGCGCTGCACTTCTTTCATCTCGCCTCGCCCGATCTGCTGTTCGGCTTCGATGCCGACGTGGCGACACGCAATATCGTCGGCGTCGCCGCCGTCCAGCCGGAGGTGGCAAGGAAGGGTGTGCTGCTGCGCAAGTACGGCCAGGAGATCATCCGCTACACCGCCGGCAAGCGCGTGCACGGCACCGGCTCGGTGCCGGGCGGGGTGAACAAGAACCTCAGCCGCGCCGAACGCGTCGAGCTGCTCGGCGAGATCGATACCATCATCGCCTGGAGCGTGGAGGCGGTCGGCATCATCAAGAATCTCTTCATCGACCATGCGGCTCTGTACAAGTCATTCGGCCGCTTCGACTCGAATTTCCTCGGCCTGGTGCGCGCCGACGGCGCGCTCGACCTCTACCACGGCGGCCTGCGCGCCACAGACGGCCAGGGCGGCACGATCTTCGACCACGCCGACTACCAGAGCTACTACGAGCTGATCCACGAGGAGGTGAAGCCCTGGTCGTACATGAAGTTTCCCTTCATCGTGGAGCAGGGCACCGAGGCCGGCTGGTACCGCGTCGGCCCGCTGGCGCGGGTGGCGCAGTGCGGCTTCATCCCGACCGAACTGGCCGAGGCCGAGCGTGTCGCCTTCAAGGCCTTCGACGGCGGCGCGGCGCTCTCGGCGCCGCTCGGCTACCACTGGGCGCGCATGATCGAGATGCTGCACGCGGCCGAGGGCATCAAGGAACTGCTGCTCGACAACGACCTTTCCGGCGGCGACCTCGTCGTGCGCGGCGAACGCCAGTTGCGCGGCGTCGGCGTCATCGAGGCGCCGCGCGGCACGCTGATCCACCACTATCGCGTCAACGAGGACGACCAGATCGTCAGTGCCAACCTGATCGTGTCGACCACCCACAACAACCAGGCGATGAACGAGGCGGTGCGCCAGGTGGCCATGCAGTACCTCGATGGCCGCACCCTGACCGAGGGCCTGCTCAACCACATCGAGGTCGCCATCCGCGCCTTCGACCCCTGCCTGTCCTGCGCCACGCACGCGCTGGGCAAGATGCCGCTGGAGGCGGAGCTGGTGGATGCCGACGGCAGCGTGATCGACCGGCTGTGTAGGTCGGGCTTCAGCCCGACGACAGCGCCGAAGTCGGCCTGAAGGCCGACCTACAAAACCCATGTCCGCCCTGATCTTCGCCTGGGGCAACCCCTCCCGCGGCGACGACGCCCTCGGGCCGGCGCTGATCGAGCGGCTCGAGGCGGTTTTACCCCAGCATCCCGAGTGGGGCGATGTCACGCTGCTCACCGACTTTCAACTGCAGCCCGAACATGCCCTCGATCTGGAAGGCCGCAGTCGTGTCCTTTTCGTCGATGCCAGCGTATCCTGCGCGGCCCCCTTCGCCTTCGGCCGTCTTGAGCCGCTGCGCGATTTCGGCTACACCACCCATGCCATGAAGCCGGAGGCCTTGCTGGCGGTGTTCCGCCAGATTACCGGCGGCGATCCGCCGCCAGCCTGGCTGTTGACCGTGCGCGGCGAATCCTTCGAACTGGGCGAGTCGTTGAGCGAGCCCGCCACGTCACACCTGCTAGCCGCTATGGAATTCGTCGAATACCTCTTGGGCGGTGCCTGGCCGGAACCGGTTTGATCCATTTCAGGATGCGATAAACCGCTTACCGGTTAATATGCTTCCAATTAGATATTCAGAGCGGAAGAATTCTTCGATATATGCCTTATAGTTATTTGCAAGTGTCTGTTAATTAATGGCATTATTAAATTTTAAACCGGCATGCTTCTTGATATCCAGGAGGCCTTACAGAATGGAAGCACTATGATCGCCGAAGGAAAGCTGCAACTCGGTGTGACTTGGGATGGCAAGCAGATAACCGGCGTGTCGGTCCAGTCAAGCCGGCCGCTTGCCGCCAGCCGCGTCCTCGAGGGCAAGCCGGCCGACGAGGTGGTGCGCCAGGTGCCGCTCCTGTTCAGCGTGTGCGGGCGGGCGCAGGGCGTCGCCGCCGCGGCGGCCTGCGAAGCAGCGCGCGGTGTCGCGACCGATGCCGCCGCACAGGTGGCGCGCGAGCGCGCCATCGCCGGCGAGTGCCTGCAGGAATACACCTGGCGCCTGCTCATCGACCTGCCCGCCCTGCTCGGCGAGGCCGCGCGGCCGGGCGAACTGGCCGACTTGCGCCGCCGCATCGCCACCGCCAGGGATGAATTGCGCTGGCACGACGTGGCCGGTGCTGCGGAAGAACTGCTGGAGCGCGCCGTGTACGAGATGTCCCCCCGCGTCTGGCTCGGGCTGCGCCCGGCAGCTTTTGAAAAATGGGTGGCGCGCGGTGACGCGCCCATGCAGCGCATGCTGGCGCGCCTGCGGCAGTTGCGGCTGGGCGGGGATTTCGGCCTGCTGCCCTGGCTGGGAGAGGCGGATCTCCTGACACTATCCGCCAGGCTGGATGCCGAGCCCGGTTTTGCACAACTGCCGACCTGGCAGAGCGAGCCGGCGGAAACCGGCGCCCTGGCACGCCAACTGGGGCATCCGGTGCTGGTGCGGGAAATCGGCCAGTACGGCGTCACGGTCGCGGCGCGGCTGCTGGCGCGCCTGCTCGAACTGGCGCAATTGCCCGAGCAGTTGCGCCAGCCGCAGGCGAGCGGCATCCGCAGCGCCTCGCCGCGGCCCGGCGTCGGCATCGCCGCGGTGGAGACGGCGCGCGGCACGCTGCTGCATCAGGTGACGCTGGCGGGCGATCAGGTGGCGCATTACCGCATCGTTGCGCCGACGGAATGGAATTTTCATCCGCAGGGCGCTTTCGTGCGCGGCCTGCTGGGATGCCCGGCGAAGACAGAGACGGAGGCGCGCGGCGCCGCCGGCCTGCTGGCGCATGCGCTGGACCCCTGCGTGGCTTACGAAGTGAGCGTGGCGCGTGCATGAGATGTCGCTGGCGGAAGGCGTGCTGCAGATCATCGAGGATCACGCCGGCACGAACGGCTTCACGCGCGTGAAGACGGTGTGGCTGGAGATCGGTGCGCTCTCCGGCGTCGAGACCGAGGCGATGCGTTTCTGCTTCGACGCGGTGACGCGCGGCAGTGTGGCGGAGGGCGCGACGCTGGAGATCATCGCCGTGCCGGGCACGAGCTGGTGCATGCAGTGCGGCGAGACGGTGCCGGTGGCGGAGCGCTATGACCCGTGCCCGCGCTGCGGCGGCTACCAGCTGCAGGTGCAGGGCGGCACGGAGATGCGGGTCAAGGAACTTGAGGTGGAGTAATAGCAACCGTTCGTCCTGAGCTTGTCGAAGGGAGAACGGTGTGGCGGTGTGCCGTCCATGGTTCGACAGGCTCACCACGAACGGATTCAAGGCTGGAGGTTGAAATGTGCACAGTTTGCGGCTGCGGCCAGGGCGAAACGAAGATCGAGGGCGAACACGAACATGAGCATCGCCATGAAGACGGCACGGTGCACAGCCATGCCCACCATCACGACGGCGGGCACGCGCACACGCACCCGCATGCGCCGGGCGGCCTCAGCTACGCGCCGCGGCACCACCATCATGGCCATGAGCATGCGCACGCCCCGGACCTCTCGCCGGGCCGCATGGTGCAGATCGAGCAGGACATCCTCGCCAAGAACAACGGCTACGCCGGCGCCAACCGCAAGCAGTGGAAGGCGCGCGGCCTCTTTGCCATCAACCTCGTCTCCAGCCCCGGCTCGGGCAAGACCACGCTGCTCGTCGAGACGATCGGAAAACTCGCCGGCCGCCATCCGCTGGCGGTGATCGAGGGCGACCAGCAGACCAGCAACGATGCCGAGCGCATCCGCGCCACCGGCGCCCAGGCCATCCAGGTGAACACCGGCAAGGGCTGCCACCTCGACGCGCACATGGTCGGCCACGCCTTCGAGCGGCTCGACCTCGCGCAGGGCGGCCTGCTGCTCATCGAGAACGTCGGCAACCTGGTCTGCCCGGCGGAGTTCGACCTCGGCGAAGCGCACAAGGTGGTGATCCTCTCCGTCACCGAGGGCGAGGACAAGCCGCTCAAGTACCCGAACATGTTCGCCGCCAGCGACCTCATGCTGCTGACCAAGACGGACCTGCTGCCACACCTGGATTTCGACGTGGCGAAGTGCATCGGGTACGCGCGCCGCGTCAATCCGGAGATCGAGGTGCTGCAGGTCTCGGCGAAGAGCGGCGAGGGCATGGACGACTGGCTCGCCTGGCTGGAGCGCGGCGTTGTGGAACAAACCCCCTTTGCAAAAGGGGGTGGCTCGCGAAGCGAGCCGGGGGATTTCGCGGCCGGTAGGCCGCTCCCACCATGACAGCCACGCTCGCCCACAAAATCGTCTGCCGCCGCATCCGCGTGCGCGGGCAGGTGCAGGGCGTCGGCTTCCGGCCCTTCGTCTATCGCCTGGCGCAGGAACTGAACCTCGCCGGCTGGGTGCGCAACGACAGCGAGGGCGTGGACATCGAGGTGCAGGGCGCGGCGCCGGCGGTCGACGCGCTGATCGCCCAGTTGGAAACGGAAGCGCCGCCGCTGGCGAGCGTCACGGCGGTCGAGGTGCGCGAGGTTCAAGCGAGCGATGCGCGCGGCTTCGAAATAAAAGTCAGTCTCCACGGCACGGCGAATACATCGATGACGCCCGACACGGTCACCTGCCCGGACTGCCTCGCCGAGCTGTTCGATCCCGCCGACCGGCGCTGGCGCCACGCCTTCATCAACTGCACGCACTGCGGCCCGCGCTACACGATCGCACGGGCGCTGCCCTACGACCGGCCGCACACCAGCATGGCGGCCTTCACGATGTGTCCGGCCTGCCGGGCCGAATACGACGATCCGGCCGACCGCCGCTTCCACGCCCAGCCGAATGCCTGTCACCAATGCGGCCCGCGCCTCGCGTTGCGAGACGCGGAGGGTGGCCCGCTTGCGGTGGCTGACCCCATCGCCGAAACCCTGGCACGCCTGCAGCGCGGCGAGATCGTCGCCATCAAGGGTCTCGGCGGCTACCACCTCGCCTGCAACGCGACCAACGCCGAAGCCGTGGCGCGCCTGCGCAGCCGCAAGAACCGCGAGGAGAAACCCTTCGCCGTGATGTTCGCCAACGCGGCGTCCGTGGCACCCCATGCCGAAATGAACGACGCCGAGCGTACGCTGCTCGAATCGCGCGAGCGGCCGGTGGTGCTGCTGCAGAAGCGCGAAGGTTGTGACGCGCAGTTCCCCGGCATCGCGCCGGGCCTGCGCGAACTCGGCGTCATGCTGCCCTGCACGCCGATCCAGTTCCTGCTCTTCCACGAAGCGGCGGCGCGGTCGGCCAGTACGGATTGGCTCGCCGTGCCGCAGCGACTGACTTTGGTCATGACCAGCGCCAACCCCGGCGGCGAGCCCATCGTGCGCGACGACGAGGAGGCGCTGGCGCGGCTGGCCGGTATTGCCGATGCCACCCTGTTGCACGACCGGGAAATTGTCACGCGGGTGGACGATTCGGTGATGAGGGTTGAAAGAAATGTGGGAGCGGCCTACCGGCCGCGATTGTGCCCGGCAGGAAATACCCTTGGGGTGCCAGCCGCTGAAGATCGCGGCGAGTACGCCGCTCCTACATCGCAGTTCATCCGCCGCGCCAGAGGCTTCACTCCCCAACCGATCAAGCTTGCACGCAGCGGCCCCGCCATCCTCGCCACCGGCGGCTTCCTCAAGAACACGATCTGCCTCACGCGCGGCAACGAAGCCTTCCTTTCGCAGCACATCGGCGACCTCGACAATGCGCCGACCTGCCGCGCGCTGGAGGAAACCGCGCAGCGCATGATGGAACTGCTGGAGATCGAACCGGAGTGCGTCGCCCACGACCTGCACCCGGATTTCCACAGCACGCGCTTCGCCGCCGATTTCGCGCGCAGCCGCGGCCTGAAATCCGTCGCCGTGCAGCACCACCACGCCCACATTGCCGCCGTGGCGGCGGAGCACGGCGCGAGCGGGCCGCTGCTCGGCCTGGCGCTCGACGGCGTCGGCATGGGCACCGACAAGGGAAGCTGGGGCGGCGAACTGCTGCAGGCGGACGACGAACGCTTCGCCCGTCTCGGCCACCTGCGCGAGCTGGCGCTGCCCGGCGGCGACAAGGCGGCGCGCGAACCCTGGCGCATGGCCGCCGCGGTGCTCTTCGCATTGGGGCGCGGCGGCGAGATCCGCGAACGCTTCCCGCAGCAGCGTGCCGCCGGCGCCGTCGCCATGATGCTCGGCGGCAACGCCCACACGCCGCCGACCTCGAGCTGCGGCCGGCTCTTCGACGCCGCGGCGGGACTCGCAGGCCTGCGCGAGGTCGCCGCCTTCGAAGGCCAGGCGGCGATGCTCTATGAAAGTCAGTCTGCGCAATACGGCGAGGTCGACGCCATGGACGGAGGTTTTGTTCTTGGCGCAGACGGCACGCTCGACCTGCTGCCGCTGCTGGCGCGGCTGGCCGACGAGCGGAACGCCGGCCTCAGTGCCGCGCTGTTCCACGCCACGCTGGCCGAGGCGCTGGCGGCGTGGGTGCTGCGGGCGAGCGGGGAATGCGGCATTCGCCGCGTCGCCCTCGGCGGCGGCTGCTTCCTCAACCGCATCCTCAGTGCCGGCGTGCGGCGCCGGCTGGAGGGACTGGGTTTCGAAGTGCTGGAGGCGCGCCTGGCGCCCCCCAACGACGGCGGCCTGAGCCTCGGCCAGGCCTGGATCGCGCTGCAGGGCGTTTGATTTTTCGGGAGGACGAAATGAAGAGGAATGGACTATTCGGTTTGCTGCTGACCTTGGTGCTGCTGGTAACCGGATGCGCGTCGGTGCCGATGTCCTCGACCGAGGACGACACGCAGGGCAAGCGCTTCGCCGTCAAGCCCGACAAGTCGAGCATCTATGTCTATCGCAACGAGGGATTCGGCGGCGCGATCACCATGACGGTGTCCCTGGACGGCAAGGTGGCCGGGCAGAGCGGCCCGCAGACCTATTTCCTCTGGGAGGTCGCTCCGGGCAGTCATGAGATCGCCTCCCATGCGGAAGACGTGTCGAAGCTGACGCTGACCACGGAGGCGGGCAAGTCCTACTACGTCTGGCAGGAAGTGAAGATGGGTTTCTGGATGGCCCGCTCGCTGCTGCAGCAGGTAGACGAGGAAACCGGCCGCAAGGGCGTACTGGAGTGCAAGCGCGCCCAGTCTGCCTTCTGAGGCGGGAGCGACAAGCCATGTGCCTGGCAATACCGGTGAAAGTTGTTGAACTGCGCGAAGGCGACCAGGCGATGGTCGACGTCGGCGGCGTGCGCAAGGAAATCTCCCTGGCGCTGGTCGACGGCATCGCGGTGGGCGACTACGTCATCCTGCACGTCGGCTACGCCATCCAGAAGCTCGACCCCGACGAGGCGGAGAAGACGCTAGCGCTGTTTGCGGAACTCTCCGCGGGTGATGTTGCTGATTCCCGATTCCTGACACCTGATTCCTGATGAAGTACATCAACGAATTCCGCGACGGCAAGACGGCGCGCGTGCTGGCCGGCGCCATCGCCGCCGAGACGCGCGCCGACCGCCGCTATCACATCATGGAATTCTGCGGCGGCCACACGCACGCCATCTCGCGCTACGGCCTCTCCGACCTGCTGCCCGACAACATCCGCCTTATCCACGGGCCGGGCTGCCCGGTGTGCGTGCTGCCGATCGGCCGCATCGACAACGCCATCGATCTCGCGCTCAACCGCGGCGTCATCCTCGCCACCTACGGCGACTGCCTGCGCGTGCCGGCCTCCGGCGGCCTGTCGCTCCTGAAGGCCAAAGCGCGCGGCGCGGACGTGCGCATGGTGTATTCCAGCGCCGACGCGCTGAAGCTGGCGCAGGACAATCCCGACCGCGAGGTGGTGTTCTTCGCCATCGGCTTCGAGACGACGACGCCGCCCACGGCGGTGGCCATCGTGCAGGCGGAAAAACTCGGCCTCGCCAACTTCACGGTGTTCTGCAACCACGTACTGACGCCCGCGGCCATCGCCAACATCCTCGAGTCGCCGGAAGTCAGGCTGCACGGCACGGTGCCGCTCGACGCCTTCATCGGCCCGGCCCATGTATCCACGGTGATCGGCAGCCAGCCCTATGAGCACTTCGCCGGGGAATACGAGAAGCCGGTGGTGATCGCCGGCTTCGAGCCGCTCGACGTCATGCAGGCCATCCTCATGCTGGTGCGACAGTTGAACGAGGGCCGCGCCGAGGTGGAGAACGAGTTCTCCCGCGCCGTCACGCGCGAGGGCAACGTCAAGGCGCAGAACCTGGTGGCCGAGGTGTTCGAGCTGAGGAAGAGCTTCGAGTGGCGCGGCCTCAACGAGGTGCCCTACAGCGCGCTGCGCATCAAGGCGAAGTATGCGGCTTTCGACGCCGAGCGCCGCTTCGGCATCGAGTACAAATCGGTCGCCGACAACAAGGCCTGCGAATGCGGCGCCATCCTGCGCGGCCTCAAGCGCCCGCAGGACTGCAAGCTGTTCGGCACGGTGTGCACGCCGGAGAACCCGATGGGCTCCTGCATGGTTTCGTCGGAGGGGGCGTGTGCCGCCCACTATACCTTCGGCCGCTACAAGGATGCGGTGGCCACATGACCCCCTCTCCCCGCCTGCGGGGAGAGGGTTGGGGTGAGGGGCAGATGAACGATAAGGCAAGAGCGTTACGCCGCAACCAGACCGACGCCGAGAGAAAGCTATGGCATCACTTGCGCGACCGTCGTCTGGATGGCTGGAAGTTCAGGAGGCAGCACCCGGTCGGGCCATATGTGCTTGATCTTTACTGTGCGGACGCAAACCTGGTGATCGAAATCGACGGCGGCCAACATGATGATGACGAGCATAGAAAGCACGACGAGAAGAGAACGGCTTACCTCAGTGGTCAGGGACTGAAAGTGATGCGATTCTGGAATAACGAGGTGATGGGAAACACCATCGGCGTACTTGAGGCCATACGCGAAGTGCTGGGCCCCTCACCCCAGCCCTCTCCCCGCGAGCGGGGAGAGGGGGAAGGGCGGCGCGCATGAACACGGTACGCAAAGGCTACATCCGCCCCGTCGACTTCAAGAACGGCCGCGTCGACATGACCCACGGCAGCGGCGGGCGGGCGATGGCGCAGCTGATCGAGGAGCTGTTCCTTGCCGCCTTCGACAACAACTGGCTGCGCGCGGCCAACGACAACGCCTGCTTCGCCGTGCAAAGCGGGCGCATGGTGATGGCGACGGATTCGCATGTCGTCTCGCCGCTGTTCTTCCCCGGCGGCGACATCGGCTGCCTGTCGGTGCACGGCACGGTGAACGATGTCGCCATGTCCGGCGCGAAGCCTCTGTATCTGTCGGCGAGCTTCATCCTCGAGGAGGGTTTCCCGCTCGCCGACCTCAAGCGCATCGTCGAATCGATGGCGCGCGCCGCGCGCGAGGCCGGCGTGGCCATCGTCACCGGCGACACGAAAGTGGTGGAGCAGGGCAAGGGTGACGGCGTCTTCATCACCACCACCGGCGTCGGCGTGGTGCCGGAGGGCGTGAACATTTCCGGCGACCGGGCGCGGCCGAATGATGCCATCCTCGTCTCCGGCACCCTGGGCGACCACGGCGTCGCCATCATGTCGAGCCGCGAGAGCCTCGGCTTCGAGACCAGCATCCGGTCGGACACCGCCGCCCTGCACGACCTCGTCGCGTGCATGGTCGAGGCGGTGCCGGACATCCACGCCCTGCGCGACCCGACGCGCGGCGGCCTGGCCACCACGCTCAACGAGATCGCCCGCCAGTCCGGCGTCGGCATGATGCTGCGCGAGGAGGCCATCCCCGTGCGGCAGGAAGTCGAGGCCGCCTGCGAATTCCTCGGCCTCGATCCGCTCTACGTCGCCAACGAGGGCAAGCTGATCTGCATCTGCGCGCCGGAGCATGCCGGGCCGCTGCTCGCCGTCATGCGCGCGCATCCGCTCGGGGCGGAAGCGGCCATCATCGGTTCGGTGCACGAGGACCCGCAGCATTTCGTGCAAATGGAGACCGGCTTCGGCGGCAAGCGCATCGTCGACTGGCTCACGGGTGAGCAACTGCCGAGGATATGTTGATGAAAAAGCGCTTTCAACACAGAGATCACAGAGACACAGAGAGCACAGAGAGAAGCGAGAACGGAGTAATTTTATCTCTGTGTCCTCTGTGCCTCTGTGCCCTCTGTGTTTAGAGAGGTGTCGGTCATGCGCATCCTCTTTCTCACCCACAGCTTCAACAGCCTCGCCCAGCGGCTCTGGGTCGAGCTGTCGCGCCGCGGTCACGAGGTGTCGATCGAGTTCGACATCAACGACAACGTCGCCATCGAGGCAGTCGCGCTGTTCCGGCCGGACCTCGTCGTCGCGCCCTTCCTCAAGCGGGCCATCCCCGAGGCGGTGTGGCGGGAGCGGGTCTGCCTGGTGGTGCATCCGGGCATTGTCGGCGACCGCGGCCCCTCGGCGCTGGACTGGGCGATCATGAATGGCGAAGCGGAGTGGGGCGTTACCGTGCTGCAGGCGAATGCCGTGATGGACGGCGGCGACATCTGGGCGACGCGCAGCTTTCCCATGCGCGCGGCAAGGAAGAGCAGCCTCTACCGCAACGAGGTGACCGAGGCCGCGACCGCCGCCGTGCTGGAGGCGGTGGAGAAGTTTGCGCAGGGAGATTTCAAACCGGTGCCGCTCGACACCGCCGATCCGGCCTTGCTTGGCCGCGAGCGCACGCTCATGAAGCAGGACGAGCGCCGCATCGACTGGACGCGCGACGACACGGCGACGGTGCTGAGGAAGCTGCGCGCCTCCGATAGCTTCCCCGGCCTTGCCGACCGCATCGCCGGGGTGGACTGCTGGCTGTTCAACGGCCATGCCGAGGGCACGCTGCGCGGCGCCCAGCCCGGCGCGATCATCGCGCAGCGCCAGGGCGCGCTGTGCCGCGCCACGGTCGACGGCGCGGTGTGGCTCACCCACGCCAAACGCAAATCCGACCAGCCCACCTTCAAGCTGCCGGCGGTACTGGCGCTGCCCGAAGCGGCGGCCGGTGTGCCCGAGTCCGCGCTGCCTGTGCTTCCCTCACGCGATCCCTCCACCTGGCAGGACATCGCCTACGAAGAGGAGGGCGGCGCCGGCTTCCTGCACTTCGACTTCTACAACGGCGCCATGTCGACGGCGGACTGCCTGCGCCTGCGCGACGCCTTCCTCGCAGCCTCGCAGCGCGACACGAAAGTCATCGTGCTCATGGGCGGGCAGGACTTCTGGTCGAACGGCATCCACCTCAACACCATCGAGGCGGCGGACAGCCCGGCCGACGAGTCCTGGGCCAACATCAACGCCATGGACGACCTCTGCCGCGCCATCCTAGATTGCGGCAGCCATTACATCGTCGCGGCGATGCAGGGCAATGCCGGCGCCGGCGGCGTCTTCCTGGCGCTGACGGCGGACCGCGTGCTGGCACGCGAGGGCGTCATCCTCAACCCGCACTACAAGGGCATGGGCAACCTCTACGGCTCGGAGTACTGGACCTACCTCCTGCCGCGCCGCGTCGGCTGGGAGCGCGCGCATGCCATCACGCAGAACCGCCTGCCCATCGGCGCGCGGGAGGCCGTGGAGCAGGGCCTCATCGACGACTGCTACGGCGCCGATGTGCCGGCCTTCGCCGCGCAGGTTCGGAAGCAAGCGGCCGAACTGGCGGCGCGGCCCGACCTCGCCCGGCTGCTCACCGAAAAGCGCCAGGCCCGCGCCCGCGACGAGGCGACGAAGCCGCTGGATTCCTACCGGCAGGAGGAACTGGCGCGCATGAAGCTGAACTTCTACGGCTTCGATCCGAGCTACCACGTCGCGCGCTACCACTTCGTCCACCGCGTGCCGCACGCGTGGACGCCGCTGCACCTGGCGCGGCACCGGCAGAACATGTGGCAGAAACAGGCGGTAATGAAGACGAGGGCGGCATAGAGGCATCGATAACCCCCTTTGAAAAAGGGGGTGGCCCGAAGGGCCGGGGGATTTCGCGGCCAGTAGGCCGCTCCCACACAGGCAGTCAAGGAGAAGACGATGGCAACACTACCGACAATCCTGGTGGTCGACGACGAGGTGCGCTCGCAGGAGACCCTGCGCCGCACGCTCGAGGAGGAGTTCGAAGTGCTCACCGCCTCCAGCGGCGAGCAGGCGCTGGCCGTGCTGGAGCGCGAGCCGGTGCAGGTGATCCTCTGCGACCAGCGCATGCCCGGCATTTCCGGCGTGCAGACGCTGAAGGAGGCGCGCAGCCGCTGGCCGGACACGGTGCGCATCATCGTCTCCGGCTACACCGAGACCGAGGACATCATTTCCGGCATCAACGAGGCCGGCATCTACCAGTACCTGCTCAAGCCCTGGCAGCCCGAGCCGCTGCTGCTCACCGTGCGCGCGGCAGCCGACCTGCATCGCCTGCAGCAGGAGAACCAGCGCCTCAACATCGAGCTGCGCACCGCCGGTCCGGTGGCGCGGAGCCGCGTCGAGGCCAAGCGGCAGCAGGTCAAGCGCGCCTTCGACACCGACCGCCTGGTGCGCGCGCCGGACAGCCCGATGAACGACCTCTGCCGCATGGTCGAGCGCATCGCCCCCTACGACATTTCCGTGCTCATCACCGGCGAGTCCGGCACCGGCAAGGAACTGCTGGCGCGCGCCATGCACTACCGCAGCGGCCGCGCCGACAAGGCCTTCGTCGTCGAGAACTGCGGCGCGCTGCCCGACACCCTGCTCGAGTCGGAACTCTTCGGCCACAAGCGCGGCTCCTTCACCGGCGCCTACGAGGACCGCATCGGCCTCTTCCAGCAGGCCGACGGCGGCACCATCTTCCTCGACGAGATCGGCGAGACCTCGCCGGCCTTCCAGGTGAAGCTGCTGCGCGTGCTGCAGGAGGGCGAGATCCGCCCGGTCGGCGGCACCAAGACCATCTCGGTGGACGTGCGCGTCGTTTCCGCCACCAACCGCGACCTCGAGGAGGACGTGCGCCAGGGCCGCTTCCGCCAGGACCTCTACTACCGGCTGTCCACCATGACGCTGCACGTGCCGGCGCTGCGCGCGCGGCCGATGGACATCCCCTTCATCTCGCAGCAGGTGCTGGACCAGGCGCAGGACGCGCTCGGCAAGCCGGTGAAGGGCTTCACGCAGGAGGCGATGGATTGCCTGACCGCCTACCGCTGGCCGGGCAACGTGCGCGAGCTGCAGAACGAGATCCACCGCATGCTGGCGCTCAGCGATTCCGACTGGCTCGGCGCCGAATACCTCAACGGCCGCGTCGTCCAGGCCGCCAGCCTCGAGGAAGAGCCGGAACTGCGCATGCTCTCCGGCATCAACGGCTCGCTCAAGGACCGCCTGGAAATGCTCGAAGCGCGCGTGCTCAAGGAAGCCATGGTGCGCCACCGCTGGAACAAGACGCGCGTGGCCGACGAACTTGGATTGTCGCGGGTGGGGCTGCGGGCGAAGCTGACGCGGTATGGGTTGGAGAGGAAGAACGGGGCGGCTTGATGTATAGGAAGGGTTATCGGCCTGACCGGCCATTGGGGAATGATCCCCGAAATGACGGCCCAGTGCCCGAAGGCGACGGACAGGTTCGCGAAAGCAGCCGCTCAAACAATCAACGATAAAAATCACCGACGGCGCACAACGCAGTCAGTTGCCTGTTATTGTCAGGCGGCCCGCACATCGGCGCGTAACGGCCATCTCTGTTCATCGCGTCGCGTCTCCAGCACGGGCCACGTCAAGCATGCTCCGGACATAGGTCTCCTTATCCTCTTCCTGGAAGAGCACGTTCCGCTTCAGCATCTCATCCTTTTCCTTGCGCCAGAGCATTCTCATCGTGGCGGAAGACGTGTTCGAGACAATGAAGGAATGCAAGCGCACGTTCGCATCGCCGAGGCGCTGCTCGATCTCCTTGACCTTCTCGTGGAACTGGATCTTGTCGTCGTCCCAGCCGATGTTCCGGATGCCTTTGGGATCGACGAATATGACTTGCTGCTTGCCGTCCGCCAGCAGCCACAGGATGAAGTCGGGGTGGAAATTGCCGGCCTCGAAGAAGCCGACACCGCGGCCCTTGCTCAGGTTGCGCAGCAGATAGAGCTCCCTGGTCTTGAAGTAGTCGGCGTTGCCATCGTGGAAGGCCTTGAGATCTTCGACGAACAGGCGCTCGCCCTTGTTCAATGAAGCGGGGCTGATCTCGACAATGTTCGAGTCCAGATAGAGCAGTGGCTGGTACAAATGCTGGCCGAACCAGATGGCCTTCATACCCTCAAACTCCCAGGGTTTCATGGCGCCCTTGCCAATCATGTCCTTCAGCACATTCAGCCTGACGGCGATGTCCTCTCGCGACTTGTCGTACAGGATGCGGTAATAACCTTCATCCGGTGATTCCTTCACGCCCAGGAAATTCGGATCGTCGCCCGCCAGATCGCGATATTCCAGGTGCGGCAGTTCCCAATCGCGTTTGCGGAAGCTGTAGTAGCGCTCGGTGTACTTCTTGAGCAGCGAGACGGCGATCTCATCCCACAGCCGCAGCTTCTCGAATGAATCGAAGGCCAGTTCCTCGGCGGGAATCTGCAGACGGTACCAGCTCTGGTCGGCGAGCAGCTCCTCGATACCCCGGCGCGTCAGGTTCAGGTTGTACCAGCCGCGTTCGGCCTTGAATCGCTCCAGTTCGAAGGTGAGCCGATCGAGATCGAGGAAGGCCACGTGGCGGGCGCTCAGGTGCGTCTCGTTCGGGGCCGCATCCGCATCGCCGCCCACCAGACCGCCCGACCTCATCGCCTGAATCTTCGGGTACCAGTTGAGCACGACCTGATTCTTTTGCAGGTAGGTCGTGCCCGGGTCGCGCGCCGGGTCCGGCTTGGCCAGCGTCGGCACCGGCGCGAGCTTGCGGAACGCATCGCCGAACTCAGTGTTCACGCCGTTGATCGTCTTCTTGAGGCGGATCGTCTTGAGCTTCTGTGTGCCGAGGTTCCTGATCACCGGCAGCAGGAACTCGACGCGGTCGTCGTTGGTGGGCAGACCCTCCTCTTCGAGAAAGTCACGGAACTGCGCCATGTAGTCGGCATGAATGCCGAAGATGCCGAGCGTCTCCAGCACGCCGATGTGTCTGGGCCGCTCGACGCCTTCCGGCAACTGCGTCTTGCCGCTGCGCTTCAGGCTCAGATCGTGTCCCTTCAAGCGCACCCCGCGCCCGAAGAGCTGAATGATCTGTGCGCCTTCCCCCTTGCCGACATTCATCAGGCCCATGGTCGAGACGCGCCAACTGCTCCAGCCCTCGGTGAACTTCTTCGAGCCGATCAGCAGGTTCACCGGCGAGTTTGGCTTGTTGATTTCATGGAACAGCGAGCCCGAGAACTCGCGCTCGCCGGTGGCGAGGCCATTTTCTTCGCACAGCTTCACCAGCTTGGCGTCGTCGCCCACGTTGATAACGCCAAAAGCCTCATTCTCGGCGCCCAGCCGCAGCGCCACTTCGCCGGACGCGCCCTTCAGGTTCTCGACATAAAGCTGGCCGCCGCCCGGCGCGTTGAAAAGCGTCGCCAGTGTCTCGTCGAAGACCTGCGCCGGTGTGAGTCCGCAGGTATTGAGATAGGCGAAGCGCCCGGCAAACAGATTCCTGCCCTGCGCGGTTTCGAGCCCCGTGTTCAGCACCCGTTCAATGCGCTGGATGCTGCCCGCCCGGTCCGCCACATAGTGGGCGATGAATTGCAGAATCTCCACGATGTCCGAAGCATCGCGCGTCGCCAGCGTCGCCGTCACGCTGCCGCCGACGAATATCCACAGCGGCTTCTCGATGTTGAACGGCCGGAAACTCGCCCCCTGCTCGCGGTAGAGCCGCTGCTGCTGGAAGAACGACAGCAGGCAGGCCACCAGATACAGCTCGAGGTGGTTCTGCTGCGTTCCCTCGTCGAGGTTCAGTATCTGGTAGTCCTTGCCGAAGCCGTCGCCATAAAAATAGCGGTACGAGTAGTCGAACAGCGTGCTCCTGGCGTACAACTCGGTGAGTTTGGGCTTGCCCTTGACCGCCTGGCCGAAGGTGGCCGAGTACTCGAACGAGAAGCCCTTCTCGCACAGCGCGTTGCGAAAGCGCATCCACGCACCTTCTTCGCCGCCGCTGGCGCCGCGGTGGCCCTCGTCCACCAGCACCAGGTTGTTGCCCTCGAAGGCATCGATGGCGATGGTCTTGTCGCCCATGTCCTCGCGCAGCTTGGTGATCTCCAGAATCTCCACCGCGCGCCCGGTGAACAGTCCGCGTCCATCCTTGTTGAACAGCTCCGCGTCGATGCCCGCCGCCTCGAACTCGCGCAGGTGCTGCCGGGACAGCCCCTCATTCGGCGTCAGCAGCAGGATGCGGTTCATCTCGCGCCGCCGGCCGTGCTTGTCCAGGGCGTGCTGGTACTGGAGGATGTTGGCGTGCATCAGCAGCGTCTTGCCGCTGCCGGTGGCGCTCCAGTAGGCCAGCTTGTTGAGCTGCGACCAGGCCTCGACAGCCTCGTCGAACGGCGCAATCCGGTCGGCCTCGGGCAAGGCCTCGTTGCCTGTGTTGTAGAGGGCCACCTGCGCGTTCAGCGCCTTGAGCAGCGCCTTCGGATCGCGGAAGTAGCGGTCGAGGTAGATCTCCGTGAACAGCAGAGTCAGGTACTGGAAGTACTTCCAGACGATCGGCTCCTCCCCCCGCGTAATGCGCCGCCCGTTCAGCCGCTGCGTGTGCCGGACGATATTTTGGTCGTACTCCAGCAGCAGCTCGGTGGGCAGTTGCGTCAGGTTGAAGAGCTGGGCCGTGAGCGCATGGTGGAAGTGGTGGACGTTGTTCTCGTCCAGGCCTTCCAGGGCCTCGTTCCTCAGGTGCTCGGCCAGGTCCTCGAAGCGCTTGACGTTGAACAGCGACAGCAGCCACTGGTTGAGCACCAGCTTGCAGGCGAACGGCACCTGCGGCCGGTTGTTGGCTCGGCTGCGCGGTGCGACGGGGGCGGCAGCGGCCGTGTTGCGGGGGCGTCCGCGCGGCATCAGCGTTTCTTCTCGTCGGCGTGGCGCGCATCGACCAGGCGCCGCTCGCGCTCGATCTCGCGCGTGAGCTCCCCTTCGGTCGGCAGGACCTTCACATACTTGGCGGCGAAGATCTGGCGGTTTTCGCTCAATACCGAGTATTTTGCGATCGCCTCGTTTTTTCCGGAACACAGGATCAGACCGATGGTCGGATTGTCGCCCTCGGGTCGCGCATGGGCGTCGAACATGCGCACGTAGGAATCCATCTGGCCGATGTCCTGGTGCGCGAGCTTGCCGACCTTGAGATCGATCAGGACGAAGCACTTGAGCAGGTAGTTGTAAAAGACCAGGTCCACGTAGAAGTCCTCGTCCTCGAAGCGCATGCGCTTCTGCCGGGCGACGAACGAGAAGCCCTTGCCCAGTTCCAGGAGGAAGGCCTGCAGGTTGTCGATGATCGCCTGCTCAACCGCGGATTCGCGCAGCGCCGGGTAGTCCTTCAAGTCGAGGAATTCGAGCACGTATGGGTCGCGGATGAACTGGTCGGGTTCTACCGTGGACAGCTTGGTGGTGGCTTCCTTGCGGACAGGCGCCTTCTTGCGGCTGGCCAGCAGGCGCTCGTAGTAGAGCACCGAGATTTGCCGGTCGAGCTGGCGGGTGGACCAGTGCAGTTCCGCGGCTTCGCGCATGTACCACTCACGGGCCGCCGGATTCCCCACCTGCATCAACAGGCGGTAGTGGCTCCAGCTCAATTCATCACACGCCGTGTGGCGAATCGTCTCCACCGCAGAAACGAGGCGCGCCGCGTCTCGTTTCGTCTTGCTTGATTCGAGACGCACTGCGTCTCGAATCTCGAACATCCTGTAGAACTGCCGCATCTTGCGCAGATTGGTGATGTCGAACCCACGACCGAACTCCGCCATGAGCCGCCGCGAGAGGTCGTCCAGCACTGCCTCGCCGTATGCGGCGCGCTTCGCCCCACCTTGTTCGTGCTCCAGGATGAGTCGGCCGACGTTCCAATAGGCGTGCATCATCGCCGCATTGACGGCTCTGTAAGCTCCAGTGCGCGCCGCTTCGAGCACGGCCCGGATATCCTGATACAGCGGATCGGCCGAACGGGCAAGAGATGAGTTGCCTCGCACTGACGATGCCCCCCTCGGCTTCATTTTCACGACTTGAGTAAGGCGTTGACGGCCTTGAATGCCGTTTCGAATCGGTCCAAGGTGGCCGCCGGGATCGAGAGCGTAGCCACTTTCTCCGCGAAGAGCCGGGCCGGCCGGTAATGGTTGAACGTCGCGCCTCCACTCAGCGGTTTCGTTAAGAAATACTCCTCCAACCGAACGAGAATCCTCGGCGCACGACTCGTCAGGTTGTCGGGCTCCAGCTTTGCGGCGAGCGAGCTGGAGAACTCCTCGTTCACGAGCTTGATGTAGAAGTCCGCGTCGAACATGTCCTCAATGTCGGCCTCGGTCTTCCCGGTGAAGTCGGCGAAGGTCAGGACGTGGCTCTTCTTCAGGAGCTTCTTCTTGTAGAGGCTCTCGACCATCTGCTGGTCGACCTTCTGGTAGTCGATGAGCGTCGCGATGTTGAGTTTCTGGGACCCGAGCAGGGCCACGAACGTTGGCACCCTGCCCGACCCGCCGACAGGGGTGATGGTCCATCGACTGTCTAGTCCGACACGGCCGTTGGCCTGGAGCACACCTGAAACCGTCTGGATGTAGAGGAGGTCCGATGAGCCCTCGACCACCAGGCTGTTTGGCCCGATGAAGAGCGTCTGATAGATCTCGTAGCCCATTGCCGCCTGGAGCGGGAACAGGCTGTCTGGCCCGGCCTCCAAGACATCAGTGAAGACCTTGGTACCATCCTCCTTCCGCGGGAGTTGGGCCTCAGTGTCGATCCCCTTGTCTTGGACGATCCGGACCCGCTCGAAGTGCTGTGGGTCGACCATGAACGGTGAGTGCGTCGTGTACAGGAGTTGATGCTTCGGGTTCGTCACGATCTCGGCTTCGAAGTAGCGAAGAAGATCCTCCTGGGCTTTGCCATGAAGTGACAACCCAGGCTCATCGAGAAGAAGCACCAGTGGTTCGTCCTTCTTCTTCACCGCCGAATACCAAGCGAGGAACGAGAAGAACCACACGAACCCTGCGGACCGCGTGCCGAGGCCCGTCGAGACCAGGTGCTTCGAGTCGAACACCTCGCCCCAGATGTTGGTGCCCTGCTGCATTCCCTCCGGATCCCCGGGGAGCCCCGGCCGTACGTCGAAGTTCATACGCAGGTGCTTGTTCTGCGACCAGTACTTCAAGATCTGAGAGCTGAGGTGGTTGCTCGCCCCCTGCAGTTTGTTCTTCAAGTCCTGGGTGCGGTGCGGGGCCAGCAGCTTGTCCAGATCGAGCCTCGCCAACTCAATAAGACCGAGCAGCGGGTGGTCCGAGCGCTCCAGGTCGTCGGCGGCTTTCCTCTTCTTCAGCGCCTCGACGTTGTCGTGACCACGCATCTGGTAGTACTCGTCGAAGTAGAGGAACTTCGGAAAGCACGGACTCAGGATAGTCTGCCAGATGTGGAGCCCAAGGTTCTTGTGTTTCAGAAGATCGGTCAGCCGTCCACGCAGCGCCTTCGCTTGCTCGCTCTCTGCGAGCGCCTTGCTTTTCTCCATGGCGGTGACTTTCTCGGCACCGTCTACAGTCTTGCTCGCTGCGGCTTGTGCCTCGGCAACTGCCTGATCCTGTTCCTGGCCCGCCTCCGTGAGAAAATTGGAGAGTTCCGCAAGCGTACTCTGTTGAGCCGCCTGGTCCTTCACGCCCTCCGGGAGCTCGAACCTCTCTATCAGGTTCTTGACAAGAGCTGGCTCGACGACCGAAATGTTGACGAACCGCTCGCACTTGCCCGCCGCGTCTTTGGCGTAACCTTTTGAGACCACGACTTCGGGCCTCGCAAGGACACCACGCCCGTACTCTTCGCTGATGGCGTCCATCTCAGTGGGTTCCAGGTCGAACGTGGCCTCGATGACCACCGCGTGTTGTCGCCGGCCGCTCCCGACGTCTTGCTGGTAGTTCTCAACCTCTGACCGAGGATAATCGTCGGTCACGTCGAAGTTGCCATCGTCCCCGACGATGGGGTTCAGGCGATACAGGGCTTGCAAGACGGCGGTCTTGCCCGCCTCATTCTTGCCGACCAGACACGCGACCCCATCGACCTCGAAGGGATTTGAGTCCCAGACCGATTTGAACTCCCTGACACGTACCGTGCGTAGTTTCATCTTAACCTCCAGTGCAAGCTCATTCGGATTCACCTCGCAAGTCGTCGCTGATCTCGCTCTTCCGTTCAGCAACTCTACCGACAGTTCGCCACACCGCTAGCGTGTCGCCATACCGGGCACGTTTTGTTCCCTGTTGCTCATACTCCGCGATGTGGAAGCCGATCAGCCAATTGCGCACGGTGAGGCTGGCGTTGACCGCCCGCGATACTTGGGCCGACAGATCGGAGCGCGCCTGCCCGTTGGCGATAACCAGACGTTCGAAAGACAGTGCCGGGGTGGCCGGTGTCGTCACGCTCACGCACCCTCCGCCTCGAACATCAGCCGGTGGAAGTCCTCTTCGATCAGCCGCACCTTCCACAGGTCGTCGGGAGTCTTGAGGTTCTCCAGGTTGTTGCCGCCGTTGACGTAGATCAGGTCGAACTCGCTGTCCCTGGCCGAGTAACCCTGCTTGGTGAACCACTCGTCGAGCACCAGGTTGTCCTGCTCCGGATCGCCGCTGAGCTTGCGCCAGATGACAAGCGTCTTGCGGCCGTCGGGCGTGGCGCCGGTGACGGTGCGGAACCACCACAGCTTTTCCTCCCTCTCCCCGCTCGCGGGGAGAGGGCCGGGGTGAGGGGAAATCTGCTTGAGCCGCCCCTTCAGCCGCAGGCGCTTCTCGCTGTCGCGCTCGAAGGCGGCGCTGAAACTCTGCGGCGCGGCGATGTGCCGGACGGTCAAACCGACAAGCCAGTTGAAGGTCTCCAACAGATCGACATTCACCTCGCGGCTCTCGTCCGAGCCCGGGCGCTTGACCTTCAGCTTGTAGGCCGTGGGATCGGCGAACGCCTGCACGTTGAGCAGCGACTGGCTGCCGCGCGTCTCGACATCGAGCAGGTAGCGCAGGATGTATTGCTCCCTGAGGCCGTCCGCGCCCTGCGCATCGGCGGCGTCGAGCAGGAGTTGCTGCGTGTCGCTGCGACGGGTTTCCAGGTTGTTGAGCGCGTCCTCGTAGGATTCGAGGCGGACGACCTTGACGATGCGCGGGCTGCGCCCGGCTTCCTCGGCCGTGGCGAGGCGCTTGGGCTTGCCGTCCTTCCACTCGGGTGTGAAGGTGACCTTCTTGATGCGCGGCAGCAGCACCGTGTCGAAGTAATCGCCCATTTCGACGAGGATGAACTTGCGTCGCCCGCCGTCCTCGCGGTTCAGGTTGATGACGGCGTGGCCGGTGGTGCCGGAGCCGGCGAAATAGTCGAGAATAACGGGCGTCTCGACTGGCCACGTCATAGCTTCGATGGCATCCCGCACCGTGTGTATAGACTTTGGATACGGGAATGCTTCGCGATCGCCAATAATGTCAGCAAGAAGCGCTGTTCCGTGCGGGCCAGCGTTGTATCGACTATCGGTCCAGTTGCTCATGAGACTGTGACGACTGTTCCGAGTATCCACGACCAACTTCAGACCCCCGTTGTCGGTCAGCGCGATTTCACCGTTGGCGAGGCACGCATCGGCAGAGCTGAATGCGCGACACCAAACCTTCTCCTCACCGGCGTCATTCACTGGGTATTTACGGAGCAAACCTTCTACTGTGCGTTCCGTTGGGTACTTCGCGTCCATCGGTGGCGGTGCTTCGAATCCGACGATCCTCTTGTTCTTCTCGTCGATGAGAACCGCATAAAAACTATTTGGCCGCCCCGAGCGTGACTTGTTCTCGCCAGGGCCCGCGAGCATAAAGCTGCGATACTCTACTTCTCCTAACTTCTTCTTCCCCCTCAAGATGTCCTGACCACAGGGTGTCATGGCAATCATATACTCGTGAGTACGGGTCAGATTGTTGCTCATGCCTCCTTGTGGGTGATGATTCACGACCACCGTGTGACGATCGAAGTCTGCAAAGTGCTGTTCCAGAAGTTCGCATAGGCGAATGACCTCATAGTCGTCAATGGCTACTGCGTAGGCTCCCCGCCAGCTCAACATCGTTCTCGACAGTGCAATGCGGTCCTGCATTAGCGCGAGCCACGACGAGTGCAAGTAGTCATTCTTATATAGGACCTCGCTTGCCGGTGCGTTGTAGGGTGGATCAATGTAGACAGATGAAACGGCGGCAAGGAGAAGCGCTTGCATCAGCGACAGCGCCTGAAAATTCTCGCTGTGAAACAGCACGCCGTCGGTTTGCTCGTCCACGTCGCCTATCGCTTCCAGCAGCCGCGCGGTGAAGCCGGCATCGAAGTGCCGCGTGTCTACCACCAGCGTCGGATGCGCCTTGAGGAACTCCGGCTTGAGCTTCCTGCCGTAGCCCGGCGTCACCATGTCGCCCTTGATCTCGTCGATCGCAAACAGCTTCACCCATTCCTCGCGCTGCGTCTCGTTGGCCGCGATCTCCGCATGGAACGCCTCGGGAATGCAGCCCGCCGTGATGCACCACTGCGTCTCGACCACGAACTTCTTCTTCAGCCACAGCTTCTTCTGGAAATCCTCGAGCTGGGCGAGGAAGTCGACGATCTTGCCCGCGATCTTGCGGATGACCTTGATCTTGGAGAGGTACTGCTCGACGCGCGGGGCGGTCTCGTTCTCCACGTCGTCCAGATGCATGACTTCGTTCTTGATGTAGAAGTCCAGCTCGCGGCGCAGGAAGGTACCGAGGTCCTTGTGGATGAAGTAGTCGAAGGTGTTGCGCGCGGTGTAGCGCTTGAGGTGCGCCTCCAGCCGCGTGTAGTCGGCCTTCTCACCGGCCGCTGTGACGTGCGGCTTGGCCAGTTCTTCGATCCACACGGCCAATGAAGCCCCCTCTCCCCGGCCCTCTCCCGCGAGGGGAGAGGGCGAATATGAAAAGATGCGTTTGACGGCGAGCGCGCTCAAGTCTTTCTGGGCCGGCGGCTTGCTCTTGCCTGCGCGGGCATCGTCGGGCCAGTCGGCGAGCGTCGCTGGACGGTATTCGAAGCGGATAACGAGTTCCTTGCCCTGCTCGCCATCCTCCTCGGCGATGAAGTCGCGGCCGGACTCGCCGGGGGCCGCCAGGATGAACACGCGGTCCCTGCCCTCGGCAGCCTTCACATTGCCGTGCTCGCCCTCGGCGGCGTCCGCCAGCCGGAAGTGCACGCGCATCGGGTCGTGAGCCTGCCCTGAGCCTGCCGAAGGGTCCTGTCGCAGGCGAAAGGCATAGTCGCGCAGGTATTCGCTGGTCTTGATGTAGTACTGGTCCTTGTTGGCCCAGTGCAGCGTGACCTCCTCGCCTTCGTAGGGGATGGCATACACGCCCGGCTTGTAGACGCGCTTGGCGAGGAAGTCGCCTTCCGAGTAGTAACGGCGGAAGAAGCTGAACAGGTGGTCATAGACCTCGCTTTCCAGCGCGTCCACGTCCACGGCGTCGCTTGCCAGCCGGGCGCGCAGGTCGGCCACCTTGGGCGACTGCGCGGGGTCCATGCCCGCCGCCTCGATGCCGGCGATGACCCTGGCCAACTCCTTTTCTATCTCGGCCTTGTCGGCGCTCTGGTATTGACCGAACGCCTGCTGCACCTGTGGCAGCAGGTCGCGGTCGAGGAACTGCGACACTTCGGCACTCTTGGCGTGCATGACGCGGTAGAGGCCGAAATCCAGGTCCGGCTGGTCGAGCTGGAACAGCTCCTGCAGCAGGGTCTTCAGTTTTTCGTATTTCTGGCTCATCGGATTCGATTGCTCTCGGTTCGTCATGTGTGCGGTGTGCGGCAGTCTACTGGACTGTCCAGCGGATGGTAAACAGCGTCTCGGCCGCGGTGTGTTGGGCGAGGCGCCGTTCCAGGGATTCGATCAGCGAGTCGCGCTTCTCCATGATCTCGTCCTCGGCCTTGAAGATGTCCTGGCGCTGGCGGCGCTGCTGCATTTCCAGTTTCAGCACCTGCTGCTGAATGTCGTGCTGCTCTTCCAGCGTGACCGCCAGGCGCGCCTGACGCCGCAGCGCCTTGATCTGCTCCTTGGTATCCGCGAGTGCTTTCTCCGCCGACAGCACCATGTCGTCGGCCCATTTTTCCAGCTTATCGCGCGCCTGGTTGAAGTGCACGCTGTTCTGTTCAAGCGAACGGCTCACGGTGGCCTGGGCGTGCCGCTCCGCCTCGGCGCTCAGGCGTTGCTGCGCGGCGGCCGGGATTGCTGCATCGCCCTCCACCCGGCCCGCGCAGCCGAAGAGTTTCTCCATCGTCTCGTGGTCGAGCGAGGCGCCGGCATCGTCGAAACCGGAGAACAACAGGTACTCCTCTTGCTCGTAGGACTCGACCACGAGGCGCGTCAGCGTGAGGAAGCCGCTTTTGCCGCGGAGTGTTTCGATCGCGTGGAGGCGGGTCGGATGATGCGAGACATCGAAGACGATCTGCGCGGGAGGCGTCGCGCTGGCCTTCGCGCTCTCCACGACGTGCTCGCCCAGCGGGTGCGAGAGGCGGTAGAGAAACCGGCTGCGCTCCTCGCCGCCCTCCCCAGCCTCATCGTCCGTCCGGCCCAATCCGGGGTGGGACTTCGAGATCAGGTGGTAACGGCCGGTCGCGATCTCCTTGCAGGGCGGGCGTTCGAGGTCGAAGGCCAGCGCGGCGTCGTCGAAACGAGCGCGACCGTCGAGCATGAATCGGGTCAGCGACCAGAAGCGCTGGCCGAAGCGGTCAAGCTGAGCCTTCGCGTCGTCGAGGCGCAGGCGCAGGCGTTGATGCACGTCCTCGTCGAAGTGCTCGAACAGCGTCCGGCGCGTGTCGTCCATGCGCGTGCGGATCTGCTCGTCCATCTCCGCCTGCAGTGCGCGGAACGCGGCGTCGATCTGTTCGGACGTGCGGCATTCCTGGTAGATGGCGAGGATGCGCTTTTCGAAGTCCACGCCGGATTCGATGGTGCCCAGCACCTCGTCGGAGGCGCCAAAGACGCCGTTGAAAAGACTGAACTTCTCGCCCAGCAGTTCGAGCACGCGACGGTCGGCCTCGTTGCGCTCGTTGAGGAAGTTGATCACCACCACGTCGTGCGTTTGCCCGTAGCGATGGCAGCGGCCGATGCGCTGCTCGATGCGCTGCGGGTTCCAGGGCAGGTCGTAGTTGATGACCAGCGAACAGAACTGCAGGTTGATGCCTTCCGCCGCCGCTTCGGTGGCGAGCAGGATCGCGCCTTCATCGCGGAAGTGCTCGATCAGCGCGGTGCGCACATCCACGGCGCGCGAGCCCGAGGAACGACCAGTGGCGCGGTTTTTCTCAACCCAGCGTTCGTAGATCGCGGTTGCTTCGGGCCCGCCGTTGCTGCCGTTGAAGAGCACCACCTGCCCGCGGTAGCCGTGGGACTCCAGAAAGGTCTTCAGGTATTCCTGAGTGCGGCGCGACTCGGTAAAAATCAGCGCCTTGCGCGCCGCACCCGTCGCGGCCATCTGCTCGAAGCCGATGTCAAGCGCGGTGAGCAGGGTCTTTGTCTTGGTGTCGGTACCGATACTGCGCGCCCAGATGGCAAGCCGTTGCAGGACGTCGATCTCCTCACGCAGTTTCTGCCGATCAATGGTGCGCGGCGCGTTTTCGGCTTCGGCTTCGTCGGGCTCCGCGAGGATTTCGTCGAGCAGGTCGTCCTCGATTTCCTCGGCCTCGATGAGGCCCTCGGTGAACTCCGCGTCGTCCTGCACCTTCTCGCCGCGCAGGGTTTCCAGACGGAACCGCAGTTTGTCCAGCGTGGCAGCGATGGCCTGTGACGACGACGCCAGCAGCTTGCGCAGGATGAGCGCGGTCAAGTGGCGCTGGCGCTGGGGGAGCGCGTAGCTGTCTTCACGCTGCAGGAACCCGGACACCGCCTCGTAGAGCGCGTGCTCGTCGTCGCTCGGCGTGAACGGTCGCGTGATCGGCCGCCGCTCGGTGTAGCGGATGTACTCGGTGACCTGGTTGCGCAGCGTGCGCTTGCAGAAGCCCGCGAGACGCTGACGCAGATCGGCGATGCTGCTGCCGGCACTGACATACTGGGAGCGGAAAGAGTTGAGGTCCCCGAACAGGTGCTCGTCGATCAGGGACGAGAGGCCGTACAGTTCGAGCAGCGAGTTCTGCAGCGGCGTGGCCGTGAGCAGGAGCTTGCGGCAGTCCTCGGTCGCCCAGCGGATACCCTGGCCGACCTTGTTGCTCGGCCGATAGGCATTGCGCAGCTTGTGGGCTTCGTCGATGACGACGAGATCCCAGGCGATGCTCTTCAGTTCCTCGCGCAACGCATTCGCATAGTTGAAGGACATGATGAGCACGGCCTTCTCGTTCAAAGGCGCGCGCCCGCTGCGTTGCGCCTCGCGCCAGGCCCTGGCGTCGAGCACCTGCGTCGGCAGGTTGAACTTCTCCTCCAGCTCCAGCGCCCACTGCTTGCGCAGCGATGCCGGGCAGATCACCAGTAGCCGCCGCTTGCGTTCCGCCCAGAACTGGCAGAGCACGATGCCCGCCTCGATCGTCTTGCCGAGACCGACCTCGTCGGCCAGGATCACGCCCTTGGAGAGTGGCGACTGCAGGGCAAAGAGCGCGGCTTCGATCTGGTGCGGATTCAGGTCGACGGCCGCGTCGAACAGCGCCATCGACAGCCGGTCCATGCCGTTCGCGGCCCGACGAGTCAGGTCGTGGGCGAAGTACCTGGCGTGGTACGGGGTCAGTCTCATCGGCACAGCCGAGCTTCCTTCCAACTATAGGGAGACAGTTTTGCGCTTTAACATCGCGCTTTAACATCGTTGTCTGCTCACCGATTCAGTGTCTCAAATCGTGTCGAAAACCTTTTCAGATGGCTTTCGGTTGTGCGCGTGCTGTTTCTGCACAGAACTAAATTACGGTGAAAAGCAGTATGTTGAATTATAGGGCGGTTGCATACACGCAGAGGGCCTTACCGGCTGGTTTTGTGCAATATTCTCAGTGGCTGGTTGAGGCTGTTTGCGCCACTTCGACAAATCTCCGTGCTGCAGTCGTTCGCAAACAGTTCACCAATACTGGTGAACTGTAGCCAAGGCCGATGCCCTCGCGTTCATCGTTATCGACTCATCGGCCGCGTCATCAGGAATGTCTCCGCCGCCAGGAGGTTGGTGGTCCTGTCCCGCATTCCTCCTTGGGCCTCATGATTCCAGTACCCCATACGGATTCTTGTCCTCGACTGCCTTGGCGGTCTCGCCAAGACGTATCATGAATCGGCACATCGTCTGGTGCATCTGCTTCGCTGCTGCAGGCATGGCCATGCGGCCGATATCGGGCATCGCCTCTTCAGCCGCTGTCGCCAGCGCGTGAATGCGGTCGAACACCTTCCTTGCCCCGGATGGATCGTGCTTGTCGAGATCGAGAAGCACGGCAAAATGGATGGCACGCTCCGCGCCGCAGACCCGGCTCAGAAAAGGTTCGTTCCGGTTTCCGCTGATTCCAAAGCCGCCGTCTTCCCTCAATCGGAATGGGCCCCCTTTCAGCCTGTTTCCGTTATCTGCCCACACCATCAGCATGTGCCGTGTAATCGGACCGGCAGGCGGCCTGGCAGGCATTTGGGCAGCAAAATCGACAGCCAGATGCGCTGCGATGTCGCCTCTCTTGCAGGCATCGACAAGGACTTCCCAGTCATTCAGGAAAAATTGACTTGCACTCATTGCTTTCTCCTCTTTAGCGGTTTTGCCGGATGGCGGGGCCGCAATCTGGAATCAAATCTCCCCGGCCCTTGAGGCGGGCCAGACCGTTTTCATGCTTCAGCGCGCGAGTCTGCACGCTTCTAACCATTATCCGCCCGGTAAGGCTCACCAGGTGAGCCTGTCCGCTCAGGCGAGCTCGGCGTGGCGGGCGAGGGCCTCGTCGAAGCGGGCTTTCAGCCAGGGGCTGATCTGGCGGCACGTTTGGAATATCCCTGCCTTGAAATACCGGCAAGAACAGTTCGCGGTCAAGGTGCCTGATTTGCTTACCGCCTCACCAGAAGCAAGACCGCGGTCGATGAAGACCCGTTGGGAATGATGGGGCGAGTCCTGTTGCAGCGTCGATGATTTTTCGACCACGGCTTATGCCGGTGCGTGGGCTTTCGCTTGCGCGTGCAGGAACTCCGGGGCGAGGTCAAAGCCGTTGTCCCAGACAACGGTGTCCATGTCTACTCGTAGAGCGGAAAAGGCGATGGGGTCGCGCAAGGCGGCAACGATAGGCCGCGCATCCTTGGCGATGAAATCCTTGAGGTTGATCTCACCCTCCGTGCCGTCCGAGAAGCGGACCCAGAGACGGAAATCCGGCAATGCTTTGGCTTCGGTTACCCAGATCATGACTTTCCTCCTCAAACCAGCGGAGCGATCTTTTCAAACTTACCCGTCTGGGAAATTGTTGTCCAGTTTCCCAGCAGTTCGGACTGATGCATCTCGGCCCACTCCATGACCAGGCCAAGCACACGCGGCGGCAGGTAGCCGTCCCGCATTTCCAGCGGATCGATGCCGATGATGGCGCGGTAGTCCTCGTAACGCACATGGAAATGGGGCGGGTTGTGGTCGTTGAAATACATCGTGATGATGATTCCCAGGAAGCGGCATATTTCAGGCACGGACATTCTCCGTCTGGATGAGTCTTGGCGCCAATTCTACTGCCATGCCGAGAGGGTAGCCGCCGTGTTGGGGAGACTGACTATTGCTTTGGCGCGGCTACCGTCGCCGGACGTGCGGGCGCTACAGCCCCGCGTGCGCCGCCCAGAACTGCGCCGGGGCGATGATCGGGTAGCGGTCGGCCAGTGCCAGGAGGTCCTTGTCGCCGGTGATGAGGTAGTCGGCACCGGATTCGGCAAGCGCAGCCAGCAGGGTGTCCAGCACGGGTTGGTCCTTCGCGTCACGCAACTGCGGTTCGGCGCCTGGCTGCGGTTGGATGATTTCGGCCTGGATGGAGAGGATGTCCACGAGATCACTGGTTTCCGCCGGCGTCAGGCCGTGGCGATGTGCGAGCCGGGGCAGCACGCGCCTCAGCTCATCCAGGATGTAGTCGGAAAGCAGGACTTCGACGGAGCCGTGACGCCATGCCGCCATGATCCTGCCCGGCACGCTGGCCGGATAGGCGATGCCGGAGAGCAGCACGTTGGTGTCGAGGATGACCCGCAGCGCGGCCAAGGCTCAGCGCCTCTTGGCCGCCGGTTTTTTCTTGCGTGGGGCACTTGCCTGCGCGCGCTCGGCGGCGACGGCGGCGTCGATTTCGGCCAGGCCTTTTTCCTCGGGCAGCTTGGCGAAGCCGGCTTCCAGGCGCTGGCACAGCGCATCGAAGCGCTGCTGCATGCGGCGAATGCGCTCGAACAGGCGGGCGTCGACCAGCGCCGCCACCGGCTTGCCGTCCTTGTTGATGATTACGCTGTCGTGCCGGTACTGCACCTGGCTGAGCATCTCGCCGAGGTTCTGCCGGAAGGCGACCGCATTGGTTTCGGTAATCATGGCATTCCAATCGATATGATCATGCTGGTCATTATGCTTTGTCACCCGGCGGCCGTCAACCCGACCCATCCGGCGATTCAACCGGGCTGGCAGCGGCAATGCGCCCGCAACTCGACGACAGGTTCCCTCAGCAGGCGCAGCAGCGCATCGAGCCATTCCTGCTGATCCTGGCGTTGCCTTCCCGATTCGTCGCGGCCGGGTCTTTCGGCCGCTTCCCGCGATTTGCCGTGGGCGCCGAGAATCAGCAAGGCAATATCCAATGGCTGCCGGACCGCCCATTCGGCCGCGGCCGGCAGATAAGCGCGACCTGCAAAACCGACGAGCAATACGGCGATACCGGCCAGCGCGGCGAGCTTGATCGCCGGCCTGCGGCCTTGTGCGTTGCGTGTGAAATCGGCGCCCATCCTGTCCTCCAGGGTTTGGGCACATTGTCAGGCGGTTGCTGGCTCAGGAGGTGAGCCTGTGAGGGGAGGGGAATCGAATGCCGGACTTAGTGGTAGTCCTCTTCCCGCTGGTGCCGAATGGCGAGAATGGTGACCGTCGCGGAATCCTCGATTTCAAACAGCGCCACATAGCCGGCGTTGCCGAAAGGGATGATCATTTCGCGCAACAAGGGATTGGGCGGGCCGCCGAGGGCTTTGCGGCAGGAGAACGGAAACAGTTGCAGGAATGCCAGGCTCTTGGTGATCGCGATCTGTGCGCGCACGGCGGCTGCAAGATCCTGCTCCGCAAGGTGATCGAACAGCCGAAGCAGATCGTCTTCCGCCTCGGGCGTGAAGCGGACCGTGTATTTCATTTCGCCCGAATGTTGCGCTTGGGCTTCCCCTTGCGTGCCTGTTCAAGCCGCCTCTCCAGTTTGTCCAGGACTTCCCCTGCCGAGACAAATTTACCCGATTTCCTCGCCTCTTCGGCGGAGGCGAGTCCGCGGGCGATGAAGGCTTGCTGGGCGGTGCGGAACTCGACCTGCCGGCGCACCGATTCCTCGACGAAGCTGGACAGGGTTTCGCCTTCCTGCAGGACGGCTTCGGCGGCCTTGCGCAATTCGGGCGCGACACGCAGCGAGGGGAGGGTGGCGGTCTTCATGGGCGGGCTCCTTGCGTTGCAAATGCGATGCAATCTTCGCGCATTTGTACAAGAGGGTCAAGACGAAATCGCCGTGTTGTGGGGACTGACTTTTGCGGAGAGTAAGGATGGCCCCTCACCCCGGCCCCCCGCTGGCGGGGAGAGCAAGGGGGTATGGACGAAAAAGACCTTGGGCCGACCTGTTTCAGAGCGATGCCGCCGGCAGCGAAACGATCCGCTCGTCGAGGTGGCGCGGCTTTTCGCCGTTGTCGATCACCAGCCCCAGGCGGCAGTCGTGCGCCGCGACGAATTCCCGCAGGGCGCGCAAGGCGCGCGGGTCGGCCTGGCCGCCGAGCTTGATTTCCACGGGCAGGATGCCGGCCTCGCCGTCGAGGATCAGGTCGATTTCCGCGCCGCCCCGCGTGCGGTAGTGGAAGGGATTCATGCGGATGCCCGCGTTGCCGAAGCCGCGCAGCAGGGTTTCCACCACCATGCCTTCCCACGAGCGCCCGCTCATCGGGTGCGTCGCCAGCGCATCGGCGTCCGTCACTTGCAGCAGGCGGTGCAGCAGGCCGGAATCGCGCAGGTAACCCTTGGGGTGGCGGACCAGTTGCTTGTGCGGCGAGCGGTCCCATGCCGGCACCTGTCGCCACAGGAAGGTGCCGTGCGCAATCGCCAGCCAGTCGCGCACCGTCGGCTCCGAGACGCCCAGCGTGCGGGCGATCTCGGCGTTGTTGAGGATGCTGCCCGAGAGGTGGCTCAGCAGCTGGATGAACTGCCGGTAGCGGTCGCGGTTGAGGTTCGGGAAGAGCGCGGCGATGTCGTGCAGCAGCCAGGTGTCCAGGTAGTTGCGGTGCCACAACCGGCGGAATTCCTCGTCGCCGGACAGCCAGGGCTCCGGATAGCCGCCGTGGAACCAGGATTCCAGCACCTGGTGCAGCGACAGGCGCGGCTCGCCCGCCTTCAGAATGTCCGCCACCGGCGCGCCCTTTGCCAGCAGGCCATACAGCTTCGACGGGGGCAGGCGCCAGGCCTCGGCCGGCGTCAGCGGCGCCAGTTCCGCCAGCCCGATGCGACCGGCCAGCGTCTCGGCGATGCTTTTCGTGAGGTCCGGCGAACTCGATCCGGATAGCACGAAACGCCCTTTTGCCGCGCGGTCCCGGTCGATGGCCACGCGCAGGGCCGGGAACAATGAGGGCGCCAGTTGCGCCTCGTCGATGACCACGCCGCCGGCATGGAGCCGCAGGAACAGATCGGGATCGGTCAGCGCCTGCTGGCGGTCCGCCGAGCTTTCCATGTCGAATCGCCGCCACTCGCCCGGCAGCATGCCCAGCAGGGTCGTCTTGCCGGACTGGCGCGCGCCCACCATCGCCACGCAGGGGAAGTGGCGCAGGAGGGTGGCGACGAAGGCGGTGAGGTGGCGGTCGTTCATGCTGTAAATACTAAAGCAGCATCTTAGTATTTACAAGTATTGGATTTCCCGTGGTGGGGCAGGTAGCGGCTTGTCGCCGTATTGGGGAGACTGACTTTCCCTCTGCACTGGATCCCCGCTCGGGCGCAGCCCGGTCTATCCTGAGCTTGCCGAAGGGCGGGAATGACGGGGGTGGTTACCCGTGGCTGACGCGCTGCCCGTGCTCGCGGGTGGTGTGGAAGCCGACCCTGGTCCAGCGCTCCATGGTGACCTGCAGGTTGTACTTGTTGGTGGCGAGGAACACCGCGTTGCCGTCGACGTCGGTGGCGAGCGCTGCCGCCTGCTCGCGCTCGAAGTCGCGCCGCGTCGCTTCATCCGGGTAGGTGAGCCAGCGCGCGGTGGAGATGGCGGCGGCGTCGTAGAGTGCGTCGACCTTGTATTCGGTGGCGAGGCGCTGGGCGACGATCTCGAACTGCAGCACGCCGACGGCGCCGAGCAGCAGGTTGTTGTTGATGGTCGCCTGGAACACCTGGATGGCGCCTTCCTCGCCCAGCTCCTGCAGGCCCTTCTCCAGTTGCTTCGACTTGAAGGGGTCGCGCGGGCGCGCGACGCGGAAGAGTTCCGGCGCGAAATAGGGGATGCCCTTGAAGCCGAGCGCCTCGCCTTCGGTGAGCGTGTCGCCGATCTGCAACTGGCCGTGGTTGTGGATGCCGATGATGTCGCCGGCCACGGCGTCCTCGCTCGCCACGCGCTCGTTGGCCATGAAGGTCAGCGCGTTGGCGAGCTTGATTTCCTTCGCCGTCCTGCGGTGGCTGACTTTCATGCCGGGCGTGTAGCGGCCCGAGCAGACGCGGAAGAAGGCGATGCGGTCGCGGTGCCTCGGGTCCATGTTGGCCTGGATCTTGAAGACGAAGCCGGAGAAGGGCGCTTCGGCCGGTGCTACCTGCCGCGTGCCGCCGTCGCGCGGCTGCGGCGGCGGCGCCCACTCGACCAGCGCCTGCAGGATCTCGCGCACGCCGAAGTTGTTGATGCCGGAGCCGAAGAACACCGGGCTCTGCGTGCCGGCAAGAAAGGCGGTGATGTCGAAGGGATGGCTGGCGCCCTGGATGAGTTCGACGTCCTCGCGCAGCCGGCCGATTTCAAGGGGGAAGAGTTCGTCCAGCTTGGGATTGGCGAGGCCCTCGATCAGCTCGGTCTTGCCGTCGGCGCGTTCCTCGCCGGGGGCGAAGCGCATCAACTGCTCGTGCAGCAGGTGCCAGACGCCGCGGAAGGTCTTGCCCATGCCGACCGGCCAGGTGATCGGCGCGCAGTCGATCTGCAGCACCGATTCGATCTCCTGCAGCAATTCCATCGGCTCGCGCACTTCGCGGTCGAGCTTGTTCACGAAGGTGATGATCGGCGTGTTCCTCAGCCGGCAGACTTCCAGCAGCTTGATGGTCTGCGCTTCTACGCCTTTCGCGGCGTCGATGACCATGACGGCGGCGTCGACGGCGGTGAGCACGCGGTAGGTGTCCTCGGAGAAATCCTGGTGGCCCGGCGTGTCGAGCAGGTTGATGGTGTGGCCGCCGTAGTCG
>Ga0208244_100410_pt1 | contig 44008 bp, 31 predicted proteins | sample SubbioCR12Aug_5A_FD_184828 | JGI IMG/M metagenome (GOLD analysis project Ga0208244, IMG submission 184828) | Serpentinite rock and fluid subsurface biosphere microbial communities from McLaughlin Reserve, California, USA - CR12Aug_5A (SPAdes) | ecosystem: Environmental > Terrestrial > Deep...
AAACGCCGGGCTCTGGCTCGACAGCCCGCAGCCTGAGTGTTACATTCAAAGCAATCTGAGGCTGGGGATGTGCCCCGAGTCTCTTAACAACACAGGGCGCTTGTCCAGTTCACGGTGAACCAAAACATTGGCAGGCACACCATCATGCCCAAGAACTCCTCTTAACTGCTCAACGAGCCAATCGTAAGTATGAATCTCAATATTACTAGACTGTCGATATTCTAGCCGCTGTGCATCAGTCGTCTGCGGCATCTGCGAACGTCGGCCAACCAACACGATTGCGTTAGATTTCTCCCGAATATCATAAAGTCCAAGTCCATCTTGCGCTTTTGGCTGTCGAGCATATGCAATATTACTGGAGAGCCAATTTCGCCAAGTTACTATTTGGCCGACACCCTTTCGCGCTTTCGCATCAAGCTCTTGACCATTCTTCAAGTATATACCAGATCGCGGCGTTTCAAGTTCAACGAGCACCCAACGTACTCCAAGCGAATTCACATCTCCAATTATGAAGTCCGGGACATATTCCCCACCAAGCCTCTTCTGAGGAAGACAGTAGCGAAAACTGCCACCCAAAAGGGCTGTCAAAAGATGTGGATTACGCTCAAAGTGTTTCTGTATAGGACGTTCATCCTTGGCCCTTGAAATGACAGTTTCGAGCTCGATGATATCGTTTTCACTCAGTGCTCCAACAGGCGCAAACTCTTTCAAATCGATGTTCTTGGCCTCTGACCAAGCTGCTGTTGAACATCGCAGGCTCGCTGCATTTTGTGCAAACTTATGAAGTCGACTATTCTTACCTTTTCGCGCACAAACTTTTAACAAGTCGGGCCAAGAACTGAACCCATGACCGCCCTTTAAATATACACGTCCATCTAATCCAATTGAAGAGACCTCAACTGTTTCGCCAGAGTCCATTCTTACCAGATCACCGCTGTTCAATTTCAGCGCCATCATCCGTTCTTTTCGCCGAACAAGGTAGAGATGTGAGATCCAAGCACTAGCCTCAGCGTTTGTCTTAGGTTGTATAAGAGGATCCGTTTTTTTGCGCAAGGCCTTGATTCTATCCACTAAGTTTTCACTAACCGATTGCGTTGGAGGGAGCTGTAATTCATCGAATAGCCTCTGGCGCAACATTGCTGCAGCCACCAATTTTGGAGTATTTTTGGGAATCACCAAAGAAACATTATTTGCCAACTCCAACTGTTTAGAAGTTGCAGTCCCGGTCATTTTGAGCAAATTGTTTACCACTTTTTCCCAATTCGTGGACGGCATAATTCAATCCTCTATTGTTCGCGACCTGTTGCTCAAGTCAGTCGGTTTTTGCCGATAGCCACAAGATAACAGGTGTGTGACTGTTAAGTTGCTCATTCGTTCTTTTAGGTATTCGACAACCAATCTGCGATGGCACTTCTCCTGTGTTGGCTCACTATCGGCGAGACTTCTCCAACCCCACTTGCATACACTGGACGGATCCACGTGCTTACAATCCACTTCTGGACATCATAAGTTGCCTCGCGCCCTGCTATGCATCGATTACTTCTTCGTATAGAATTCGCCAGTATCAACATGGTCTTCGTCATCATTTCTGTGACTCACAGCTTAACGCGCCTTCTCTCTTAGTTACAACTTAATCATTAGCTACGATTGTCCATATTCTGGTGCTTAAATCAAGTGGAAAAAGGCTCCATTTGTGGCCTAATCCCCCCCAAAAAACTTTACCACTTTACCCCGACTACAAGGAGGATTATGGACTCTACTACGATGAAGGGCACGGTCCAGAGCACTTTCGGGCTTTCGACGAGATGACCGACAAGGAGCTTGAAACCCCGCTCACCAACAGCGGCCTGAGTGTGAAAGCCAAGCTAGCCCCGAATTCGGGGACGTTCGTCCAGTTCCGCACGTTCGGCGACCTGGCGCTGGCCACCGAGGCGAACAGCGATTCGCCAAAGATGTACGGCGAGACCGAGGAGTCCAGCGCCTCGATGAACGCACGGAACGACATCTTTAAGGCGTCGACGCAGGACCTCGCAGCCTCACCGCCTCACAGCCTCGCAGCCTCACCGCCTCGCAGCCTCACAGCCTCGTAGCCTCACAGCCTCGCAGCCTCACCCCCCGGCATCCGTGACCTCGCGCCGCATCGACGCGAGGATCTCCCGCGCCAGCGGCAGCGACAGCAACTGCACGCTCGCCAGCATCACCAGCACATACCGCAGCGCGAAATCCCCCGAGACCGCCTCTGCCACCCACACGAACAGCCCCCCTCCCGCCAGCCGCCCCGCGTAAAGCCCCACCTCGTACCCGCACAGGTGCGCGTAGCCGTCGCCCTGCCGCCGCCGCACCGCACGATCCACCACCTGCATCTGGATCGGCCCGAGCGCCCACTCCGAGACCGGCTGCGACAGCAGCAGGCACCCCATGAAGAACAGCACCGAGACCGGACTGAACCACACCGCATGCGCCGCCGCGCCCGCCGTGTACAACGCCAGCGCCGCCGCCATCAGCCCCAGCCGGTGCCGCGCCCCTGACATCCGCCCGATCACATACATCAGCACCGCCGCCGCCAGCGCGCCCGTCCCCTGAATCAGCCCCAACGCGCTCTCGCGCCCGCCCAGCAGCCGCATCACCAGCATCGCGGGCAGCGCGAACTGGAAAACCTGCACGATCCCCTTCAGCGCCGCCAGCGCCAACATCCCGCACCACACGCGGTCGAAACGCACCGCCACGCCGACCCGCCCCTCCGCCCGCCCGAAACGCCCCCGCCACAGCAGCGCCGAGGTCAGCAGCGCCATCGCCACCACCCACCCCGCCACGATCCGGTACGCCGCGCGCGTCCCCGCCTCCAGCCCGCCGCTGTTGCCGTTGCCGAGCCACGTGATGAAAAAACCCGCCGCCAGCGGGATCAGCACCCCGCTGACGCAGTTGAAGAAACTCTCCACCCCGAAGTAGTAGTTGCGGTTCTCGTCCGTCGTGTGCGTCAGCGTCAGCAGGTTGCGGTTCGCCCACTGGAACCCGATCGCCACCCCCGTCACGAACCCGATGACCACCAGCCCCGCCAGCGTCAACTCCGCCAGCGAGGTCATCACGAAAAGCGACACGCCGATCAGCACCAGCCCCGCGCCGTACAGCGTCGACGGCCTGAACCGGCGCATTAGCAGCCCGTTTAGGTAGAACGCCCCCGGCACCGCCGTGAACGACGCGAGCTGGAACGCCATCACGTGCACCACGCTCTGGGAGTTGCGCATGATGAACGCCGAGATGAACAGCGCGGGCACCGGCGACGCGAACACGAACAGCGTCGAGACCGCCAGCAGCACCCGCGTCTGCCGCGGCAGCCGCCGGAACACCGCCCACTCGCCGCGCAGCACCCCCAGCGCGCGCCCTGCCACCCGCCCGACGCTCATTTCCGTCTCCCCCTCGCCTTCGCCGCCTGCCGCCTGCCGCCGCCCGTCTCGCCCGCGCCGCCTTCCAGCAGCCGCTTCAGCTCGCGCACCTCGTCGCGCAGCACCGCCGCCCGCTCGAACTCCAGCGCCTCCGCCGCCGCCACCATCTCCGCCTCCAGCTCGCCGACCGCCCGGTGCACGTCGTACGCCTCGTGCGACTCCGCGACCATCCCCTCCTCCACCTGCCGCGCCTCGGCGTACAGCGCCAGCGACTCGTTGATCGCCCGCTTCACGCTCTGCGGCGTGATCCCGTGCTCGGCGTTGTACGCCTCCTGCCGCACGCGCCGCGCCTGCGTCACCTCCATCATCTGCCGCATCGCGTCCGTCACCTTGTCCGCGTACAGGATCACCCGCCCGCCGACGTGCCGCGCCGTCCGCCCCGCCGTCTGGATGAGCGACGTGCCGGACCGCAGGAAGCCCTCTTTGTCGGCGTCGAGCACCGCCACCAGCGCCACCTCGGGCAGGTCCAGCCCCTCGCGCAGCAGGTTGATCCCCACGAGGCAGTCGAACGTCCCCTTGCGCAGGCGCCCCAGAATCTCCACCCGCTGGATCGCGTCGATGTCGCTGTGCAGGTACTCCACCCGGATGCCCGTCTCGCGCAGATACGCCGTGAGGTCTTCCGCCGAACGTTTCGTCAGCGTCGTCACCAGCACCCGGTCGCCGCGCTCCGCCGCGCGCCGCACCTCTTCCATCAGGTCGTCGATCTGGTTCCCGAGCGGGCGCACCTCCACCGGCGGGTCGAGCAGCCCCGTCGGGCGGATCACCTGCTCCGCCGTCACCTCGCTCACCTGCCGCTCGTACGCCCCCGGCGTGGCGGACGTGAAGACCACCGGCCCCACCTTCGCCAGAAATTCCTCGAAGTTCAGCGGGCGGTTGTCCTTCGCCGACGGCAACCGGAACCCGTGCTCGACCAGCGTCTGCTTCCGCGCCTGATCGCCGTTGTACATCGCCCGGAGCTGCGGCAGCGTCGCGTGCGACTCGTCGATGATCGTCAGGAACTCGCCCTCGAAGTAGTCCAGCAGACACGCGGGCGCCGCGCCTGCCGCCCGCCCCGCCAGATGCCGCGAGTAGTTCTCGATGCCGTTGCAGTAGCCCAGCTCGCGCAGCATCTCCAGATCGAACTCCGTCCGCTGCCTCAGCCGCTGCGCCTCCAGCAGATTGCCCTGCCGCTCCAGCTCCGCCAGCCGCTCGTCCAGCTCCGCGCCGATGCGCCCGAGCGCCGCCTCCACCTTGCTCTTGGGCATCACGAAATGCTTCGCGGGCGAGACCACCACCCGCCGCAACGCCGTCCCCGTCCGCCCCGACACGGGATCGAGCCCCCGTATCTCCTCCACCTCGTCCCCGAAGAACGACACCCGCAGTCCCGTCGTCTCGTACGACGGGAAAACGTCCACCGTGTCCCCGCGCACCCGGAACGTCCCGGGCTGCGGCTCGTAGTCGTTGCGCGTGTACTGGATGTTCACCAGTTGCTCCAGCATCACGTCCCGCGCCAGCGCCTGCCCCGGCACGATGTCCACCAGCATCTCTTTGTAATCCTCCGGCGACCCCAACCCGTAGATGCACGACACCGACGCCACGATCACCACGTCGCGCCGCCCCAGCAGCGCGTTCGTCGCGCCCAGCCGGTAACGCTCGATCTCCTCGTTGATCGACGCGTCCTTCTCGATGTACGTGTCCGTCTGCGGGATGTACGCCTCGGGCTGGTAGTAGTCGTAGTAGCTGACGAAATACTCCACCGCGTTGTCGGGAAAGAAGCCCTTCAGCTCCGCGAAAAGCTGCGCCGCCAGCGTCTTGTTGTGCGAGATGATGATCGCCGGACGCCCCCACGCCTTGATGAGGTTCGCCATCGTGAAGGTCTTGCCCGAGCCCGTCACGCCCTCCAGCGTCAGCCGCCGCGCCCCGGCCTCCAGCCCCTCCGCCAGCGTGCGGATCGCCTGCGGCTGGTCACCCGTGGGCTGAAACGGCGATTCGATTGTGAACTCGGCCAAACGCGCACTCATTGCCCGCCATTGTCCCACCTTCCCCCGCGCTTGTAAAGCCGCCCCCCTGAACGTCCCCGCCCGCAAGTATCGGTGGTTTTCGCCCGCACGATCCGCTAAGATAACGCCCGATCATACGGAAGGAACCGAACATGAAACGCACGGACATCATCCTCGCCGCCCTCGCCCTCGCCACCCTCACCGGCTGCGTCTGCCGCCAAGGCCCCGCCGCCTGCCGCCCGCCTGTAACGCAGACGGCATGCGTCCAGCCCGCCGCAAGCGAGGCCGAGATCGCCGCGCTCTTCGACCGCTGGAACCTCTCCCTCCAGAGCGGCGACCCCCGCAAGGTCGTCGCCAACTACGCCGAACGCTCCGTCCTCCTGCCCACCCTCTCCGGCACCGCCCGCCTCACGCCCGCCGAGAAGGAGGACTACTTCCGCCACTTCCTCGAAAACCGCCCGTCCGGCGCGATCGACCTCCGCCAGATCACCGTCGGCCCGGACTTCGCCGTGGACACCGGCCACTACACCTTCACCTTCGCCAAGACCGGCGCCGTCGCGAAAGGCCGCTACAGCTTCACCTACCGCCGCTTCGGCGCGACATGGCTGATCGTCAGCCACCACTCCTCCCTCATGCCGCAAAGCCACTGACCCCCGGAGAACCCCGCCATGACCATTCGCCTGCCCGCCGCCCTCGCCCTCGCCTGCCTTGCCGCGCAAAGCCCCGCCGACGATACGCGCCAGCTCTCGACCGACCCCGCGACGCAGACCGCCGCCATGACCGTCGCCGGACAGACGTGCTGGGCCTACTGCCCCTCCAGCCCCGAGGGCAAGCCCTTCTTCCACCCGCTCGCCATCCCGGGCACCGGCGAGGCCTTCACCTCGCACCGCCCCTCCGACCACACGTGGCACCTCGGCCTCTGGTTCTCGTGGAAGTTCATCAATGGCGTCAACTTCTGGGAGCCCGACACCAACGGCGTCACCCGCGTCCTCACGCAACACGTCACCACCGGCGACGACAAACGCCTCACCGCCACCGCCACGCTCGCTTACCTCGCCAAAGGCCGCGAGGCCCTCCGCGAACAGCGCACCGTGCGCGTCGCCACCGCCCCCTCCGGCGACTACACCATCGAGTGGGACAGCACCTTCACCGCGCAAGACGCCGAGGCCGTCCTCTCGGCCACCCCCTCGAAAAAAGACAAGGACGGCCTCTGGGCCACCGGCGGCTACGCGGGCCTCACCCTGCGCCTCGCCGACAGCCCCGCCTTCACCTACGCCTTCGCCAACGCCGAGGGCCTCGCCGATGTCCGTGCCTGCGGCGAGCCCAGCCCCCGTTTCGAGATCACCGCCACCTCGCAGGCCTCCGGCGCCCGCGCCAAGATCACCTTCACCGACCACCCTGAGAACCCGCGCCACCCCACCCCGTGGTTCGCCCGCCACAGCACCGCCGCCCACAAAGGACGCGGCTACTACCTCGTCGGCCCCTCCATGATCTTCCACGAGCCCCTCGTCCTGCCCCCCGGCGCCTCGGCCCGCTTCCGCTACACCCTCGCCGTCGAACGCCTCTGAGCCCCGCCGCCTGCCGCCGCAAAGCCCCAAAATCCCGCTTGACCCTGCCACGCACTTCCCATACGCTATCGCCATATTGTCTGTATCGTGTGGAACGCGCGGCGGGGGACGCCGTCCGTTCCCACAAACAAGTCAAAAGGAGCCTCGCATGAGCAACACCCCGTCGGTGCCTTCCTATCTGGAATGCGCGAAACCTAATCCGGCCGCCAACCGCGCGCCCTGGTACAAGAACACCGCCCCGACGTATGCGGGCATCTTCCTCTGGTTCGTCTTCTGGTCCTACTCCGTTTCGAGCGGTACCCCCGGCGGCATCCTCTCCGCAGGCGTCGGCGTCGCCCTCGCCAGCGTGCTCGTCGCCGCGCTGCTCTGCCACTTCTGCTTCTACTACCTGCCCGCGCGCTTCGGCCAGAAGACCGGCCTGCCGCTCTACATCGTCGGCTCCTCGACCTTCGGCGCGACCGGCGGTTTCCTGCTGCCGGGCTTCCTGATGGGCCTGCTCCAGTTCGGCTGGCTCGCGGTCAACATCTTCGGCTCCTCCATGGCCATGAACCAGATGTTCGGCTTCACCGGCTTCCCGCTCTACGTCGTGATGGCCCTCTGGGGCATCGCCGCCGTCGTCGCGGCCCTCAAAGGCATCCAGTACGTGGCGAAGTTCTCCACCTACCTGCCCCTCATCCCCGCCGTCATCCTGATCGTCCTCGTCGCCAAGACCATCGGCGGGCTCGGCAGCTTTGACCCGCAGGCGCTCGTCGCCGCCTCCGCCGCCTCCACGGCCACCGTCGCGGGCGGCGTCGCCAAGGGCATGAGCGCGGCAGCGGTCTTCGCCTTCGTGCTCACCTACATCGTCGGCTTCTTCGCCACCGCGGGTGCGGCAGGCGTGGACTTCGGCACCGGCTCGCGCGACAAGCGCGACGTCGCCATGGGCGGGCTCGTCGGCGTCGCGCTGGCGATCTTCCTCACCATCGGCGCGGCGATCCTCATCACCGCGGGCTACTACGGCACGGACGCGGGCAAAGCCGCCCTCGCCTCCGGCGCGGTCGAACTCAACCCCATGAGCCTCATGGGCAAGATCTTCAACGACAGCATCGCCAAATGGCTGGCCTTCGCCCTAGCGATCACCGCCTTCCCGAGCGCCTGCTTCTCCTCGCTGATCGCCGCCAACTCGATCAAGACCACCCTGCCCAAGGTCAACCCGTGGGTCTCCTGCGGCATCGGCTGCGTCATCGCCATCGCCCTCGCCGTCAGCGGCGTCGCCGGCAAGGCCATCGCGGTCTTCGCCTTCATCGGAGCCTCCTTCGGCCCGATCTGCGGCGCGATCACCATGGAATACCTCCTCAGCAAGGGCCGCTGGAGCGGGCCGCGCGCGGCCTTCAACCCGGCCGGCTGGGTCGCCTGGGCCGTCGGCTTCGTCATCGGCGTCCAGCCGAACTTCGCCGCGCAGTGCGGCTTCACGATCCCCGCCGCCCCCGTCGTCGCCTTCATCGCGGGCGCCGCGCTCTACGCCCTCCTCTCCAAGGCGCAGACCGCCGTCCTGCCCTACCCGCAGGCCGGCCAGCAGTCCGCCGACTGATCCGGCATCCTGCAACGAAAAAAGGGGCGCACCGTAACGCGGTGCGCCCCCTTTTTTTTGCCCCCGCCCCTTATGAAGAGCCCACGAAAACCGGAAGGGCAAGCTCCCGCTTGCCCTTGGACTCCCCGCGTATCACGCCCCCATCACGTCGAAAAGGCACCCACTGCCTGTTTCCCGATTCCCGCGTTCTGCGTAGCGCTAAAGCTGAGCGACACGTGTGCTTGGCGCGAATCGTGCCCGAACGGAGTGAGAAAAAGCACGACTCGTGACAAGCATGCGTGTTCGCTCTAGCGCTTGGTCAAGCTCTTTAATTTATTCCGCATTGGTATCCAACGATAAATGATGTAAACATAAAAAAGCAATACTGCGTCTGAAACTAACCATGCCCAGAGTGGCAAATAGTGCCTGCCGTATGCCTCGGAGTGATACGGGTAGAAAAGACTCACGCCCCCCGTTAGTGCATCGCAAAGTATATGAAGCGCGAACGCGAATATGCATAGGATACTTAAGCGCTTAACTAATGGAGATGCATGGGATGCCAGTAGGACTGCGATCGAGAAAAGGGCGAGTGCATATACTGTGTGTGACAGTGATCCGTGCCTCGCGTCTATAGTCCAGTGTGGACTTAGTAGGTCTGGCAATAAGCCGCAAAGCGTAACGAGGAAGAATTCCCTCACAGCCGGCCTACCATTCGACCGAGAGAACCATTTCAGGCCGATTAGCGTGGGCAGTAGTGCGTGCGTAATGGGGCTCATTCTGAAATGCCTAACGTCAGTGCTCACCAACTACCGGAGCCGAAGGCGAACGGAGGTTGGGTGAGCGCATCGTTCGCAATTACGAATCCAATCTGTTGCCTTTTCCTCGCAACAATAGTCTCCAAAAAGTGGCATTCAGGAGTACGATAGTGACTAGGATTGTGACCAAGTACCATGATCTAATCGCCAAACCGGATGAGGCATATTCAGTCAATGAGTATTCCGTGAAGTGAGAGACTGCGCATAACGTGACCGTTTTACGAAAATCCCACCAATCGCAAATCGCAAATCCCGCACAGATAATCATGACCGGAACGCTGAAGATTGCGGCCTCAGTGAGGACGGAAGACCAAAGAGGTAAGATTCCAAACGCGAAGTAGTATGGCGAGTGGTATGTCGTCATATTTCCATTTACTGTAGGACCGGTTATCAAATGGTATATCGTTTCCGGGAGCGGGGTGATTCCTGCAGCGACATATGAAACGACATTGATGATGAATAGTCGTGATACCAATTCGCTAATCCCGTCTGTCATACCAAGCGTCTTCATAATGTTGCTTCAGGGCGAACGTCGGCCCTCATGAACGGCGCGGTAGCGCCGTTACATGGAGGGTCTGGTTGGATCTCTCCATGTCTTGTTTTGATAGTCTGGCCCAAGAAATTCTTCGGGCACTATCCCGAGAAACTTGAACATGATTGATCTCCCCACGTAAATACCATCGGCCAGACCTTGGAGTTCGTCACGATCACGCTTCCATGGCCCCATGATATGGATGTGTACAAGCGCGTCACCTTTTCGATATACCCGAATCCAATCGCCTCCGCCATTGCATTCTTCGCACAAGAGAACCCCTCGCACTTTCTGCCACCCGTCGTTGCAGAACTGTGCCTCGTAGTATTCTGCAACCCGCTGAGCTGGGTCAAAGGTCTGGAAGGTGATGAAAGGAATGCCGGGAGTTTTTAAGAAGGGGTCACTCTGTAAGCTTTTCCGCTCCGCACTAGTGAACAAGTCACCATATGCTTTAGTCGAGAACCACTCCGAAAAAACTCTAACATAGTCACAATGATTCGTGACCCCGATCCGTTCCATTCCAGCCCATGCTGTATAATTCGTTTGAGCCTCAAACTGGGAGTCGGGATAAAGAAAAGCGTTTTCTGCGGGGGCTGCGTTAGGAATACTCACACATCCCGCACTCATGCAGCACAGAATACCAAGGAAGGCAATTATCTGCGTACATGGTTTCATTTCATTTGATCCAACGTCAGTGCTGAGGATCGGCGAGCTTGCGAGCCGTATCCTCAGGCACTTGGGTGGGGCTCCTATGGTGATGCCAATATCTCCACGATGTTCTCTGTTGCCTTCTGGATTGTCACGCGTGCGTAGTAATCGCCATGAAGAACGTCGGGGTGCAGGGATTGATGAAAGGTCACCACGAAGTTGCCGTCGGTCTCTGTGACAATGGCCGGCGCGTCTTCCGGGACATCGACCTTGCCATCGCACGCCTGCCGCGAAAGCCGAATTGCATCATCCGTTGTGAGTTCCGATTGCGCAGACATGGGCTGGGGTCGCTCCTGTCCACTCGGAGCACACCCGATGAGCACGACCGCCATCAGGCAAAGTATTGTCATTTTCTCTATCATCTTGATTGCCCCAACAGTGTCATTGAGCCTACCTCGCGGGACCGGGTAGACTCCGCCGGAACGTCAAAATGGTAGTCGTTATGACCGCTGAGGTCAAACGCCTATTTCGGTTGCGCGGCAAGTTTTTAGAACTTTTTATTGCAGTCGAGATGGGAGAGCAAGGAGAGAAGTTAATAAATAAGAACGAAGAGGTAGTAGTTGGGGCGGCGGGTCAGGGGCGCCACGTTTGCGTGACAAGGGCTTGGCGGTCGCGACACAGGCACTTCATGATGCTGCCCCTAGAGGGGCACGATCACGACGTGCCGCATGTGGGATGGCGGACAGCGGTTCCCAGACCGCACACGCCTGCTCTACCCGCGCGCGGGCCAGCAGGCCGCCGACCGATCCGGCATCCCGCAACCCGCACCGTAACGCGGCGCACCCCCTTTTATTTGTGCGCCGTTCCATGTAAACCGCTTGCGCAAAATGCCGCATAATTGTTGCGTGTTTTGCAGTACGAAAGGATCTCATCCGTGCTACGATTCTTACAACATTCAATACGAGCCCTTCGTTTCAGCATGTAAAACAAAAGGAAGTGGATCATGGATACGCGCGAAGTGTTTGGTCTCAGGCCTCGGTTCCAGAAGCCAGCAGGCGCGGTCGCTCTGACGGCCGCTATTCTCATCATGATGCGGGTCGCCCCGCTCCAAGCCGCAAGCGGAACATGGACGGGCACGCAGGATGCCGCGTGGGTCAACAGCGCCAACTGGAGCGCGACCCCCTACCCCTCCGGCAACGAGACCGCGACCTTCAACGGCCCCGGTAATGGCAACACCGACCTCAGTGTCGCAGGGCTGGGTTCCATCCTGAACATCACCTTCACCGGAGCCTCCGTCGCGGCCTATACGGTCGGCTCGCCCGGCCAGAAGGTGACGCTGCTGGCTGGCGGGACCGTCCGGCTCTCAGGCGACGCCGCGAACAGCCAGACCGTCCAGACCGACATCGAGCTGCCGACCGGGAACTCGTCGGTTACCTTCCAAAATGACACCCCCGCGCAAACGCTGACCCTCGGCAAGGTCCACGGCTACATGACCGCAGGCGCGACCAAGAGTGTCTATGTCAAAGGCAGCGGCTCCGTCACGCTGCAAGGCGACCTTGACCGCTACCTGAGCGGCCTGCTGGTTTATCACCAAACCACCAACGTCTTGGCCATGAACGGAAACGTGCAGCTCACCCAGCTTTTCCTCGACGGCACGAATGCCATCGCCACGGTCGGCCCCGGCAAAGTCATGACGTTCTCCAACACGGGCGGCTACAATATTCTCGCCAGCCAAGACAGTGTCATCAACGGCCCCGGCGCGATCGTGCTGAGCACCAACACCGGCGACGACCACGCCAACAATGCCGTTGCCACAGGCAAGACGCTGACGATCAACGCCAAGCTGACGGGCGACACGGGCTTTCAGTTCTGGCACGACACCTACTACGGGACCATCGTGCTGAACGGCGTGAACGACTATACCCGCAGCACGGTCATCAATGTGCCCGGCACGCTCCAGTTCTCCGCAATCGGCAACCGGGGCGTCGCGGGCAATCTCGGCGCGGGCACGAACATCGTGCTCGACCACGCGAGTTGCCGTTTCCGTTACACCGGCTCCGGCGAGACGACGGATCGCATCTTTGATGTCAAGATCGGCGGCATCTTCGAGCATGCGGGCTCAGGGTCGCTGACCTTCACGTCGCCCACCGCATCAAGCACCTCGGGGAACAAGACCTTCACCATCCGGAACTTCGCCGCCGCCAGCGGCGCGTTTTCCGGTGCCGTCCAGAACGGCGCCGGCATCGTCGCCCTCGCCAAGGAGGGCGACGGGACGTGGTCGCTCAGCGCGTCCAACACGTTCAGCGGAACCCTTTTCGTCCGCGAGGGGACGCTCCTTCTGACCGGAGCCAACGGCTCGGTCGCCACGGCCTCCTGCACAGTCTCCAACGGCGCGACGCTGCTGCTCGACAACACCGCCGCGGCCAACCACACGAACCGTCTGGCCGACACCTGCGGCGTCACGCTTCTGGGCGGGACGCTGCGCCTCGCCCACGACGCGGGCGACGCCGATTTCAGCGAGACCTTCGGCGCGCTCACCGCCGGGCTCGCGGCCTGTACCGTCCAGACCGACCCCGCCGCCGAGGGCCGGAGCGCCACGCTGACCCTCGGCGCGCTCGCCCGCGCCAACGGCGCCACGCTCAATTTCGTCGGCAGCGGCCTTGGCGCGAACGGACGCAACAGCGTCTTCATCACCGCTCAACCCGAAGGGCCTCTCCCCGCATGGGTCACGCTCAACGGCCAGCCCGCCTACTACAGCGCGACGGGCGGCGTCACGCCTGCCCCCGCATGGGATGTCGCGGAGATCGCCGCACGCGGCCCGGACTCCGTGATCCCGGACAGCGCCACAGCGGACGTGCGCATCACGCAGCCCGGCACCGACGGCCCCGTTACGCTAGCCGGAGACCCCGTGACCGGCGTCGCCTACCTGCGCCAGTGCTCCGACACCGCCGCGACGGTGGACACCGCCAACCGCACGCTGCGCGCCCACGTCGTCGCCATCACCAACGGACAGGCCGCGCTGAACCTCGGTCTGGCCGTCGGCGACGGCGCCGTCGCCCCGCTCACGCCGGGCGGCACGCTCGACCTTGACAACGCCTCGATCAGCGCCCTGACGCTCAAGGCCGCGCTGGCGGACAACACCACGGCCTCGTCCGTCATGAAAAACGGCACCGGCGACGTGGTCATCGCCGGGCCGGTGTTCCATACCGGCACCACCGCGATCAACGAGGGCGCACTGACCTTCGCCGGACATACCGTGACGCAACGTCTTGCCGGGGCCGTGGCAGGCAGCGGCACGCTCGTGAAGACCGGCACCAACCTCCTCGATCTCGCCGCCGCCAGCGCCGCCTTCACCGGCCCCGTGCTCATCCAGCAGGGCATCGTGCGGGTCCACCAGAGCGGCGCGCTCGGCACGGCCGCGGCAGGCACCGTGATCGCGGACGGCGCGACGCTGAATCTCGGCGGCGCGGCAACTGCGGACACGCTGAACCTCGGTCAGGAGCCGGTCACCGCGCAGGGCGCGGGCGCGGACGGACAGGGCGCGATCGTCAACCGCTCGGCATACCAGCAGATTTACGCGCTCGGCAACGTCGAACTGACAGGCGGCACGACCCTCGGCGGCACCGCCCGCTGGGACATCCGCAACGGCACGCTCAAGCTGAACGGCCATGCCGTGACCAAGAGCGGCCCTTCGACCGTTTGCCTGAGCGGCACGACCGCCGTCACGCCCGGCGGCGACGCGGCGGGCATCGACGTGCTGGAGGGGACCTTCCGCTTGCAGCAGTCCGTGCAGATGGGCGGCAGCGCACTGAACACCCTCCGCCTGCGCGGCGGCACCACGATCGACTTCTACGATCTGATCGCCGCGCCCGCGTGGAGCCTGACCTGTGACGACGACACACGCTACAGGCTCTCCAACAGCAGCGCAGCCACCCAGAACAGTTGGGCCGGGCCGGTCACCTTGAACGGCACCCTGTACCTGACCGGCGCCGGGACGTTCAACGGGGGCTTCGCGGGCCCCGTGTCCGGTTCCGGCTCGCTGTTCAAAACCAACGACCACAACTTCTACATCACCGGCACCGACAACACCTACAGCGGGCCGACAACCGTGGCCGGCGGGTGGCTCTACGTGAACAGCATCCGGAACGTCGGCCAGCCCTCCGCGCTGGGGCAGCCCGCGACCGTGGCGGACGGCACGATCCGCATCGGCAGCGCCGGGACTCCCGGACGGCTCGTCTACCGCGGCACGGGGGATGTCTCGGACCGCGTGATCGACATGTACGGCACCACAGGCTGGACCACGCTCGGCCACGAGGGCACCGGCCCGCTGGTCTACAGCAACCTGACCGTCTCCACCCCCGGCGCGAAGCTGCTCTACCTGATCGGCAATTCGACCAGCACGGCGGAGGTCGTTTCCGCCGTCGTCAACAGTCCCTCCGGCAACGTCTCGCTTGAAAAGCAGAACACCGGCACGTGGATCTTGTCGGGCGACTGCACCTACAGCGGCACGACGGCCATTCAGGACGGCCGGCTCGTCTTCAAGGGCAGCAACACGCTGGGAGGGAACCTCGAAGCCCGGAACGGCCGGGTCACCATCCTCGGCACCAACACACACGGCCCGTCCGCCGCCATTTACATCGGCAACATCAACAACGGCGTCGGCGTCCTGAACCTCCCGGCAGGGGCGCGGCTCTCCTGCGCCAACAATTTCCGGGTCGGCGGCGCCGCGAGCAGCCACGGCGCCTTCTACATCGACGGCGGCAGCTTCACCAACGCGCAGGTGGCAGGCGAGCAAAGCTTCAACTTCGGCTCCGAGAACCTCTCCTACGGTTATCTGCTGATGACCGGCGGCACGGTCAATGCCGGGCGCCTCCAGACCGGCGGGTACTCCAGCGGCACGGCGTACGGGACATCCGTCCTGCGCGTCAAGGGCGGCAGCCTGCACTTCCCCGAATGGGTGATCCTCGGAAGAAGGCGCGGCGCGAAATGCGCCGTGACGCTGGACGGCGGCACCTTCACCCGCACGAGCGGGAACGAGCTGGCGCTCTGCCGCAACGGCGGTGACAGCGAGATCAACCTGACCGGCGGCACCCTGAACAACACCGAGGGCCCCCTCACGTTCCACTCCCAGTCCACCGAGGGCACCGGCGTCGTGAACCTGTGCGCCGGAAGGCTGAACACGCGAACGTTCAGGAACGACGGCGGCGCCGCCTACCTCATGCTTTCCGGCGGGACGCTCGCGCCGAGCATCGACACCGCCGTGTTCGTCCCGGCGAACATGACCGGCGTCTACGCGTTCGGCGCGTTCGGCGTGTTCGCGGGCGGCGCGGTCATCGACACCGCAGGCAGGGCCGTCACCATCCCCGCCTCGATCCGCGCGCCGACCGGCCTCGGCGTCGTCTCCATCGCGCTCGCCTCATCCGGTTCCGGATACATCGGCGAGCCTTATGTCGTGATCGAGGGCGACGGCGTCGGCGCCACCGCCGTGGCGGACCTGACCGACGACGGCAAGGGCAAAGGCACCTTCAAGCTCGCCGGCATCACGGTGACCTCCCCCGGCGTCAACTACACCACCCCGCCCACGGTCACCCTGCTCGGCGGCGGCACCAACATCCAGCAGGCGGTCGTAGGGACGGTCGCCCTCGGCGCGAACAGCGGCGGCGGACTCACCAAAACCGGCGCGGGCACGCTGACCCTTTCGGGGACCAACACCTATTCGGGCGCGACGACCCTCACGGAAGGCACGCTCGTGGCCGCTTCCGCCGACGCGCTGCCGCCCGGCACCGACCTCGTTCTCGAAAACGGCTTACTTGATCTAGGCGGTTTCGCCCAAACCAACGGCGCGGTCACCGCCACGGCAGGGATCATCGCCAACGGCACCTTGAGCGCGGGCCGTTTCACAAAAGCCGGGGATGGCCTGCTGACCCTTGCCGTGCCCCTCGCCACCGACGCGCCAGTCCTCGTCGAAGGCGGCACCCTCCGTCTGGTGAATGCGACACCCGGCCTGTACGAAGGCCCGCTGTCGGGTTCCTTCAACACCACGGAGCCCTTGAGCACGAACATCCTGATTCAGCTCACCACACGCATGGCCAACGCCAACACGAAGCCGCCGTGGTCCGACTACGTGACGTACCTCTACACCGGCTACATCTGGAACCGCACGGAAAACGACGTCACCTGGACATTCGGCGAGAACATCGACGACAGCACCCTGCTGAAGATCGACGGCATCACGGTGCTCAACAACGGCGTCCACAACAAGCCGACGATCGGCACCATCACGCTGGCCCCCGGCCCGCACACCTTCGAGGCAAGGTTCGGCAACGGCTCCGGCGGCGCCGGAAGATACGTCTCCGAATGGTGGACAACCTCCGCCTTCGGATTCGGCATCGACTTCCAGGGCCGAAACGACACCAACATCGCCAACTTCGTGGCCCTCTCAGACCCCGGCGACGGCAGCCTCCTGACAACAGGGTTCGGCAACACCTCGAATTGGCTTGCCGTCGCGGCGTCGGTTGACCTCGCCTCCAGCGCGACGCTCGATCTGGGCGGCACCGTGCAGACACTCTCCGGCCTGAGCGGAAGCGGCACGGTCAGCAACGGCACGCTGACCGTGACGGGCGACATCCTTCCCGGAGGCGACGGCACGATCGGCACCCTGACCGTGTCCGGCGGCAACCTGCTCGCATCGGGCACGCTGCGCATCGATGTGGCGGCAGGCGGACTCTGCGACCGACTCGACGTCAACGGCAACGCCGACCTCACCGGGCTGAATCTGGTGATCGCAAACCCGGAAGCGCTCTCCCGCACCCAGGTCTACACCCTGCTGACCTGCAGCGGCACGCGCACCGGAACGTTCAGCAGCGTGACGGTTCCCGACAGCCGCTGGCACACGGTCTACCGCTCCGACGGCAGCGTCCAACTGCTCTTCCTGCGCGGCACGCTCATCCGCCTCAGATAACCGCCCTGCCTAACCCCCACTCGCACGTCGCCGGGCCGCCTCGGCCCGCGACGCCTTATACTCCTCGACACGCCCCGCCCCCAGCACCACAAACCGACGGCAGACCCGCCGCCGGGGCGCGGAACGCCTGCCACACGTGTTCGCTGCCGTGCGGCACCTGCGCGCGGAGCGCCTCGCAGTCGCCGGGGCCGAGCAGCGGCTCGACCCGGGTGGTGCGGAACCGGTGCGGCAGCCCGGACGCGGCGATGAGCGCCACGCTGGCCTTGACCGCCTCGACATCGCATCCCGGCACACCGGTGAGCGCGTCGTACCGCGGCCACGGGGCCTTGATGTCCATCGCGACGTAATCGACGAGCCCCTCGGCGAACAGGCGGCGCAGCACGTCCGGACGCGAGCCGTTGGTGTCGAGCTTGACCGGGAGCCCGAGCGCCTTGACCTCGCGCAGGAAGGGCGGTAGCGTGTCGGCGTGCACGGTCGGCTCGCCGCCGGAGACCACCACGCCGCCCAGACGCGCCCGCCGCGCGGCGAGCAGTTCGAGCACCCGCCGCGCCTCAGCCGCGCCCGCCCCGTCGCCGTCGCGCCGGGGGATGAGCCGCGGGTTGTGGCACCACGGGCAGCGGAAGTTGCACCCCTGCGTGAACACCACCGCCGCCACCCGCCCGGGGTAGTCACACAGGCTGAGGGGCACAAACCCCGCCACGTCGAGCATCCGCCACCTCCGCCACGTGATAGGTCTTGCGCCGCGCGAATTCGTTCTGCTTGCCCGCGTTCCACTGCTGGATCGGACGGATGTAGCCGACCACCCGCGAGTAGACCTCGGTCTGCCGCCCGCAGCGCGGGCAGGCCGCGACCTCGCCCGTCAGGTAGCCGTGCTCCTCGCAGATGCTGAAGGTCGGCGTGAGCGTGAAGTACGGCAGGCGGTGGTTCTCGCACACCATCCGCACGAAGGCCTTCACGGCCTGCGGATCGCTCACGGCCTCGCCGAGGAAGGCGTGGACGACCGTGCCGCCGGTGTACTGCGACTGGATCTCGTCCTGAAGGTCCAGCACGCGCAGGATGTCGTCGCTGTAGTTCACCGGGAGCTGCGTGGAGTTGGAGTAGAACGGCTCGCCGTCACCGCCCGCGGCGAGGATGTCGGGATAGAGCTTGCGGTCGAGCCGCGCGAGACGGTAGGTCGTCCCCTCGGCGGGCGTCGCCTCCAGGTTGTAGAGGTGCCCGGTCTGCTCCTGATAGTCCGCCAGCCGCCCGCGCATGAAGGCCATCACCCGCAGCGCGAACGCCACGCCCTCCGGCGTGCCGATGTCCTTGCCGAAAAGGTTGAGGCACGCCTCGTTGAGCCCCACGAGGCCGATCGTCGAGAAGTGGTTCTGCCAGTACGTCCCGAACCGCCCGTGCACCTGCCGCAGGTAGAACTTGGTGTACGGGTAGAGATCCTGCGCGGTGAACTGCTCCAGCACCTTGCGCTTGATCTCCAGACTGTTCCGCGCGAGCGCCATCAGGCCGTCCAGCCGCCGCAGGAAATCCGCCTCGTCCTTCGCGAGATACCCGAGACGCGGCATGTTGATGGTCACCACGCCCACCGACCCGGTCTGGGGGTTCGCGCCGAACAGCCCGCCGCCGCGCTTGTTCAGCTCGCGCGTGTCCAGCCGCAGGCGGCAGCACATCGAGCGCGCGTCGTCCGGGCTCATGTCGGAGTTCACGAAGTTCGCGAAGTAGGGGATGCCGTACTTGGCCGTCACCTCCCACAGCCGCTCCAGCCCCGGACGCTCCCAGTCGAACCCTTTGGCGATGTTGTAGGTCGGGATCGGGAAGGTGAACACGCGCCCCTTGGCGTCGCCCTGCGTCATCACCTCAAGGAACGCCGTGTTGATCATGTCCATCTCCGGCACGAACTCGGCGTACGTCTCGGGCATGCGCTGCCCGCCGACGATCACCTGCTCGTTCGCCAGCGCCGCGGGCGGCGTCAAGTCCATCGTCAGGTTGGTGAAGGGCGTCTGGAACCCCACGCGCGTCGGCACGTTGACGTTGAAGACGAACTCCTGAAGCGCCTGCCGCACCTCGCGGTAGCTGAGCCGGTCGTAGCGCACGAACGGCGCGAGCAGCGTGTCGAAGCTGGAGAACGCCTGCGCACCTGCCGCCTCGCCCTGCAGCGTGTAGAAGAAGTTGACCACCTGCCCCAGCGCCGTGCGGAAATGCTTGGCGGGCAGGCTCTCGGCCTTGCCTGCCACGCCCTTGAACCCGCTCAGCAGAAGATCCTGCAAGTCCCAGCCCACGCAGTAGACGCTGAGCAGCCCGAGGTCGTGGAGGTGCAACGCGCCGTTGCCGTGCGCCTCGCGGATCTCGGCGGGGTAGATCTTGTTGAGCCAGTAGACCTTGCTGATCTCGCTGGAGATGTAGTTGTTGAGCCCCTGCAGCGAGTAGGCCATGTTGGAGTTCTCGCGCACCCGCCAGTCGGATTTCGCGAGGTAACTGTCGATCAGGTCCACGTCGGCCTTGCGCACCATCTCGCGGATGCGCGCGTGCTGCTCGCGGTAGATGATGTACGCCTTGGCCGTGCGGCGGTGCGGCGAGGCCAGCAGCACCTCCTCCACGATGTCCTGCACGTTCTCGACCGTCAGCGCCAGATCGTCGCGCAGCGAGTAGACCAGCGCCACCGCCTTGAGCGTCAGCCGCGCCGCCTCCTCCGCGCCGAACTCGCCCGTCGCCTCGCCCGCGCGGCGGATCGCGGAGGTGATCTTCTTTGAATCGAAACGTTCCGTCCGCCCGTCGCGCTTGCGGATCGTCAGCGGCGCCTCGGCGCCGGAAAGGCCCTCGATACCCATACCCTCAGCTCCTTCCGCCCGGATCGGGCCGAAAGAAGGGGCAAAGCCGCATGGCGCGGCACGGGCGGGAACGCGCCCCGCCGCATCCCTTAGAAGGGCGCGGGGGCGGAAAACACGCCTGTCCTTTTCGCGAGACAGCTTTGCTCCTCTCGGCGGGACGTCTTCTGGCTTCCGGGCCTTCACAGCGCCGGACCTTCCCGCGCAACAGGGTGCACAGTGGTCCGGACAGGCTTTTTACCGGTTACAGCGGCGCGTCCGCGACGGATTCTCACCGTCTTCCGTTTCCCAGCCGAAATTCGGGGGCATCATACGCCACCCGCTCCGGGAAAGTCAAGCCGCCGCCGGACCTGCCGCCGGATTGCGCAAAACAGCGGGTTTTTATGCGCAAAACCCTATAGTCCGCCCCCGCGAAAACCCCTATCATATCCGCAAACAAACCCGCAAGGTAACGCCATGAAAATCGACCCCTCATCGCTCAAGATCACCGACGTCCGCTTCGCCGACATCGACGGCGCGCCGAAGCGCTGCACCCTCATCAAGGTCTACACCAATCAGGGGCTCATCGGCTACGGCGAGGTGCGCGACGCCTCCAGCCGCACCTACGCCGCCATGCTCAAGAGCCGCATCCTCGGCGAGAACCCCTGCAACGTCGAGAAGATCTTCCGCCGCATCAAGCAGTTCGGCGGCCACTCGCGCCAGGCAGGCGGCGTCTGCGGCATCGAGGTCGCCCTCTGGGATCTCGCGGGCAAGGCGTGGGGCGTGCCCGTGTGGCAGCTCCTCGGCGGCAAGTTCCGCGACACCGTGCGCATCTACTGCGACACCGACTCCGAGGGCGGCGGCCGCGACATGGGCCGCGCCCTCAAGGAGCGCATGGCGCAGGGCTTCACCTACCTCAAGATGGATCTCGGCATCGAGCTGCTCATGGACAAGCCCGGCTGCCTCAGCGCGCCCGGCGGCTTCCTCCAGACCATGCGCCACTACAAGAAGACCGTCTTCACCACCCCCCACGGCTCGATCGACCCCCGCGCCATGCGCGGCGAGGCCTACGAGCTGTTCAGCACAGCCCACCCCTTCACCGGCATCCACATCACCGAGAAGGGCCTCGACTTCCTTGAGCAGTACATGGCCGACGTCCGCGCCGAGATCGGCTACGAGATTCCCCTCGCCATCGACCACATCGGCCACGTCCCGCTGGAGGACTGCATCAAGCTCGCCCGCCGCCTGGAGAAGTTCAACCTCGCCTGGATGGAAGACCCCGTCCCGTGGCAGATGACCGACCAGTACGTGCGCCTCGCCAACGCCACCACCACCCCCATCGGCACCGGCGAGGACATCTACCTCAAAGAGAACTTCCTGCCGCTCCTCAAATCCGGCGGCATCGCCGTGATCCATCCCGACGTGCTCTCCGCGGGCGGCATCCTTGAGACCAAGAAGGTCGGCGACCTCGCCGAAGACCACGGCGTCGCCATGGCCATCCACATGGCCGAGAGCCCCGTCGCCTGCATGGCCGCCGTGCACGTCGCCGCCGCCACACGCAACTTCACCGCGCTGGAAGTCCACTCCGTGGACGTGCCGTGGTGGGAGGATCTCGTCACCGGCCTGCCCAAGCCCCTCATCAAGGACGGCTTCATCGCCGTCCCCGACGCCCCCGGCCTCGGCATCGAGGCGCTCAACGAGGATCTCATCAAGGCCAAATGCCACACGCAGTTCCCCGAGCCCTGGGCGCCCACCGGCGAGTGGGACGCCGAATGGGCCAACGACCGCCAGTGGAGCTGAAGAACGCGCGCCGCCCCCTCTTGTGCGTTGCGCGTTGAGTGTTCAGTATTGAACGCTTTAGAAAACGTCCGCACGCAAGGTTGACATTCGACCCTGCTTTTTATAGCCTGCCAGTAAAAAAAGGAGTGGGTTATGAGAACAGGACTGTGGATTGCATCCGCTTGCGCGACCTTTGCTTGTGCTTTGAATGCCGCCGTCTTCACATGGGACGGAGGCGGGGCCGACAACAACTGGCAGACCCCCGCAAACTGGGCCGGAGACGTCGCGCCTGACACCGACGGAACCGCCGAACTCGTGTTCGCGGGAAGCGCGACAAAAACCACCGTGAACGACTTCCCCTCCGGCACGGCTTTCGCCGGACTCACGCTCAACAACACCGCCGCCTTCACCCTCTCCGGCAACGGCATCACCCTGACCGGCCCGCTGACCGCCTCGGCGACTATCGCATCGGCCATCGCGGACACACTTTCTCTGCCGATCACGCTGGGCGGCGACCTCACCATCACGCTGACCAGCAGCAATGCCCTCACCTCCAGCGGCGTCATCAGCGGATCTTACGGGCTCTCCAAAGCCGGTGCAGGCAACCTGACCCTCAACGGCGCAAACACCTATACCGGGCAGACCATCTTGAGCGGCAGCGGACGTGTCTACTACAACTCCCTCAAGAATCTGGGCGAACCCTGCTCGTTCGGTGCGCCGACCACCCGCGAGGCAGGCACCATCCGTCTGAATTGTACCACCGAGTACAAAGGCGGCAACACCGCCACAGACCGCGACCTTTGGTTCGACGGCGGCGTGCAGTTTTTCGTCTCCGGCAGCGGAGACCTCACCCTCAACGGTGGCATCGGCGGCCCAGGTGCCCCCTCGATCCGTGGCGCACGCAATCTGGTCATCAACGGGCCGGTCACCAACACTTCCGGGTTCAGCCGCACCGACACCGGGATCGTCTTCCTCAATGATCCCGCCAACACCTTCCCCGGAAATCTGGGCATCTCGGACGGCACGGTCGTCGCGGTGACGCTGGCAGATTCCGGCGCATCCTGCTCAATCGGCAGAGGCAACATGATCACCCTCGGACAAACCGGCTGGGAGACCACCGGAAAACTCCGTTACGCCGGCACGACCGATGCCTCGTGTAACCGCAGCCTCCGCATCAATTCGTCCCAGCTCTCGCACGGCGGCCAGCTCGAAAACGCCACAGCAGACACCACGGTCACCTTCAGCGGCGCGGTCTCCACTTCTGTCGGCACCAAAGCGACCGTCGATACCGCCATCCCGCTCTGGCTCACCGGCGCCGGCAACGGCGTGCTCGCCTCGTCCCTCCCCGTCGGCCTGCGCGTCATCAAGCAGGGCAACGGCACATGGCGCCTCACCGGCGCAAACGTCCACACCGGCGCGACCAGCGTCACCGCTGGTACCCTCCTCATCGACGGCTCCACCGCCGCGGCCAGCGCGGTCTCCGTCGCCTCCGGCACCACGCTCGGCGGCACAGGCACCGTCTACGGCGCGCTCTCCGTCGCCTCCGGCGGCATCATCGCCCCCGGCTGCCAGAACACGACCGGCACCCTTTCCCTCGCCTCTGCCACACTCACCGGCGCGAAACTCGTCTTCGACCTCCAAGACCCCGCGAACGGCCCATCCGACAGCCTCGCCGTGACCGGTGCGCTCACCGCAGCCACCCCCTCGACCATCGTGCTGAACCTCCCCGAAACGGGCCTGCCCGCCGGCGTCTACACGCTTGCCACCTACGCCTCGCGCTCCGGCGTGTTCGCCCTGCAAGAGGAATACCCCGGCATGATCCTGACCGTCGGGGCGGAAGCCCTCACCATCACGGTCGTCCCCTCCGGCGCGGTCACAGACATCCTCTGGACAGGCGCCACCTCCGACGTCTGGGACTTCTCCGCCGCCAACTGGTCGCCGGAAGAGACGCTGTATGAGGACGGCCTCAACGTGATCTTTGACGACTCCGGCTCAGCCGCGACACCCGTCACGATCCCCGCGCCCGTCGCCCCCAACACCGTCACCGTCAACACCACCAACAACGCCTACACGCTGACCGCCACCGGCAGCGCGGGACTCTCCGGCGACACGTTGTTCGTCAAACGCGGCCCCGCCCCGTTCACGCTCGACGGCACCCATGCCCACACCGGCGCAACCGCCATCGAAAACGGCACGCTGAACCTCACCGGCAATCTCACCGCCTCCTCCCTCACGATCGGCAAAGACGCCTCGCTCCACCAAAACGCCGCGTCCGTAATCTCAGGGGAGACGGTCGCCCTCACCATCCAAGGCAACGCCTGGCTGCGCGGCGCGAACACCTACGGCGGCGCGACCGTCGTCGGCGTCGCCGGCGAACACAGCCACGACACCACCGTCCTCCACAACCTCGCGCTGGGCTCAACCGACGCGGGCACGACCGTTATCGGCGGGCACGCCTCCTTATACAACCGCCTGACACTCGCCCCCGGCATCACCCTCACCGGCGAGACGCTCACGCTCACCGGTGCCGGCCGCGCCGCGCTGGCCTACACCAACACCTCCGGCTCCGCGACGTGGGACGGCGACATCATCACCGCGCCAAGCGCCCTCGCCTTCATCAGTTGCATCGCCAGCGGCGGAACGCTTATCGTCGGCGCACCGGACACCGAAGCCGTCATCACAGGCGACGCCGACATCCAGTTCCGTGAGTCAGGCAACATCATCTGCAACAGCCGCATCCTGCTGCCGGGCCGCACGGTCATCCGCAACAACAGCGGCTTGCTGCTGCTCAACGCCACCAACAACGTCATGAACGCGGTACAGATCGCCGAGGGCATCCTGCGCCTCGGCGCGGACAACGCCCTCCCCGACACCGTCACCATCAGCATGGGCAAAAGCGACAACAACACGGGCAACAAAGCCTACTTCGACCTGAACGGCCGCACCCAGGCCATCTCCCGCTTCAACGAGAGCCACTACGACGCCTTCACCAGCGCTCAGGCCGGATGCCAATGCATCACCAGCACGCTGCCCGCGACACTCATTTTCACCGGTTCCGCCACCAACGCCTTCCTCAAGCGCAACAGCGACTTCCGGGGCGCGGTCTCCGTGGTGCAGGCGGGCACCGGCGTCCTTGAGATCGGCCAGACCAACTTCACCAGCGGCGCGTTCATCGTCAGCAACGGCGTGCTGCGCCTCAACGCCACCGGCGGCTCGGTCGGCCCGAACTGCACCGCCGTCACGGTGGCAGGCGGAACGCTCGAACTCCAGAACCCCGCCGCGCTCTCGCCCGACGTGAACATCACGTTCCCGGCAGGCAGCACCGGCGTGATCAGCATCCCCCACGGCGTCGCCGTCACCGCGAGCACCCTGTGGTTCGGCGACGCGCAGAAACGCGCAGGCACGTGGGGCGCGTCCGGCTCCGGCGCGCAATACGTGGACGACACCCGCTTCACCGGCGCAGGCACGCTCAGCGTCCTGCACGGCAACGGCGGCACCCTGATGACCCTCCAGTAGCCGTCCCGACAACGTAACGATGGGCGGCATGGATAAGGGAAAAAGCAAAACCCCCGAAAACATTGCCGTTTTCGAGGGTTTTCACTTTTAAAATCTGGTGGGAGATAGTGGACTCGAACCACCGACCCCTTGCATGTCAAGCAAGTGCTCTAACCAACTGAGCTAATCCCCCAGTGACGTAAAAAACGGGTGTACTTTAATATAAGCTTAGCGCGTTGTCAATTGGACTATCCGAGTTTTTCACCGTCCCTGACTTGCAACGTTAAACGCACGCAGACGATAGCTCGGCGAGATGATTTTCATGCGACGATTCCCTCGAAGTAGCGTTTGACCTTCCCCTCACGAAAAGTCCATCATGATTTTGCGCGGGAGCGCATTGCCCCCCGCCCTTCCCCGTTTTTCAAAAGCGCACCTTTCATTTTGCACTTCCCGTCCCTCATTTTACGGGAAACCATCAATGGACAAGTCGGGTGCTCGGCGGTATAATGCGTGCATGAAAGCGGAACCGCAGCGTGTGCGGGCTTTTCATGACCCCAAAGTCGGACTTTCCGACAACGGGGACACGACACGAAACAAGGTGAAACAGAAGGGAGCCTCAGGTTATGAATGATCATGATCAACCGGGCAATGTCGCGCTGGATACGCACGTCGCAGACCTCACCATCACCCCGTCGGAACGCGATGTTTTGCGCCGACTCGGCGAGCGCGTGATGACGCTATCCACGCGACAAGTCGAAGCCGAGAAAAAGATGCTCTGGACACGCATCAACACCCTCCAGCCCTCCCGTCCGCTGATTCTTTGCGACCCCGAATTCAGTTGGCGCGAGATCATCCCCGAATCCTCCCTCGAATGCACGCACAGCCTCGCCCGCCATTGGGAACACCGTCTGCGCAAGGAAATCTTCTGGGGCGAGAAAATGGGCGACGACCGCGTCGTCGAAAGCCGCTTCAAAGTCGGCTGGGTTTACCGACGCACGTTCTGGGGGCCGGACACCTCGTCGGTCAACCCGCGCCCGTCGCTGACGGATCTGAATGATTTGAGTGGCCTCCAATTCCAGACGATCACCGTGGACCGCGACGCGACGACCGAAATCGTCCATCTGGCGCGAGAAGTCTTTGACAGGGTTCTGCCGGTCAAGTTGCGCGAACAATGGTACTGGTCATTGGGACTGACACGCGAACTCATCAAAATGCGCGGGTTCGAGCAGTTCCGGCGCGACATCACAGAGAACCCCGGCGGCGTCCACAACCTCATGGCGTTCCTCCGCGACGGCACGCTCGACCTGATCACGTTCTTGGAAAACGCAGGCCTCTACAGCCTCAACAACGAGGGCGACTACATCGGCTCAGGCGGCTTCGGCTGGACGTCCCAGCTCCCCGCCAAAGACTATCAGGGCACGGCGCGCGCCAAGGATCTGTGGGCCTTGTTCGAAAGCCAAGACACGCAGGATCTCGCGCCCGAACTCTTCGACGAGTTCATCCTGCAATACCAGAAGCCGGTCATCGAGCGTTTCGGGCTCGTCTGTTACGGCTGCTGCGAACCGATGTCGGCCCGCTGGGAACACCTCAAGAACATCCCCAACATCCGGCGGGTCAGCGTCTCGCGGGCGGACGAGCGCGCCGCCATGGCCGAACGGCTCAAGGACAAATACGTCTATTCCTGCCGTCCCGATCCCGGCGTGCTCTCCGCCGGCACCTTCAACGAGGACGCCGCCCGCAAGGACATCCGCGACATCCTCGAGAAGGCCAAGGGCTGCCACCTTGAACTCATCATGAAAGACCACGACACGATCCAGCAGGATCCGGCACGTGCGATCGCATGGTGCCAACTCGCGAAAGAGGAAATCGCCCGCTACTACAAATAAGCGCCGGGCGGACATCCTGAAGAAAACGAAGGGGAGTGGACATCCACTCCCCTTTTTCGCACAATGCATGGTGGGCCCAGCAGGGCTCGAACCTGCGACCAAAGGATTATGAGTCCTAAAGGTAGTCTTTAGCGTTCAACGACTTACGGCTTTTTTGGTTACGATGTGGTTACAATTCACCGCTTTCCCCGGCAGAAAGTGAGTCGGGAAAATGAAAGCAAGAACAGGCAGTTTGACCAAGCGCGGAGGTTCGTACTATGTGCGGGTTATGGTTGAAGGAAGGGTTATCCAACGGGCGTTAAAGAACCCCGACGGCACACCTTGCCGGAACACCGCAGAGGCCCGCCGTGCGCAGTTGTTGTTCGCCCGCCCTTTTGCCCTAGCTGATAAGGCGCAGGCCACACAAGCGATCCTAGCCCAACTATCAGACGTGCAGGCAGAGGCTAGCCCTAAAGCGACAATCGCCAGTTGTTTCCAAGCGTATCTGGCAAGCCCCGACAAACTGCCGTCCGGCCCGTACACTGTCAAAGCGTATGCGGGCTACGCCCGCAGGTTTGCCCTATGGATGAAAGACACACACCCCAACACTGTCTACCTGTGCGATCTAACCAAGGCACAGGCGCAGCAGTACGCGGCTACGCTGGTGGAGGCGTATAATGGATGCACGTTTAACAAGCACCTGCATTTTCTTCGGGCCATGTTTCGGACGCTGTGCGAAGGTGTAAGCAACCCATTCTTGCGTTGCCGCACACGCCCCGCTGACTCCACACCCCATAGGCCACTGACGCCGGAACAGATTCGGGCCGTGCTCGAAGTCGCAAAAGGTGAGTTGCGGCAGTTGGTTCTAATCGGCACATATACCGGACTGCGGTTAAAGGACGCCTGTCTTTTGACATGGGAACAGGTAGACTTGGCTAAGGGCGTTATCACGGTCACGCCCTCGAAGACGGCCTCCCGATCCGGCAGGCAGGTTGTGATCCCGATACATCCAGAGTTGCGGGCTGTGCTATCTACACGGTTTAAGAAAGGTGAGCACATCCTACCCTATGTTGCATGGCGATACAGCAATGACGTATCGGCTATGGCGCACAAGCTGGCAAAGGTGTTTCGGGCCGCCGGCATCGACACCAAAGACGCCAACGGCAAAACGGTTTACAGCTTCCACAGCTTGCGCTTCAGCCTAGGGACCGCTCTTGTCTCCAGCGGGTTTTCTGTCGAGGTCGTAAGCCAAGCTTTAGGCCACACTTCTACCACTATGGCGCGGCACTACGCGCAAGTTGCGGACTCCGTTAAGGAACAGGCGATCTTGTCCTTGCCCTCGATACACACAGCCTAACCCAACAGCCAACACAACTACAGGGGCACCCTTGCCGGGGTGCCCTTTGTCTTTTCTGACATGCCCCCTCCCCCCTAGGCAAAACTTGCTTTAAACAAAAGGGGTTCCCGAAAACGGAGAGTGGGTCTTATACATCCCGCCAATTTTCGGGAGTTGTTTTTCGGACCGATCGTGATGCTTCTTAAAGGTTTTTTTGATATTCGACTCTAGGTTAGCAGAGGCATTTTGCCTTCTGAAAACTAAAGGAGAACACACAATGACACAAGCGCAATATGACACTTATCGCCACCCCGCATCCGTAACCTGTTTCCACCTCGAAGGCGCAGAGGCAGTACCCCGCTGGGGATACGGCTGGACCGATATGTTGCAACGGGAGCCAACCCTGCCGGGCGTCGGCACGATAGCCCGGGTGATCTTGACGCAGGAGACGGTTACTCCAAACAGATGGACCGACGGCACGGATCACCCGGAGGTCAAAGTTTGGGCATTGGTGGAGTTGGAAAACAAGCGCATTGTCGAGGTTAAAGCCTCAGTGTTTCGTTCTGTGATTGATCCCAAGTTGCGCATCGTCACAGACACGGGCAAGCCCCAGCCGCCACCCCGTAAAACCAAGCGCAGGCAGTCTTAGAGAGGCCCGCCACATCTTTCCCCACCTATATCGTTGTAGGCTTCTTAGAGAAACAAAAGCAAATCACAAAACGGAAACTCAAATGCCAACCATCAAACGTTACATCCTCGACTTTTCGGAAGAATTGCAGGACGCGCGGGACGCCCTTGCGCGTCACCGCAAAGACCGTGAAGACACCCTCGCTTGTTTGGGCCACACTGGCAAAACCACGGCAATCCTGATAGGCGGTCTCATGGCCATCGACTACCAAATCAAACAAGACGAGTCCGCGATAGCCGCGTTGGAAAAAGCGCAGGAGCGGATCGAAGAGCGAATCTTCGAGGAGGAGGCGGAATGAGCAAGGCATACACTACCGCCGATCCTAAAGGCGAAACCCTCTATACGCTTGGCTTGTGCTCCCTCAGGTCCGCCACGCCCGCGCCCATCGACCGCTTGAGTTTGCTTGCGTCGTCAGTGGAACAGGCAGGGCAATGGATCATCGCCCAATCATTCCCGGCGTTCGCAGGCTGGAAGGTTGACCGCGTGCGCGAGCCCGCTAAAGATCCCGGCTTTGTCATCCTCAAGTCTCCCCGAGGCAACACATACAAGATCGAGGTGACTGCACGCCCGCTACATCCGCCGAAGATTAAGACATTCGAGCAGATGAGCGTGGACGAGAAGCTAGCCGCGCTTGCGGCAGCGGTGCGGGCAAAAGAAGACATCAAGACCAACGGAGGTTTTGCGACATGGCAACGATAACAACTATCACCAAAGACGGAGACCTCTACATCGAGACGGGCAGCCAAAAAGTGTTCCGGGCTCACAACATCTTTCAGGTGTTGGGCGCGTTCGTCGCGCAAGACCCGGTCTTCAGTAGAGCCGCTAGTGAGGCTTGGAAAATTGAGGACGGCAAAGAGCAGTGCTTCCGGGTCTGGCGGTGTTCGTACCGCCGGGAGACCGCCAAAGCCCCCGTGTGTCCCCGCAACGTAACCTTTATTCGGGAGGTCTGCTGATATGCCAAAGATTAAACGCCAGAAGTCAGCGCACCCGAACCAGCGCAAGTCGCCCGACGTGATTACGTATAGGGTCATCCGCGAATTCAAGCGCGTGCCGATCACAGGCCCGACGAACAACGGAAATCACTTCGTCTACTGGTGCATTCATTGGTGCAATTCCGAAACCCCGGTGTTCGAGAAACGCAGGATTTACGTGCGCAAAGACGGCCACACCAGAATCTATAAAATGGCGGGGCTTACTTATGACGACTACTCTTGGCTGACGCAGAATTGGACGGCAGTAGTGGAGGCGTTGTCATGCTAGACATCATCGGCGATTGCATGTACGTCTGCTCATGTTTCTTTTCGGGGTTTGTCTTGCCTTTGCTGTGGAGGGCGTCGTGATCGTCTATACAACCAAGACGCCCCGAAAGCGTAGTTGCGGTGTGGCCTGTGACGGTGACACAACCACAGCGGCCTTGCTGTATTGGCTCTACAAGACAGGGCAGTTATCCCGCTACCCGCTCCCCCGCAAACGCTGGCCCGATAACGACAGGACGGCGGCAACCCTTGGGTCCGAAATATTGAAGCTGAAGTTGCGGTCCGATCTTCGCCGGGGCGGCTCTTGGACTGCCCGAATCGCGATTAAAACCATGCCGGAATCAATGTCAGATTAGACTCTCACCTCATGGGGATAGCCACGGCAACTGTTGCAACGGTTCGTCTGGTGAATGCGGGCTTAGTGGTTTCACCGCGCCCCCATGAGGTTCCTAACAGAAACCACAGGCAGGCAAACCACCATGACCACAGCGTCAGAAAGGCAAGACAAAGGGCCGGACAAGGCCGTCGCCACAGGCGAACAAAACCGCGTCGTATCAATATCGGCAACGCAGGGAGAGGCATGGCAAGTAGCCTCTGATTTACTCACCGAATCAGACAGCTTCCACTCTCTGTTTTGCGACGCTTGGCTTAGGTATCCTTCCGGGGCATGGACGCCCTGCCCGATGCGAGACGGCAAGAGGGATAACGCACACGCCCTGCCTTGCTCTGTCTTGGCGTTGGACTTCGATGACCCTAGTTGTAGCATCGATGCTGTCAGGGAGTTTTTTCAAGCCTGCGACTTCGTCATCTATACAACCCGCAACCACCGGCGGGACAAGCACGGCGTAACCTGCGATAGGTTTAGGATCGTGGCACCCATCGACGCGGCAATTGATCCCCGCAGTCTGCCGAATATCATCGACTGGTTTGGTACTGCTCTAAGTTGTGACACCGCTTGCAAAGATGGTGCGAGGTTCTTTTACACCGGAGGCCCGGAGTCTGTCATCTACCGCAACCACGGCGGGGCTGTAAGTGCTGATTGGCTGCTTTCTCTAGTGTCTGAAGGTGTGTCTGCTACACCGAAACAGAAGGCCGTCAGAGCCCATAGGCAAGCCCTTGTGTTGCCGGAGAAAAAGCCTCACTCAAAGCACGTTTCATTTTTAAGGGAGGCGTGGCCAAACACTCAAGACGATCACACGCATCAGAGGATTTTTGCCTTGATGCTGCTTTGGATACAGAGGTTTGGGCTGGACTTGTCAGCCCTCAAAGCGGCGTTGCCGAAAGTGCCGGAGATTGCGGACTTTTACCAGCGCAAGCCGGGGCAATGGCAGGGCATAGATGACACGCTTCAGAGGGCTTTGTCTTGCGTTCTCACTTCGGACCGAAACGCGCTAAGGCACAGGACCGAGGTAGTGGCGGTTGACACCGCTGGCGTCGTAATTGAGGGGCAAGAACGGCTCCTGAAAAAATGCGCCTATCTCACAAACCAAGACTCCGCACAGTTTCTGCCTGCTTTAAGGTTGGTACACGACGCACTCGAAAACAGGCGTAGGGCTGTCATCGACGTCCAATGCGGCAGAGGTAAATCTGTTGTGGCCACTGCGGAAATTGTTGCGAGGGAGTCGGACCGCTGGTTGGTTGTCAAGGACACCGTGGCGGCTTGCCGGAAGCTGGCAAACGACCTCTCCGGCTTCGGGCCTCCCGGCGAGTGCGTAGTCATAGCGGGCTGGACTGCGGAGGGCTGTTCTGCGGCGTTGGCGGAGCTTGCCGGGCGTAAATGGGGCAAGAGCAAGCGGGCTATGCCGCACCCTCGAATCAAGGCAGCGCGCGCGCTGATTCCGCAGGGCTGGACGCCCTTCTACAGCAAAGTCTCCAGCCCCTGCGAAACCTGTTGGGCGACGTGTGACTTCAGACAGTCGAGGACGCACCGCAAGGTTGCCATGGCGTTGAAGAACAAGCGCATCGTCATCATGACACATGCCCGTTTTCTGGAGTTGGCGCATTGGGGAGCTAAGGCGTTGGAGGGCCGCAGGATTATCATCGACGAAGAGCCGTCCCTGTTCGAGGGAGTGACCTTTGGCAGCAAGGAAATCGAAACCCTGCTTGCGGTCTTCCGTGGCGTTTTGAACGGCAAGGTGGAACAGCACCTCCGGGGCTTGCAAGAGGCGTCTACGGCGGGCACGATTGAGGATCACGCCTGCTACGACCGCGCTGAAATCAAAACCATGCAAGGGCGGGCGTCAAACCAAGACCAGACAACCAAAGACCTGCTATACCGCTATATCCGGTTCTACAGCTATCCCGCGCAACGTTTCGCTTTTGTTGAACGCGACCTGTATGGAAAAAAGATAAGCGCGGTCCGAAACCGCCTTGACTTTGACCTGCCGAATGACACCTATGTTTTGAATGCCTCAAGCTGTTTCGGCTTGGCCAGATGGGAAGGCTTTACCGCCGTCAGGGATAGTGCCCCCGCGTCTGCGGAGGGCGTCACGGTGCACGCCTATGAGGCTAACAGTACCAAGCACCGGCTTCAGAAGGAGGCCACCGCGTATCTTGACTACGCGCTCGACATCATCCGCCGCAACGGCAGGAAACGGGTCTTGCTAGCCGTGAACAAAGCAGAGACGCAGACGCCGGAGATGCGGCAGGCTCTTGCCAACTTCAAAAGTCAGTTGCAGGGCATGGGCGTAGTTGTGGCAGAAGGTGAGCGCGGGTCTATCATCGGGCGCAACGACTGGAGGGATTGCGACTGCGTCGTCATCGGCTACGGTGTATTTACCACCCTTTCAAATGTGGCATTAAAGGCAAGTTTGGTGGAAGGTGGTGCGGTCTCTGAAGATCGGATTTGGGAAACCAAAACGATTGAAGGCAAGGTCGTCAGACAGCCCCGCATTAGCGGCAGGGGCGTCGTCGATCCCGGGCTCCGGGAGATTGACAGGCGGCAGTTCGCGGACGAAGTGTATCAGGTCGGGCTCAGGGGAGTCGCCCGCAACTGGAGAGGCGAGGGCATGGACGTGATCGTGGCCGCTCCGGCACTGGATTACCTGCTACCGCTCCGGCAAGTTCTGCCGGGATGTGTGATCCGCTTCGAGGGCAAAGACTTGGAAAGTTTTCGGACCGAGGATTTACTAAAGGGCGACTTGGAACTGACGAAGGTTTTTGGTATCACCGCCCAGTCAGAGCACGGCAAAGCACAGGCCCGAACACTCGCAAAGGGATTGCTGGCAGGGAGGCTAGCCTTTGATTCTCCGTCGTGGTCTTTGTGCGGTTGAAGCATCCCCGCAGGGATGCGCCGTCGCCGTGCGGAGTCACGGCTTGGCATCTAGTTCTGGCTGGCAAAGTAAGAACCCTCAATTGATGGGATGAAGTCAAAAACTAAACCTATAGAATATTATATAGTATTAGTTTTTGGGAAATGCGCCCCTACGGGACGCCTCAATTGATGGGATGAATGTCAATAGTACTTCCTATATAATATTCTATGGAAAGTACTATTGGGAAATCTCCGCCTAACGGCAACCTTCGATAGACACAACTGGCGATCCTTATTCTGCCGGACCTCTGAAGCCTCTCCCCGGGGGCACCAGCCCCCACGCCGTAAGGCGTCCAACCTAGCCAAGCCAAGCAGGGTGTACTCTCGAAGGAAAATATACCGCCTAGCCAATCTGGTATACCAGTTTCTTGTAATGCGCGTGTGGTGAGGACCCAAGTTTAAACACCTGTTTAAAACTGCGGGGGATCAGAGCCTCTTTTCTTGGTTACAATTTGGTTACAATTGACACCAAAAAAGGGGGTAAATTTGTTAGCCCTTGGAAACTTTTGCTTGTCAAAATATACACCTTCAGAAGGGCAAGAAAACGGTTGCGCTTTCGGTCCCTTCGGAGGTATAGTCTGCGGTGTCGGGAAGAGCGGGAAACCCAATAAAACCAAGGGTGCGGCGCGTGTCGGCCCATAGCTCAGTCGGTCAGAGCGGAAGACGAAAAAAGGGTGTGTCAGCGACAGCCAACACACCCCGGAAAACTGGTGGGCCCAGCAGGGCTCGAACCTGCGACCAAAGGATTATGAGTCCTCCGCTCTGACCGACTGAGCTATGGGCCCCGAAATGTTGAGAAACTATAACATGGGGGACGGGCAGCTTCAACGCCAAAGGATGCCATGAAACGCGAGATGCGGCACACGATCCGGCAAAATGACGAAGGGACACGGTTGACGACATTCCTTGCGGCCCGTTTCACATATCACACGGAGCAGGACTGGACACGCCTCGTGGAAAACGGGCAGGTCACCCTGAACAGCGAAACCGCCTCCCCCGCGGCACAGCTCATGTCCGGCGACATTCTGGAGTACACGGCGAACGATATCCGGGAACCGCCCGTCGATGAAGACCTCCGCATCGTTTTCGAGGACAACCATCTTGCGGTTGTCGGCAAACCCGGCAACCTTCCGAGCCATCCGGGCGGGCGCTATTTCAACCACACCTTGTGGTCTCTGCTGCAGAGCCGACACGCCATCCCATCCCCCGTGCTGATCAATCGGCTGGATCGCGAGACCTCCGGGTTGGTTGTGGTTGCGAAAACACGGGCCGCCGCACAGCAACTCGCCGGGCAATTCGCCGCACGGCATGTTGTGAAGCGCTACGCCGTTCTTGTCGAAGGCTCTTTTCCCGCCCATGTCGAGGCCGCCGGACGGCTGGAGCCGGACACGTCCTCAGTTATCCGCAAGAAACGCCGTTTTGTGCCGGAGCAAGCGGACAGCGCGAACGTGCGCACCGCCGACTGGGCCGAAACGGCCTTCGACCTTGTCCAGACGTGCGGCAACGGAATCAGCGTGATCAGGGCACATCCCCGCACAGGGCGACTGCACCAGCTCCGCGCCACCCTGCTCGCGCTCGGCTACCCGGTCGTCGGCGACAAACTTTACGGCGTAGACGAAACCCTTTTCCTGCGGTTCTGCGCCGACACGCTGACGCCCGGTGACACGGCCCGTCTCCGCATCCGGCGTCAGGCGCTTCACGCCGATTACCTGCGGTTCACACATCCCGCGAGCGGAGCCCCGCTCGAATTCACGCTGCCCTTGCCCGAAGACATGCAGGCGCTCCTGAGGGGCTGAACCGCCCGCCCCTTATCCCCGGCGCGCCTTTTCAACGATCGCCCGCGCTTCGCGACACCGCTGCGCGATCTCATCCCACCGGCCTGCCGCCATGTCCTCTTTCTTGGCGATCCACGTGCCCCCAACCGCCGCCACCGTATCGATCGCCAGATACGTCCCCAGATTCGCTGGCGACGCGCCGCCGGTGGGCATGAACCTTACCCCGGTATGCTTGTAGGGTGCCGACAGCGCGGACAACAACTTGGTGCCGCCAACCGCCTCGGCAGGGAAGAACTTGAGCAGCTTGCAGCCCAGTTCAAGACCGGCCTCGATGTCGGAAGGCGAGGCCACTCCCGGCACGAAGGGCAACTTAAGCTCCTGCGCCGCCTGCACCACGCGCGGGTTCAGTCCCGGCGCGACGGCAAAAGCCGCACCCGCGTCCACCGCCGTCTGGACCGTCTCAGGCGTCAGGACTGTCCCCGCCCCCACGACCAACCCAGGGCGCTTTTGGGCCAGCAGACGGATGACCTCCGCGGCGACCGCCGTACGGAAAGTGACCTCAATGATCGGCAAACCGCCCTCGATCAGGGCATCCGCCAACGGCAAGGCATGATCGACAGAATCGATGGCGATGACAGGGACAACCCCCATCTCGGCGACACGGGAAAACACAGCGTCCATGAAAGTCTCCTTCTCGGTTTAACTTCGAGACGCGGATTTTAGGGCCGCCCCCACCATTGTCAAGGCTGAACCCGCTTCCAGCCGAGGCCACGCCACGTGTGCCACACGGCAGCGCCACGGATTCCCGCGTTTTTGCCGCGCATCAAATCCGTGTGGGCCAAAAATCGTCCTGCGCAGAAACCACTTGCATCTGAACGCCCATAAAGGTACAAACTACACCGTTCAGGGGCGAAAGGAATCGGTCATGCTCACGATATATCACTGGGAAGGCGGCGGATTAAAGGAAGTCCCCGCATTAACCGGCGCCTGCTGGATCAATCTGGCCGACCCATCGACCGAAGAGATCACCCGCGTTCAGGAGTTGACCCGCGTCCCCCGCGAGTTCCTGACTGACCCGCTCGACAAAGATGAACGCCCCCGCCTTGAGATTGACGAGGGCGTCACGCTCCTCATCGTCCATGTCCCCTACCACGAGCCCCACGAGAACCTGATCCCCTTCCACACGCTTCCGCTGGGTATCGTCCTCACCGCGACGACGGTCATCACCATCTGCAACCGCCAGACGCCCGTGACGAGCACCTTTCTCGACCAGATCCGGCGCGTCTGCCCTCCCGAGGACCAGTTCCGCTTCACCTTCCAGATCCTGTGGCACTCCGCGATCCTCTATCTTCGTTACCTCCGCGATATCCGCCAGCGGGCCGACATGGTGGAACAAGACCTCCACGAGTCGATCTCGAACGAGGCGTTGCTGCGGCTCTTGAATATCGAGAAGAGCCTTGTGTACTTCACAACATCGCTGAAAGCCAACGATATCCTGATCGGACGGCTTGAGCATACGCGCCAACTCGACATCCCGGAAAAAGATCTCGATGTGCTGGAGGATGTCGCCGTCGAATACCGTCAGGCGCTGGAAATGTCGATCATCCACAGCAACATCCTGACCGGCACGCTGGATGCGTTTGCCTCCATCATCTCAAACAACCTCAACAACGTGATGAAGTACCTGACCTCCATCACCATCGTGCTCATGTTCCCCACACTGGTCGCCAGCATCTATGGCATGAACGTCGCACTGCCCATGCAGTCGACGCCGCACGCCTTTGCCATCTTGATGGGGCTCTCCGTTATTATTTCCGTCGCGGTGGTCATTTTCTTGTCGCGCAGACGGTTTTTATGAAAGAATAAAAAGATGAACTTCCTGAAAAGCAAACACGCATGGCTTGCCGCGCCGCTCCTTTGGGTGGCGGGCATCATCGTCCTTGTCACGATCTGGGCCATAACCACCCCCGAATGGATCGACGCCCATTTCAACAACGACGGGGTTTCCCCGGTCGAGTCCGCCACCATCGGATTCTTCTGGCTCCAGATTTTCTTCTTCTGGCTGATGCCGCCCATGCGCAAAAGCGGGCAACGCGCCTTCTGGCTTGCCGACTTCTCGCTCCTCTCGTTTTTCGCGATCTGCCGCCAGCTCGACTGGCACAAGCTGCTCATCTCCGCCGAGATCGCGCCCGGCGGCACGACCGGCACGCCTTTCAAGATGCGCTTCCTGACGAACCCCAACAACCCGCTGGCCGACCGCCTCATCGTCCTCGCTTGCTTCATCGTCGTCCTCGGCCTTTTCGGCGGCACGTTGCTCTACTTCCTGCGCCGTCTGATCGCCGGGCTTTTCAAGCTCCATCCTGTCTGCTGGTCCATCGGATTCTTCGGCGGCGCCCTCGTCCTCATCCAGTTCGCCGACCGTCTCCCCGCCGTCCTGCGCAAAAAATGCGGCATCGAGATCTCGGAGAACATCAAGGCGTTCAGCACCGCCCTCGAAGAAGGGCAGGAGGTGCTCCTCCCGCTTTTCGTGATCCTCGCGGTCATCCAGGCCTATTTCATCTACAACAATGACCCGGACACCGACACGTCACACCTCGCGCGTTTCCGGGAAATCTAACGAACCGCCTTGTGACACTTGGAAAACGGCCATGCACCTGTTAGTCATCGAGGACGACGAGAAGATACAGTCTTTTGTCTGCAAAGGCCTCCGGCAGGACGGTCACTGCGTCGATACCGCCACCACCGGCACTGAAGGCCTCGAACTCTGGAAAGGCAACCGCTACGATGCCGTTGTCCTCGACATCATGCTACCGGGGATCGACGGCATCTCCATCCTCCGGCAAATGCGCGCCCATGACGACATCACCCCCGTCCTCATGCTCAGCGCGAAAGTCGGCATCGACGACAAGGTCTTCGGGCTCGACTCCGGCGCCGACGACTACATGATCAAGCCCTTCGCGTTTTCAGAGCTTTCCGCGCGCCTCCACGCCATCACGCGCCGGTCTCAGACAAACACATCCAAAGGCAAAAACGCCACAACCCTCTCGCTGAGCGATGTCCACATCGACCTCATCCGCCGATCCGTCACGCGCGGCGACAAGAAGATCGACCTCCAGCCGCGTGAGTTCGCCCTGCTGGAACTGCTGATGCGCAACCCGAACCGCCCCTTGACCAAGGCACTGATTCTGGAACGCATCTGGGACTACACGTTTGACCCCCAGACAAATATCGTGGATGTCCTCGTCTGCCGGCTGCGCAACAAGATCGACGCCGGATGCTCGAAGAAACTGATCCAAACGATGCGGGGGATCGGCTATGTTTTCCGGACGGCTGACTAAGATATTCCATTCCTATGCGTTTTATCTGACGGCAGGATATCTGATTGTCTACACCCTCTGCGCGGTCTTCATCTACATGCTCAACAGCCGGATGATCACCCAGTCCGTCCGCCAGCATGACCGCATGGACGTCATCACCGAGAGCGAGGGGCTCGCCGCACTGATCGAGGAGAACCCCACCGGCAACCTGTTCGCCGAGCAGGTCACGATGGACCGCCATCCCCCCACCACCCTTTTCATCGTCCGCGTCATCAACCGGCAGGGCAAAGTCGAATACACCATCACATGGCCGACAAAACTTGACCTCCCCCAGTGGGTCCCTCTCACAGACCGTGACCGCGCACTCACCTCCGCGACCCACAGTGAGCACTACATCAAGCCGCTCAAGCGCCACATTCAGATCATCACCACCCCCCTGAAAGACGGACGCATCCTGCAGATCGGCAAGGGCTCGGTCCTCGAACACAAGCAGATGCGGATGATGACGCGCATGCTCGTGGTTTTCTTCATCCTCTCCATCTCACTCTTTTTCGCGTGCGGCACGTTCATGATGGTGATCACCCTGCGCCCGATCAAACGCATGACCCAAGCCATGTCCCATATCATCGAGACCGGCGCGTTTGAGAATGGCGCACCCCCCGTCAACAGCATGATCACCGAACTCGACACGCTCGGCGGCCTTTTCACCGTCATGACGGAGAAATACGCGAACCTGATCCGCGCCATGCGGCAGACCATGGACAATGTGGCGCACGATTTCAGGACGCCCCTCACGCGCATCCGCGGCGCGTCGGAGATAGCCCTCAAGACCCAAGACATCCCCGCTGAACTCGCGGAAACGCTCGCCGACATTATCGAGGACTGCGACCGCTCCAAACTCCAGCTCCAAAACCTGATGGACGTGAGGGAGCTGGAGAGCGGCTTCGTCAGACTCAACCTCCAGCCGCTCAGCCTGCCTCAATTGCTCGGCGAAATCATCGACATTTACGCCCTCGTCGCCGAGGAAAAAGCCATCGCGCTCTCGCTCGCCCCCCCGCCCCATGAACTGACACTGGAGGGCGACAGGCAACGACTCGGCCGCGTTTTCGCCAACCTCATCGACAATGCCATCAAATATACACCCTCACACGGCTCCGTGTCCGTCACGCTCACGGAACAGGCCGACACCGTGACCATCTGCGTGAGCGACACCGGCATCGGAATCCCGGACGACGAGCGCGAGTTGATCTGGCAACGGCTCTTCAGGGGCAAGCAGGCCCGATCATACGAAAAGGGCATGGGGCTCGGCCTGAACATCGTCCAAGTGATTGTCACCGCGCACGGCGGCACCATAACCGTCCGCCCCGCCGAGGGAGGCGGGACGACGTTCTGCGTCACGTTGCCCAAACAAGGAAATGCGTATGCACACTTCCAAGTTCCGCCAGAGTCTGGTAATAATATGGCGCATCTCTGACTACAAGACTTGGACTTCGTGAATAAGACACTTATTGAACAGCACGGTTTCGATCTGATCGAACAGGTGGACGACTCCAGCCGGACGGTCGTCTGGAAAGCACTCCAACGCTCGCTGGAGCGCACAGTTATTTTGCGTATCCTCAAACCCGAGGCCGCCGCCAACCCTGCGGAAGTGGATCACTTCCTGACCATCGCGCGCCGGATCGCGCGCATCAAGAGCGACGCGATCGCCTCCATTTTCGATATCGTCAGCCACGGCGACCTCCACTACATCGTCATGGAACACGTCGAAGGCCCCTCTCTGGAGGAACTGGTCTCCGCCCACGGCCCTCTGCCGCAAGACCAGATCTTGCGCATCATCTCCTCCCTCATCGGCAGCGTCTCGCACATGTGGGATTCCGCCCACATCGTCCACCGCAACCTGAAGAGCGCGACGATCCGGCTCGACTCGCGCGGCATCGCGAAAATCATGGACTTCGGCCTCGCAATCATCGCGGGCCCGAACGTCGACGCGACGGCCATGGACGGCGGCCACATCGTGGGGACGCCCTGTTTCCTTTCGCCCGAGCAGGCGCAGGGCGCGAACACGCTGAACACACAATCAGACATGTATGCGCTCGGCGCCGTCTGCTACCACCTCGCCACCGGCATCGTCCCGTTTGAGGGACAGGACGTCGTCTCGATCCTCACCGCCCACATCAAGCACCAGATCCCGCCTCCCCACCGGCTGAACCCCGCCCTCTCGCCATCTTTCTCGTGGCTGGTCCACAGGCTCATGATGAAGAACCCCAGCAACCGTTACGCCTGCTGGGAAGACGTGCTCAAAGACATCCGCTGCCTGCTCGAAGGCACCCCACCCTCCTGCATCCATCCCGAGGAACAATTCCTCAGCACCATCGAGACGTTCCACGAGCCGGACGCAACGGCGGCAGAAGCCTCTGAACAAACCGCGCCGCGTATCCGCCTCAATGTCAAAGAGAAGGACACCCGCATCGCCTCTTACCAGTCCAAGACCATCATTGACGAGCATGTCCGTGAGACGCGCAAAGCCACCTTCCTGCGCGAGGCCTTGCTGTGGTGCATCTTGGCGGTCTGGCTGACGCTGCTTTTCCTGCTCCGGGCCGTCTACCCCGTCTACGCGAGCCGTTCCGACAACACGCTGGATTTGACGGCCTTCACCGAGGCGGCCTCACAACTCTCCTCGGCGATCACCCCGCCCCAGAGAGTCGCGGACGCCCCCGAACCGCCCCCCGCCGAGGCACCCCTCCCCGCAGACGCGCCCAAACCCGCCGACCCCGTGACGGCAGCAGTCCAGCCCCCCTCTCCGCAACCGCCCGTCGCAACACCCCAAAAGGAACCGGAGCAGCCCCCTTCGGGCATTCCGCCCCGCCTCGCAAACGCACTTGCCCAAGCCCTCGCTACCGGCGACACCGTGTCCGCCACGTTCGCCGTCCGCGACAGTTCCGAGCCGTTTAAAGAGAAAGACGCCTTGCTCGCCTTGCTGGAGAAGACACCCCACGCCGACACGCTGGTTGCGGCCTATCTCAACGGACAGATCGGCAGGCCCCTGATCCTCGAACACCGCGGACGCCAGAGAACCGTCATACCGCGCGGCATCGAAGGCGGCGTGTTGCAGATCGAATCGAACGGACGCGGGGCCGAACTGCCGATCGACCGGCTTCTGCCCGACGAAAAACTCCGCTGGATGAACAAACCCTCCAGCGCGGAAGAAAGCCTCGCCTACTGCCTCACCCTCATGCACTCCTCACGCCGGACGGAAGTGCCGTTCTACGCCAAGGGCTGCCCGCTCCTGACCCAAGTCCTGATCGACGCCGCAAAACTCGTGCCGGAACAGGACACCCCTACAGCCGTTGAATGACCGCCTCCGCCTTCAGCGCGTCAAACGTGGCGTTCAGCGCGTCCTGACACGCCTGCTCAAACAAGACGCCCTTCAACTCATCCTTGACCCGGTCAAACCCCACCGTTTCCGGCTCGTTCCGCACCAACACGCGGAACAGGTGGAGCGTCTCCTTGCCGAAGTCGATCACATCGCTGATCTCTCCCGGCTTGAGCGCGAAGATCTTCTCGCTCACGTCCGGCGGCAATTCGTCACGCGACACCGTCGCGAACATCCCCATATCCCGCTGGAACGAGTCCGAGTACGCCTCCACCGCCTCCACCCACAGGACGTTCCCCTTTTCCAGTTCCCCGCGAACGCGCAACAGCTCAAGAAACGCTTCCGTCCGCGTCCCCGCGTCAACATACCGGCAAATGTGCGAGAGCCTCACCGACTCCGGCATCGCGAACAAGCCGGGATTCGCGTCATAATAAGCCCGCACGTCCCCTTCCGACGGCGGCTTCACTCCCTTGCGGATCTCACGCATCATGCGCCGCTGCTGCAACGCCGCACGTGCCCTCGCCACGCGCTGCGCCTCGGGAATCTCCCCGTACAGTCCCGCGTTCTCCTCCAGCTCCTTCCGCACCCGCTCGTCCGACGGCACCGGCTGCCCCTTCACCGCCGCCTCGCGGAAGAGCGCCTCCTCGATCACATCTTCCTCCGCCCACTCCCGCAACTGCGCCTCCGACGGCTCCCCGCCCTCGCGCCGCACATACGCCTCGTATTCCTTGCGCAGCCGCTCCATCTCCCGCTCGATCTCCACCGCCGCGATCTCAACCCCGTTCACCGTCAACGCCATATCCGCTCCTTAAAAACCGCCGCCCTCCCCCTTCGGAAAAGCACGCGCAAAGTCTCGCACACCCGCCGCCCCTCGTCAAACCCCTTGTCTCCCCTCGCCAAAATACCCTCGCCCTTCCCCCTCTTTTTGACTTTCCACACCCGCCCCCGCATACGATAATCGTCCGCACAAAGGAAAAACGCCATGCGCCTGCCGCCCGCCATCCCCGCGCTCGCCGCCCTCCTCAGCGCCCTCGCGCTGAGCGCCCAAGACATCGTCTGGCTCGACACCCTCGACCTCGCCCGCATGACCAGCAGCGGCGAACGCCCCCAGCCCAACGCCACCGTCAACGGCAACCCCTTCCGCATCGCCCGCCAGCGCTTCCAGCGCGGCGTCGGCACCCACGCCGAAAGCTGGTTCGCCCTCGACACCCACGGCGGCGCGCTCGCCTTCGAGGCCGCCGTCGGACTCGACGACGAGGAACTCAACCGCGGCAAAGGCTCCGTCATCTTCCGCGTCTACGCCGACGCCCGCCTCGTCGCCGACTCCGGCGTCATGCGCGCCCGCCAACCCGCCAAACGCCTCACCGCCGACCTCACCGGCGCCTCCCGCGTCATCCTCCACGTCTCCGACGCGGGCGACGGCGACGACTTCGACCACGCCGACTGGTGCGACGCCTTCTTCACCCTCAAACCCGACGCCGCCCTCACCCCCGTCGCGGAGCCCCTCAGCCCGCAGCT
>Ga0208244_100411_pt1 | contig 43958 bp, 36 predicted proteins | sample SubbioCR12Aug_5A_FD_184828 | JGI IMG/M metagenome (GOLD analysis project Ga0208244, IMG submission 184828) | Serpentinite rock and fluid subsurface biosphere microbial communities from McLaughlin Reserve, California, USA - CR12Aug_5A (SPAdes) | ecosystem: Environmental > Terrestrial > Deep...
CCGCCGATACGCACCCCGACCGGATGCACCGAGCGGGCGCCGAACAGGTCCATCAGTTCGTTGCCGAGCGCCTGGATGCGCAGACCGCGCCGCACCTCGTCCGGTGCAAGCTTCGCCAGTTCGATCGCGCTATTGCAGCCGAAAAAGTCCGGCGCCGCCAAGAGGTGGATGTGCAGGCTGTGGCTCTGAATCCATTCGCCGCAGTAGAAAACCCGGCGCATGGCGCGCGCCCACGGGCCGATGTCGACCTCGAACAATTGCTCGATCGCCTGCGCCGCGGTGACCTGGTAGGCCACCGGGCAGATGCCGCAGATGCGCGCCACAAAGTCAGGGATTTCAGTGTAGTGGCGGCCTTCCAGAAATTTCTCGAAGAAACGCGGCGGCTCGAAAATGCGCAGGCGCAGTTCGGCGATATCGCCGTTCTCGATGCGCAGGTCGAGCGCGCCCTCGCCTTCCACCCGCGCCAGCACCGGCACGTGAATCGCCACGCTGCGCTTCTGTTCAGTCATCGCTTCGCACCCTGATGCTGTCGGCGGCGGCGAGAAATACCGGCGCCTGGCTGTTGATCGACTGGAAGCGCTGCACCACCTCCACGGGCGTCAGTCCGAGGCTGGCAAACTGCGTAGCCAGCGCGTCGGTGTTGGCGTTTTCCGCCGGGCCGTAGCAGCCGTAGCAGTCGCGGCCGAGACTGGGGCACAAGGCGCCGCAACCGGCGCGCGTCACCGGCCCCATGCAGGCGATGCCGTGCGTGACCATGACGCAGGGATAACCCGCGCGCTTGCATTCGGTGCACACCTTGTCGGCGTTGTCGCGCGGCGCCACGCCCAGCAGCAGCGAATTCACCACCGCCAGCATTTGCGGGCCGCTGACCGGGCAGCCCCACAGTTCGAAATCGACTTTTACATGGTGGGCGATTGGCGTCGAGCGCTCGAGGCTGGCGATCGCCTCGGGGTGGCTGTAAATCTGGGTCACCCACGTCTTGTCGAATACGCCGTTGCGCAAGCCCTGGATGCCGCCCGCAGTGGCGCAGGCGCCGATGGCGATCAGCATCCGGCTGTGCGCCCGAATGTGCCGGATGCGCTCGAGGTCTTCCGGCGTCGACACGCTGCCTTCGACGAAGGCGACATCCACGTCGGTGTCCGGATCGAGCGGCCCGGCCTCGGCAAAATGCACCAGCTCGACGCGATCGGCCAGGGTGAGCAGGTCTTCGCCCAGATTGAGGAAGGCCAGTTGACAGCCGTCGCAGGAACTGAACTTGTGCACCGCCACGCGCGGTTTATTCGGCTCGTTCATCATCAGAAACCCCGGCGCCCCCGCAAGGCCTTGACCTCGCCCCAGTTGAATACCGGGCCGTCGCGACAGACGAAGGCGCCGCCCAACTGGCAGTGGCCGCAGCGGCCGACCGCGCACTGCATGTTGCGCTCCATGCTCAGGTAGAGATGCGACTCGGGCAGGCCGCGCGCCAGCAGCTCGTCGGCAGCGGCGTGCATCATGCCTTCAGGCCCGCACATCATCGCCACCGCGCGCTCGGGCTTGAAACGGGCCAGGCTGAACAGTTCGGTGACACGGCCGACATGCCAGGGCCACAGCGCGCCGCCCTCGTTCGCCGCCACCAGCACCTGGGTGTTCGGCAGCTTGGCCCAGCGGTCGTACTGTTCGCGCCAGATCAGATCCTCGGCATGCTTCACCCCCTGGATGATGACCAGCTTGCCGTACCGATCGCGCCGCCGCAGCACGTAATGAATCACCGACACCACCGGTGCGCAGCCGAGCCCGCCGGTCACCAGCACGACGTCGCGCCCGCCCATTTCCTGCAGCGGCCAGCCGCGTCCGAAGGGACCGCGCAGCCCCAGCTTGTCGCCTGGCTGCAGCGCCGCGAGGCCCTGCGTCACGCGCCCCACGGCGCGGATGGTATGGCCGATGCCGTCGCGTTCCTCGGGGTCGGACATGATGGAAATCGGCACCTCGCCGACGCCATAGAGATACAGCATGTTGAACTGGCCGGGCGCGAAGCGGTATGCCGCCTGCGCCGCCGCATCGTCGAGACGCAGCTGCAGGGTGAAGATGGTTGGCGATTCCTGGGTGCGCGCCACCACGGTGGCTGCGTGCGGGGCGCCGTGGCCGACCCGGGTGGGTGCGTTCATGACGCGTCTCCGCTGGCCGTCAGCGTGGCAACTTCTTCGGTGAGGTCGATGCCGACCGGGCACCAGGCGATACAGCGGCCGCAGCCAACGCAGCCGCTGCGGCCGTACTGGTCGTGCCAGGTGGCGAGCTTGTGCGTCAGCCACTGGCGATAGCGCGTGCGGATATCCGGCCGCACATTGAAGCCGTGCAGGTGGCCATGCACCTCGCCAAAGCAGGAATCCCACGTCCGCGCATGCTGGCTGGACTGGCCGTCGAGCGCAGGCGCATCCCTCTCGGCATGGCAGAAACAGGTCGGGCACACTGCAGTGCAGTTGCCGCAGGCGAGGCAGCGGCTGGCCACCGCGTCCCAGGCCGGATGGTCCAGCCGGCTCATTAGCGCGTCGCGCAGATTGTGTCCCGGCAGGCTGCGCGTCTGCGCCGCCGTCGCGGCCTGCCCCTGCAGACGGGCCGCTTCGATGTGCTGTGGCGTGGCCGGCGACAGGTTCAATGCGTCGAGCACGGCCTGGCCCTTGTCGCTGCCAGCGATCGAGACGAAGCCCTCAGGCAGTTCTGCCAGCGCGATGTCGTAGCCCGCCGTCGGCGTCGGTCCGTCACCGGTCGAGGCGCAGAAGCAGGTGGCCGCCGGCTCGGCGCATTGCACCGCCACCAGAAACAGCCGCTCGCGCCGCCGCGCATACTGCGCGTCGCGGCGACCCTCGGCGAGGAAATGCGCATCCTGCAACGCCAGCGCGGCGAGGTCGCAGGCACGCACGCCGATCAGCGCCTGCGCGGGCGGATCGGGCAGCACGGCCTCGAATTGCAGGGCGCCCGCGGCATCGCGCTCGACCCGCCACAGCGATTCCTGCGGCGCGAAGGCAAGCGGCTTGATCGCCTGCGGGCCGTTGGCCCAGGCGAAATAACGGTTATGGGGATCATGCGTCAGGCGGTAGCGGCCCGGCGCCTGCTCGGCCTGCAGGCCGCGCGGCAATGCCTCGCCCGCTTCGAGCGGCTGCAGGGTGATCGCGCCCTTGTCCGGCCGTGGCCCCAGGCATTGATAGCCCCGTGACTCAAGCGCTGCCAGCAGTGCAGGCAGTCGATCGAGCGGCAGGAATCCGGCGGAGTCGGGCTGGGTATGCATGCTGAGTCGCTGTATCAGTAGGGCTAGTTTAGGCCTAAAACTTCAGTCCTTGCAGGGCCGCAGCCACTGCGCGATGCGGTGGATGACGCCCTCGGTTGGCGGCAATGGTTTTGCAAGGCTAAAACGCTGCAGTCATTCGATGGGCGCTCCATTGTAGGAAGTCTAAGCATTCTTCAGAGTAAATGATCCTGTATGACATCCGGATGACAGCGTCAAACTGCCGGGGCTCTGCTTGATTTCTGCCATTCAAATGGGGAATCCGTTAAACATACAGAAGAAAAGTGCACCTGTGGCGCGACACCTGTCCGAACAAAATTCCGTCATGGCGTGTTCGCTATAATGAATTTTTTTCGCAGTAATGAAGGAGCAAGCCATGCAGCAACAACTCGATGTGTTCGTCGCCTCGCTGACCACGTTCTGGACGCAACTCGCCGGATTCGTCCCGCAACTGCTGGCCGCGCTGCTGCTGTTGTTTGTGGGCTGGCTGCTCGCCAACCTGGTGCGCACCGGGGTGATGAAACTCCTGGACGTGCTGAAATTCGACATGCTCGCCGAGAAAACCGGCATCGAGGCTTTTCTCAAGCAGGGCAACCTGGATGTCTCGCTATCGAAGCTGATGGCGAAGCTGGCCTACTGGATCATTATCTTCATCGTCGTCGTCACCGTGGCCAACAGCCTGGGCCTGCACATGGTCGCCGAGCTGTTCAACAAGGTGGTGCTCTACATTCCCAACATCATCGTCGCCATCCTGGTGCTGGTGTTCGGCGTACTGGTGGCGCGCTTCATCAACCGCATGGCCTTCGCCTACCTCAACAACATCGGCGTGCAGGGCGCGCTCACCATCAGCACCCTGGCCGAATACGCGGTGATCATCTTCGTGGTGTTCGTGGCGCTGGAGCAGCTCGAAATCGGCACCAACCTGTTGACGGCCGCGTTCCAGATCGGCTTCGGCGCCATCGGCCTGGCGTTTGCGCTGGCCTTCGGCCTGGGTGGCCGCGAATGGGCCGCCAGCGTGATCAAGAAGATGACTGAAAAATAACGGGAGGAATCACGCCAGGCGGACTGACCGGCGTGAGTTCGCCGCACAGCGCTCGGGCATCGAATGCCAACAGATGCGCATTTCCGCATAACGCGTACAAGGTGTAACGATGGGCCAGTTGTCTTGATAAACAATTAGGGCTAAAAGATACTCAATACAAAGGAGCGGATGATGGAAATGGGTGATTTCAAAAAGGCTTTCCCGAAACTGGCGCACCGTTTGGGTGACGGGAATTGCGGACTTCTGGCAACGCTCATGCAGGAGCGGGACGTGCCCACCGGAACCGCCCTGGTTGAAGGCCATACGCCCACAGAATCGCTCTTCCTCGTGATCGAGGGTCAATTCTGCGTCGAGGTTCCTCGTCCGGATCAGGCCATTGAAATTGACCGGATAGGCCCGGGGCAATGGATCGGTGAAGGATCGCTGTTCAGTCATGACCACACGCCGATTTCGCGGGTTGTTGCCCTCTCCCCATCCCGTGTACTGGAATTGAAGCATGCGCAGTTTTGGTCGGCGCAGACCGATAAACCTGACCTGGCCGGCGCGCTGACCCGTGAATTCATTGACCATATGTCGGAGCGTGTGCGCGTTGCAGACGCGCTGATTACCCGCCACCGGGGTGGCCGCAACAGTCCGCCCTCGGATCCGCTGAGCCAGGTTTGAAGTAATGGCTTTCCCAAGAACAGCCTATCCAAACACCGTGAAGGACAGTTAGTCATGCTGCTCAAGAACTTTCTCAAAAGTCAGTCTCTTTTCACGGACCTGTCCGATCGCGACCTCGATGCCCTGGCTCACGCGATGGAAATCCGGGAATATCCGGATGGGGGTGCCATCATTCAGGAAGGTCGCACCGGCAAGGAGCTTTATCTGCTCCTGGAGGGCCAGGTCAAGGTAGCCCAATACAATGCCGAGACCGGCCTGCTGGAGCAAATCAATCTTGTGAAGCCGGGCGAAATATTCGGCATGCTCTCCCTGATCGATCATCTGCCGACTTCGGCGAGTTGCATTGCATCCGGCCCCGTCAAGATCGGGGTGCTGCAGCATAACGCCTACGATCTGCTGTCGCAGGCATCCGCCCCCATCGCGCTGGGATTTCAACTCGCAACAGCCAAGCAACTGTCCGCACTGTTGCGCCACCAGGAAGAAATCCTGAAAAGCGTAGCCCCCCACCCCTGACTGCGGCCCATACCGCTCATTGCGCTTGAAGACAGGCTTACCGAAAAACCTGTCTCGGCCGCTTTCTGGTCCTGGCGGTTAAAACATGCCGCTTGAATGCTTGGGCCTTGCCTTCACGTGATACGACGATTCAGCAACTGGTTGCTTGTCCGACCCGGCGAGGGGCGCTTGCTGGTTTATCTGGCGGGGCTCAATCTGTTGCTGGGGCTCGGCATGGCGCTGGGGCGCAGCTCTTCCGACGCGCTGTTCTTCAAGCGTTTCGGCGTCGAATACCTGCCGCACATGCTGTTCCTCACCAGCCTGCTGCTGGTGGGCGTTTCAGCAGCCTATGCCACCATCGTCGACCGCCTTCGCCCGGGTCGGCTGTTCAACCTGATGTTCCTGTTTTTCTGTCTGTATCTGCTGGCGGTGTGGGTGGCCATGCGGATGGGGGACGGGGTCGCCGCGTTTGCCCTGTATTACGTGGGATATGGGGTCATTTCGGAGATCCTGGTGGTGCATTTCGGCTTCTATGCAATCGGCCACTTTGATTCGCTCCAGGCCAAGCGCCTGTTCCCCGTGGTCAGCGCCGCTGCGCGACTCGGCGCCGTGATCGGCGGCGTAACCATGGGCGTGGCCAGCAGCCTGTTGCCCCCGGAAGATATCGCGCTGGCCTGGGTGGCGACGATGGCCGTCGCCATCGTCCTGGTGAAACGACGCCATCGCGGCGAACCGGCCACCGCGAAGACTTCCGGCACACGCCGAAAATCGCCGTGGGCCGATATTCGTGAAGGCCTGCGTTTCGCCCGGGGATCGAGCCTGTTGCGCATCTCGGCGCTGGGCATGTTCATCATGATCCTTGTCATCTCCATCCAGGACTACCTGGCCAGCACCCTGCTCACCCGGCACTTCACCGACGAGCGTTCGCTGGCGGCCTTCTTCGGCTGGTTCTTCGCGCTCACCAACGGCGTGGTGCTGCTATTGCAGCTATTCGCCACCAACCGCCTGTTGCGGCGCCTGGGTCTGCAGTTCGTCAATCTGATCTTCCCGGCGACCAGCGTGATCTCCCTGGCGCTGCTCACGTTTTCCGCCGGCTTCTGGTCGGCGGTCGTGACCCGCTTCAACTACATGGGCCTGTTGCCCGCCTTCCGCATCCCTGCGGCAAGCCTGTTCTACAACGCGCTGCCCAACTACATGCAGGGCCGCGCCCGCGCCCTGGAAATGGGACTGGTGCTACCCGCAGGTTTCGCGTTTGCAGGCTTGCTGCTCATGCTGGTTCCCCCCGAAGCGGTCGACGAGCGCCTGGCGGCGTTCGGTTTGGTGCTCGCCGTGTTCTATCTCTGGGTGAAAACCCGCAAGAACCATCATTACGCCAATGCCCTGCTGGATGTGCTGAAACAGCAGGTGTTTTCGGGGCGCCCGGCCCAGCTGGAACCCGGGCTACTCACCGACCCGGTCATTCAGCGCATGCAGCAAATGGCCCGCGAAAGCCGAGACGAGGAGACTGTCCTGGCCATCGCCGAACTGCTGGCCGAACAGACCCCCGCCCAGGCGGGCCCCTTCCTGATCGAGATGGCCGCGGACGCCTCCGCGAAAACGCAGGATCGCCTGTTGCAACTGATCGGCCGGCTTCGCCCGCAAGGATGGGAAGACCACGCGCGCGCGTATCTGACGCATGCAGACAACCACCTTCGGACGACCGCTCTGGACCTGCTGGCCCAGGCGCGAACCCCTGACCTCGAGGCCGTCATTCGGGAATGGCTGGCGTCCGACTGCCTGCGGCTGCGTACCGCCGCGGTGCGGCAGGCCATCGCCTCCGACGATGTGCAGTTGGCCAGCGCGGGGCAGGCGGCGCTGGATGCGTTGCTGGCGTCGTCTGCACGCGAACAGCACTGCGCAGCGGTCCGGGTCATCGAACAATCACGCAGCCTCGACCGTTTACCGCGGCTACGTGAACTGATCGACGCGGAAGATGAAGCCGTGCGCATCTCGGCCATTCGGGCTTATGGAGTGCTGGCTAAGGCGGCCGGCGAGGATACGGGCCCCCTCTTGAATCGTCTGATGCAGGCGCCCGCCGCCGCGGTTCGGGCGGCGGTCCTGGATGCACTGCCCTCAGCCCACGACTCGGACCTGCGCCTCGCCCTGCTGGCGCAGGCACAGGACGACCCCGATCATCGGGTGCGCGCCGCCGCCAGCCGCCCTGACCCCGCTTCGATGCCGCTTGATGACACCGCTTATGCCAACGCGCTGCACACCTATTTCAGGCATTTCGCCATGCAATCCCTGCTCTGTCGTGCGCTGGCCGGCAGCGTGCTGCCCGGTGCGCGGCGCCTGCTGAGGGAAACGGCCTCGCAACACGCCGACGCCGCCCGCGCAAAGCATCAGTTGCAGCGGGCCGTGGCACCAGCTGGGCACATGTCCGTGCAAGATGACGATCAGGCGTTCCTCGGCACCGTACTGGCCGAGGAAGTGCAAAGGCACGTTGACGTGGTTCTCGATATCATGGTGCTGCTCGACGAAGGCGAAGCCAGCCGCGTGATCCGGGCCGCCCTGTCAAGCCGAGACCGGCATTTGCGCGCACAGGCGCTGGAGTCGGTCCGCCACCTTGACCATGCTGCCATTTTCGATCGCCTGCTGCCCTTGCTGGAAGGCGAGCAGGATCCGGCCATGAAGCAGGCCATCCAAAACTGGACCGCGCGTTCATGGGCGGAAAGGCTCGCCTGGTGCGAACATGAAGGCAGCCCGTGGCTGGCGCAATGCGCGGCCTGGCTGGCAAAACCTGCCACGGAAAGACCCTGAACCATGAGCTCGATACTTGAAACCATCATGCTGCTGAAGAAGGTGTCGTACTTCGAGCTGCTTCGCACCGACCAGTTGCGGCACGTCATTCCCCTGCTGGAACCCGCCGGCTGGCTTGCCGGGGAACGCGTGTTCGACATCGGCGACGTCAGCGAAGAAATGTACGTCATCGTCAAGGGCCGCATTGGCATTTCCATCGACGCCGACCCCACGCGCCGGGAATTCGTCGCCGAATTCAAGTACGGCGATTGCTTCGGCGAGATGGGCATCCTTGACGACCAGCCCCGCTCGGCAACCGCCCATGTCCTCGAAGACAGTGAAGCCCTGGTCCTCGCCAAGGAAAAACTGCATGGCCTGCTGCTGTCCTACCCCGAACTCGGCATCGGCGTGCTGCGTGCCATGAGCCGCCGCCTGCGCGCGGTCAGCAACCAGTTGGCCCAAGCACGCTCAACTTGAGCCGGACTAACGGCCGATGCATGCAGGATCCCGTTCCGCGTCAGGCCAGCGCACCGATCCACTGCGTGGCGCGCCGCAGCTTGTCAGCCAAGTCCTTGGTCAGATTTTCCAGCAGGGTGATTTTCAGTTGAGGCGCGATATCCGAGAGCTGTTCGAAGTCCTTTGCATCAAGGATGATGCAACGCACCTCGGTGTCGGCGATGACCGTCGCGCTGCGGGTCGTCTGGCCGAGCAAGACCATTTCTCCGAAATTGGTGCCAGGCCCCATTGAGGAAATGCGCTGGTGCCCGCCCTTCGGCAAGGGCACGACCACGCTGACCTGGCCGCTCTCGATGAAGAAAATCCGCCCGTCCCCGGCCTCGCCGCTCTCCAGAATCGCTTCGCCCGCAGCGTAGGCCTGCGGCCGCGTTATGGCCTCGACCTGTTTCATCAACGATTCGGGAACTCCCTTGAACAGGGGAAAGTCAGCCAGCGACTGCACCCGCTCGGGCAGCTGGTTTGCCGTGCAGAACAGTCGGTTCTCGCACCACTCGACGGCCAGATCATTGTCACCGAAGCTGAGGAATCCGCGATCGCCCGCGCATGCCGATTTTCGCAAAGGCTCGACAATGGTAGGCCGGTCATGGATTCGCGAAAACACCACGGCAATACCCTCCTCGGCAAACCCCAATCGGGCCTGGTTGAGCAGACGCGCGGCGCTCTCCGATATGCCCGTCACCAGGTTCATGTCGAGAATGAAGCTGTGACTGTCGGATGCCATCTCACGCATCCTGCGGAGGACGTATTCAATCCCGTCAACAGCCAGCAGCCCGTGCAGGCACAGGTATTTGATGCGATGGGCGTGCTCGTTCAGGCAGGCACGCAATTCCGCTCCGGGCTGGCGCCGCGAGGGTGCATCGGATCCAGTATAGACTCGGCCCAGGGCCATTTTGGGGTCGCCTGCGCGGGAGAATACGTGCAGGCCGAAATCCCGGGACAACTGCTTGCAGACTTCGATCCCGCGCAGGCTGTTGCCTTTCTCGTCGAGCCGCGGGGAAAACACGCCGATGCCGAAGCGGCCCGGCAGGGCAGCGATGATCCCGCCCCCCACGCCGCTCTTCGCCGGAATACCGACTTCATACAGCCAGCTGCCGGCGTAGTCGTACATGCCGCAGGTCGCCATCACGCTCAGCACCCGTTCGACGTGCTCGTCCGGCAGGGCACGCTTGCCGGTAACGGGGTGGACGCCGCCATTGGCCAGCGTTGCGGCCATGTAAGCCAGATCCCGGCAACTGACCAGGATCGAGCACTGCCGGAAATAGTTCTCCAGCGACGCCATCGGATCGCCATCGGTGATGCCGAAGTTCTTCAGCATCCAGGCGATGGCACGATTGCGGAAACCGGTTTCGCTTTCGGAGCGGTAAACCGACTCATCGACATGAATATCGCGTCCCATGAAGGCGGCCATGGAGGCTTCGATTCGCTGCCACTGGGCATCGGGGGTGTCACCCTCGACCAGGCTGGTGGAGGCGATTGCCCCCGCATTGATCATGGGGTTGAGCGGTGCACCCGTTTGTGGATTGAGGCTGATGGAGTTGAAAGCATCGCCGCTCGGTTCCACGCCTACCCTGTGCGCCACGAAATCCTGCCCGCGATCGGCAAGCGCCGTGGCATAGACAAAGGGCTTAGAGATCGACTGGATGGTGAAGAGCGACTCGGAATCACCGACGGAATAAGCCACACCGTCCAGGGTGACCAAGCAGATGCCGAAGCCGTTGGGATCGACCTTGGCGAGTTCGGGAATGTAACTCGCGAGTTCGCCACCGTCCTTGCTGACAAGGCGACTATGGAGCTCTTCTAGATACTTCTGTATCGGAGATTGCAAGCGGATTCCCTTGAGCACTTACATGACATCAAGCACACATAGCAAAATCTACGCCGAATCGAAATCAACCGATTGTCCAAGGTCGAATTTCAAGCGATGAAATGAATGAATACATGGACTTCATGGCCACGCAAACCCGATCGCGAAGCTCGGTTCAGCAATAATTTGACGCTTCGAGGCCATCGAACCCTGATCAAATGCCCTATCTCGGGGCGAACGCGCCATATTTTGGTGCAATGCATGGCCTCAATTGGCTAGCCCCTGAAAGCCTGTTTGATTACAAAACGCTCCCCAAAAACACGCGCATCGCAGCCAGCCTAACCAAGCCAGGCCTCTAGCGAGCCCTGCGCGTGGGCAGCTGTCGGAATTTTTTACATTATCAAAGCTTGAAATTCTCTTCGATTCCTCGTCGATTCTGTTTCTCGATTTAAAACATTGATTTATATCATCAATATTAATTTGAATAATTTCGGGCATAGCTTTTGCTTGTATACAACATCAAAAATTATCAATTTGACCTCCTAAGCGCTATTAAATTTAGGGGCACCGCAGTAGAACTTTTTAAGTTCAAAACAGGAAAAGGGAAGCGCTGTGCCAAAGATATCCGCTGTCAAGTATGGGGTTCTTGTATTAGCAGCCCTGGTGCAGATCCACACCCCGGCAATGGCCAGGGAGGCATGCCGCGAACCCGCGGGCAAGTTCGCCTCAATCGAAGGTCAGGTCCAGGTACGCGGCGACGAACAGCAAGCCTGGCGCGCCGCCAAGCCGGTCGACAGCCTCTGCAGGGGCGACACGATCCGCGTCGGCGAACTGAGCCGCGCGGCGGTCGTGCTGATCAACGAGGCTGTGATCCGACTTGACCAGAACACCACCATGCGGCTGGTCGACATCCGCGGCAAGAAGGAAGAACGCTCGCTGCTCGACGTGACCAAAGGCGCCATCAAGTCCTTCATCCGCAAGCCCCGCCAGCTGTCGGTCAGCACCCCCTACCTTAACGGTTCGGTCGAGGGCACCGAATTCCAGGTCAGCGTTGCCGAAGGCGCCGCCTCCATCCTGGTCCTCGAAGGGCGCATCCTGGCTTCCAACGAGCAGGGCAAGGTCGCGATCAATCCCGGCGAGATCGCCGAGGCGCGGGCCGGCGCCGCGCCCACTTCCCGCCTCGTGGTCCGGCCGCGCGATGCGGTGCAATGGACGCTCTACTATCCCCCCATCGTGGCAACTGCCGGGGGGGATGCTGCAAGCAGTATCGAAGCTCTCGACAGGATTGCGGAAAGCGAGCGCAATGCGGCCTGGCATCTGCAGCGTGCTTCCCTGCTGCTGAGTGTGGGACGTCAGGACGAAGCCCAGTCGGCCATCGACGCCGCCCTCAAACTCGATCCCAAGGCCGGCCAGGCCCATGCCTTGCGCGCCATCATCCATGTCGTCCGCAATGAGCGGCCGCAGGCGCTGGCCGAAGCCGAAAAAGGCGTTGCGCTGACCGACACGGCAGCCACCCGCATCGCCCTCTCTTACGCCCAGCAGGCCGATTTCCGCATCGAGGCTGCGCGCGACACCCTGCTTGCCGCGGTCGCCAAGCATCCCGGCGACGCCCTGGCCTGGGCGCGACTCTCCGAACTCGGGTTGATGCTGGGCGACAAGGAACAGTCACGCAGCGCAGCCGCCAAGGCTGCCTCGCTCGCCCCCAATCTCGCGCGCACCCAGTTGGTCAACGGCTATGCTGCGTTGGCAGACTACCGCGATGCGGAAGCCCGCTCGGCCTTTGAGCGCGCCATTGAATTGAGCTCGGCCGACCCGCTGGCGCACCTTGGTCTCGGCCTGGCCCGGATCAGTGGGGGCCAGCTCGATGCGGGGCGCGCCGAACTGGAAGTGGCCGTGGCCCTGGATTCCAGTCAGTCCCTCCTCAGGGCCTATCTCGGAAAAGCCTATTTCGAAGAGAAACGCTCGCCGCTGGACAGCCAGCAATTCGACATCGCCAAGCAGCTCGATCCGCTCGATCCCACCGCATTCCTCTACGACGGCATCCGCAAGCAGACCGAAAACCGTCCGGTCGAAGCGCTGGCAGATCTGGAGCAATCCATGGCCTTGAACGACAACCGCGCGGTCTACCGCAGCCGCCTGCTGCTGGACAAGGACCAGGCTGCGCGCGGCACCAGCCTGGCGCGTGTGTATAACGACCTGGGGTTCACCCAGATGGGCGTGGCCGAGGCGACCCGATCACTGTCGATCGATCCGGCCAATGCTTCGGCGCACCGATTCCTGTCCGACACCTATCAGAGCACGCGCCGCCGGGAAATTGCCCGGGTGAGTGAATTGACCCAGGCGCAAATGCTGCAGGACCTCAACCTCAACCCGATCCAGCTCAGCACCAGCGAAGCCAACCTCAACATCGTCACCGCAGGCGGTCCGGCGAGCGCCGGGTTCAACGAATTCACCCCCTTGTTCCAACGCAACCAGACGCAATTCTCCATTTCCGGCCTGGGGGGGAACAATGACACCTTGGGTGGAGAAGCCGCACTGTCCGGAGTGTACGACCGCTTCTCGTTCAGTCTGGGCGCCCTCACCTATGACACGGACGGCTGGCGGCCCAACAACGGGCTCAAGCAGGATCTCTACAACGTGTTCGTCCAGGCCGCGTTCACCGACAAGCTTAACGTGCAGGCCGAATTCCGGCACCGCAAGTCAACCGAGGGCGACCTGGCGTTCAACTTCGATCCGGAGGACTACCTGGCCGAGAAGACCACCACTCGCGAACAGGACACCACTCGCCTGGGCCTGCGCTATTCGGCCACAGCCCAAACGCACTTCCTGTTGTCTTATATCCATAGCGATCGTGACTCCACGGAAAACCAGATTACGGAAGAAGATCCGGATCCGATTTTTAATTTTCCCTCCACATCGATCAGTGAAGCCAAGATCAAAGACAAAAGTGAACAGTATGAAGCGCAGGTCATCCATCAATTTGAAGGAGGCAGCCTGATTTCTGGCGTAGCCTATAGCGAGACTGACAGCAAGCGCGACATCAATGCGATTAATGATCACCCCGTCTTTGGTGGCGTTTTGTCCGTATCTGATCAGGGAAAAATTGAGCAGCCACGCGGCTACGCCTATGCCATGTTCAAAACGATGGAGGCCGTGACCTGGACCGTGGGGGCCAGTTATGACAAGTACGAAAATGACGCACTCGATGTCCCACTGAAAGAAAGCAACTTCAACCCGAAACTCGGTGTTCAGTGGGATTTCTCACAGCGGATCCGTCTGCGTGCAGCAGCTCTTCAAGTCGTCAAACCCGCGCTGGTAAACAACCGTACATTGGAACCGACCCAAGTAGCCGGCTTCAATCAACTGTTTGATGACATCAATGGGACCAAGTCGCGTTTGTATGCGGGCGGAATCGATTGGCGCCCACGCCATAATCTGTCTGTCGGGGGCGAAGTGACGTGGCGGACGCTGGATGAACCCGTTTATGTGGGTGAACAGTTCATCGATACCCCCCCCGACCCGCCCATTACCATTCCTGCAAGCTGGACTTCTGAAGAGCGCAAGGAGCAATTGCATAGGCTCTACCTCAACTGGACCCCCACCGACCGAGTCGCGGTTCACACGGAGTTGATCTATGACCGCTATTCCAGCGAAACAGGGGAGGCGACCGGAGGCAACCTTCCTGAAAAGGTCGTGACCTGGAGCCTGCCGGTAGGCGTGAATTATTTTTCTCCATCCGGGCTTTTTGCCGGTCTGAGTACTACCTATGTTAATCAAAGTGTCCGCCGTTCACCCTACCCATTTGTGACTCCCCAGGCCTCCGGCGATGACCAGTTCGTCGTGGTGGACGCCTCGATTGGCTACCGCTTGCCCAAGCGTCGCGGGGTCGTCAGTTTCGCGGTCAAGAATCTGTTCGACACCGACTTCAAGTACCAGGACGACAGCTACCGCGAGTTCCGCGATGAACCCTCCATTGGGCCTTATTTCCCCGAGCGCACATTCATGGGACGCATCGCCTTGAACTTCTGAGCACTTGCCGTTCCCGTAACAGCCAATCAGCAATTTTTAATTTTTATCCATCATCGTTAATCCAAGGAGGCAACAAAATGAACAAGCAGGCGATCCAGTTTTTTACCACCATCCTGATTCTAGGATCTGCGGCGGCCGCACACGCGTCGGACAATGCCGCGGTGGTCTTTCCCGCGGAAGGCAATAAAACCTGCAACGACTACGCTGCCAACAGTCTGGTGCTGCAAATGGGAACGACTTCTCCCCTCGCTGCCGGCTCGCTAATCGGCACGGAAAACCCACGGGATGCGGACACCACGGGTGAGGCCGCGACCTATACGATCTCGGACGGGAAGATCGTCGGCTTCAATGCCTCGACCCCCATTGATTACGCACTCCTGAAATCAGGCAGAAACATAGCCTTCGTCATCTATCCCTCAGGTGGCGTCTTCGAGGACGCGAACATGAAACTGACGGTCGGGGGGGTGGATCAACCCATCAGTGCCATCAGCCTCTGCTACGGCCTGGGCAATGTTGCGCCGACACCGCCCGAGACGCCCCCGCTGACGATTCCAAGCTGTGACGCGCTCAATGCGAACGGCGGTCTGGACGGTGTTCAGATCATGTGTCCGGCCAACCAGGCACGCAGCATTGTGTACAACTTCGAACTGGAGCAGCCGTTCTACAGCCGGACCGGTTCGCCGATTGCGTGCGTATGCAACAGCGCCCCGCTCCAGGAATGCAACCCGAACGTGGCCTACGATCCGAACAATCTGGCCAACAATGCCTGCCCGCGCCCGGCCGACAACGGCAAGAATGGGGTCGAAGTCACCACCCACATCGAACTGAATAACGATCCGTATACGTGCTACACGATTGGTGGAACCCGCGCGTGTTTTTACTACTGATCCAAGGTTCATGCATCTAACTTTTTGTCTCGCAAGACAAAAAAGGTGATTGAACGACCGCGGCGCTCCAATGGGAGCGCCGCCTCAATTTGAATGTGCTTTGTGACGGAACTGCTCATGGCATCTGAACCCATGTTGGTGGTAGCCTGGCTGCGCCATGGATAAGTCCATCTCGCATTCCATACCCGATTACGCCGGCGCCGTGATGTATGCGCTCGATCGCCTGCGCACCGAACTGCCACCCAGGCTGACCTATCACAACGTCGCCCATACCGAAGACGATGTACTGCCCGCTGCGGTGCGTCTGGCTCAACTGAGCAATTTGGCTGAGCCCGATCTGGATCTGCTAAAGGTCGCTGCGGCCTTCCACGATATCGGACAGATCACGACTTCGCTGGGTCATGAACAGGTTGGTGTGGACCTCATTTCCGAGGTGCTGCCCCGCTTCGGATTCGGACCTACAGAAATCGAACGCGTGGCGGCCATGATCATGGCCACCGAAATGCCGCAGACTCCGCTCAACCAGGAACAGGAACTGCTCTGCGACGCCGACCTCGACTCACTGGGACGGGAAGATTTCTTCCCCGTCAGCAAGGCGCTGTGGCATGAGCGTGCGGCATGCGGCATGGTCATGCCATGGCAAACCTGGCTGACCATCCAGCATCAGTTTCTGCTGTCACATGCATATTTCACGCCCGCAGCCCGCGAACTACGCAACGAAGGCAAGCAGAAGAACATTGAATTGCTCGAACGTCTGATCCGTGGCGAATTCGTGGAAGGGTATACATCCGGGTGAGCGCGGAAGCCTTGCGATGGGGCACTTTGGCGTACTGCTTGGCGCAGCGGTTGCGGCCTTCAATATCATTTCCATGCGAAGGCCATTTTCGTCGGCGTGAAAGTCTCTTTAACCCGTCGCCCCAGGGCCGGAAAGGTTGCTTATGACATCGCTTTTTCAGGGTTTACGTGAAGAAGACCTGCGCAAGATCATGTCTCGCGGCAGGGAAATTTCCTACAACGCGGGCGAACAAATTTTCTCGGAGGGCGATGAGGCGGACTTTTTCTACTTTGTCGTTTCCGGCCGGGTAAGCATCTTCATCGATAAGTTTCACACCCGCGACGAGATCCGCCTTGCCCAGCCCGGCGACTGGTTCGGCGAAATGGCCATGTTCAACGGCGACCGCAGAAACGCCAACGCCGCAACGCAGACGCCCACGTCCTGCCTGACGGTCTCACGGCAGGAATTCATGGCCCTGCTCGGGGCGGAAGCGGATTTGCGCGACAAAATACTGACCATCGTCAATTTGCGAAATGAAGACCTGGTCATGAAGGAAAAGCTGATCGATGCCGATGGCTTGAGCAATCAGGATATCCATATCGGCATCAAGGGCGACCCCTCGCTGCGGGAGTCGGCCATGCTTCGGGAGCGCTATGAGAGCATCGTCGACAAGCTGTTGCCGGAACTGGTCGTGCGCTTCGAGGACCTGCTGCTCAATCGCACGCCGCATCGGATCATGATCGGCTTCAACAACGGCGAAATCAGGATCTCGACCGTGCTCGACCCGTTCTGCGAGGAGTTCCATCCCGCCATCCGCCTGCTCGACGAGTCCTACGTCGACCGCCATTTCCCGAAAATCGATTATCCCGGCAAAGCCGAAATGATCCGCCGCCTTTATCAAACGATCGGTGAGGAAGACTTTTTCAAACAACTGCCCAGCCATTTGCATCATGGATACAGCCGTTATTTTTCCAACTGGGAGCCGGTATCCCCGGAGCAAATCAGGGAGGTCCTCTCGAAACTGCCGCTGCTGCGCAGCATCCCGAATTTCTATGTGCGCAACGTCACGGTGGGGGTGCTCAAGGACGCCATCCACATGCAGTTCAACTGCGATGGCACACATATCGTGAGTGCCACAGGATACGAACGCTTCCTGACGGAGAATCTGTGACGCGGGATCCAGGCCCCCCGCCCGGATCACTACCCGGTGAGACAGTCACGCGGCTTCGCACCCCGGCCACGCAAGCTTATTTGCTTTCCATCCTGATCACCCGAGGATCGTCCGGCGGCTGGCTCGCCCCGCTCAGGTAGGCCTTGCAGCGCGCGATGTAGAAGCGCGTCGGACCGTCGTTGGGGAAGTCTGTCTGCAGTGCCTCGAAGTCAACCGCCGCCTTCACCCAATCGGCCGTGTGGAAGATCGCCAGCGCTTCGGCGAAACGCTCCGCCAACCGGCGCTGGGTGTCAGTCGCCTCGGCTGCGGCGGCCATGATCTCGACAATGGGAATCGCCTCGGTCTTGCCGACGAACACGAAATCCCCCATCGGCCGCAGCAGCAATCCTTCCAAGCCTTCGATGACTTCCTGCGTGGCAAGAATCTGCGTGCCGGTGTGCTTGTTCAGCGACTCGATGCGCGACGCGGTGTTGGCGGTGTCGCCGACGATGCTGAAGACGAAGTGGCCGCCGCCGCCGGCATGGCCGATGTAGAAATGCCCCGCTTCCAGGCCGACACGCAAGGCTGCCTGCAGCATCGCATTGCGCTGCTTGAAGCCCTCGATCGCCTTGGCCGCGCCGAGTGCGGCGAGCACGGCTTTTCTCCTGACTTCCACCGTGGGCTTGTCGGCCGTCCAGGCGCACATGATGGCGTCGGCGCGGAATTCGGTCACATCCACCTGATGCTGCTTGAGGGCTTTGGCGAGCGTGTCGAAGTAGTCGTTGAGGAACACAGCCAGTTTGTCCGGCGGCAACTGTTCCGAGATGGTCGAGAACCCCGACATGTCGGTCGCGAAGCAGGTGCCGTATACAACCTTGTTGAAGGCGTCGGGCTTGCTCTGGTTGTTGGTCAGGTCGCGCGCGACCCCCTCGGGCACGTAGTAGCTCAGCGCCTTGCTGATGCGCTGGCCGCGACGACGCTCCAGCAGATACTGTCCCATCAGGCCGAGAAACAGCGCCAGCGGAAACTGCGCCAGCAGGGGGGTGGCCATTGGCATCCAGAGATCGCTGCTGTTGAACAGCCACTGTGCGATCACGGCATACGCCACGGCCAGGGCGATGGCAAGCGGCACCCCGATCATGGCGGGAAGCAAATAGGCCAGCAGGCCAATGATCAGGCCGAACGAAACCAGCACGGCGGCCGTTTCCCAGAGCCCGGGCAACCTGATCGAGCGATCGGTCAGAAGGTTGCCAAAAGCGGTCGCTGCGATCTCGACCCCGCTCAGATCCACCCCCTCATCGCTGGTGAATACGGTGTAGAAGCGGTCTGGATGGCCCGGGTCGTACAAGTCGGAAAATCCGACAAACACCACCTTGCCGCGTAAGTCGAAGTCCTGCCCGCCGGGCTTGCCCTGCCCCGCCTTCGTCAAGGCCTGGTAGGGAATGGTCTGGATGCTGCCCGGTGGGCCATAGAAATTGATCATCCGGTGGGGACTGCCGGAATACATGCCGTGCAGGGCCTTGAGCAGCTTCTGCTCTTCCGGGCTTCGCTCGGTCGAGCCGTTCTGGATCAGGCTAGCCAAACGTTCGCTGGCATCGGGATCGCTCCCGAACACGCTGCGCAAGCTGCGCATCAGGCTGCGCACCTGGGTTGCCTTGCCGATCGCGTCCACGTCGCGCGGCAAGGCTTCGAGTTCCGGCAGGTTCAATTCCCGAAGCAGCGAGGCCAGGGCCGGATAGGCCTTCAGCGCATGGACCTGCAGGGCGACGGCAGGCAGCGTGGCCGCATCGCCGACGCTTTCCTTGAACACCCAGAATTCGTAGACCGCAGCGTCGATCTTGGGCAGGGGGAAGGTCGCCAGCCCCTTGGACGCGTCCACCAGTTCCGGCATCGGCTGGACCAGTTCCTCGACCCAGATCGTGCCCGTCTGGCGCCCTGCTTCGTCGGTCAGGGGCTGCCGTTTGCCGTTGACCAGTTCGATCATCACCACCCGGTCCGACAAGTTCACCGCCTGGGCGAAAGCACGGTCCCCCGCTGGCGTTCGCGGCCGGTCGAACTGCATGTCGAAGACGATGACGGAAGCACCCTGACGGGTCAGTTCCTCGACCAGCTTGGCATGCACCGAGCGCGACCATTCCCGCGGCAAGCTGGGCAGCCCCATTTGATCGCCGGTGCGGCCGTCGATGGACACGACCGCGACATCGGCGGGCGCGGGTACAGCGCCGCGCATGCCGAACAGCCAGGACAAGCCGACGCCGCGCTCGAAGTCCGCGCCCCAATTGCTCAGGCCGAACAGCATGCCCGTCAGGCCCGTGATCAGCCCGACGGTCAGCCCGATGGCTGCACGGCGTGTCTTGTCTTTCATGGATGAACCGTTACCGGATTGTCGATTTTTTTATGATACCGGACGGGGTAGCAAAGCACCGCTATTAGTCAGAAGAACGCATCCGGTCTGACGCTGCATTTTCGTGCCATGGGCAGAGGAATGTTTAGCTGTTCTATTCTACAAAAAGGCCGTACCGCCCAAGGGTGTCGATCCGCAAGCCCGCAACGCGAATCTAGTTTAATTTTTACGTCGGTACCATTTGACACTCAAAATAGGCGACAGAAGCGTCTATTTATAAAATACATATTTCTGGATGGGGATTACAGAAGTGAACAAAGAGCCGCTCATTTCTTCAGAAGTTTTCGATTACCTGCGCAATCTCGCCATCGAGCCTTACACCAAGCTCAACGACATCGCCCGTGAGCAGCTCGGCGACGGTGTGCGACTGGTATCGCTGTTGGCCGACGAAAGTTTCGTCACGCAGAAACCCGGACTGCGCGTCACTGTTCTTTCTGGCAAAGCGCGACTCGAACCCGCCGGACTCGATCTCGAGCTGGAAAGCACGCGCAATCACACCGTTCTCACCCAGGAAGGCGAAAACCGCCTGCGCGCCAATGAAAGCGCGGTCATCCTGCTGGCGGATTCCGATTTCCTCGACACACTTTCCTCCTGGTCCGAGCTCGCCGTTTATGCCCAGCAATTCGGCGGCGACGAATTGCTGAAACGCCTTGTCGCCGTCAAGCACACCCTCGCATTCAAGCGCCTGCCACTGGAGCACGTGATCCAGGCGCTGCAGCAGATGGTGCCCCGAAAGGTCAAGGCCGGAGAAGTGATCGTCACCCAGGGCGAGCGTGGCGACGCCTTTTACCTCATCTGGTCGGGTCGCGTCGAAGTCTGGCGCACGGGCATCTATGACGATGCGCCGCAGCTGGTCGACACCATGGGTCCGGGTGAAGCCTTCGGCGACGAAGCACTGGTCATCAGAGGAAACCGCGGTGCCACGGTGAAGATGAGCGAGGACGGCGAGTTGCTGGTGCTGGGCGAGCAGGCTTTCCTTGATCTGATGTCGCGCCCGCTGGTCGTGGAAATTCCACCTGCCAGCGTGCAGCGCATGCTGGAAGGCAACTGGAAAGCCGTCGATGTACGTTACGCGGAGGAATTCGAGGACGGCCATATCCCCGGGGCGATCCACCTGCCGCTGCACGAAATACGCCATCGTGCCAGTGAAGTGCTCAACACGAATGGCAAGTACATCACCGTCTGTCTCAGCGGAAAGCGCAGCGCGGTGGCTGCATTTCTGCTTAAGCAACGGGGTTTCGAGGTCGTCGCCATGAAGGACGGCATGTCTTCGTGGGAAGGCGAAACTGCCAGTTGATTCCAAAATCCAAGGGGAAGTTTTCATGAAGAAGCAGACCACCGTCATCGTCGGCGGCGTTGCCGGCGGCGCGTCGTGTGCCGCGCGCCTGCGCCGCAACGACGAAAACGCCAACATTGTCGTGCTCGAGCGTGGCCCCCACGTGTCTTTCGCCAACTGCGGCCTGCCCTATTACATCAGCGGCATCATCGAAAAAGAAGAAGACCTGCTGCTGGCAAGCCCCGAGTTCTTCAAGCGCCGCTTCGACATCGACGTGCGCACCGGCCATGACGTGATTGCGATCAACCGCGAGACCCGGACGGTGCGGGTCAAGCCTGTCGATGGTGACGAGTATGATCTGCCCTACGACCACCTGGTGCTGTCACCCGGCGCCCAGCCGATCCGGCCGCCGCTACCCGGAATCGACCTGCCGGGAATATTTTCCCTGCGCACCGTCCCCGACAGCAACCGGATCAAGCAATGGATCGCGCAGCATGACGTCAAGCATGCCGTGGTGGTGGGCGGCGGCTTCATCGGCCTGGAAGTGGCGGAGAACCTGCATGCGCTCGGCATCGGTGTCACCCTGATCGAACGCGGTGACCAGGTCATGGCCGCGATCGACCCGGAAATGGTACAGCCGATGACGAACGCCATTCGCGCCGCCGGCGTCGATCTGCGCACCCGCACGGAAGTCAGCAGCTTCGAACAGGATGTGGCCCGACAGTCCCTCGGCGTCACCCTGACGAGCGGCGAGCGCATTCCCACCGACATGGTCATCCTCGCCATCGGCGTGCGCCCCGACAGCGCCCTTGCGCAGGACTGCGGGCTCGCCATCGGTCCGCGCGGCCATATCGTGGTCGATTCGCGCATGCAAACTACCGAGCCTGACATCTACGCCGTGGGCGATGCCGTCGAGGTGACCTGTGCGCTGACCAACCAGCGTACCGGCCTGCCGTTAGCCGGCCCGGCCAACCGCCAGGGGCGCCTGGTCGCCGACATCATCACCGGCAAGCGGCGCGGCTTCCGTGGCGTACAGGGCACCGCCGTGTGCGGTGCCTTCGGCCTGACGCTCGCCACCACCGGCCTCAACGAACGCGCCCTGCGCAGCATGAAAATTCCTTACGAAGTGGTCTACGCCCACCCGCGCAATCACGTCGGCTACTACCCCGGCGCCAAGACCATCAACATGAAGCTGCTGTATGACTCCACCAGCGGCCGCGTCATGGGTGCGCAGGCGGTCGGGGAAGAAGGCGCCGAGCGCCGCATCGACGTCATCGCCATGGCGATCCAGATGAAGGCCACGGTCTACGACCTGGAGGAAGCCGAGCTCTGCTACGCGCCGCAATACGGCGCCGCCAAGGATCCGGTCAACCTGGTCGGCATGGTCGCCGCCAATGCCATGCGCGGCGATCTGCCGATCACCCACTGGAGCGACATCGGCTGCAAGACCGCGCTGGTGCTGGATGTGCGCACGGCGGAGGAAGTGAAGAACGAACCGATGCCCTGCGGCAAGCACATTCCCATCGACGAACTGCGCGCCCGCCTCGGCGAACTACCGCAGGATCAGGCCATCCAGGTGGTGTGCGGCGTCGGCATCCGCGCCTACAACGCGATCTGCCTGCTGCGCCAGCATGGCTATGAGGCCAGCCTGCTATCCGGCGGCGTGGCGACCTGGATGCATTTCAATCCGGCGCCCCCCGTTTCGGCACCGTCCTGATGCACGTGGGGCTGCCACGGGCACCAAGGAAATTCTGGATGGCGTAAATTCGCCTAACGAATGCGCGGCTTGCGGGTGTGCTTGTCCGGCACGCCGCGCTTCTGCCGGCGCGGGCTCGGCGCCATGTCGGCCCATTCCATCACGCGCGCGACCAGGTCGTCGTCGAGTTCCATCTTCTGCCCGCGGCGCAGTTGCGGCGGCAGCGCGATCGGGCCGAAGCGGATGCGGGTGAGGCGCGACACCGTCAGGCCGAAGTGCTCGAACAGCCGCCGCACTTCGCGCTTGCGGCCTTCCTTGATCACCACGCGATACCATTTGTTGGCGCCCTCGCCGCCCGCGGCGAAGCAGCTTTGCAGCTGCGCCGGGCCGTCGTCGAGTTCCACCCCGGCCAGCAGTTGCGCAATCATGTCCTCGGTCAGTTCGCCCAGCACCCGCACCGCGTATTCGCGCTCGACTTCGAAGCGCGGGTGCATCAGGTTGTTGGCCAGTTCGCCGTCGGTGGTGAAGATCATCAGGCCGTCGGTGTTGTAGTCGAGCCGGCCGATGGCAATCCACTTGGCGCCGCGTATTTTTGGCAGCGCGTCGAACACGGTGGCGCGGCCCTTGGGATCGTCGCGGCTGACGATCTCGCCTTCCGACTTGTGATAGATCAGGATGCGGGTGCGCTTTTCATCGAAGCGCAGGTAGACACGGCGGCCGCTGACCTTGACGATGTCGCGCGGGCCGACCTTGCTGCCGATGGTGGCGGTTTCGCCATTGACCTGCACGCGGCCCTCGGCAATCCATTCCTCCATTTCGCGGCGCGAGCCGACGCCGGCCGAGGCCAGCGCTTTTTGCAGGCGCTCACTCGGCGCCTCGGGCGTGAGCGCCTGCTGCAGGCGGCTCGCGGCGCGTCCCATGGGGGCGGTGGGCGAGCGGCGGATGGGGGATGCGGGGCGTGCCATAGTCAGGTGATCTCGGTTGCAGCGACGACGCGGGCGGTTTCGATCACCGCTCCAAACGTCTGGGGGACGCCATTGTCCAGCAATTCCTCGCGCAGTTCAGGAATTAATGCAGTTTCGTCCGGGGTGACGAGGTGGCCAAGCTCTTCCAGCGGCGGCAATTCCGACAGCGTGCGCAGGCCCAGGTCGCTGAGGAAATGGGAGGTGGTGCCGAACAGCGCAGGCCGCCCGGGTACGTCGCGATGGCCGATCGGCTCGATCCAGCCGCGCTCTTCCAGCGTCTTGATGATGTTGGGGTTGACCGACACGCCGCGGATGTCCTCGATGTCGCCGCGCGTCACCGGCTGGCGGTAGGCAATGATGGCCAGCGTTTCCAGCACCGCGCGCGAATAACGCGGCGGCTTCTCGTTCTTCAGCCGCGACAGCCAGGGCTGCATTTCGGCGCGCGACTGAAAGCGCCAGCCGTCGGCCACCTGCACCAGTTCCACCCCGCGGCCATGCCACTGCGCCCGCAATTCATCGAGCGTGCGGCGCAGCACGTCGTTGGCCAGCCCCGGGCTGTCGGCGTCCTGTTCGAACATGCGCTTGAGGTCGGCCAGCGTCAGCGGCTCGACCGCAGCCAGCAGGGCCGCCTCCAGCACCAGCTTCAAATCGTCGGGATTGTCATTCGGTTGCAGATTCATGGAGCTTCACGTAGATGGGGGCAAACGGCTCGGCCTGGGTGACGTCGAGCAGGGTTTCCTTGGTCAGTTCCAGCACCGCGAGGAAGGTTACGACCAGTTCATGCACAGTCGAAGATTCGGGGAACAAGTCCTTGAATTCAAGGAATTCTCCGGGCGTCAGCTGCTTCAGGATCCGGCTCATCACCTCGCGGATCGACAGATCCTGCCGGCCGATGCGGTGGTGGGTGCGATTCTTCGCCCGCGACAGAATGGCGAGCCAGGCTGCGGCGAGTTCCTCGGGATGCAGGCTCGGCAGGCGCTTGGCCGCCGCCGGCAAAAACACGCTGACGGTGTCGAAGTCGCGACCTTCCTGCGGCAGGGCATCGAGACGCTGGCCGGCCAGCTTCATCTGCTCGTATTCCAGCAGGCGCCGCACCAGTTCGGCGCGCGGATCGTCGCCCTCGCCGGCCTCCTCGGCCTGCTCGCGACGCGGCAGCAGCATGCGCGACTTGATGTCGATCAGCATCGCCGCCATCAGCAGGTATTCCGCCGCCAGTTCCAGCCGCGTGGCGCGCGCCGCCTCGACGTAGGCCATGTACTGCTTGGTCAGCGCCGCCATCGGAATGTCGAGCACATCCAGGTTCTGGCGGCGGATCAGATAGAGCAGCAGGTCAAGCGGGCCCTCGAAAGCTTCGAGGAAGACTTCCAGCGCGTCCGGCGGTATGTACAGATCCTGCGGCAGTTCCGTGAGCGTCTCGCCGCGCACCTTGATCACAGGTGCGGCGGGCGGTTCAAGCGGCGGCGGATCGAGGAGCTCGGCTTCGGTCATCCCGGCATTTTACCCGAGACTGACCGCCTACCCGCCAGCTTCAGGAAGGACCGAACACCACCTCCGCCACATCCTGATAGCGCTTGGCGAAATGCACCGTCATCCCGGCGCGGATGTGGTCGGGCAGCTTGTCGAAGTCGCGGCGATTGGCTTCGGGCAAGATCAATTCGTGCAGGCCGATGCGGCGGGCGGCGATGACTTTTTCGCGGATGCCGCCGACGGGCAGCACCTGGCCGGTGAGCGTGAGTTCGCCGGTCATGGCGAGCGGGCGCGGGACCTTTTTGTTCTTCGCCAAGGACAGCAGCGCGGTGGCCATGGTGACGCCGGCGCTGGGGCCGTCCTTGGGGGTGGCGCCTTCGGGCACGTGCAAATGGACGAAGCCCTTGTCGAAGAAGGTCTCGTCGGCGCCGTAGGTTTTCAGGTGCGAGGCGACGTAGCTGTAGGCGATTTCAGCCGATTCCCGCATCACCTCGCCGAGCTTGCCGGTGAGCTTGAAGCCGCGGTTCAAGGTGTGCACCCGGGTCGCCTCGACCGGCAGCGTGGCGCCGCCCATCGCGGTCCATGCCAGGCCGGTGACGACGCCGACGCCGGTGATGGGCTTTTCCCGGGTGAACACGGGCTTGTCGAGGTAGGCCTCGACTTCCTTGACGCCGATCCGGATCGGCGTGGCCGCGCCGCCGAGGATCTTGACCACGGCCTTCCTCGCCACCCGTCCGAGCTGCTTCTCCAGGTTGCGCACGCCGGCTTCGCGTGCGTAGCCCTCGATCACGTGGCGGATCGCGCCTTCGCTGATGGCGAGCTGGTTCTTCTTCAGTCCGGCGCGTTCCAGCACGCGCGGCCACAGATGGTGTTTGGCGATGGCGATCTTTTCCTCGGTGATGTAACCGGAGAGGCGAATGACTTCCATGCGGTCGAGTAGCGCCGACGGGATGGTGAAATCGTTGGCGGTGCAGATGAACAGCGCTTTCGACAAATCGAAGCGCACGTCGAGGTAATGGTCGAGAAAGTCGGCGTTCTGTTCGGGGTCGAGCACTTCCAGCAAGGCCGATGCCGGATCGCCCTGGAAGCTGGCACCGATCTTATCGATCTCGTCGAGCATGATGACCGGGTTGGCCGATTCGACTTCCTTCAGCGCCTGCACGAACTTGCCTGGCATGGCGCCGATGTAGGTGCGCCGATGGCCCTTGATTTCGGCCTCGTCGCGCATGCCGCCGACCGAAAAACGATAGAACTTGCGCCCCAGCGCTTCGGCAACGGATTTGCCGATGGAGGTTTTGCCGACGCCGGGCGGCCCGATCAAGAGCAGGATGGAGCCCGCCATTTCGCCGCGCATGGCGCCGACCGCGAGGAATTCGATGATGCGTTCCTTGACGTCGTCCAGGCCGTCGTGGTCGCGGTCGAGGATGATGCGCGCGCGCTCGAGGTCGATCTTGTCCTGGGTGTGCACGCCCCACGGCAACACGGTCAGCCAGTCGAGGTAGTTGCGGGTGATGGTGTATTCGGGCGAGCCGGTCTCCAGCAAGGAGAGCTTGTGCATTTCCTCGTCGATGCGCTTCTGCGCCGGCGCGGGCAGCGTCAGCTTGGCGAGGCGCTCGCGGAAGGTGTCGAGCTCGGCGGTCTTGTCGTCCTTGGCGAGGCCGAGTTCTTTTTGAATGGCCTTCAGTTGCTGGCGCAGGAAGAACTCGCGCTGCTGCTCGGTCATTTTCTCGTCGACCTTTTCGCGGATGTCCGACTGCAGGCGGGCGACATCGAGCTCCTTCTTCAGCAGCACCAGCACCTTTTCCATGCGCTTTTTCAACGCAAAGGCTTCCAGCACCTCCTGCAAAGCCTGCTTGGAGGCGGTGGTGAGGCTGGCGGCAAAGTCGGTCAGGCGCGACGGTTCGTTCGGCCCGAAGCGGTTGAGAAAGAACTTCAGCTCTTCCGAATACAGCGGATTGAGCGGCAGCAGATCCTTGATGGTGTTGATGATGGCGATGGAATAGGCGCGGATTTCCTCGGAATCCGGCTTGCCGGTCTCGTTCGGATATTCGACGCGCACCTTGTACGGCACGGTTTCCGACAGCCATTCGACGATGCGGAAGCGGCGCATGCCTTCGGCGATGAACTGCATCTTGCCGTCGGTGCGCACCGGATGATGGATCCGCACCACGGTGCCGACGCTCTTGAAGTCGCTGCGCTTCACATCGTCGGTGTTGTCGGGCTTGACCACCACCAGGCCCACCATGTGGTGCGCGGTGTCGCCGATGGCTTCCACAGTCGACAACCACGGCGCCTCGTTCATCAGCAGCGGCAGGGTCTGCGCGGGGAAAAACGGCTTTTCGGTCAGCGGCAGCAGATAGAGCTCGGCCGGCAGCGCCGGTGAGGCGGGCATCTGGCGGTCATCGGGAAGAATCTCACCTTCGAGTGCGGGATCATTGGGCATGGCAGGCGTTTCTAAATCCGTTCGACAGGATTCAGAAGTATCGGGCCTATCTGCCCGATTTCAAGGCCGGGACGCGTTCGGCTGGACCGGAATTTCCTCGACCAGGTCCGGCAGGCCGGACAGGATCATCAACTCGACGCGGCGATTGCGCGCACGGCCATCGGCGGTGTCGTTGGACGCGATGGGCTTGCTGGCCTCGCGCCCGATGGCGAGCAGGCGCTCGGGGGCGATGCCGCTGTCGGCCAGCAGGCGCACCACGCTGGTGGCGCGCACGGCTGACAGTTCCCAGTTGGAAGCGAACACCGAATTGCGGATCGGGATGATGTCGGTATGGCCGGTGATTTCCAGATTGAAGGGTTCGTCGCGCAGGCGCTCCGCCACCGCGCTCAGCACTTCCAGCGAGCCGGGGTCGAGTTCGGCCCGGCCGGGCTCGAACAGCACATTGGCATTGATTTCGATGCTGACGCCGCGCCGGCTCTGCGTCACCCGCACCTTGCCCTCCTTCACCAGCGGGCCCATCACGTCCATCAGGCTGCTGGCCACTTCGGTCATGTGCGCCTGCTCTTCGATCGCCTGCTGCTGTTTCAGGGTGCGCTGCTGGACTTCGGGGGGAAGCGCCTCCGAGGTCAGCTGCGGCACTGCGACCTCGCCGGACGACGGCCGGCCGAAGGCATCGCCGAGCGATCCGGCCAGGACACGAAACTTGTTTTCGTTGACCGCCGAAATGGCATACATCACCACAAAAAAGGCGAACAGCAGCGTGATGAAGTCAGCGTAGGAAATCAGCCAGCGGTCGTGGTTGTCGTGATCGGCGGCAATGCGGCGGCGGCGGCGCATGATCCTAGAGGTAGCCTTTGAGGCGGGCCTCGATGATGCGCGGGTTGTCGCCCTGGGCGATGCCGACGAGGCCGTCGCAGATGATTTCGCGCTCGGCCACCCGGCGCGCGATGGTGAATTTGATCTTGTTGGCGATCGGCAGGAACACCAGGTTGGCCAGCCCGACGCCGTAGATGGTGGCGACGAAAGCCACCGCGATGCCGGCACCCAGCTTGCTCGGTTCGGCCAGGTTTTCCATGACGTGGATGAGGCCGATCACCGCGCCCAGGATGCCCAGCGTCGGCGCATAGCCGCCCGCCGCTTCCCACACCCGCGCGGCCTGGCGCTCGGCCGTCTCGAAATTGACAATCTGCACGTCGAGCGTTTCGCGCAGCTTGTTGGCATCGGCGCCGTCGATCAGCAGTTGCAGGCCGGCCTTCTGGAACGGGTCGCGGGTGACGTTGACGTGCTGCTCCAGCGCCAGCGGCCCGTCCTGGCGAGCCGTGTGCGACCACTGGACGACGCGGCGAATCAGCGTCGGCGCTTCGGATTCGGGTGGACGAAACACCCATTTCGCCATCCGCACGCCCTGCATGAAGACCGGCAACGGGTAATGCAGCAACACCGCGGCCAGCGTGCCCAGCACCACGATGACGAAGGCGGTCGGTTGCAGGAACAGGCTGAGGTGCCCGCCTTCGAGCGCCTGGCCGCCCAGTATGGCAACCAGCGCCAGCGTCAGCCCGATCAGGCTCCCACGATCCATGAGTCTTCCTTGAGTTTGGCGCGCAGCCGCGCGATGGCCTGGCCGTGCAGCTGGCAGATGCGGGATTCGCTGACGCCGAACACTTCGCTGATTTCGCGCAGGTTGAGTTCCTGCTCGTAATACAGCGACATCAGCAGCTGTTCGCGTTCGGGCAGGTTTTCGATGCCGGCGATGATGCAGGCGCGCAGGTTGGCGTCGAGCAGTTGCGGCAGCGGCATGCTGGCCTCGTCCGCGGTCTGTTTGTCGAGAAAGGAGTCGTCCTCGTCGGATTCACCAAAATCCTCGAAATACAGCAGCTGGTGGCCGCGCGCGTCGGCCAGCATGGATTGATATTCCACCAGCGGGACTTTCATCGCCTCGGCGATTTCGGATTCCCTGGGCTGGCGCCCCAACTGGTGCTGCAGCGCGCCGATGGCCTGTTCGATCTTGCGCATCGACTGGCGGGCGCTGCGCGGCAACCAGTCGGACTGACGCAATTCGTCGATCATCGAGCCGCGGATGCGCTGGATGGCATAGGCCTCGAACTGCGCGCTCTGCGCCTCGTCGTAGCGGCTGATCGCATCGAGCAGGCCGATCATGCCGGCCTGCAGCAGGTCGTCCTCCTCCACGCTGGGCGGCAGCCTTCCCATCATGTGATGCGCCAGGCGCTTCACCATGGGCATGTATTGGGCCAGCAGCTCGTTCTTTTCGCCTTTTTCGCTTTTGCCGGATGCGGTGTACATGGTCCCCTGTCCTAGAGTCGCCCGGCCTGAGCGGCCAGCGCGAACACGGCGATTCTACGCCGGAGGTTTACGCAATCGAAGCTCGACACGTCGATCGTCATTCAGTCAGTGGCTCGGTCGTCGCATTGTTGTCAGGCGCGCCGGTAGGATTCGACCATGCGGCCGCCCTGGATCACGCGCTGCATGAAGCCGCCGACACTGCCCAGCGTGGACGCCTGCGGCCAGTGCAGCAGGCCGTCGGCCAGCTTGCGAAACTGCGAGGTCGACTGCGCCACCGGAAAGGCTTCCACCACCGAGGTGCGCATGTCGCTGGCGCGGGTAAGCCGATCGTCCAGCGGGATATAGCCGAGGTAGTCGATCGACACGCCCAGATAGCGCTCGGCCGTGTAGGCAAAATTGTGTGCCACGGCCTGCGCCTCTTCGGGCGACGGCATGCGGTTGAGCAGCAGGCGGAAGCGGCGCTTGCCGAAGTTCTGCACCAGCCGCTTGACCAGGGTGTAGCCCTGGGTGATGGCGGCGTTGCCGGGCGGCAGCACCACCATGATTTCGGAAGCGGCAAGGCCGAGCGGCAACGCATCGGGATCGGTCGCCTCCTCCATGTCCACCAGCACCACGTCGACGCCGCATTGCAGGCGGTTGAAATGATGCGCCAGCCATTCCTGGTCGCGCTCGGACAGGCGCCCCAGGCGATTGAAATCGCCGCCGAGCGGCAGCACCTGCACGTTGTCGGGGCCGTTGAGGATCAGCGACTCCAGCGTGCAGCGGCCTTCGAGCGCGTCCGACACGTCGTGGCGCGGGGTCAGTCCCAGCGCGCGGCAGGCGCCGCGGCCGTGGCGGTCCTGGTCGATGATCAGCACGTCGCGGCCGGAACGCGCCAGCGCAACCGCCAGGTTGGCCGTCGCAGCGGTCTTGCCGGCACCTTTCTGGCCGGACATCACGGTGATGACCTGGAAGCCGGTCTGCCCCAGCAGACGGCGCAGCCCCGCAGCCTGATCGCTGGCGAACTTATCCATGAGTCACCGCGCTTTCGGAATTCGCATCCGGGTAGTTGTTCAGGGCGAATGCCAGCTCGCTGTCTTCCAGCTGCCAGGGCGAGGCCTGGATGCGGGACTTGAAGGCGCGATGGATGAGGTACTGGCGATTGGCCAGGTGCAGGTCCTCGGGCACGCGCTGGCCGGTGGCCAGATAGTGCACGTTGAGTTCGTGGCGGATCGCGCAGTCGAGCGCCGGGCCAAGGCTCGCCGCCTCGTCGATCTTGGTCAGGATGGTGCCGTCGAGCCCGCGCTTCTGATAGGCGTGGACCACTTCGTCCAGGGTGTCGCCGTGGCTGGTGGCGTTCAGCATCAGCAGGCGCTTGATCGGCTTGCCGGCCTGGCACAGCATCTCCACCTGTTCGGCCACCGCCTGGTCGCGCTGGCTCATGCCGACGGTGTCGATCAGCACGGTGTGCTTGTTGCGCAGTTCGGACAGCGCCAGGCGCAGGTCGGCGGCATCGCGCACCGCGTGCACCGACACGCCAAGGATCTTGCCGTAGATGCGCAACTGCTCGTGGCCGCCGATACGGTAGCTGTCGGTGGTCAGCAGCGCCAGCTTGTCGGCGCCGTGGCGCACCACGAAGCGCGCGGCGAGCTTGGCGGTGGTGGTGGTCTTGCCGGCACCGGTCGGTCCCATCAGAGCGAACACGCCGCCGGCGTCGAGCAGTTGATTCTCGCTCTGAATCACGTTCAGGCGTTTCATCAGGGTGTTGCGCATCCAGGCCCGCGCCTGCTCCTCATCGCTTTTCGGCAGAGTCTCCAGCAACTCGCGCGCCAGGGTTGCGGAAAAGCCCGCGGCCAGCATGTCGCGCATCACGGTCGCGCCGGCCGGATCGCGGCCCGGCAGGTCGCGCCAGGTGAGATCGGCGAGCTGGTTTTCCAGGCGCATGTGCAGGGTCTTGATTTCGCTGATGACGCTTTGCGCCAGCTGGCTACCATCCTGGCTTGGCACCGCGATGCGCTCGATCAGGCGGCGCTTGAAGGTAACCGCCGGCTCGGGCTCGGCACGCGGCTGCGGCCTGGGTTCCGGCGCGCGCGGAGCCGCGACCGGCTGCGGCATCTCGACGGCGGGCGGCGCCATCGCGGCGATGTCGTCCGCCGGCATGGCCAGGACTTCCACCCCGCCTTCCACCGCTCGATTGGAGAGGATGACGGCATCGGGCCCGAGCAGCTCGCGCAGTTCGCGCATGGCCTCACGGGATGTTTTGGCGACGATACGTTTGACGTTCATGCTGCTCCTCCTACAAGGGAAGTCACTTTAATCTGTTTGCCTTCGGGCACTTCTGCGTGCGAAAGCACCTTGAGTTGCGGCACCGTGCGCCGCAGGAAACGTGCAAGTAGCGGACGCAGGACAGCCGGCGTCAGCAACACGGGGGGATGACCCAGCGCCTCCTGGCGCTGCGTCGAAGCCTGGGTCCGTTCCAGCAGGGTGTCGGCCAGGCCGGGCTCCATGCCGACGGCCTCGTTGCCGACCTGCAGGGTCTGCAGCAGCAGACGCTCCAGGCCCTGGTCCAGCGCGATCACCGGCAGCTCATTGGCCGGGCCGTAGATCTGCTGCACGATGGAGCGACCCAGGGACACCCGCACCAGTGCGGTGAGTTCGTTCGGATCCTGCACGCGCGCGGCGTTCTCCAGCAGCACGTCGATGATGGTGCGCATGTCGCGGATCGCCACGCCCTCGATCAGCAGGGTCTGCAGCACTTTCTGCACGGTGGAGAGCGACAGCATCTTCGGCACCAGGTCTTCCACCAACTTGGGCGCGCTCTTGCCCAGATGGTCGAGCAGCGCCTGGGTTTCCTGGCGGCCGAGCAGCTCAGCGGCGTGCTGGGTCACCAGATGATTGAGGTGGGTGGCGACCACGGTGCCCGGATCCACCACGGTGTAGCCCATCGCCTGCGCCTGCTCGCGCAGCGGCGCTTCGATCCACACCGCCGGCAGGCCGAAGGCGGGATCCTGCGTCGCCACGCCGGGCAGGCTGGCGGTGATGTTGCCGGGATCGATGGCGAGGAACATGCCGGTGCGCACTTCGCCGGCGCCGATCTCCACGCCCTTCAAGGTGATGCGATAGCTGTTCGGATTGATCTCGAGGTTGTCGCGGATGTGCACGGCCGGCGGCAGGAAGCCGACCTCGCGCGCGAATTTCTTGCGGATGCCCTTGATGCGGCGCACCAGTTCACCGTCGGCGGCGGTGTCGACCAGCGGGATCAGGCGGTAGCCGACTTCGAGCCCCAGGGTGTCGATGGGAGCGACGTCTTCCCAGCTGGCTTCCTGGCTTTCGGCCGCGGCCACCGGCGCCGGCGGCGCTTCCACCACCGCCTCCTCCTTCGGCTTCTGGCTCTTGTAGGCCAGCCAAACCAGGCCGGCGGCCAGCAGCAGGAAAGCGAAGTTCGGCATGCCGGGGATCATGCCCATCAGGCCGAGGATGCCGGCGGTGAGATAGAGCGCCTGCGTCTTGTTGAAGACGTTGGACAGCATCTGGCCGGTGATGTCTTCCTCGGTGTTGACGCGGCTGACGATGATGCCGGCGGCGATCGAGATGACCAGTGCCGGAATCTGCGCCACCAGGCCGTCGCCAATCGCCAGCAGGGTGTAGTTGCGGGCAGCGTCGGCCAGTGACAGGTCGTGCTGCATCATGCCCACCAGCAGGCCGCCGATGATGTTGATCAGCAGGATCAAGATGCCGGCGATGGCGTCGCCGCGCACGAATTTCGAGGCACCGTCCATCGAACCGTAGAAGTCGGCTTCCTGCGAGATTTCCGCGCGGCGGCTGCGTGCCTCGTTCTCGTCGATAAGGCCGGCGTTGAGGTCGGCGTCGATCGCCATCTGCTTGCCCGGCATCGCGTCGAGGGTGAAGCGCGCGCTGACCTCGGCGATACGCCCGGCGCCCTTGGTGATGACGATGAAGTTGATCACCACCAGGATGACGAAGACGATGATGCCGACCGTGTAATCGCCGCCGACCAGGAAATGGCCGAAGGCCTCGATCACCTTGCCCGCGGCATCCGGGCCGGTGTGGCCCTCGAGCAGCACGATGCGGGTGGAGGCGACGTTGAGCGACAGCCGCAGCAGGGTGGACAGCAGCAGCACCGTCGGGAAGGCAGCAAAATCCAGCGCCTTCTTGGTCGACAGACTAACCAGCAGGACCATGATCGACAGCGCGATGTTGAAGGTGAACAGCATGTCCAGCGCAATCGGCGGCAGCGGCAGCACCAGCATCGCCAGGATGAGGATGATGAAGATCGGCGCCGCCATCGCGCGGGCGTTGGCACCGTTGAACAAACTTGAAAAGCTCGGTACGCCGTTCATGCGCGGACTCCTGCGCCGGCCTGCAGCGGATCAAGTTCGGGCGGGACCGGCAAGGCGGTCGGGATGTCGGGATACGCCCCGCCCACCTTCTGGTAATGGCGCAGCTGGAACACGTAGGCCAGCACTTCGGCCACCGCTGCATACAGGGTGGCCGGGATTTCGTCGCCGATGTCGGTGTGGCGGAACAGCGCACGCGCCAGCGGCGGCGCCTCCAGGAGCGGCACCTTGTGCTCGGCCGCCAGTTCGCGGATCTTTGCGGCGACGGCGTCGGCGCCCTTGGCCACCACACGCGGCGCGCGCATCTTGCCTTCGCTGTATTTCAGCGCGACGGCGTAATGGGTCGGGTTGGTCACCACCACGTCGGCACTGGGAATCTCGGACATCATGCGGCGGCGTGCCACTTCGCGCTGCTGCTGGCGGATGCGCGCCTTGAGGTGGGGGTCGCCTTCCTGTTCCTTGTTCTCGCGGCGCAACTCTTCCTTGCTCATCCGCAGCTGCTTGAAGTGGTTCCATATCTGGAAAGGCAGATCGATCAGCACGATGAAGATCATCGTGCCCGACACCAGCAGGAAGGCCTTGCCGATGATGTCGCCCATGTGCCGGATGGCCTCCGAAGGTGTTTCCAGGCTGAGCGAATAGATCTCGCCGATGTTGTCCCAGATCAGCCAGGCGGCCACCCCGCCCAGCAGGCCGACCTTGGCCAGCGACTTCACCAGCTCGATCAGACCCTGGCTGGAGAACATGCGCTTGATGCCCGAGAACGGATTGAGGCGATTGAATTTCGGCGCCAGCGCCTTGGTGCTGAACAACCAGCCGCGCAGCAGCATCGGCGACGCCAGGGCAGCGATCAGGACCATCAGGAGAAAGGGAGCGAGCGCGAGCGCCGCATCGAAGAACTGGTTCGACAGCTGCGCCATCACGTGCGCGCTGTCGCGGGCAATACCGGGATTGAACTGCAGGCCGCCGCGCATGATTTCCGAAAGCGACTGCCCCAAGGTGCCAGACATCATCCACAGGGTCATGCCGCTGGTCATCAGCACGACGAACGTGGCGAGCTCGCGCGACTGCACCACCTGGCCGTCTTCGCGCGCCTTCTGCAGCCGCTGTGGCGAGGCTGGTTCTGTCTTTTCCTGATCGCTTTCTTCAGCCATCCCTGAATTCACCTGTTGTGGAGACCGCAACCCGAATCGCTCGGGACGGTCTTTCTTCAGGTTGAATTATTGGTCATGCCCGGTGCGGGCAATCAGGGGAATAAGGGTGGAATTGGCCTGCTATTCGCGCTCAAGTCGCGCGTGTCAGTTGGGCGTGTCGGCGTCGGCTTGCCCGGCGTCCTCGGCGGCCGCGTCCGCGTCGCTGCTGGCGGCACCCGAGGCCTGCTTGGTGATGGCCTCTTCGGTGCGCTTGTTCAGCACGATGATGCTGATGCGGCGGTTGACCGGGTCGGTGGGCTTTGCGTCCTTGAACGGCACCGACGAGGCCAGCCCCACCACCCGCAGGATTTTCGCGTCGTCCATGCCGCCGACGATCAGTTCGCGGCGCGAAGCATTGGCGCGGTCGGCCGACAACTCCCAGTTGCTGTAGCCGCGCCCGGCGTTGGCGTATTGCACGGCATCGGTGTGGCCCGAGAGGCTGATGCGGTTTTCGACGTCGTTGAGAACCTTGCCGATCTCGCGCAGGATGATTTTCGTATAGGGCTGCAGCTCGGCGCTGGCCAGGTTGAACATGGGGCGGTTTTGCTCGTCGACGATCTGGATGCGCAGGCCCTCGCTGGTGATGTCGATCAGCAATTGTCGCTTGAACTGCTTCAGGGTGGGGTTGGCCTCGATTGCCTTTTCCAGGTTCTTTTTCAACTGCTTCAGCTTCTCCGCTTCGCGGCGTTCCATTTCAGCCTGCGCCGCCTTCAGGTTGAAGGTTTTTTTCTCGGCCTCGGTCTCGCCCTTCTTCACCTGCCCGGTTTGGCGGGTGAAATCCGTACCGCCGCCCTTGATGACGCTGGAGCTGTCGCCGCTACCGGATCCGCCCTGCATGGCGACCTTGAGCGGGGTCTTGAAATAATCCGCGATGCCTTCCAGATCGCCCTTGGTGGTGGAGCCCAGCAGCCACATCAATAGGAAAAACGCCATCATCGCCGTCACGAAATCGGCATAGGCGATTTTCCAGGCGCCACCGTGGTGGCCGCCCGTCATCTTCTTGATGCGTTTGACGATGATGGGCGCTTTTTGGTCGCTCATGGCGTGGGGTCAGTCGCGGTGCGCACGCCGGGGTCAGCGCGATTTCGCGCCCTTGACGTGTTCTTCCAGTTCGCTGAAGGACGGACGCTCGGTCGAGAACAGCACCTTGCGCCCGAATTCGACCGCGATCGCCGGCGCATAACCGTTGATGCTGGCCAGCAGGGTGACCTTGATGCACTGGAACATCTTGGTCGATTCGTTCAGCTTCTGCTCGAGCAGGTTGGCCAGCGGACTGACGAAGCCGTAGGCCAGCAGGATGCCGATGAAGGTTCCGGTGAGCGCCGCGCCGATCAGAACGCCGAGTTCGGCGGGCGGCAATCCGACCGATCCCATGGTTTTGACCACCCCCATCACCGCGGCGACGATGCCGAAGGCCGGCAGGCCATCGCCCAGCTTGGTGACGCTGTGCACGGGGATTTCGCCTTCGTGATGGTGGGTCTCGATCTCGTTGTCCATCAGGTTTTCGATTTCGAAGGCATTCATGCTGCCGGAGACCATCAGGCGCAGATAATCGGTCAGGAACTCGACGATGTGGTGGTCGGCCAGCACAGCGGGGTATTTGTTGAACAGTGGGCTGTCCTGGGGCGCGTCGACGTCGGACTCCACCGACATCAGGCCTTCCTTGCGGATCTTGGTCAGCAGTTCGTACAGCAGCGCGAGCACTTCCATGTACAGCGCGCGGTTGTATTTAGAGCCTTTCAAGAGCGTCGGCAATGCCTGCATCGTGGCCTTGATGGCCTTGCCGTTGTTGGCGACGAGGAAGGCGCCGAGGGCTCCGCCTCCGATGATGATGAGTTCGATCGGATGCCACAGGGCCGCCAGATAGCCGCCGGCCAGCGCATAGCCGCCGAACACGCATAGCAGAACCGTTATATATCCACCAATGACTAGCACGACCGTCTATTCCTTTTGTTGTTTCAAGCAAGCCAGAATCCGGCCGTCACGTCCCGTTTCTTCGCCGCGCGAAGCTCGGGCTCTCAAGCTTAGGATTCGGCAATACGCGCCCAAACTTGATGGTTGGACCACGGAATTTCCGCCCGTACGATCCTCACATCCGCCACGCATAGAGCCGGTGCCGCGCCTGTTCGCCCAGCGTCGCCACGTGATCCGGCGCGCGCCCTTCCACGCTGAACGACAGGCTGATGAACAGGCTGCCGCTGCGCATCTGGGCCTGGGCCTGCTGCCACAGGGCGGGCATGGCGGCCGGAGACAGGAAGGCAAATACGACGTCGAAATCCGCCAGGTTCAGCGCCGCATAATCGCGCCGCATGAACTGCACCCGGCTGCCCTGAAGCCAGGCCCGCACGCGGCTGATGAGCCAGGGCGCCGGCGCCAGTTCGGTGCCCACGAAGCGGCCCTGCGGAAAGCGTTTCTCCAGATCGAACAGCACCCCGCCGAAACCGCTGCCGAGATCGATGAAGCTGAATCCCTGCTGCGTGGGCAGCCAGGCCGCGATGGCCTGCCAGGCCTTGCGATCGGACAAATACAGGGGGACCCGGGTGCGCGCGGTGCTCCAGAAGAACAGCAGCAGCAGTAAAAACGCGGCCAGATACATCCAGGCGGGTGCGTTCCATTGCAGGGTCAACAGGATGGCAGGCAGGAATGCGGCATGCAGGGGCGGCCACCAAGCCGGCTGGCGCCAGGCCAGGCTCAGCACGCAGGCCAGGGCGGCTTGCGCGAGGGCCAGTTGCCACAGGGGCGACAGATAGCTGAACTGGGGGTGGAGCAGACGGACGGCGATGCCGGCCAGCAACAGGGCCGTGCACTGGATGAGGAGCGATTGAAGACCGACCGGCAGACGCTTCATCACCGGTGGGGTCGGGACAGCCGTCAGGCGGCGGCCGTCAATTCAAGTTCGGCAGCGGCCTTGGCCTTGCGGGTTTTGCCGGCGCGGGCGGGCATGTTGCACAGGCCGCAGACATACTGGTCATGCAGGTCGTCCGGGTGCACCACGAAGTTGCCGCCGCAGCCGCAGCAGACTGCGGTTTGCAGCATGCGGCTTTCGAAGAAGCGGTTCAGGGTCCAGGCGCGTGTGAAGCTCAGCACCGCCTCGATCTGGTTGGTATGCAGGTATTCCTGGTACAGGCGATAGCTTTTCAGGACGGCTTCGATGCCGCTGCAATCGCTGTTCGCGGTGATGTAGCGATGGATGTTGATGAACAGCGAGGAATGCACGTTGGGCAGCCAGGTCAGGAACCAGTCAGTCGAGAACGGCAGCATGCCCTTGGGTGGCGAAACGCCTTTGACTTCCTTGTACAGCTTGAGCAGGCGCTCGCGCGACAGCGAGGTTTCGCATTCCAGCACCTGCGGACGGGCGCCGAGTTCGATCAGTTCGATCGCCAGCTGGGTGTCGCGCATTTCGGTCAACAGACTTTTCTTGCTCATTTCGACACTCCCGTTCGAATGGTTGGATGCGGCGCGTTGGCGTCAGGCAAAGGCTTCCACGGACTGGCCGGCCATCAGGATGGCGGCGTGGGACTGCGCCAGGGCACGGTCCTTGGTGTAGCTGGTGAGCATGTTCAGCACCATGCCGTCGTCGAAGCGGAAGCGCGACACCAGCATGCCGGAGCCGGCAAGCTTGAGAACCTGTGCGGGGGTCAGGCCTTCGATCAGGTCGGCAACGTCCTGGCTGATGCCCAGTCGGAAAACGGCGGTCGCCTTGTCGTGCTGGATCATGTTCTGCGCCAGCATCAGATAGTTGAGATTGACATCACGCATCTCGCTCAGCATTTCGTCCATTTTCATTTGCGTGCCCTTCTTCGTTGAATTTTTTTCGAATTCACACTTAAGTCAGCGTGTTGAATTCGTTTTCGGTCGACACCCCGGAAAGTTAATGTGGAGAAGCACTGTATTGTCGGTCCGATATCAGCCACCTTTTTTGTAGGCGTTTGTCTGTCAGGCGGGGCATTGAAGGGGCGCGCGCTGACCCGGGCGCCGCTTTCGCGCCGCCGAATCGTTATTAATATAGTGAGATAACAGACGCTTGCCGATTCCGATGCCGGGAATAACCGGCTGGACACGCGGCAAAACCGGGGCTGAAACCCCCGCCGCGCTCAGTCGCGCTGGTAGATATCCTCGAAGCGAACGATGTCGTCCTCGCCCAGATAAGTGCCGGACTGCACCTCGATCATGTGCAGGTCGACCTTGCCGGGATTCTCCAGGCGGTGGGTCGTGCCCAGCGGAATGTAGGTCGACTGGTTCTCGCACAGCAGTTCGGTCACCTCGCCGCGCGTCACCCGCGCCGTGCCCGACACCACGATCCAGTGCTCGGCGCGGTGGTGATGCATCTGCAGGCTGAGCTTCTCGCCCGGCTTCACCATGATGCGCTTGACCTGGAAGCGCTCGCCCTCGTCGATGCCCTCGTACCAGCCCCAGGGCCGATACACCTGCGTGTGCACCAGATGCTCGCAGCGCTTTTCGGTCTTCAGGCGATCGACCAGCTTTTTCACGTCCTGCACCTGGTGGCGGTTCGCCACCAGCACCACGTCGGCGGTCTCCACCACCACCAGATCGGACACGCCGAGCAAGGCCACCATGCGGGTTTCGGCGCGGACCAGATTGTTGCGGGCGTCTTCCAGCATGACGTCGCCGCGCAGCGCGTTGCCCTGTGCGTCTTTCTCCGCCACATCCCACAAGGCCGACCAGGCGCCGATGTCGTTCCAAGCGATGTCGGTCGGCACCACGGCCGCGCGTCGGGTGTGCTCCATCACCGCGTAGTCGACCGATTCCGACGGACAGGCCTCGAATTCCGCCCGCGCCAGCCGCACGAAGTCGAGATCGGGCTTGGCGGCGTCCAGCGCGGCACGGCTGGCGTCCAGAATATCGGGGCGCAGCGCCTTGAGTTCTTCCAGAAAATCTGCGGCGCGGAACAGGAACATGCCGCTGTTCCAGAAGTAGTCGCCGGAATCGACGTAGCGCTGCGCGGTGGCCGCGTCGGGCTTTTCGACGAAGGCGGCCACCTGGTGCGCGCCCGCGGCATCCGCCAGCGGCGCACCCTGCTTGATGTAGCCGTAGCCGGTCTCGGGCGTGGCGGCGACGATGCCGAAGGTGGCGAGGTGGCCGTGCTGCGCTGCCTCCGCCGCAACGCGGATGGCCGCATGAAACGCCGCGATGTCGCCGATCAGATGGTCGGCCGGCAGCACCAGCATCAGGGCCTCGGGGTCGTCGCGCGACAGCATCAGCGCGGCCACCGCAATCGCCGGCGCGGTATTGCGCCCCACCGGTTCCAGCACGATGGCGTGCGGCTTGGTGCCGATCTGACGCATCTGCTCGGCAATCATGAAGCGGTGCTCGTCGTTGCACACCATCAGCGGCGCTGTCATTTCAGGCATGTCCGACAGACGGCTGACGGTGTCCTGCAGCAGGCTCCTGTCGCTGGCGAGCGGCAGCAGTTGCTTCGGCAGCGCCGCGCGGGACAAGGGCCACAGTCGGGTGCCGGAGCCGCCGGAGAGAATCACGGGATGAATGGGGGTCATGTCGTCTGCTCTGATCGTATTGTTATGCCAATGAGTCAAATTCTATTCCAGGCACAGGGCCAGCGCGGCCTGCCAATCCGGAAGCCGCACGCCGAACGCGGCGGCGAGCTTGCCACAGTCGAGCTGCGAATTGGCCGGGCGCGCCGCTGGCGTGGGATAGCCTGAGCTCGGAATGGCGGTGAGACAGGCCAGCTTTTCATCCGGTTTCGCCCAATGCGCCAGAATTTCCGCGGTGAAGCCATGCCAGCTCGTGCGCCCGCCGCAACTCAGATGATAGACACCGGATGTTGCCGCCAGATTGTTTCGCTCCAGCCAGCGCGCGATCGTCAGTGCCGTGGCTTCGGCAATCAGGCGCGACCAGGTCGGCGCGCCGAACTGGTCGTCGACCACCGCGAGCGTGTCGCGCTCACGCGCCAGTCGCTGCATGGTCAGCAGGAAATTGCGTCCGCGCAGACCGTACACCCAACTGGTGCGCAGGATCAGGTGCGGAACGCCGGCACGCTGCACGGCCTGTTCGCCGGCCAGCTTGCTCGCGCCGTACACCCCCAGCGGATTCGGCGCGTCGGCTTCCGTATAGGCACCGCGCTTGCGCCCGTCGAACACGTAGTCGGTGGAGAAATGCACCAGCGGCACGCCGCAGGCCGCCAGTTCGCCCGGCGCCGCCGCATTGATCGCCTGCGCCAGCCCGGATTCGGATTCGGCCTTGTCGACCGCGGTGTAGGCCGCCGGGTTGACGATCAGGTCCGGTGCCAGCGCCGCGACGCGGGCGCGGATGCGCGCCGTATCGGCGAGATCGAGCATATTGCGGTCGGCGGCGATCACCTCGCCCAGCGGCGCCAGCGTGCGCCGCAGTTCCCAGCCCACCTGGCCATTGACGCCGGTGAGCAGGATTTTCACGCGAACACCTCGCACGCGGCGAGCGGTAGCCCCGCCTGGTCCTTGGCGGACAGCAGCGGCGCAGCGTCCAGCGGCCAATCAATAGCGAGCGCCGGATCATTCCACTGCAGACAGCGCTCGAACGCGGGCGCGTAGTAATCTGTGGTCTTGTAGAGAAACTCGGCGTACTCGGACAGCACCAGGAAGCCGTGTGCAAAGCCGGGCGGAATCCACGCCATTTCGTGCGTCTCGGCCGACAGGCGCATGGTGGCGACGCGGCCGAAATACGGCGAAGCGCGGCGCAGGTCCACCGCCACGTCGAACACCTCGCCCGCCGCCACCCGCACCAGCTTGCCCTGCGGCTGGCTGATCTGGTAATGCAGGCCGCGCAGCACGCCTTTCGCCGAACGCGAGTGGTTGTCCTGCACGAACTCGGCGTCGATGCCGAGTTCGGCAAAGGCCTTGCGGTTGTAGCTTTCGAAGAAGAAGCCACGGGCGTCGCCGAACACCTTGGGACGCAGCAGCAACACCTCGGGATGCTGGGTGGCGATGACCTCCATCAGAACACCCGGTCGTTCAGCACGTCCATCAGGTACTGCCCGTAGCCGTTCTTCATCAGCGGCTGCGCCAGTGCCTGCAATTGGGCGGCGTCGATAAAGCCCTGGCGGTAGGCGATTTCCTCGGGACAGGCGATCTTCAGTCCCTGGCGCTTCTCGATGGTCTGGATGTAGAGCGCCGCCTCGATCAGCGAGTCGTGGGTGCCGGTGTCGAGCCAGGCCTGGCCGCGCCCCATCACCTGCACGTCGAGCTCGCCCCACTCCAGGTACTGGCGGTTGACGTCAGTGATTTCCAGCTCGCCACGCGGCGACGGCTTCAAGGCCCGCGCGACGTCGATGACCCGGTTGTCGTAGAAATACAGGCCGGTGACGGCGTAGCGCGACTTGGGCTTAGCCGGCTTTTCCTCGAGGCTGACCGCGTGCCCCGCGGCGTCGAATTCCACCACGCCATAGCGCTCCGGATCGTGCACCGGGTAGGCGAACACGGTGGCGCCGTGCGTGCGCTGGCCGGCCGCTTTCAAGTCCTGGGCCAGTTCGTGGCCGTAGAAGATGTTGTCGCCCAGCACCAGCGCGCTGGGATCATTGCCGATGAAATCGCTGCCGATGAGGAAGGCCTGCGCCAGGCCTTCCGGCTCGGGCTGGATGGCATATTGAATGTTGAGTCCCCATTGCGCGCCGTCGCCCAGCAGCTGCTCGAAACGCGGCGTGTCCTGCGGCGTGGAAATCAGCAGGATGTCGCGGATCCCCGCCAGCATCAGCGTGGTCAGCGGGTAATACACCATGGGCTTGTCGTACACCGGCAGCAGCTGTTTGGAAACCGCCTGGGTGATGGGATACAGGCGGGTGCCGGAACCGCCGGCGAGGATGATGCCTTTGCGCGTGCTCATGCGGGCGTCTCGGTGTAGTTTTTGGAAACCCAGTGGCGGTATTCGCCGCTGGTCACGTGGGCCACCCAGTCCTGATGCTCCAGATACCAGGCCACCGTTTTCTTGATGCCGGTCTCGAAGGTTTCACTGGGGGTCCAGCCGAGCTCGCGTTCGATTTTGCGGGCGTCGATCGCATACCGCTGGTCGTGACCGAGGCGGTCCTTGACGAAGGTGATCAGGCTGGCGTGCGGCGTCACCGGCGAGCCGGGATGCAAAGCGTCGAGCATGGCGCACAGCGTGTTGACCACTTCGAGATTGGTTTTCTCGTTGCAGCCGCCGATGTTGTAGACCTCCCCGACCCGTCCGGCCTCAAGCACCCGCCGGATCGCGCTGCAGTGGTCGCCGACATAGAGCCAGTCGCGCACGTTGCTGCCGTCGCCGTAGATCGGCAGCGGCTTGCCGGCCAGCGCATTGTGGATCACCAGCGGGATGAGCTTTTCCGGAAACTGCAGCGGCCCGTAGTTGTTCGAGCAGTTGGTGGTCAGCACCGGCAGGCCGTAGGTGTGGTGGTAGGCGCGCACCAGATGGTCGGAGGCGGCCTTCGATGCCGAATACGGGCTGTTCGGCGCGTAGGGCGTAGTCTCGGAAAACGCCGGATCGGCGGGG
>Ga0208244_100412_pt1 | contig 43783 bp, 38 predicted proteins | sample SubbioCR12Aug_5A_FD_184828 | JGI IMG/M metagenome (GOLD analysis project Ga0208244, IMG submission 184828) | Serpentinite rock and fluid subsurface biosphere microbial communities from McLaughlin Reserve, California, USA - CR12Aug_5A (SPAdes) | ecosystem: Environmental > Terrestrial > Deep...
CCCACTCTTACACCCTTCAATCCCTCTGAACAAATCCCGCCAAAAAGACGGCGGGCAGGCAGGTCTCTCCCGTTCTCACCTTCTCCCGTTCCCCCTTTCTCCCACTCTTACACCCTTCAATCCCTCTGAACAAATCAGGTCTCAACAAACCGAATATCCTCGGCCAGGAAATCGTAGTTCTCGTGGATGAGTTTCAATCCCTCTGAACAAATCAGGTCTCAACAAACTCTCCGCTTTTATGGTCCACAAAAAGAGATTGATGGAGAATGTTTCAATCCCTCTGAACAAATCAGGTCTCAACAAACTTGGCCACTGGCGAACGGCTCTTCGAGAACATCTATGTGTTTCAATCCCTCTGAACAAATCAGGTCTCAACAAACGAAGAAATTTCGAAAACCAAAAGAAAGAACGGGCACGTTTCAATCCCTCTGAACAAATCAGGTCTCAACAAACTCACCCCTCTTTTCCCCCTTATGCGTCAACATGTTACAGCCACAAAAACACGGATCTCCGGTTTGTTTCATATGCCCTCCTTCTGAAGTTGAAGAATTACAGGTTTCTGTTCCTGAATTTAGCGCAAACGAATCACTTGCATACGCTGCGTGGAGGATTTTCTTCTGATAGTCTCAGCATGTCTGCCTGGTACAATGCTTTGAAGAAAAACCCGGCGCTGGTTCTGCCCCCCCCTAACACAGTCCGTGTCACACCATATAGTATTGACGTTCCACTGTTACCTCCCCCGCTCCGATGATTTCAACTCTGCCGACGCATTCTCTGCAAAGACGGTAAAAACGAATGCTGTCATCGGGTTGCACGGTTCGCGCCAGCTTCTTCTTCAGGTTCGCCAACTGCATTTCGGTCAGGTTGCACTCGAACACGCTGTACTGCACGCGGGTGCCGTGGGCTTCGAGCAGCTTCGCTATCTTGTTGCGCTGCTTGTCGTCCCCAATATCGTACGAAATGATTATGAACATGTCAATCTGTTCCCCTTCCATTAAGAACGAATCGGAGAGTGGGGAAAGCAAGCGAAACGGAGAATCGGCGAGTCGGAGAATTCTCCCTTTCCCCGTTTCGTCCTTTCTCCCTTTCCCCCTTTCGCCGTTTCCTCGTTTCTCCCTTCCCCGATTCACCGTTTCTCCGATTCGTTTTTCATCCTAATCAACCATTTTTCTGGATTATCGATCATTATGACAAGTTGAGAAAGGATTTGCTCATACCGTTCTTCCAGCAGGGAGGCGGTCTTCTGGTCAATGTATTGACACGCAAGTGAAAACTGAATATGCACCTCAGTTTCGCAGGCCTCGGTTTCCGCGTCACTGAGTTTTGCGACAAACGCAGCCTTGTATCTTCGTTTTCGCCATGCTTCCGCAGTGTTGGTGCAAACGGAACGAGAGGAGCGTCGAATTTGATCCACAAGCGAATACTTTTCCTCAGGCGGAAACTTTTTCGTTATCCGAAAAATCTCCATCGCTACTTCAAAGGCATTCTGATACACCCGAAGTTCTTTATAGCTCTTGATTCGTTCAGCCACGTTCTTTTCCCTCTCGCTTTGTATTTACAAACAATGAAGAAGGAACTCTCCCTGAGTCGCTGTTTCCTCCATTCCCCGTTTCTCCCTTTCCCCCATTCTCCTCTTCCCCGTTTCCCCCTTTCTCCCCTTCCCCATTTCCCCGTTTCTCCCTTTCCCCATTTCCCCGTTTCTCCCTTTCCCCGTTTCTCCGCTTCCGCCTCTCCCCTCCTCGTTTCACACATTCACCTCAAACTTCCCCAGCCCGAAGCTCGTGTTCTTTCCAACGTGAAGGTGCGTGCCAATTCTCAGCAGGGGCATGAACTCGCCAAGCTCTCCCTCAAACGTCGCCTCACCGACGAAGCCGCCTAACTTCATCCGGGTTTGTTGCCGGTTCGAGTATCGCTCCCAATCTTGCCAGCGGATGTTTGCGGCTGTCAAGGAGAGGCGAGTTGCATTGAGCAACAGCTTGTGCTCTTTGTAATCCAATACTCCATTACCACAGTAAAGACTCGTTAAGGCAAACACGCGGTGGTAGAGCGTTTCAGCCAGCGTTCCGAAATCCTTGGCCTCGCGCAGACGGATCAAATGTCGGCTTCCGCTGCCGTAACTCGTCATGATGCGCGTTGGAGTGATGAAGTTAAGGCTGATCCTCTCCCGAAGGGATGGATTCCCAGATGGCGAGCCGGCTGCGTTCTCGAAATCTGCAAACGTAAATATGCGGTAGGAGTCTTTCAGCATCTGTGTTTGCCCATCATATACTTTCTTCCCTTCGGCGTCGCTCACCTGCCGAACCACGAACTTTCCTTTTGCCTTTCCCAACCCGACGCGTTCGCCAAGCACGGTGAATGCGTAGATGAAGTATGGCAACATGTCTATTGTTTTGCCAATCAGCACAAGGTTGGCGGTAAGCTGCTCGCCTTTCTGGAATTCTCGTTGTTCCGTGAGCGGCGGCTCTAACACAAACGGATGCGGCGCGTCCTTGCCGATGCGCAACAGGTCGGCGATGGATTTTTCCACCTTCGATTCGAAGATGCTGAAGTAGGGACAGGCTTTCTGCAAGAGGCACGGCGGACAGTCGAATGTCTTGGTCATGCAGACGGCCTTCTTGAACGCATTCCCAAACCCGCCGCGGAGGGTTGAGCCTTTGTATTCGGGGAGATGGAGTGTTTCGGATGCTTCGAGAAGAAGGGAGAATTGAGCAAAGCGCAGGGCTACGAAAGGGGAATAGTCGATGGAGCCGTTCATGTTATCTCTGATTCGAACTTGGTGCACGGAAGTCATGGGATCGACCCTCCCTTCCTGCTAGCCGATAAGGATAACCTTTTGTGAACCCTCGATCAGCGCGTTGTTGTGGTACCGGGAGTAGACATATTGGCTGGCGACGCCTTGTGCTGCTGAGGCTATGTATGCTCCTATCGACATGGTGGCAGTACCTCCTGTGAGGTCAACGACAATCTCATGAGGCGACAGACCTTTTTCGATTAGCCAACGGATGAGATGCTCAGTATCGTCCCGGATTTCGGTAATGTCCGTCGGGCTTGCCAACTTGGTATCATAATGGTCGTTTGAAAGCCCCCGGTGCTCGATAATAGTCCTAATCGTCTCTTCTGTCCCTGTAGAGCCAAGGAACCCAAGATATTCAGGCATCTGCGCATCGAGGATCTTCAGCAGCGGGCTCTTTGGTTCGTGGCTCTTGAGTCCCACGGTGAAAACAATACCCTTCCGCTTTATATGGCCCAGCGAAAGGTCACCGAGGATGGGCGGTCTTCTGGCTCTCGAGATCAGGTCATAGCCAACTCCGAAGAGGAGGATGACAACGAACAAGCCTATTGCGGTAAGGGCTATGACCCAGGGTTCATTCCCGAGAGAGATCGATAGTGCCGTCGTGAGCATCTGGAAGACTATCGCCGTAATGACGATTTCTATCCACTTCTGCTTCAGGAAGGTTAGGACAGCTTTCATCTGTTCTCCGCTTCTTGTAGTTCACAGTAGGGTCTAAACTGCACAAACTTGAAGAGTGTGGTCTTCGAGCCGTCGGGGTTTTCCGTCACGATGCGTTCGGTGGTTGAAGCGACACAGGGAATGCTACGCTTCTCCATCTCCTTGAAGAACTGATAGGTGAACGTGAATTTGCCCATCGGGTGGACGGCGTTGAGCTTGTCCTTCGCTCCTCTCGCGAATATCTCCTTACACTTCTCTACATACTGCTGAGCTGTGCGCGCAACATCTTCCAGCGACGCATCCGGACGGATCTTGCGGTATGAGTCTCAGTTGCTTGCATAGAAAACGGATAGTCTCGCGGCTTATTCAAGCAACGGCTTGATGGCATTCAGAAAACCTTTCGCTGCCTGAATCGCTTGCTCGGCTTGCTGCCGTGACACGTGCTTGGTCACTCCATAATCACCGATGCCCCGCAATTCAAACAGCCAGTTCAACGTCTTGCCCTGCTCTTCGTCCATTTTGCCCGTTTTGACAAATCTCTGGTGAATAGAAACAATAACGGCACTATGCTTGCTTAATTCCAACCCTTCGTGCAACAGGAGAGCGATGGCGGCATAAAAGGCTGCGTAGTACGCTCGTGAAGCAGCGAAATCGCAGTATCCGCCAGAAACTAATTCTTGAGCGGCCTGAAGGGATTGTTCGGCTCGTTCCAGGTTGGCGGCTATTTCCTCACGATAATCCGACGTCATACCAGCACCCCCTCTCTTTTCGCATTCCGATAGAGTTGGATACTGCCCTGCTCAACTTCATCGACCGGAGCAGGCTTCGCCGAGATGAGCTGATCGGATTCCAGCTGAATCGGATAAAGCAGTTCGATGATCCGACGCAGCTCGCGGAAGTAATCGAATGGCTGATCCAACAGAACGAGTAAATCAACGTCGCTGGTAGGACTGGCTTGATTGCGCGCCAGGGAGCCGTACAGCATCAGCCCCTTGAATTGTGAGCCGTAATGGCTTTCGAGGACTGTTTTGCATTTCTTGAGTACTTCAGTAAGTGTCATCGGAGCCTCAAGTTGGTCTGAATGAAGATCAGTTCACAGGTGGACCACAAAATACGGTCGAAATTGTACGAATTCAAACACCGTGGTTTTGGAACCATCGGGATGATCCGTGACGATTCGCTGCGTAGTCGACGCAACACACAGCACATTGCGCCTTTCCATTTCTTTGACGAAAAGATACGTAAACGTAAACTCGCCCATGAGGTGGACGGCATGCGGCTTGTCGTTCGCCGGCTTCGCAAAGATGTCCCTGCACTTCTCGGCGTACTCATACGCAATGATCGTAACATCCTCAAGCGACGCCTTCGGGTCGATTTGGGGAAAAGCGATGTCTTCGATGGCGCCGAACTGCTCTTCCGCTGCTGCGCGCTGCCCGGACTCCCATTTTGGCAGAGGATGATTAGAAAGGTTGATGAGCATAAGTAAAAAGCCCTTCTTATAAACGTCAGTTTGATTTCTTTCGACGTTTTCTTTGATCTCTTTGATGCTCAGGGGCTTGTAGGGCGTAGTAACCCCATTTGATTCTCTTTGCGAAGGTCTCACTTACCCGCCTCCAAGAAAACCACGCCAAGAGTGTGAGCAATATTCCTACCGTTGCTTCGGTCAAGACCACGCCTAAGGTGAGCTGGCCCAGCGTGGATGATAACTGGCGGACCGTAAAGAATATGATGACTATTGTGAGGAGAGGCAGGTTCACTACTGAGGATCGGGCAAGTCGGATTCGGCTTCGCAGGTACTGAAAGTATTGTGAGGTGGAGCTGTCTTTGAGCCTAACAAGCAATTGAAAAGCGGTCAGTTTATCGTCGGAAACATGCTTCCTTCGTATCTTCAGGCTCTGTTTGCGGAAGATCCAGTCCGAAAACTCGTCCATAAACACTCCGAGTGGATATACCAGAAGAATCGAGAGCAAGATGAAGAAGACGTGCGAAGGCAGTGTGAGGACTGGTATCCAATCGTAGCCATACAACCCGAGAAGGAAGAAAACCATCCACAGAGCGGTTTGGATGCCGATGACGAGATGTTCAATCACGATGGCGGTTGTGTTCATGGTCCAATCCTCAAGCAGGTTTAGCGGTTATTTTTATCGTTCGTCCATAGTACAATTGAACAATTGCTCCATTTTCGCGTCCTGAGGTTCGTCACGATTGCCAATAGGGCGGTTGGAGGAGTTGAGGGACATGGCAATCGAAGATGTTGTGCTGTAGCAGTACAGCTCACTACGCCACAGAGGGGGTGCACCAGTCATCACGAACGACTTTCAAAATGCAGATCGATTAAAATTGGCATGGCAGTCGCACCATCCTCGGCAATACCTGCTGCCGTCACGGTTGATGCTTTCATGTATTGCGCATCACGGTCTTCGGAGATGCTGCAGGCCAAAACCATTCCAGCCGTCATTGATTTGGTACCGCCCGTGTAATCAGCCACGACATTCTTTTCCGATAGTCGTAATGCTTGTGCTTCCTCGTAAACCGACCGAACCAAGTAATAAGTCTCTTTTGGGTCATCAGCATCTTGCAATTCCCTAATATGGAATTTCATCCCTCCCGCGTGGGTGCCTTGATAACGCTCTTGTAGAGTCATCGCATTTTCGCGAGAAGATGGCTTCACGCCAGGCCGATCCGGTCCAGTTATTACCCAACAATGCTCGAGTGCTTCAATATGTGTATTGATGGCTCTTTCGGCTGGCGTAACTCTACTTCCAGGACTCATCAGAACAATAAATGCTCTCCGAGGTTATACATCTGTTCTCTGTGCGAGAGAAAGAGTCACTCTCGACTTCTTGGTGATACGCTTGACCGCCCAGCTCAGCAGCAAATAGGAGATGGACATCACTACGAGAATCGTGGCAAGCACCGGGATGTATGGTTCGTATTGTAAAAGGTAACTCGGAAAAAGGCTGAAGAGAAAGAAATTCGCTATGGTAATACCAACAAGATATCGTGCTTTTTCCAGTGCTTTCATTTCAGTGCCTCCACAATGGTACAATCCGCCATGATGGGATTCATGTGCCCGAGCAGTCTTGATTTCGTGTGACTCGGACGCCCGACGCTGTCACACTCTTAGGGCAGCTTTTCCAGTTCCGCAAGGAGCCGCTCAAGCAGATCAGCCACGATTGTGGCATGAGGTTTTCCGGCATCCGAGCGGAACAGCTCGATTTCCTGACGCGCGAACCAGATCTTCCGGTCGAGCGGCGCGTTGAAGTGCTGGGAAGCGGAAGCGCCTTCTGATGAAATCAAGGCCGTCAGCTCCAGCGCGTTATGGAGCAAGTCAAATGCTGAGATTGCGCGCGCTCCCACAGAGGCGTCTTTCAGCTTTTCCAAGAACCGCTCTTTCCGCGTAAGCCAAGTCCGCTGCTTCTCCTCCCTGCTCATTGATGGGTCTTTCACCTCTGTGACCGCTTCAACGAGTTGGCGCACACGCTGCCCAAACTGCTGCTCAATGTCATCCGGTGCCACTCCCCCATCTTCAACGGTGTCGTGAAGGAGCCCGGCAATCACCACATCTTCATCATACTGATAGTGGACCAAGCACATTGCAACGAAGATGGGATGATATATGTAGGGACCTGGGTTGGGACCTTTACGCGTTTGGTTCTGATGCACCCGTGCAGCAAAGTCGATGGCATTGGAAAGTCGAGTAAAGTCCATGATTCCCTTATGATTGGTTGTCTTGAACCCTCATGTCACTCCGTTCTCACCCACACTGAATCGTGCCACCTCCGGGCATAGATCGAACCGTCAGACATGTGACCACGGCATCCACAAAGAACGATGGCGTGATTGCCGAGTACCTTTTCTACGCCCCCCTTTTGATATTCACCATTGATTTCACTGAAGATCTCACCGAGTTGTTCAGGGGTTTGAAGATCGCGATCCTGGTAGTCCTTCCCAGCAATGAGATTCACCCAAAACTCGAACGCACCGGTCTGGGGATTCACCAATGGTACGTTCACCGTTATGAACACCTGATCGACCTTCTGATGCTTCTGAATATGGGGTAATGGACTATGCTTCCAGACGATCCTATCCAGGCTACCCAAATACTCTTCGAAGAGGATATCGATTGAGGTCGCTTTCCCCGCCTCTCTGCGCCGCCAGATTCCGCGCAAGAGGGCGTCAAGATTCATTGAGGGATTTCCGAAAATACCTCTCTGAGTGAAATCCTTTTGCAGTACCATCAGATCTCGAGTGGCGGCTAAGTATCGCTCCAACCACTTCCTGTCGTGGATAAGTTCAATCCATTGATGATACTCCGCATTCTCTCCCGGCAACAACTGTTGGCGGATGACCCTGAGCAACGATTCCACCTTTGCGCACTCGGATTGAATTTCGCGGGATGCAAGCAGCTTTTTCCGCCGGGCTAGTTCCGTCACGTAAGCTCTTTCGCGTTGAACGTCACACCCGTCTACAATCCGCTGAAGAGCCACAATCAGGTCCCACTTGAAGGGGCTTCCGTCGGACTTCAGGGAAAGAAGCCCAGGATGGTGGATTCTGATGAACTCCATCAACGGTTGCTTAAAAACCTCCCGGGTATTCAGACAGCTTTCAAAAAACCCCTCGGCATCGCTTATATCCTTTTCTGATAGCAGATCCATTTTCCTTCGATGGTAGAGGTAGCAAACTGCAACTGCGGTCGCGATCGTTCTTCCCTCGTTCGTATCATTATTGAAAACCGAGGGCGCGAAGTACCAAGGCCATTCCTCCTCATTCGTGAGCATCAAGTACGCGGAGTAGTGATGGAGGCCTCTCACAACGGATGGAAATGGGCTAATGTCAATCGGGAACAGCGGCTTCTCTTGGCGCCCCTCGGCGTCGCAGAGATTGACTGTTCGTCCTGAGTGTCCGATATCGTGTATCCAGAGAACATAGGCAAGGAGAGCGATTTCCTTCGGAGCAAGTATCGGCCGGGCGTTGTGACCTTTCTGGTATCGGAGAACGGGTGCAAGGATCTGAAAAGCGAGCTCCTGCAACCGTTGAGCGTGTCCGCGGGCATGGTCAACAGCCTCAGCAATGAGATCACCGTGCCAGATATGCTGCGATTGAGCGAGCCAGCGGTTGACCGCGCCTTTCACTGCTTCATCCTCAATCAACTCCAATAGCACGCGACCGGAGCCGAAAAATGATAGTCCCTCTTCTTTCTCTTCCACACGTTTTCGAACCGCCTCAGCAAGGTTTGGGAGCTCGTCGAATAGTTTCCGAAGGTTCGCAGGCAAGCAATCAAGCAGCTGAGGATGTTTCCCGCGGGTCAACAGGGCCTTGATGATCCCTCGGTGATTGTTCCAGTCTATGACGTCAAAGTCGATGGGAAGCTTCGGGAACTGCACAAGGGCGTTGGAGGACTCAAACAAGTAGATTACATCCACCTTCGGGTAGACAAGACCCAGGATGCTGAGGTAAGGAAGTGTAGCCTTGTATCCACCGGTCACATTCAAAACAATTTTCTCATGGGAGGAATTCTCAACGTACGGGATGGTTTTTTCGATCAAGGCGCTAATCCCTTGTGTTTGCATGGCGGAGGCCTTCTCTCCCACTAGTCCCTCGATTATCTCAATCCCTCGCACTTCAACGAGAGAGTTGAACTCGTGACGGCGCTCGATGTAATCAGCGATGCACCGGGCACAAAACACACCCTGAGGCGTGTCGGAAGCAAGCAGGATCATCCCGTGTTTGCTCCCCTGAAGACCAGAGGGCAAGAAGTACGCCCCCTCGGTCTGCGGATAGAAGAGAAGATAAAGGCTCGAAAGTTCGGCGGGGAGTTCGTCTGTCTCATCAGCACCCGATCCTCGCTTAGCAATTTCATGAGCTGGTTCGAGAGAAAGGAAGGACTGGTGGAACCTGCGAGCAGCGGACAACAATTCACTGCGCTCCTCAGATTCTATATTCTTGCAAAGCGCCTCAATGACATCAGTCGCACCAATCAGTTCGCGATAGTGGTTGTCTTGCCTTGTGAATGTCCCGTTCAGCATTGTCTCAGTACATGCTATATCATCGTTGTTGATATGCGTTCGGCTCTTCTTCTTGAAGATTAGCGAAGTGCCTACAGAGGTAATGATAAGGGTTTCGGCCATATGACGATGTTCCTAAGTGCTTCGACTCGCTCGCCTCGTTTCGTTCCGCCTATGGCGGACGGAGCGAAGCGGGTAAATACAGTCACGTATTTTGAAAATCAGATCGTGAGGTTCTTGCTTGCTCAGCACCTAGTCCTGAGTGAATCCCGCTGAAAACCAGCGGGATGAATCGAAGGACTAAGCATCGTAAATACAGTCACGTATTTTGAAAATCAGATCGTGAGGTTCTTGCTTGCTCAGCACCTAGTCCTGAGTGAATCCCGCTGAAAACCAGCGGGATGAATCGAAGGACTAAGCATCTTTGACATCAAAGTATCCATACCCCGCTGCCGTCTTCCCGCCGATGCCAAGTTGGGTCAGACCCTTATACAGCCACTCCTTTGCTTGAGCCAAGAGTCTGACATTTCGCTCATTTCTCTTTTTCGGGCTTCAGGGGAAGCCCCTTGTCATCGCAAAGATTCGGTAAAGTTAGCTTGAACCCGTCTTTACTGTTGTTCGCCACAAACCACTTGAATGATTCACCCTCGGGCCTAGGAGCATTGCTTTTGCGTGGATAATGTACTGGCAGATCACCGAATCCTGTGCTCGCCTTGCCAAATGCTGCTATGAATGCTACACCTTCGAATGGCTTACCGTAAGCTTCCTGCACTGCCTTCCTGAAGTTGTCGATATGATCAACAGTGCCGATCGAAAGGGAGGAATCATCGAGCGATGAGTAACGACCCTCCCTGAGCTCCTTGCCACTCTTGATGTCGGAACCATCTTTAACGAACTCAACTCGCACGCTTCCAAATCCCAATGGCTTCCCGCCGCCGAATCGGAAATACTTAGCTTCATTTTCTTTGTTCAATGTAAGCAACCACAACAATGCGCCAAGTTCTACATTGGAGAGGTTGGTGAAGTGAATATCGAACTCGAATTCTGTACCCGGCTTTACCCAACCTTGGATGGAGCGGTTTTGTTTATCGCATGGGTCACCGCTCTTAGGGCGTATGTACTCTCGGAAATAGGTCTTGCCATTGTTCTGCAAAGCCTCCTGCGACAAATCACTTTGCGCTGAGTTCAATTCGGCTTTCAATGCGTTGTCATCTACCCAGTAGTTACCAGGGACAGAGTCGTGATGCGGATAGACTTTGCGACCGCGCAAACTCTTGGTGGTTGAATCGTTGTATCCAGCCTGCTCGTTACTCATGCCTTTCTCCTGCGCGTCACCGTCCTTGTTCTTCGCGACATAGAATCTTCCTTGCTGGGGTTTTGGTTGACCCAGAATCTGCAAAGGCAACCAGGTGTTTGGCTTATCTGGATCCCCAAAGGTTTGGATTGCATCTTTACTCTTGCATTCGACCGTGCCGATTCGGATTTGTCCCCGATAGGCGCCGACAGCTTTCTTCTCTTCGGGTAATTTCTGCTCATCAGCAGTCAGATCGTCCTCCTTAGGCAAGATCTGCCTGACCCAACCGAAGACACGATCCGCTGGTGAGAGCTGGGTGATAAGTTTGGCAGGGTGGAGCAATTTGTCCAAGAGTTCAGCAGGTGATTGTTCGTGGAGACGACGCGAGATCATGACTGGGTATATCTCATCAACTTCGAACATGCCTGTCGCATTTATTTTTCCTCTAACGTAACAGAGAGTACCGTCTTGCAGTTCGAAATCCCTTTTCTGGTACTGAGTTGTTTTGAATTGTTTGATGTGTCTTGACCAATCCTTGATGTCTTCTGGAGGATCTTTCAAGCCCCCTTGTCCATTGTCGTGTTCTTGATAGTAGTTTTCAACCAATCTCTTCCACTCCCCGATATGACGCTCTTCCAACAAGACTTTTTCTACTGAAAAACTCGTGTTAAAGAACAACCTCTCGTCGTGTTTGTTCTGAATGTTCTCGTTCGTGTGGCAAATGTATCCCTCAACCCATTGGCCTGATGGTGTCGAAGACGGTGTCGCATTATTCCACCGCCAGTCCCTTTCTGTCCCATCTGATCTCTTTTCCGTCCAGAGTGTCTTTCGGTTCTCTGAAGGAGGAGGAGCGCTTGGCCCTGGGGCAACAGTGCTGATCTCGACAACATTCCAAAAATCAAATCTATTATGTTCCCAGCGCGTAATATATGCCCAAACCTTATCGCCATGTTTACCTCCTAACTTTGAAGTCGCATACCTTCCATGCCACTTATGCCTTCTGATCCAAGCGGCATACATAGTTGAATACTTTCTCTTGTCCGCCCGGACAGTACTCTTTCGCGGAGTTCCGTCGCTATCACGCGTCGAAGTACCAGTGTAAAGGACCACATAGACTTGTCCATTCAAAGCGTCCTTCTCAATTCGCGCAGGAATCGACCTCAATCCCTCGTTAGCCTCCATACGAAAGGCCAATCGCTCATCATGATCTTTGAACACCGACATCCGCGAGTTCGTCACAGCCTCATACGCTGAGCGCAGCATTCCTTTGATCGCCGTCGGGTTGATGAGGGGTTTACCCTCCGCATCCATACGCACGGGGTAGCTTTTATGTTCGTTGGCGTCAATGTGCATTCGCGCTGTGTCGAGCAGAAGCAGGGGCGTAATCGCTTTCATCGTCACGTGCAGCTTGCCGCTGTACGTCTCTGCAATGTAGTGGTCGTGGCCCGCAGGCTCGTGATCGCCGAGTTTTGGATGTGCAGTGTTGCGCAGCGGAGTGGGCACGAAGTTGTAGGGGTTGTGGAATTCGCGTTTCATAGCATCACCTCTGTTTGCGTCTTGTTCTCCCGCGGATTCGGGCGTCGCTTTCTTCGTGAGTTCAGGTCGGGCCGCTCCTGCTCGCCACACCTGTGTCGGTTGTCCGCTCTCAAAGGAAAGCTCCACCTCAATATTGTCTTCCTCAGACATGCGTAACTCGTCGGCGAGTTTGTTGACGTTGATTTCGTTGTTCCACGTTTTGTTCTTCGGAGTCAAGAACTTCAAAGCCCGCTGGCGGTTCTTGCCGGTGCCTTTGAAATACAACGTGCCTTTCAAGGTCTCAGCCATTTTCTATTCTCCTTTGTATGCTTCAATTCCTGTGAGCCGTTCGTCAACCACGGCGACGTTGCCAACTTCGTACGTTTTGAGATACTCTACAGCCGTAAACTTTGCGTACTCTTCTCCTTCCTTCAACGTGATGGGAATATAGTACGGGCCAATGCGAGCGGAGCCGAATTTGGTCCAGCCACTCGGGTTTTGCTCCCCTTCTTTTAGCTTCACCCTTTCGCCCCAGAACAAATATTTTTGCCTAAGCCCACCAATTACCTTCTCGTCCTTTTGCAGAGTCTTTCCATCGTAAACAAATTGCGTCTCTGAAAGGAGCGCTACTGCATGATTGCCATTGGGGTCGTTGAGCCAACGCATTTCAGAAATCTCATTGAAAACACGCGCCTCAAAGACTCTGCTCAAGTCAAAGTCACTTTCTTTGACTTCAAATGTTTTGCCGTTGCGCTTTGCAAGAAAGCATTTGTGCGGTGCATAGAAAATGGCAAATGTTTCTTTGCTCGCGTTCTCCGCAATAGCGAAGAACGCGGTGATTGCCTCGCTCAAAGTTGTTTTGGTGGCGCTTGCGGCATAGAGTGAACATTCTCCTAGTTCTGTTCCAGCCATTGTTTCCACTCCGTTTCTAAATCTGATTTAAGACTGGTCGGTTTTTTAAAATCGAAGTTTCCGTTTTTCCACTCAACCTCGTATGCCCCATTGATTGCGAAGCTCACGTCCTTCACTTCCCCCATCCCGCGATTCGTGGCAAAGCCCAGTGGTACTCGATTCTCCGCAAAGTCGCGCAAGACAAGCAAGAGCAACATCAATGCAAGTAACTTCTTGTCTCCCGACAAACGCGAGAAATCAAGCGACAAACAAATATCATCCCATCCGATTGTCGGACTCGGTTGCAGGACACTATACAATGCGCCTTCGGAGGCACCGCCCGTCCAACGGTCAATCGCGACGTGATGAGAGATGGCGAACTCTTTTGTTGGAGAAAGTAAATCTGAGGAGTTGCCTTCGATTTTCTTGAGTGCGCGCCAAAGTTCCTGTTCGGTATATGTGACATCTTCTTCATTGCCGTTGACAGTCTTTCTTGTTTTGCCCGTTTCGACTGCTTGCCAATCAGCCACGTTCATCTGTTTATCGAAATAGCAATCATCAAAACTCAACGCGCCAAGTCCGAGGTGATTTGCTTGCCCGTTGTTTTCTTTCTTCGCACCGAAGAGTTCGCTGATGATGTCAAGTTTTATTTGGTCGTGAAACTCCTTCCCGTTTGCTGTGTCATTCAAGAGGGTTCGCACGATCCTTTCGGCGTGAGCGCGAAAGGCACCTTTGATGGAACTACCAGGCAAAACGAGCGAAACTCGATCCTTGCCGTTACCTGACGTCAAAGAAAGAGTGTCAACCCCAATGCCTTCATAGCCCGCTTTAACCATCAAGGCTGATTTCGGTTTCCAGCTGATGGTGATTGTCAGGAGTTGAGGCCCGCTTGGGGTTGTTGCCGCATCTTCTTTCTTCAAGTCTTCGATTGTTGCATAAGTCTTGGCGGGCTTCTTCGCGACTACATTGAGGATAGCATCAAAACTATCAAGGGAATACTCCTCAATCGTCTCCCGTTCAAACTTCACCCTCCCAAGTCCACGAGTCTTCGAGGCGCCCAAACGAATGTTGCCCTTGCTTAGCGCATCAAGCAGATGTCCTAACATCGCTTTGGTTCTCATTGGCCCGTTTTGCATATCGACGGTCATTTCAAAATCCAATCGCGTTCCTTTGGGCAAGATAGCGCGGTCGAATTTTGCTCCCTCTGCCGCTGTACCGTAGAAGCGGTTAATGCCTACGCCGTCGCGGAGTTCTGATTGCACTTGGTTGGGAAGCGTCATGTCGTCAACGAAAACAAAACTTGCGTGGCCTTTGTCATCCTTTTGAAAGCCCCATAAGTTATTCGCTTCACCCGGAAAATTCTCTGCAAACCAATTTCTCAACGCTCCCGTAAGGCTGGTACCAGGGATGTAAAACTTATCCTTGCCGTTGCGGGCTAGTGCCATGTCGGTTTCAAAACTCTCGCCGTAGCCGCCAACGTGAAGCGGAGTTTGAGCAACGAGATGGCCTTTGATTCTCAAACGTGAATGAAGGTGCCTAGCCATTTGTCCTTCCTCCTTTCTGTTCTTCACGTTCCATGTCGCGTTTGTGTGCTCGGGCGCAGGCATCGAAAAGAGACTTCACGGCATCTGCCCAAAGCCCAGAGCGCATCTGATCTTCAGTCTGAAGTAGTGTCCTCGGCGTGCTCCATACATTCAGGTTGTTCACCTTCGTGTCACAGAGAATCAGCCAGACTTTGTTTTTGTCGTTTATCAAGTCTTCAATCTGCTCAAGTTTCTTTTTTGCCTTTTCCTTGTTCTTCTTCACGTCCCACTTTTCCACTCGATTATCTGTGTCCTTGAGATGCTTGAGGAAGCCTAGGACGAGTTCGTCCTTTGGCTGCATTAGTCTCATGATTGCCGAACGTAAACCGCCGACTTGGCTCATCGGAGGCACGTTGCCTTTACTCTCAAAACCAAAGATCCTCTTCCGTTGCTCTTCGTCGTCTGCCAACTTCAACACTGCTCTTGCCAGCTCATCACGCCAGGCGGCGAGCTCGATGATGCGGATGAACTTTTCGAGCTGTTTTGCCTGCTTCACTTTAGCTTTCAGTTTTTCAATCGCTTCTTTGTCGTCCGTAGTCGGGCTGGTTGTGGTTTTCTTTGAGGGTGTCCAACTGTTGATGGTGTTCATCAACAAAGGAGGATTGAACCTAATCCGCCCGTAGCCTTCCCCGCGACGCTCGCCGATCCCTGAGAGTTCAAGGTTTTGGAGTTTTGTCGGATCAATCTTTCCAGCAACGTCGAACACAACAACAGAACCCGATGCCATCGCTGTCAGCGTCGGACGCGGAAAGCCCCAGCCTTCGTGCCATGATTCAATGCGGCGGACTTGAATGAGCGATTCCTTTCCTTTGGTTTCTTCGATTACCTCTTTGCTTGCCTTGTCATTTGGATTTTTCTCAAGCTGCTCTCTGGCTTTCTTTATCCTATCATCGATGCTCATCAATGTTACACCGCCGAGAGTTTTCTCAAGTTCCGCCTCCAGTTCTTCAACTAAATTCGTTTGTCGCAAATTGCCATTGCGAAGCAAAACATCGGATTCAAGATAGACGACCAACTCATCCTTGTCGCTCACACTCGATGTTTCATTCTCGATCTGTTCGAGGGTCAACTCAGCCAGACCGTAATCATCTTTTTTCGATGTGCCTAGTCGTACCACATTCGTGTAGCTCTCAAGAGCTTTTACTTGCCCTTCGATGGATTTCTTGAAGCGAATTTCACCGCGCAATGTCGTTCCTCCCCTGATCGCTTGACGGCTGAACACACCGCCGACAGTTTCCGTCGGGCGCTGAACACTATCCTCAACCGTGTTGTGCATCAGGAGGATATTTTTGGTCTTTTCGTAAAAGGGTAGTGTGCCGTTTTCATCCAGGCTGCTAATGTAACCTTCGCGGTAGTTTTTCTTTTGCTCTCCGCCTTCGATATTTTCCTGCAAGCGGTTGTAAACGGTCTTTGTTTTATGGAACCCGCCATCGACCTTGTGGTAATAAATAACTCTTGGCACAGGCAGGCCACGCTTACCGTGAGCATCAATTGTCGCAGGCGAGACTTGAAAATCGCCCGCCGCAACGTACTTTGAAATGCCTGTGAGTTGTTTGGTGATGTGGGGCAGAAGATACGTGCCGGGAATGAAATCGAGAGTCTCCGAAACATTGCCAAGCGTGTTCGTCACAATCGCAACAGGCGTTCGCAGTGTCAATGAGTACTTGATCTTTCTCCACTCGCTTCCCTTTGCGGGTTGAGGCGCATCTGCGCTGTGGACTTGCTGCTTGTATGAAGGAATAGTCTCCACAGTGTGGGATTTCTTGATCACGTCCACCGCGTCTACTGTTGACATCAATCCCTCCGCCTCCATCTTGCACTTCCCTGAACCACGCCGACGCTTGCCGCCGATTCGTTCAATCAACGCCGCGCTTCCCACAAGCAAAGCCGCAATAAGCTCTTTTTGTTCGCTTGAAACAGCTTCGAGAATGTCGAAATCGAGTTTGAATCCCGCTTCCAGCACAGTTCCGATTCTTCCCATTTCAGTGATCCGCAACGACTCGGTCTTGGCTGTCCCCGATTCGGAATGAATCGCCGTGTTCGGTTTGAGAAACGTGAGTGCTTGCTTGAGTCGCTCATCGTTGCCAATCGCGTCGCGCAGATTCTGATCAAGCCGCGCAGGTTCGATTGATACGATCGATGAACGCGGTGTGTCAGTAGGGATTCTGTCAATGCTTGGCTGACTTCCGAAAATCACGTCAACCCATTTTTGCCACACCTTGTTTGTTGCGTTTCCGCTGTCCAAGCCGAGTGTTAGGGTTTCCATCGCGTCGCGCCAGATGCCGACAACCGTTTTTGCAGGAACATACGGAAAGCCATCGGCATCTCGTGCGAGCAAAGCATCAATACTGCCGGGAACACCTGCGCCGGTCCCTACATGCCAGTCGGATTGCATGTCGAGCCGAAGCTTCAGACTCTTGACCGAAGAATTACTGGTCATTGGCTGTCTCCTTTCGCTGCGTCTTCCTCCGCAGGAGTCTCTTGCTTCGTCGCGTTGCTGCTACAGTCGAATCCCTTCCAGAATTCAACCGCATCAAGCGCGTCCATGAAGTGCGTTGTGTGACTGTCAACGCCGTTGCGGGTCTCCTTGAAGAAAAGCGAATCTCCTTCACACAACAATTCGTCAAAGCCTTTGTCTGAATAGCGATGCTGGAAGAGACTGACTTCAGAATCGGTTTCGGTTTTACCGCGGTGAAGGCTTTGGCGTATGACGTGGAGTTGGCTGTTAGGCAATTGCCGTTTGTTGTCTTCATCTTCCGCCGACATTGCACAAACCCGTTTGTCCAATTCATTCCACAGACGTGGTTCGTACCAATCCTTGTTTGTTGCGGGAGCCAAATCGGTTGTCACGATGTAGGGTTTTGCGAAGAGATGAGTTTTGCCTTCGTCAACTGTGAGTTTGTGGCGGATCTCATTCAGCTCAGTTCCACTTGAATCATAGAGAATGTGGAAGTCCAATGCAGCACAGGGGAGCGACACTTCTTTGCCATTATGCATATGTGTGATCTTCGTCTTGACTTGCTTCGCGGATTTGAGCAGTTGCTCAGCAAGTTCGTACGCCTGATGGAAGGGATAGTGCGGTTTGATGATTGCAATGCCAGCACACATGCCGAGACGATCAACGCCAAAGGCCTTCTGAGCTATTTGTTTGATGATGTCGGTCTGACTTGTTTGCGTTTCAAATTCAGAGAGAAAATCGTGTGTGAACTTTAACGCATACCTGCCGTCGCAGATAACCGTCAAATCATCGCCGCCGAGAATCAGAGGTACAGCAGGAACTTCTCGTGATGAAGCACCTGTCGAGCTTAACTTGACAATTTCTCTCTGCAAATTCTGGAGAGCGTAACCGGCGGCGTTTATCGTGCAATCGTCTAGCGCTGATGAAAAAGCGCGGTAATCATTAAGATACTTCCGAGGTGACCAATTACCGTTTCCGTCAAATCCCGCGTATTGATTGAAGTCAAGGAAGATCTGGCCAAGGCCATTTCCGTCCGCATGAATAATTGCTGTCCACTTAAGATTGGGAAAGGCGTCTTCAAGTTTCTCAAGGTTCTCAGGGAGTATTACATTGAATTTGGTTTGGAGTAAGTCAATGATTCTGCCCTTTTCGAACCCATCGGAGTTTGCGTACTTCCTCTTATCCTTCGCTAGGGCTTGACGCTTTGAAATAGTTGCCTTCGAAAAAGCAAATGTTTGAGTTCCTTGCACAGCTTTGAAACTCACGATTTCACTCGCCGGCAGTCCGCTTGTCGCGCATGGCTCAACGTGCGGCAGTCTCAAGAATCTCTGTTGGTTGCTCGGAATAACATAACGAAGGTTCTCGAGTCTGCGATGTACTCTGCCGACTGCTTCGTGGATGTCGCTCAAATGGTTGCTAACCGTTTCAATCGCGCCGTGAACGGTGAGGCCTGGCATTTCGATCAACGCCTGTTTCGTGACTTCGCTGACAATAGTTTCCGCCAGAGATTTCCCGTTGACCATTTGTTCTTTGACAAGCAGTATCGCCTTCCCAGAGGTAGCCACAACGACTTCTATTTTCGTGTCTGAGTCATCAATGCGTGGATTGAGTACAGCGTTAAGTAGATTGGCTCTGAGCTTGCTCCCGTCTTTGTCGTCGTTAACCCAGATTTGTTTACCGGTTATAGCTTCGACCGCTTTCAAGACGTATTTCGTCCCGATCTGATACGTCAGCTCCGACGCCCCCACATTCTCGCGCAGTTTGTTGGTCGCAAAAATGTAATGTTGATTACCAGAGGTCTCAATCAATACAATATTCATATGCTTCCTCGTCTTGAATAGTCTAATGAAAAATCTCAGGTAAAAACTTGCCTCCGAGAGAGTCATTCTAATCACTTCTAAGATTCTTAACTTCATCCTTGCTCCACCAATGCTACTATAATAATGCTACTACCATGCGAAGGAATTCCTGCAGCTGGGTAGCCGTCCGCTCAAACATCGCCTGCACATCTGCCAATTTCCAGCCCGTGACATCAAGTATGAATCGGACAATGCCAACCAGGAGCGCCACGCCCGCAACCACAATCCCAATCACCATCGCATTGAATGCAACAAAGGCAATGGCCGCTATGATTGGTTTCAGGATGCTCGCGCCGAGCCATACAGCCAATGCAATCGCAGCGATCTTGATGCCCAACTCCAGCCAACTTTGCGAACCTCTTCCCTCGCGACGCACTAACCCGAAGTTGAACTCAAGCGACTTTCCATCTTTCACGAGAGTCCGCCCTGCATCATCCGCAAGCTTGATCGAAGGGTGAATCCCTTCACGTCCCCACAGCAGGTTTGCCACTTCGCCGCTCGATTCTCTCACGATGCGCACATGTCGATAGAGCGCGGCACCACCAGTAACGATACTCATGGTTACAGCTTCCGTGCTGGTAGCGGTGGGAAAGAGTATCCTCGCTCGCTGTCGTTCATTCTGGGCTAACGCCTTAAGTCTCTCAAATTGCTCCTTGAGTGTACGCGCAAGCTGCTCGGGATCAAGACTAAGAGTGATGTCATTTGTACTGGCGCGAGAACGGCTTCCCTCCTCAAACGGATCGTAGATGCTGGGAGAGTCATCGGTGGCTTCGGTTGCATTGCTGCACCCGGCAAGCAATGGTGCCGCAACGGCGGCTCCAGCCAACACCGAGGCACGTCGAATGAAATCACGCCGTGTGAGTCGTGTTAGCCGTGCGAGACTGTGCTGTTTCATATCTTACTCCTTTCGAATGGTACCATCACTTCGAATTGTTTACGGAGTAATATAGTAACGATGGAGCTTCCGGTCACTATAAAGAACGTTCCCGACCCGTTCTTTTTCACTTCGTTATCGAACGATAATTTTTGACCGATCAAGCGCAATGGCATAGCGAATCTGTCCGCGTTCTTCAAGGCTTGTGACGGCATAATGTTTCGCAAGCTCTTCACCAACTCTGCGCCGCAGCATAAGGCGGATGGTCGACGCCGCTTTCGTGAGAAGTTCGTCTTTGTATTTCCCGGTCATCGATTTCCATACTCGTTCTCGATGTTTGGAATCAGGCGCGAGCTGTGCATACAGGTTCCATAAACTCTTCCAGTGTACATCGCTGAAGTGCTTGCCGCCGATGACCGGCTTTTGCTGCCGTGCGCAAAACAAATAGAACGCGAAATCGCGTGGCGCTAAACGAATGCGCTCTCTACCGATGATGACGCTGCATGTTGTCTTTTCAAAAATCAAAGGAGGGAGATGCACCATCTCATCAATCGCCCCTTGAGCGATTGCTACCAGGTCGATGAAGGTGGCGTGCGGATATTTTGGCAGAAGCGGGAGTTTTTCCCGCAGGCGAATATAGGGCACCTCTGCGAGGACAAGCTCGTTCTGCTCCGTCGGCGTTTCAGGAAAAAATTTTCGTGATTCTTCAAAAGATTTGCTGACGAGCACGTGGTACAGTTTGTCATCCTTTCTGCCAAAGAGAGATAGCGCAAACGCCAATGCAACACTCATCGTCTTCCGTCCGCCGGCTATCGAGCAATGGAGCACGGTGTCCGGTTCCTCCGTTTTTCTTCTGATGAAGTCCGCAATCAAATTTGGAAAAAGAAGATTGTCGCGGTCTGTTCGGATGTCATGGAGTTCCACCGATTCTTCTCGAGCAACGACGACATTTGTCGAAGGATCAAACGAAGGCGGAGGAACCCCGTACTGCGCACACAAACGAACAATTTCTTGGCTCAAGGATTTGCCTTGGAAGGCGGAATGGCTACCCGACAGTGCGTCCCTTCCTTCTCTGGTGGTAATGATAAAGACCTCAGATATGGGAATTTCCTTCTGGATGACAAGGCCGTAGAGTGTTTCGGTCACAACCTGTGGCGCCATGCCGGTCACGGCGATGAGGAGGTGTCTTTTTCGCATGTTTAATCAGTCTAATGATACGATTGCCGACGTACTATTCACCTGGCAGTACAGCCTGCCGTAGGCGGGTCGAGCGGATGCATTCCCTTTCGACGTCCGAGCTGTCGAGTTCTTAGGCAGAATTCATGAGCGGGTAGAACAAGATACGTACATCAGAGTCTATTTGACGAACATGCTTGAATGGGGAGTGATGCTTTTTGTGTCAAAGGTTGGGGACGCGAACCATCTGCCTGAACAATCTCCAAGGCTTTGGTGAGAATACTACCCTCCACTTTGCAGAGAGTTTCTTGCCTCAGTACCATGGCTCGCGTTGGAAGATCAATCCTTTCGAACCGTCTTCCGTGTTCATTTCCTGATGAAGAGAATAAACCACGTTCAGCAAACTCGATGCGTTGATCGAGAGATCAGTAAAGCTATTCACCCGATTCCAACATTATGCTTCAAAAGAATAGCTGAAGCTTGGTATCATCCTCGATTTTTGTTCTGACTTGTTATGGAAAGTGGTGCGGGATATGTTCAAGTCCAAGGTAGAAATTGGATGCAATGAAGTCAATACGCTGCCGGAATGTGCTAAATCATTGGAATTCAGCCACTAGTTGAGTATATTTGCTGTCAATGCTCACGCGGGTCGCGCTCACGTTGCAACAACGCGCGAGCGTTCATCGGGCGCAATCACACAAGACGATCAAAGGTCAATTGAATCAAGATCCGATTCCCCAATCCGCTCAACGACAAACGTACTCTCCGTCGTACGTAGGAAAGCTCTTTGATTCAATTGCCCATCGTTACGACTTGCTCAACCATGTCTTAAGCTTCGGACTCGATTTTCATTGGCGGCGGAGAGCCGTTCGCCATCTTCGTCAGTACTCACCAGCAAAGATACTCGATGTCGCAACCGGAACGGCGGATCTCGCCATCGCCGCGGCAACGCTCAATCCTCAAGAAATTGTCGGAGTGGACATATCACAACGAATGCTCGAACGCGGGAAGGCAAAGGTCGAACGCGCCAATCTTGCGTCGAAAATTCGGTTGGAACGAGGATCTGCGGAATCGTTGCCATTTGACGAGGGGACATTTGACGCCACAATGGTTGCCTTCGGGGCAAGAAACTTCTCGAACCTTGAGCAGGGCTTGCGGGAGATGTATCGCGTTCTTGCTCCTGGTGGAGTGATAATTGTTCTTGAATTCTCCACTCCCCGATGCGCATTGATGCGAGGAGCATATCGCTTCTACTCCCGGCGCGTGCTTCCCCGAATCGGCGGCCTGATCTCGCGCAACAAAGAGGCCTATGAATATCTGCCCGCCACGGTGAACGAATTTCCCTATGGGAAAGACTTTGCGGACATTCTTCGCACGATCGGATTCTTAAGGACAGAGTTTATTCCACTCTCATTCGGAATCGCGACCATCTACACCGGACACAAGTAGATTCGACGGAACCAATAGGCTTTAGGTGTTTATGACTGAAAGAATAATTCGAGTCGGCCACAGTCCGGATCCCGACGATGCCTTCATGTTCTACGGCCTTTCCAGCGGAAAAGTCAAGCTCGATGGAATCGTCATCGAGCACCTCCTTGAGGATATTCAATCGCTCAACCAGCGGGCTTTGAAAGGAGAACTGGAGGTCACGGCAATCTCCGCTCATGCCTTCCCTTACGTTGCGGACAAGTACTGGATCATGGCGACTGGAGCAAGTATGGGCGAAGGATATGGGCCAGTAATCATTTCAAAGCAATTCAGTTCGCTTAAGGAACTAGCCGGCAAAACCGTGGCTACACCCGGTCCAATGACCACCGCAACGCTTCTCTTTCATCTTTTCACCGAGGGGATCATGAATGTGGACGTGCCGTTTGACCAGATCATGGAGCGGGTGGAAAGTGGCGAGTTTGCGGCCGGACTGATCATCCACGAGGGACAGATCACTTACGCAAACCAGGGATTCAACAAGATCATCGACTTCGGGGAACTGTGGCAACGTGAATATTCCCTGCCGCTGCCTCTCGGCCTGGATGTTGTCCGCAAAGATTTGGGAGAAGAGCTTGCCCGTCGTCTTTCTCGCGGACTGAAAGAGAGCATACACTACGGCTACACCCACCAAAGCGAAGCCATCCCCTATGCGCTGAAGTACGGCAGGGGAATCAACGAAGAACTTGGAGAACGATTTGTAAAGATGTACGTCAGCGAGTTGACGGTGGATATGGGAGAAACAGGAAAGAAGGCCTTGGAATTATTGTTTCAGCTCGGTTTTGAACGCCGGCTCATTCCCCGGATGTCGAAGATCACACTCTACTAGAAATCTGCTTCGTAGCATCAACATCGGACTATGGTCGGACTCTTCAAAATATTTGATTCGCATGTTCACTTCTATTCGAATTCGTTCTTTCGGTTTCTCATCAAGCAGAAACCCAATCGAGCCGATTTCAGCACGGAGCTGAGGAATATTGCTGCAAAGGGGCATATCGAAATTCCCGGTGATGATCCTGCTCAACTTGCCAAGCGATGGATTGAGATCATCGACAAATGGAAGATCGAACGGCTGCTTCTCATCGGAAGCATTCCGGGTGATGAAGAGGCAGTCTCCAAAGCGCTCGAAGCGTTCCCGACTCGTTTCTCCGCCCTTTTCACGGTGGATCCAAATTCGAATTTGTTGATGGAGAATGCGGAGCAACGGTTGAAGAAAGAGAACTTCCGAGGCTTCTACTTATACCCATCTCTGTACCAACTCAGCGTCAATGACGACTGGCTTCAGGATCTATTTGCTCTTTCTGATTCTGTGAAGGCAATCGTCGTGGTCCATTTTGGAAAACTGAAGATCAGGCCAAGGGAGTATGCGGGAATCGCGACTGCGACCGATGAGACCTACGCAAATCCGGAAGATCTGATTCCTGTTGCCAAGAAATATCCGAACATCCGATTCGTCATTCCAAACTTTGGGGCAGGATCATTTCAGGAGACGCTTGCGGTGGGTGCGGCCTGTCCGAATGTCTATGTCGACACGGCGGGTTCAAATTCATGGACTCAGGATCATCCGGAGAAGCCGGATCTGCGAGCTGTTTTTCAGCAGATGCTAAAGGCTTACGGGGCTGACCGCATTCTGTTTGGTTCCGATTCGGGCTTGCTGCCACGGGGTTATCGCTACGACATCCTCGATAACCAGATGAAACTCCTGCAGGAAATGCGCGTCCCTGTAGCCGACATAAAGAAGATATTCTACGAAAACCTTGCCTCTCTTATCGGGGTCTGACGGGTTCCCTCCCCCCACCGTTCCAACCACACCACCTCAGCTTTCGAGTCCACACAAAGAATCTCATAAAACGTGGAGCGCTCGGCGGGCATGAACCCGGCCTCCAGGATGAGCTGCTTGCATTCTTCATTGTTTGTCTTGTTCACAAAATTCGCGGCAGCGTGCACATTCTCTTCGAGCAGCGTTCCTCCGAAATCATCGGCTCCAAAGTGGAGCGCAATCTGACCGGTCTTTTTTCCTTCCGAGAACCAGGACGCTTGAATGTGCTGGAAATTGTCGAGGTATATCCGAGAGAAAGCAATAATCTGAAGGTAGCGAGTCGGGGAGGCATATGTGGGTATGATTTTTTCCAGAGGGGTATTCCCCGGCTTGAACGACCAGGGCACAAATGCTGTGAATCCGCCCGTTTCGTCCTGAAGTGCGCGAATGTTCTCCAGATGAATAACGATATCCTCGTCTGTTTCGAGATGCCCAAACATCATCGTCGCCGTCGATTTGAATCCGATCTTGTGGGCTGCGCGCATCACCTCGAGCCAATCAGCCGAGGATCCTTTCTTGTTGCTTATCTTCTTTTTCACCCGATCGGAGAGAATTTCCGCCCCGCCGCCCGGAATTGATCGCAGTCCGGAATTCCAGAGTTCCTGCAAGACTTCCGTCACCGTCAGCCCGGATACTTCAGACATCCCGATAATCTCTGACGTCGAGTAAAAATGTGGATACACATCCGGAACTTCGTTGACGGTTCGGCGAACCATTTCAAGATAGTATTCGAACGGGATTTCAGGATTCACACCCCCCTGAAGCAAAATCGTCCTTACACCTTTGGACGCCGAGACTTTGAATTGTTCGATCATCTCGTCGACAGAATAGGTATACGCTCCCTGTTGGCCAGGCTTGCGGTAGAAAGCACAGAATATGCAATCGACAGTGCATACATTGGTGTAGTTCGGATTCGTATCGATCACATATGTGACCCAAGGATTCGGATTCTTCCTGAAACGCATTTCATTCGCCAGATCGGCCAAATCGAGCAAATCGGCATTGGCGAGAAAGAACACCCCCTCATCTTCGCTTATCCGTTTTCCCGCGCGTACCCTACGTTGTATAGCCTCAAGCGTCATCAATTCACCCTACAATGAGATTTTGTAACCACAGTTTTTGAGCTCCCGGATCAGGGAGAGCGCCGTCTCTTCCAGCTTCACGACAACCGGCTTCACAACAACTCCGGGAACTCCTTTGGGAAACTCCACGTCGCTCATGTGAAGAACAAACACCCTACCACTGCCAAGTTTTCCCACAAAGTGGCCCACCTCGAACATCGCGAAGTTCAGATCCTCTGCATCAAAGACAAAGAAAGCGCATTTCACCGATGGATCATATTCAATAGTATCGAGTCCCAGCATCTTTCCGCGCTCACGGTTCAACGGGACTTCCTGAATTCCAATCTCGGTCAGGAGCTGGGAGAGTTGAGCCCGCAGCGGATCATCTTCATCGCCAATCACGTAGACTTTACTACTCCCATTGGCTGGAACAGATTCGGCTTGCGTAGCGCTCTCCGGTTCGCGTTTTGTCGGAGGCTTCAGCACGCGCGTCGCACCGCTGCGCGGGCTTGCGGCTGCCTCCTTTTCTGCCACCTGTTTCACGCTCTCAGCCAGCAATTCCGGCGATGCCTTGCTCTTTGCGAGCAATTCCTTCATTGCGTTCAATATCAGGATAGCGGATGCCTGGAAAAACTGACCGCCGTTCACATCGGCAGCGAGCTTGTTCTTGTAGGCGAAGCCGATCGGACCTACCTGGTCGAGGAAATCCAAACACTCCTTCCTCCACGCGACATACTTGTTTTGAAGCCTCGCGTTGAACCCTGAGTGCTCAAATCCGCCGAGCGGCGCGAGCTTTTCACCGAGTTCTACCAATTCAGCAAGAATATTGAGGCGATTCGTCGACATGACGTCCTTATGAAATTACGCGCTAAATACCTTCCACGCGATCTCCCCCGACGATCCCGGCCGAGAATTCACTCGGTCTCGCTCTGGTGTTCAACTTCAACATCCCGCAAATAGGATTCAAAGACCTCTGCGGCTCTTTGTTCCCTCTCACCCATCCGATAGTTGAAGCCTTGAAGATAGCGAACCGCTTCGTCTTCGCTAATGTGCAAGTGTCGCGCGTGTGCGCGGCTTATCGTCTCCAGATCAGATTCTCCAATCACCAGCGCATCATGAATAAGTTTCTCCAACTCAGCCTTTCTCGCGGCATCCAGGTCTTTGCGGACTGCCCAGATTGCGAAGACAAACGGCATACGTTGCCATTCGTACCATTCCCTTGCCAGATCATAGACAATCTCAAAACCGGCAAGACCAAATTTGTTTCCCTTCAGCGCTTCATCACCGATGAGCAGTACGGCATCGTACGATCCGTACTCATTCACTCCGGCATGCATCCTCCGGAACGTCGCCCGCACACCATATTTCTTTTCAAGCACTATCTTGAGCAGCTTCACCGATGTCGCAGTGTCATCCGTAATACCAATCACCTTCCCTGAGAGCTCTTGCCATCCGAAGTTCGAGAATAGCATCACGCTCCGTACTTGATCACGAGTGGCGATGCAGTACGGAAGGGGCTCGAATTCATCTGTGAGCTCCAGATAATTCACGAATGAGAACAATCCTGCGTCAATGTCCCCCTGCTTGGCCAGCTTACCCATCCGGCGCGGCGTCACGGGAAGGATCCGGAATTGGCGTTTCTCCAACGGGGCATAGAATGGAACTGAATTCAAATATGGAATTTTGCCGAGCGCATGTTCCGCGTGCACTTTGAGAGGATTGTAGAACGCGTCCCGTTCAACGGGAAGCTTTCCGGCGGCTTTGATTATTTTGATGATCTGCTCTTTTGCCAGTGTCATCGGACTTAGAGCCCCCGCATCATGAGCAATCTTCTCGCCCCCAACCGTGCCATCCATGTCATCGGCGCCAAAATTCAACGCCACGGACGCGACTTCTTCGGTTAGCATTACCCAGTATGCCTTGATGTGCGGCATATTGTCGAGCATCAGCCGCGAAATCGCGATAATTTTCAAATCGTCGATTGCCGAGGTAAACCGTCCGGCTGGTTTGATTCCCGTTTCGCCCGGTTGAAAGGCAAGCGGAATAAATGACAGAAATCCCCCCGTCTCGTCCTGCAGAGTCCGTAAGATGACCAGGTGATCGACTCTCTCTTGAATCGTCTCCACGTGGCCATAGAGGATAGTACCGTTACTCGGAATACCCAGCCTGTGAGCAATCTTATGAACTTCAAGCCACGTTTTCGAACCGATCTTCTGATTGAACAGGAGTCGGCGGACACGTTCCGAGAATACCTCGGCTCCGCCTCCCGGCATGGTGTTCAATCCGGCCGCCTTTAGCTGCTGAAGAACCTCGACGATCGGTAATCGGAATTTCTTGTGAAAGAAATCGATCTCTACGGCCGTGAACGCTTTGATGTCGACACGAGGGAAATTCTTTCTGATCTGCCGAAGCATATCAAGGTAGTACTCCCACTCCCACGTCGGATGCAGTCCCCCGGTGATGTGCACTTCATGAACATCCGGCGTAATCTTCCCGAGAATTTCTTCGATTGTCATCTCATATGAATCGGGTTGATCAGCCTTCGTGGCGAAATCACAGAATTTGCAGGAAAGGACGCAAACATTTGTCGGTTCGATTTTTTGATTGACAACAAAATAGATGGCATCTCCGCTCTTCTCCTTCTGGACGAAGTTCGCCATCTTGCCCAGAGAAATGATATCGGGGGACGCAAACATCACGATTCCGTCTTCCGGCGTCAGGCGAACTCCCGCCTGCACTTTCTCCCAGATCGGTATTAGTCGTTGGTCACGCATATACTTGGTTTCGGTCATTTCATCCTCTCTTCACCATCATCTCCAATACTCATCCCATCTCTTACTGACCCGATCCACAACTTCCGGATCCATTGCAAGAGGGTTTGGGTATCCCTTTTTCCACGTTGCGTCGATCCCCATCGGTCCTGAGAATCTCGTCGCGATCCCTGCTTCCTGTCGGCGGGCAAACGAAACATCACGCGCACAATCGAAGCGCGTGAAGATTCCCCAGATCACCTTCTCTTTGTCATGCACATCGATATCATCACTCACCACGGCGATGATCGCGAAGTGCTGGAGTTCCTTCCGCTTCAGAAGGGATTCCATCACGGCTCTCCCGTTTCGCTGAACTTGCACCGCGAGGAGAGCATTCTCCCACACGCATACATTTGATATCCTTCTGTCGAGTCTGCTAATCTGCTGGGGAGTAATCGATCTCGCCCGGGTTTTTCGGACGGGACTTCCTTTGGGCGTCGCATCCACGATCACGCGACTCCCCAGCTCGAACTTCTCGCTGGTGAAATCTAGTGTGTCGACGGCAACTCCGGGAATCAACACAAAATCGTGCTCCGGATCAAAATAATCTCTGATCGCCCTTAGCACCGAAGGCCAATCGCGGACATTGACCTCTCCGGAGACCAGAATCAGACACTTCGTGAGGGAAAGCTGACCAGTCCCAAGGAGTCCCAAGGCCGCTTTCATAGCCTCTTTGTGATAGCGCTCTTCGACGGATACCACGAGTAAATTATGGAATCCTGCTTCGTAGTATGCCCAGAGATCCTTCACCTCTTTGTGGATGAGGCCGATCAAAGGCCCAAGCATATGTTGTGTGGCGTCTCCAAGATATTTGTCCTCCATTGGAGGAATCCCAACGATAGTCGCAGGATAAATCGCGTTCCGTCGATGCGTGATCGCTCGTAACTCAAACACTGGAAACGGAGCAACAGAAGAATAGTGACCATAGTGATCACCAAACGGTCCCTCAGTTCTTCGATCATTTGCCCGAACGATTCCTTCGAGGACGAACTCCGCATTCGCCGGCACATTAATCGAAATACTCTTTCCCCGGGTAAACTTTGTTGGGGCTCCCCGCAGAAAAGCGGAAAACAGCGCTTCGTCAATCCCTTCCGGCAAAGCGGCGATCGTCGCAAGGAGATAGGCGGGATCGCTGCCAAGCGCCACTGCCACTTCGAGGTCTCGGCCCAGACGCTCGGCCTGATAATAATGGAAACCGCCCCCCTTCTGCAGCTGCCAGTGCATCCCTGTAGTGGTCCCATCATAAACCTGCATTCGATAAATGCCGGTGTTGCGCCTTTGGGAAACAGGATCGTAAGTGAGAACCTGTCCGAGCGTAATGAATCTCCCGCCGTCCTCCGGCCAGCATACCTGAACGGGAAGATCATCGAGGGATAATTTGCTGACTATCTGTTGCGACAAGGCGCCAAACGCAGTTCGGGTTCTCGCGGAAACGAATCGGCGCAGAAGAGGTCGATTGTTCCAAAGTGCATCAAGCGTGGGCGGCATCGCGTTCTCCAAGAAAGCGATAAGCTCTGCGCCAATCTGTTCAGGATGCCTTCCCAGCGCCAATTCAATCCGGCGCTCCGAGGAATAGAGGTTCAGAGCGAGAGGAAATCTCGATCCCTTCACCCGTTCAAATATCAGCGCCGGTTTTTCCTCGTCAAGAGCGCGGGTCGCGATTTCGGTCAACTCGAGCTTTGGATCCACTTCCACCTTTACACGGTGGATCTCGCCTACCGAATCAAGGTACTGGACAAACTCGCCGAGCGAAAGAAATTTCATTTCATTCAATCAGTCTGAACGCGGTTATTCCAAATCCTGGCCGCGCCATCCGCGCGACGAACTGTGTCCGAGAGTCTGCAATAGTTTATCGACGAAACCGTCGACATATTCATCGATCGTCTTGGGAACAAAGTAAAGGGGGGGAGAAATGGGCATGATCACCGCCCCCTCGCGCGAAAGTCGGGCACACTGTTCCAACGTAATTGTCGAAAGCGGAGTTTCCCGCAGGCAGATAATCAGCTTGAAGCGCTCCTTGAGCGCTACCTGCGCGGCGCGTGTGATCAACGTATCACCAATACCCGACGCGATGCGACCAAGCGTGGACGTCGAACATGGAATAATGACCATTGCATCGATTCGATTAGACCCGGACGCGATCGGCGCCGTCAGATCGTCATCGGAGAATTGTCGTTTCACAAACGGATCGAGATCCTTCTCTTTGATCCCCAGCTCGTCCTTTAAAAGCACCTTTCCCCACTTGCTGACGACAAGAAACTTGTCATCCGGACATTTCTTCAGAAATTCCCTCGCATAGACTGCGCCCGATGAGCCTGTGATCCCTACGACAATTCTCATCCGAAATAGACTCCTGTCACAATCATGCCAAGAATATTGAATCCCAGGACGGCATTTATTCTAAAGAACGCCAGCTCGACGTTGTCAGCCTTCTTTTGCTCTAGATACAACAGGATCCCGGATAGAACAAGAAATGGAACAGCTGCGATCGCCTGGATCGATAACACAAACAGTACCACGAGGGCCATAAACGCGGCAATGTGGAGCAAAGCAGAATACCGGAGCGCCCTCTTCTTTCCAAACACAGAACTGAAAGAAAAGAGATTCTGTTCCCTGTCAAACACTTCATCGAGTGTAGAGTAGATGATATCAAAGCCCGCAACCCAGAACAAGGTGAACAGACTGAGGAGAAGACCCGGCAAGAGATTATCGAACGAATTCTGAACTGCGAACCATCCCCCCAACGGACCCATTGCCAGACCCAGACCAACGCCGAAATGCGCAAAAGGCGTAAATCTTTTCATGTAGGGATAGAGCGTGAAGACAATGAGCGGGATCGGGGCAAGGAGAAGACAAAACGCCGAGATCATCGCGGCCGCCCCAAAATAGATCATTACTCCCAGCGCGAGAACCCCCAATGCCTCAAGGAGAGTCATCCTTCCGCTCGGCAATTCACGGACAATGGTGCGGGGATTCCTGCGATCGATCTCTCGGTCAATAATTCGATTCAGAGCGAGCGCGGCTGTGCGTGCCCCCGTCGCTCCGATGAACACCAGCACGAGTAAAGAAAATGAGGGGGATTCTTTCGCTGCGAGGAACACTCCGCTGTAGATGAGAGGCAGGGAAAAGAGTGTGTGTTCTATCTTGATGAATCTTGCAAACTTCTCGAGATGGTTCAAACAAAACCTTCGATTCTGGAGCAGATTATGACGATTTTGCTTGAAAGATATCAGTATTTTCACTCGATATCAACCACGCGGAAGATGTGGGTTCCCTCTCGACTTAGCGCACAGTTCCGAACTGCCATCATAGTAAATCATTTTTTCGCGGCTGGCGGGGTTGAGCGCTCACAACTGCTCTTATCGACAAAAGGAACTCCTCTGTTGGGTTGTATGTACCTCGAAGGACATTCCGGTCTCCCATTATCTAATCAACCCCGCTTCTTGGAAACTAAAGTGGCCTTTCTTGGTCACGATGACATGGTCGAGAACGCGCAAGCCAAGAATCTTTGCCGCCTCGGTCAATTGCTCGTGTGTGCGGCGATCGGCCTCGCTGGGCTGGAGGTCGCCCGACGGGTGATTGTGGGCGAAGATCACCGCGGCGGCGCGGTCTGCGATTACGTCGGCAAACACTTCACGGGGATGCACGGGGCTTTTGTCGAGAAGACCGATTGTGACAACGCGTTTTTCGATAACCTCGTTTGCGCCGTTCAGGGAGATGCAGACGAAATACTCCTGCTGTTTTCCGGCGATGTCGGCCACGAGCGGCAACACGTCCTGAGCGCAAACAATCTTCACCGTTTCCTTGAGTAAGTGGCGACGGGCGAGTTCAAAGGCCGACAGGATTTGACCGGCTTTGGCGAGTCCCACGCCAGGAACGGCCTGCAAGTGATCGAGAGTCAATCCGGCTTTGTGCTCGCGTATCAGACCGGCTACTTGTCGGGCAATCGTGCGCACATCCATGCCAGCCGTGCCCATGCCAAGAATCGCCGCGACAAGCTCCTCATCGGAAAGTGCGGAAGCGCCTTTCTCCCGCAACTTCTCGCGTGGGCGGCTGTGCTCCGGCATTTCTTTAATGGTCTTCATAATCAGACTTTCTCCGCAACACTGAAGGTCTCTTGAATTGCCGAACGTATTTCCTCGCGGGTCAAAACGTGCTCGGGCAACTTGGTCAAAGCGCCGTGGTGTGCCACATCCGAAAGTCTGCACAAGCGAAACAATTGATCCTTTATGGCGTCGATAACCAAACCTTTCTTGTGAAGAGCACGTATAAGGTCACCCAGTCCGCTCTTGCTTTTGATTTCTGCGGTCAAGGCGCGGTAGTATTTTGTTTTCAGGATGATCTCGAAAACCTTTCGGATGTTGCTTTGCATATCTTCGGGTGTGGGACCAAAGTCCTCGTTGAGATATCGGCTCATGTCGTCGCACAGGCAGGCGATTTCTGCTTTGCGATCTTCCTCCACATCAAAAGGTTCGATCCAGCTCCCGTTCTTCTTGTCGGACTTTACTTGAAGTACGCCTTTGTCCAGAATGCCATCGAATAGCATCCGGAGAAAGTCCTTCTTGTGGGTGAACACACATAGCTGATTCAGCCGTGGGGATAGATCAGCGAGTATGGTTACGGTTCCCCAACGCCGATTCTCGTCCAGACTGGAGAGCGGATCATCAAAGATGACGATTTGCTTGTCGAGTTCTGGCAGCTTTTCAAGTGCCGCAATGAAGAATGCAAAAGCCAACGTGCTCTTGTCGCCCTCGCTGAGCGTGTTCTTGAAGCAGGGTGCATCATCCTGGCGTACAGAAATCGGGACTTTTTTCTCCAGAATGAGGAAGCCGAAATCGCTATAGCTCTCGTTCGCTCGCTCATCTGTCTTGCCTGTCAGATCAGTAACCGCAAAGTCGGCTCCCAGGGACAGAAGAAGCTCGTTGATCCGCTTTTGGTACGTGTCAAATATAGTCTTGGTGTAGTCCTCAAGTTCCTTCTGTTTGGCGTTCTTCTTGGTCAGCAGGTCGTCGGCTTCCTTCTTCACCGTCGGGTAGTCGGCGGCCCATTTCTTCCATTCGGGCAAAAAACGCTTCTTGATCTCTTCTTCCTTCGCTATTGCGACGCGGATCGAGGCAACATCGGATTTCGGGAGGTTCGCGACATATTGCTTCGCCTTCTCTGTGAATGCCGTGACTGCCGAATTGTATGATGCGACAGCAGTTTTGAGTGCGGCGAGTTCCTCGGCGAGGGCGTCGAAATGTGGCAGGTCTGCATCGGTGTTCGGATCCTTCTGCTTCTTCTCCAGTTCATCTTGCGCTACGGCCTTCAACCCGGCGAGCTTTGGCCGGAACGTCTCCACAGAACCAGCAATGTCGGGCAGCGCTTCCGCCCCGATGTACAGCTCCCATTGCTTCAACGTGGCGAGGTTGGCGCTGTGGGCGGAAACAAGTGCGGTGAGGTCGTTGTCCAGATTCCACTTTGCCAGCATACCGGCTTGCGCGGAAAGATTTTGTTGGTATTTCCGAAAGGCATCGTCAAAGAACTCACGGTATGCCTTCAGGAGATCGGAGGCGCTCTTCAAATCCTGTCCGCAGAACGGGCAATCCGCCTGCATAAGATCAAGACCTTGACGAATGAACTCCTTTGCTTGGGCCTTGTTCTTGAAGTTCCGGTCAATATGGGCCAGGACGCGCTTCTCGGCCACCTCGTGAGCGGTGGCAAGTTTCTGCGCGGCCAATAACTTCAACGCCAAAATGTCGTATGTCGGCGCGGATATGCCCTGCGGGAAGCCCAGCCCGCGCACTTGAGTTTCGGACTCCTTGGACTTCAGGTCCTGTTCGAGTTTTTCAATGCGAGGGCCGACGGCCGCTTCTTCGGCGTCAGGCACGGCCAGAAACGCATCGAGCGATAGGGTGAAACCCGCTCCGTTGAATCGCATGATAAGTTTAGATGCTTCTTGGCTCTTACCCTTCTCCTTCGCCTTCAGGCTCGCAAGCTCTTCGGCCAGTATGATCCCCTTGGCGCCAATGATGATCTTGTAACTATTCTTCCGGTGTTCATGTTCAATCTCATGGGCAAGAATGTTCGCGTGGATATAGGGTGCATCGAAAATCTGAATATGGGGAAACGGCCTGTCCCATCTCGTGCGGTTGAAAACATAGGGTGCATCGTCAATGACGATGACCGCTTCTGGCGCGGCAAGAGTGCCCAGGGTTTTGCGGCCCCAGATTATCTTGGGATCGTTTTCACGAAGGGATCGGAGGACATTGACGAGGGTTGACTTTCCGTAAGCGTTTGGCGCGAAGAGGAACGTGTTCTTGTGCCAGTCCAGCCCATCGCCTTTGGCGGAGTAGTCGTAGAACTTGCCCACATTCTTGATGCGTTTACACTTTGTAATCATTCCTCGCCCCAAATCTCCGCCAGCTTGGCCTGAATCTTCTTCTCGAAAATCTCCACCAGCTTCCGGTTCGCATCCACCAACGACTGCTCGGCTTCGATCTCGGCCACGATCTCGCGCTGTGCGTCAAGCGGCGGGAGGGGGATTTCGATTTCTTCAATCTGTGCTTTGCTGATTGAATCAAACACAGCTCCGCCACTGCCTTTGATTTTGTCCTGCATGGATTTCAGATTGTAAAACAGGAACATTTGATGAATTTTTTTCTCTCTGATTGCCGTCAATCCTCTGCCAATGCAGATTCCCTGCATCGTAAGATTGACCGGCCCCACGGGGGCACGGACGGACATTAGAATATCGTCCGGCTCGGCAAGTTTTATGATTTGAGTCGTCCAAATTTTTGGCTCTCCGATATACATTTCGCCGAACTCTGTTTTACCTTGATAAAACGGCGTACCGTTTCCGATCTCGTTGTAATACTTGCCTTCGGGTGATTGTCCAGCAATGACTTCTGCCACTTCCCCCAGCTTTACCTTCGGCCACTTCGGATCAATCTTGATGGTGGGTTTGTAGTTGGCGATGACCTGGCGGGCGCCTTCGATGATCTTCCGGTAGCCCTCCAACTCCCCCACGATCTGCTGCTGAACGTCCAATGGCGGAAGGGGGACTGAAATGCTGAGAAGATGTGACGGCCTCACACGCGGCAGTTGCGCTCCGGTAAGCCCCTTCAAGACCTCGCGATTGAACCGTGGGGAGAGAAGCACTGGCGCCATGAACGCAGCCATCGCATTATGCACATGACATCGCAGAACAAGGATGTCTGTTGAACAGATGCCCTGCCGATCCGCCAACCAGACCTTGTTCAAGTTGGGGCGCAGCTTTCCATAGAGAATGTCACCCTTGACAAACGCCCACTTGGTGCTTTTTGCGGACTCGCCTTGCACTCCTTCCATAAGTCTGCCCGTATTGGACTCGATTGCATCAAGGCCAAGATACGACCCACTTCCATTCCCGTTTGGCCCGACCGCTTCGGTTATCAATTCGCACACTTCCCCCAACTTCACCATCGGCCACTTGCTTTGCACGGCGATGGCTTTTCGGTAGCGGTCGCCGGAGAGGTTCACGTCGCCGGAGTCGAGGAGGCGCTTGCGGCTGACGGCCAGCGCCATCTTTCCTTCTTGCGTTTCTTGCCTGCCCGCCGAAGCCTCTGCCTGTGCGTCGCACGCAGACAGGTTGGCGAAGGTGGGTGCCTTCTTGTAGTCATCCAAAATCTTCACCGCTTCCGGCAGGTCGTTCTTCCCGTTCGGCCTTCTCTGCGCGCCGAGATCGAATCCGTCGTTTTCGACCTTCACGAACAGGACTTCATCCGTCCGCCTGGCGAGGTTGCGGTCGAGGAACAGGATGCTGGTCTTGACGCCGCTGTATGGGTTAAACACGCCGGCAGGCAAAGACACTACGGCCCAGAGGTAGTTTTCGATGAGCATCTTCCGCAGGGCCTTGTATGCGTTCTGGCTCTGGAAGATAATGCCTTCCGGCACGATGACGCCGGCGCGTCCGCCGGGCGCGAGATGCTCGGCCATGTAGTCCACAAAGAGCACCTCGCTGCGCTTGGCCTTGATCGAAAACCTGTTGTGCGGGCGGATGCCGCCTTTCGGCGTCATAAAGGGTGGATTGGCAAGAATAACGTCGCACCGTTCGTCCCACCGTTCCTCGCTGGTCAGTGTGTCGTACTCGTGAATGACTGGGTTCACGAAACCATGCAGGTACAGATTCGCGCGGGAGAGGCGCACCATGTCGGGAGCAATGTCGTAACCGCGGAAGTTGGTCATCAGCCGGGCGCGCTCGTCCGGTGTGAGATTTTCCTTCCCCTTCAAGATGTGCTTGAAGGCCGAGATGAGAAAACCGGCCGTGCCGCATGCGGGATCAAGAATTGTCTCATGCTTCTGCGGGTCCACTACGGCGACGATAAAATCAATGATGTGGCGCGGGGTGCGAAACTGTCCGGCATCGCCCTGTGTGCCGAGAACGGACAGCAGATACTCGAATGCGTCGCCGAGTCGTTCGCTGTGGTCGTAGGTGAAGCCGTCAATTTCCTTCAGGAAAAGGTTGAGCGTTTCGGGATCGCGATACGGCAGAAAGACGCCCTTGAAGATATCGCGAAACAGTTGCGGGATGTTTTTGTTTTCGTTCATCTTCTCGATGCCTTCGGCATAGAGAAGGAGGCGTTCGTGCCCGCCGAACCGTTTGTCAAGTAGCCGCGCCCAGCGGTATTTCTTGAAGCCACCTGTGAAGAACGACGCCTTGCCGCCAAGTTCTTCGGACTGACGGTCCATATCATCCATGAACTTGTAAATCAGGGCGATGGTGATCTGCTCCACCTGTGATTTCGGGTCGGGCACCTTGCCCACCAGAATGTCGCGGGCGGAGTCGATGCGGGATTTGGTTTCGGAATCGAACATCGGTTAATTCCTCTTGCGCCGGGTCGTGTATCTCGCCCTTGGCTCCCGCACATGGAAACCGATCTGTTTGCGGGGCGGATCGGGCGGGGTCATGAGTTGGCGGATCGCATCGAAAACGACGCGGAACTGTGCGTCATACTTCTTTTCCAGCTCCTCAAGCTTGCGAGCAAGGTCGGCGTGAGTGGAGAGAATATTCCGCAATTGAACGAACGCGCGCATGATCGCGATGTTGACCTGAATGGCGCGTTGACTGTTCAAGACACCCGAAAGCATCGCGATCCCTTGTTCAGTAAAAGCATATACCGATTTCGAGTACTTTAGATCTGGGGAGGATATCACAGATTGTGATATCCTCATAATCTCTTTTCGTGTCAGCTTGAGGATGAAATCATTCGGAAAACGATCGCGGTTTCGTTTGACGGCTTGATTCATCGTACGTGTCTCCACCCCGTAGAGCAAAGCCAGGTCGCGATCCAACATCACCTTCTGCCCCCGGACAAGGAATATGGCTTGCCGTATCTTGTCCATCGGAACCAAATGCGTCTTCATTAGCGTCCTTCCCCCCGCATCACAGTTTTTCTTTGGAGGTCACAATTTGTGACCTCCAATCCAAAATCCACAATGCCCCTTACGCAGCAAAAGCATTTAGTGAAACGTAGTCCTTCACATATTCCGGGATTACATCCCGCCAATCATCCAACGCCCTAATATCACTGATAGAAACCTTTGGATTGTCCGCGAGTTTGCTAAATTCGCGCGAGTCCACGATGGCCCGGATTCCGCCATCCGTGAGGTAGGCTTTGAAGAACTGCCGGATAATCTGCATATGCGCCGCGTCGGGTTTGTGAATGGAAACGAACTTCGCCAGCTCTTCTTCGAGCAACTCGTCTTTGGTCTTGAAACGGTCTATCTCGCCAAAGGCCTTTGCCAGGATTTCGCGGAGCGTAATCCTGCGGTCAATCTGTACGGCCTTGCGGAGTTTGTCGAGGTTGAAGAAGTCCTCCGGTTTGTTGAACAGGGAGGCAACGACAATCTCTTCCGCCCCTTTGATGTCGCCGCGCTCGTAACGCTCGCGCACCTCCAGCGTGGCCTTCACCTTGTCCTCGAACTTCTCGAAGAACTTGCGGTCAATCCTCATACCGTGAACCGGTACAGACGTCTCCACATAAGTTTGCAGCAGGTCGGGGTCAACGTTGGTGTAGCCGGGCGGGACTGGCGGCGGGGGCGGCTCCGGCCCCGGCCCAGTCGGGCGCAACGGCGGCAATTCAATAACCTCGTCGTAGTTGAACTTCTCCTCGAAGTACTCGCAGACGGCAAAGAAATCGAAGAGCTTGAACTTCTCTTTCGGCTTTGTGTGCTCCTGAATCTGTCCACCTGCCTTCTCGGTGTAGCGGAAGATGAACTTGCGCGTTCCGCGTCCCTTGATCTGAATGAAATCGGTCGGTGAGAAAATCGGGCGAAGCAGCATGACATTCAGGAGGTCTTCGCAGTCGTAACCGGTCGTCATCATGCCGACCGTGCAGCAGATACGAGTCTTTGAACTGATATAGCCTTCCAGAAAGCGGGTGTGCCCGTTCAGGTTGTTGTTGGCGAAACGGACGGCCATCTGTTGGGCGTCGTTCACGTTGGAAGTCACCTGGACTGCGAAGTCGGAGTTGTACTTGCCGGGAAAGAGCGCATGTGCCATCTCATTCAGCTTCTGAACAATCCGCGTCGCGTGGTCCTGACGCACGCAAAAGATGATCGTCTTGCCGATCTCGCCGCTCAATGGATCGCGAAGAGCGTTCTTGAGGAAGGTTTCGCAGAAGACGCGGTTCGTCTCATCCGAAAAGAACTTCTTCTCGAAATCCTTGCCGAAAAAGCTCTGCTCGACTAATTCCCCGTCTTCGTTTTCCTGCATGACGGAATAGCCTTGTTCGGCCAGCAATTCCGTTGTGATTTCCGTGCGTGCGTCCACAACGACCGGATTGAGCAGGTACCCTTCACGCACTCCGTCAAAGAGGCTGTAGCGAAAGGTCGGCGCGCCGCTTTCGCAACCGAATGTCTTGTATGTGTCCAGCAACTGCCGGCGCTCCCATTCGCGCGGATCACGCGCGTTAATCCTCGCGGGGTCAATCTTTTTGAGGTAGTCCTTCGGCGTTGCGGTCAGCCCGAGCTTGTAGCCTATGAAGTACTCAAACACGGCGCGGCTGTTGCCGCTTATGGAACGGTGCGCCTCGTCCGAAATCAGCAGGTCGAAATCGGTCGGCGAAAAAAGCCTCCGGTACTTGTTGTTGAATAGGAGGCTTTGGACCGTGGAAACCACGATCTCGGCCTTGCGCCAGTCGTCGCGGTTTTCCTTATAGATGACCGTGCGTAAGTCGTTCTTCAAAAGGCGGACAAAGGCTTTCCATGCTTGGGTTTCGAGTTCAAGGCGATCAACGAGGAACAGAATGCGCTTAGCGTTGCCGGTCCGCAGGAACATCCTAATCACGGCGGCAGCGATCAGGGTTTTGCCGGTGCCGGTTGCCATTTCGAACAGGAAACGTGTCTGTCCCTTGCGCACGGCATCCTGTAGCGCAACAACGGCCCGCATCTGATACGGGCGGAGAAACTTCAGTTCCGTGTCCTTGATGAAACTGTCACGCTTCTCGGCATCGATCCAGCGGGGATCGTTGCGGTAGTTGGGGTTTTGCGTGACCGCAATGTAATCGGCTTCCACGTTTTCACTGACCAGGGCATCCGAGTTCGGCTTGAAGGCGTGGTAATGTTCGAACGATTCGGGTTTCGGAAACTCCGTGACCAAAACCGGATTTCCTTGCTCCAAGTCCCAGAAGTAATGCAGGTTACCGTTCGACAAGATGATGAACCGTACGTTCTGGGAACCGGCGTACTTCCGAGCCTGCTCTTTACCGATAAGGGGATCGAACTTCTCCGACTTGGCTTCGAGAACGGCTATCGGGAAGCTACGTTCATCCATCAGGAGGTAATCGACGTAGCCATTCGCCGTCTTTTCGAAGTCGTCGCCGAGGGCTTCCAGTGTCTTCTGTTTGAGCTTGAGGTGTGCTTCGAGGGCAATGTTGGCGGGGCCGGTCTGATCATCGAAGAAGCGCCAGCCAGACCTTTGAAGAAGGTCGTTGATCCGAATCCTTGCTTTGGATTCCTTCATCATGCTGTCCTAATTCACGGTCGGGGTGATCTCGTGCTGCACGATTTGTGAGATTATGACGCCACTTGGGTTGAGATTCGTAACAGCTTGTTGCGTTGCGTATCACATGACATTTATGGCGGTGATGTGTGATCTGTTTCCAGTCCCGCGCGTGGAAAAGCGGTTCCCTACCGCACAACACTGCCGCTCTCCACTTCGCTTGAAAGGGTAACGAGCGCGAGCTTGCCGTCACCGTGCGCTGCGAGGAGCATCCCCTGGGATTCTACCCCCATCAGTTTTGCCGGTTCAAGGTTTGCGACTACAACGAAGAGTTTGTCGAGAAGATCTGACGGCTGATAGTGCTGGCCAATCCCGGCAACGATCTGGCGTTGCTCGGACCCAATCTCAATCTGAAGCTTGATCAGTTTTTCGGACTTGGGGACCCGCTCGGCCTTCAACACCTTCGCGACACGCAGGTCGATTTTCTTGAAATCATCTAATCTGATGACGTTGGTCTGACTCGAGTCTGGCGCGTTTCCTGATTTTGATGAATCGGAATTACTCTCCAATGCGGCAATTACCCTTTCAATTTCTGAGTTCTCAATCTTTTTTACCAGGATTTCCGCCTTGTTGAGGTGATGCCCCTCGGACAATCCCGGCTCTGAGGCGCTGTCCCACTCTACGTTAGCGATCGGAGTATCGAGATTAAGGATATGCCACAGTCGTTCTGAAATCCCTGGGGTCACCGGCTGAAAGAGGATTGCGAGAGAACGCACCACCTGGAGACAAATATTGATCGTCGTGGCGCACCTCTCGGGTTTCTCCTTAGCCGTTTTCCACGGCTCGCCGTCGTTGAAGTACTTGTTCGCTGCTCTCGCCAATTCCATGGCCTGAAAGAGGCCGTCCCGAAACTGATAGCGTTCATAATGCTCGCTTATCTTCGCAGGAGCATCGCGCACGGTTTGCAGCATTTTCGAGTCAAGCTCTGACAGTTCGAATTGCTTCGGGACGCGATTGCCAAACTGCCGATCGGCAAACGCGAGCGTCCGATTGACAAAATTCCCCAGAATATCCGCGAGTTCATTATTTGTTCGCGCCTGAAAATCCTTCAAATAGAAATCTGAATCACGATACTCGGGAAGATTGACGGCGAGCGTGTACCGGAGCGGATCAGCCGGAAAGAGAGAGAGAAAATCCTTAAGATCAATTCCCCAACCCCGGCTCTTCGAAAATTTCTGTCCCTCGAAATTAAGAAATTCATTTGCCGGAACGTTTTCGGGAAGGACATATTGCGCCTTCGATGAATCATTCCATGCCATGAGCATTGCCGGAAACACAATACAGTGAAAGACAACATTGTCTTTGCCGATGAACGCCACGTACTTCGTGTCTTTGGAGAGCCAGTAGTCCTTCCAGCGCTCCGGTGTTCCCTTTGCGGATGCCCACTCCTTCCCCGATGAGATGTACCCGAGAACCGCGTCGAACCAGACATAGAGCACTTTCGATTCGTACCCTTTCACGGGCACTTTCACTCCCCACGTCAGGTCTCTCGTCACGGCGCGATCTTGCAGTCCCTCCTTGAACCAGCTATGACAATACCTCAGCACGTTTTCCTTCCAGCCATCTCGTTTGTGCCGCTCGTCGATATACAATTCGAGTCGCGACTGGAATTCTCCAAGGGGAAAGTACCAATGGGAGGTATCCCTGATGATCGGCGTTGTTCCGCAGATCTTGCATTTCGGGTCAAGGAGGGCGGTTTGGCTCAACCATGTTCCGCAACTTTCACATTGATCACCGCGCGCCTGATCAGACTTACAATTTGGACAAGTTCCTTCCACATATCGATCAGCGAGAGACATCCCATCTTTTTCACAATACAGCTGCTTATCCCTTTTTTCCTTCAGTAATCCCTTTTTATGAAACAGTCGGAAGAATTCCTGCGAGGTCTCATGATGAAGCGGAAGAGATGTCCGGGAGTAATTGTCGAAACTCATCCCGAACGCTTCGAATGCCGCTTGGTTCTGGCCGTGATACCGATCCACAACCGCTTGCGGCGTTGTTTTCTCCTTCTCGGCCGTGACCATGATTGGCACACCATGTTCATCGGAGCCGCACAGAAACAGCACATCTCTCCCCTTCAAACGCTGGTAGCGTGCGTAGATATCCGCCGGGAGATAGGCTCCGGCGAGATGACCAAGATGGATGTCACCATTTGCATAAGGGAGAGCCGCCGTAACGAGTATGCGTTTGAAATCAGTTCTCACGGGGATTTTCAACTGTTCGGAGAAGGTGAAACGGCATTCCTGAGACTGTTTGCCAGATTGAGAAATACGAGAGGAAGGTAGATGTTTTTGCCTACAAGGGCAATTGCTTGTTCAATCTCTTTCTGCGCGCGAATTAGATCTGCCTGAGGAAAATGCTGAACGAAACTTTCGAGATCCTCTCGTTTGTGAAATGGCCCCACAGTTTGTGGGCCGACCTCACGCAGCATATAGGCGCTTCGAATCCATAGCTGAAGTGTACGAAGCCAGCGATCCGTCGCCGGCCGATCGTAACCCGAGGCAAGGATTTCGATCTGCCGCGCTGCCTTTGCATGGCTGTTCCCAAGAACCGTTCGCATAAACGCGACCACCTCATCCCGGTAGCGATCCATGTCTGAAGAGAGAATCTCACGCGCCGAAGCATAGCTTCCGTTTGAGATGCTCGCAGCCACCGAGGCAAGCGATGGTTCAACACCGTCCCTTGCGATAAGAGCTTCTCGAATTTCATGTTCGCCAAGAAGATCACAGTCTACTACCTGGCAGCGGGAACCGATTGTCGGCAGGAGCTGCTCGTTATGAGCGGATGTCAGCACAATCACGGTGTCGGCGGGGGGTTCTTCCAACGTCTTCAGCAGCGAGTTGCTCGCCTCGAGATTGAGGCATTCGGCATCCAGAATAAGGAAGATGTTCCGCCCTTTTCCAGATTGCGCGAGGGCCACATCCCGGCGAATCTGTCTTATGCTGTTTACCTTGATAATGTTCGCACGGGGAATCTCGATTTTATGGTATGGGTCTTTGGCTTTCGCTCTCACTTCCGCACGAACAGCCTCAACGGCATCCTCCGTCAAGACACCCATTGGATCGTCACCGGTTTTTTCATTTTTTCCTGTGGGAAGAGCAAAGATGAGACGAACGTCCGGGTGCTGGAGGGTCTCCATCCATCGACAACTCTGACATCTGCCACACGCCTCGTCAATTAGCTCCTCGCAGTTCAACGCCTTCGCAAACTCGATTGCTAATGCATCTTTTCCCACTCCATAGGGTCCGCTGAACAGGTACGCGTGCGCGATCTGTTTGTTAGTCAGCGCGCTCCGCAACAACTGCTTGACTCGATCCTGCCCTATGATCGAATTCCAACTCATCTGTCGAACCTCAGCTGCCGTGCACTAGTGTTGCGTGTCAGAAATACGTTAAAAAATGGAACCGCTAATCTACGCGAATTGGCGCGAATATGTTTTCAAAAACACTTTAATTCGCGTGGATTCGCGCGAATTCG
>Ga0208244_100413_pt1 | contig 43587 bp, 49 predicted proteins | sample SubbioCR12Aug_5A_FD_184828 | JGI IMG/M metagenome (GOLD analysis project Ga0208244, IMG submission 184828) | Serpentinite rock and fluid subsurface biosphere microbial communities from McLaughlin Reserve, California, USA - CR12Aug_5A (SPAdes) | ecosystem: Environmental > Terrestrial > Deep...
CAACTCACGTTTCGGGAAAAACCGCCGACTATCTGTCGTCTATCCACTGATTGAACGAAAACCAGAGGTTTTTTGGAATTTTAGTGGCCGAGATTTTTGGAAAAATGGGGTTTTCGGTCAGGCACTATATAGATATTATCTTAGCATAAGTCAGTGAGACGAATAATTCGTTTCCGTCATTGCGCGCAGCGAAGCAATCCAGCGTATTGATTAAGCGGGCATTTCTGGATTGCCCTGAAGGACTCCGATCCACTATGGGCTGAAGCCCACGTGGAATCGTATGCCACGTCGCTGTGCTCCTCAATGACAAATTAATCAGCGGTTCCTTGGCGGTTCTTTAGCGCTCCTGGACTGGCCGTTTTAGCCAAGGTTCAGGCACGGCTTCTCGCGGACAGGCGCTACAGGATGCGTTCGATTTCCACTTCGAATTCGATGCACAGATCGGCGAGCGGGTGGTTGAAGTCGACCTTCACCGCGTCGTCGCCGATTTCCAGGATGCGCCCGGCCAGGGTCTCGCCGTTGGGCATGGCGAATTCGAACAGCTGGTCGACTTCGGGTTCCATGTCGGCGGGCAGGTCGGATTTGGGCAGGGTCTGGATCAGGTCGGGCTGGCTTTCGCCAAAGGCCTGCCAGGGGTCGAGCAGGAATACATGGCGTTCGCCGGGGTGGATGTCGATCAGCCATTGCTCCAGCATCGGCGCCAGGGTGCCGTCGCCGAGGGTCACGGTTTCCGGTTCGGGGTCGTCGAAGTTGGAGACGAGGTCGTCGCCGCCGCGCGGACGCAAGGCATAGCGGAGCTGGAGGGTGTCGCCCGCGGCGACGGCGCGATCGGTCATGATTTTCGTGCGGCGTCTTTGCCGAACAGGCTGTCCCAGATCAGTAGGGCTGCGCCGACGGAGATGGCGGAATCCGCCACGTTGAACGCCGGCCAGGCAAAGCCGCTGTAGTGGAAATACAGGAAATCCACCACGTGCCCCAGCATGACGCGGTCGACCACGTTGCCGAGCGCGCCGCCGAGCACCAGCGCCAGCGAAAAGGCCATCCGCGGCTCGCGCGCATGACTCTTCAAAAGGCGCACGATGATCACGGTGGCGATGATGCCGACGGCGATGAAGAACCAGCGCTGCCAGCCGCCGGCGTCGGCCAGAAAGCTGAACGCCGCGCCGGTGTTGTGCACCCGCACCAGCGAAAAGAACGGCAGCACCGGGATGAATTCCTGGTATTCGAGGGTGGCGGATACCCACCATTTGGTGAGGTGGTCGAGGACGATGATGGCAAAGGCCAGCCACAGCCATTTGCGCATTGCGGGGTCAGAGAAATAGTTCATGGCGTAAGCGTATGGTTTGAGCCGGAACAGACCGGGTCTTGTGGGAGGCACGCCCCGGGCCGAAGCCATGGGGGTTGCAACGGTGCGAAATTCGGGGCGAGGGCGCCCCTCCCACAGGTTTTCCGCACAATGCAGGGAGACGTGTTGTGTAGGAGGCCCGCCCCCGGGCCGATGGGGTGGTCGTCGCTATGCCGCAGCGCCTGCTCGGTCGAATTGCTTCGCACTCGATGACGTCGCCCGTGTCAGGCATGCGTGCGCGCTTCGCCGTCGCCATAGAGGTTGCTGACGCAGCGTCCGCACAGGCCGGAGTGGTCAACATGCGTATCGACGTCGTCGCGGTAATGCCAGCAGCGCTCGCATTTCTTCGCGGCGCTCGGGGTGACGTCGATGTGGTCGGTTTCGGCCGCGTTGACGCGCGCCTGCGAGGTGATCAGCACGAAGCGCAGGTCGTCGCCCAGCGGCGCCAGCAGGGCCTGGGTGTCGGGACTGGCGTGCAGGGTGACTTCGGCCTGCAGCGACGAGCCGATGGCGCCGGCGACACGCACGGTCTCAAGCTCTTTCTGCACTTCGGCGCGAACGGCGCGGATGCGTGTCCAGCGGTCGAGCAGATCGGCCTCGCCGGCCTGCGCCGGCAGTTCGTGCCAGGTCTGCAGGAACACCGAGTTGTCCTCGCCGGCCAGCTGCGCCCACATTTCCTCGCCGGTGAACGACAGGATCGGCGCCATCCAGCGCGCCAGCGCATGCGTCAGATGGTGCAGCGCGTTCTGCGCAGCTCGGCGGGCGCGGCTGTCGGCGCCGCTGGTGTAGAGGCGGTCTTTCAGGATGTCGAGGTAGAAGCCGCCGAGGTCTTCCGAGCAGAAGCTCTGCAGTTTCTGCACGATGAAGTGGAATTCGTAGGCGTCGTAATGCGCCTGCAGTTCGCCTTGCAGTTGGCGCGTCAGCGCCAGCGCGTAGCGGTCGATTTCCAGCCAGTCATCCACCGGCAGCGCGTGCGCCTTGGGATCGAAATCCGACAGGTTGGCGAGCAGGAATTTCAGGGTGTTGCGGATGCGCCGATAGCCTTCCACCACGCGCTTGAGGATTTCGTCCGAGATGGTGAGCTCGCCGGAATAGTCGGTGGTCGCCACCCACAGCCGCAGGATGTCGGCGCCGTACTGGTCCATCACCTTCTGCGGCGCGACGACGTTGCCCTTCGACTTGCTCATCTTGTGGCCTTTGCCGTCGACCACGAAGCCGTGGGTGAGCAGGGCCTTGTAAGGCGCACGGCCGTCGATGGCGCAGCCGGTGAGCAGGCTCGACTGGAACCAGCCGCGATGCTGGTCGGAGCCTTCCAGATAGAGGTCGGCAGCGGGTTGATTAGGCTCGGCGCGCGCCAGTTCGGGGCGGCGCTTCAGCACGCAGGCGTGGGTGACGCCGGAATCGAACCAGACGTCGAGCGTGTGGCCGGTCTTGTTGTAGTGCGCGGCGTCCTCGCCCAGCAGCTCGGCCGGGTCGAGCGCGAACCAGGCCTCGATCCCGGCCGCTTCGACGCGCTGCGCCACGGTTTCCAGCAGCTCCGCCGTGCGCGGATGCAGCTCGCCGGTTTCCTTGTGGGTGAAGAAGGGCATCGGCACCCCCCAGTTGCGCTGGCGCGAGACGCACCAGTCGGGACGATTCCGGATCATCGCCTCCAGCCGCGCACGCCCCCATGAAGGAAAGAACTGCGTCGCATCAACCGCCGCCATCGCCTGCTCCCGCAACGTCCCCTGATCCCTGATTCCTGATCCCTGATTCCTGAAATCCATCCCGATGAACCACTGCCGCGTCGCGCGGAAAATGATCGGCGTCTTGTGGCGCCAGCAATGCGGATAACTGTGCAGCAGCTTTTCGTGCGCCAGCAGGTTGCCGCTGGCTTCGAGCGTTTCCACAATCAGCGGATTCGCCTGCCAGATGCTCATGCCGCCGACCAGCGGCACACTGTTGTAAAAGCGCCCGTCGTCGCCGACCGGGTTGTCGACCTTCAAGCCGTAGCGGCTGCCGATGACGTAGTCGTCGAGGCCGTGACCGGGCGCGGTGTGCACGGCGCCGGTGCCGGCGTCGGCGGTGACGTGGTCGCCGACGATGACCGGCACCTGGCGTTCCTGGAAGGGGTGCCACAGCAGCACGCCTTCGAGCGCCTGGCCAGTGGTGTGCGCGATGACCTCGGCGCCTTCATTCAAACTGTAACGTGTCAGCGCCGCTTCGCGCAGGCTGTCGGCCAGGATCAAGAGGCCCTTGGCCGTGCGCACCAGCGCGTACTGGAAATCGGGGTGCAGCGCCACCGCCTGGTTGGCCGGCAGCGTCCACGGCGTGGTGGTCCAGATGACAATCTGGATCGGCTCGTCGATGGTCGCGATGTCGAAGCGGCGCGCGAGGTCGGCGCGGTCGGCCGCGGCAAAGCCGACGTCGACCGCGGGCGAGGTCTTGTCCTCGTATTCGACCTCGGCTTCGGCCAGTGCCGAGCCGCAGTCGACGCACCAGTGCACCGGCTTGGCGCCCTGATAGAGATAGCCCGCGGTCTGGATCTGACCCAGCGCGCGCAGGGTGTCGGCTTCGAACTGGAAGTCCATCGTGCGATAAGGATTGTCCCAGTCGCCCAGCACGCCGAGGCGGATGAAGTCGGCCTTCTGCCGCTCGATCTGCACCGTCGCGTATTCGCGGCACAGCTCGCGGAATTTTGCCGGCGGGATGGCCTTGCCGTGGGTTTTTTCCACCTGCAGTTCGATCGGCAGGCCGTGGCAGTCCCAGCCCGGCACGTAGGGCGCATCGAAACCGCTCAGGGTTTTGGCCTTGACGATGATGTCCTTGAGGATCTTGTTGACCGCGTGGCCGATGTGGATGTCGCCGTTGGCGTAGGGCGGGCCGTCGTGCAGGATGAACTTGGGGCGGCCGGCCGCAGCCTTGCGGATCGCCTCGTAGCGCTTTTTCTCCTGCCAGCTTTTGACCCAGCCGGGCTCGCGCTTGGCGAGGTCGCCGCGCATCGGGAAGGGGCTGTCGGGGAGGTTGAGGGTGTTTTTATAGTCGGGCATGTTTAAAGTCGGGCACGGCGTTGCTTCAGGAAGTGTTTGGCGTTGTCGACGTCGCGCCCGATCTGCGCGACCAGGCTGTCGAGGTCGGGATACTTTTCTTCGTCGCGCAGCTTGTGCAGGAAATCCACCCGCACGCGGCGGCCGTATATCTCCGCGTTGAAATCGAACAGGTGCACTTCGAGCACCGGCACGGCGTCGGGGTTTTTGACCGTCGGACGTTTGCCCAGGCTCGCCGCCCCCGGCAGCGGCTCGCCGTTGAGGCCGTAGACCTCGACCGCAAAAATCCCCAGCAGCGGCGGCCGGTTGTGCTTGAGCTGGATGTTGGCGGTGGGAAAGCCGATGTCGCGCCCCAGCTTGTCGCCGTGCACCACCCGCCCGGAAATGCTGTAGGGCCGGCCCAAAAGGCGCGCGGCGTGTTCGAGCTCGCCCGCGGCGAGCGCCTGGCGCACCGCGGTCGACGAGGCGCGCTCGCCGGCCACTTCGACCGTGGGCAGGAATTCGGCGTCGAAGCCGAGCGACTGGCCGGCCTGCTTGAGCAGGGCGAAATCGCCCATGCGTTTGGCGCCGTAACGGAAATCGTCGCCCACCAGCACATAGCGCGCCTGCAGCGTCGTGCCCAGCACCTGCTTGATGAAGGCCTCGGCGCTGAGCGCCGAGAACGCGCGGTCGAAGCGGAACACGTGCAGCCGGTCGATCCCCATCCGCTGCAGGCACTCCGCTTTTTCGCGCAGGCTGGACAGGCGCGCGGGCGCCTGTTCGGGGGTGAAGAACTCGCGCGGGTGCGGCTCGAAGCTCAGCACGCAACTCGGCAGGCCGCGCGCCCGCGCCACGTCCTGCAGGCGGGCGAGCATGGCCTGGTGCCCGAGGTGCAGGCCGTCGAAATTGCCGATGGTGACCGCATGGGGCGTGCCGAGGGGAGTGAAGCCGTGGGTAATGCGCATGGGTTGAAGCGTATGGCGGCGGGACGCCAAAAAGGGCTTATTCTAGCCGATTCATGGCCTTATTCTGCCGCGCGGCGTGCGAACTGGCGCGGGCGGAAGCCCATCAGGCCGAGCGCGGCGAAATACAGCACGATGCCGCCGCCGACCAGCAGCGCCAGCCGGATCATGCGGTCGAGGAAGTCGGCCGCCAGCCACCACTGTGCGTCGCCCATGCTGTAGAACAGCATCGCCGCCATCAGCGCGGCGGCCAGCAGCACGCGCAGGAAATAGCCGGTCCAGCCCGGCTGCGGCTGGTAAATCTGCTGCTTTTTCAGCAGGTGCAGCAGCAAGCCTGCGTTGAGGCAGGCCGCCAGGCCGATCGACAGCGCCAGCCCGGCATGGCCGAGCGGGATGATGAAGGCAAGGTTCATCGCCTGGGTGGCGACCAGGGTGAAAATGGCGACCTTGACCGGGGTGCGGATGTTCTGCCGGGCGTAAAACCCGGGCGCCAGCACCTTGACCAGGATCAGCCCGACCAACCCCACGCTGTAGGCGACCAGCGCCCGCTGGGTCATGGCGACGTCGATCGCGGTGAAGGCGCCGTAATGAAACAGCGTGGTGATCAGCGGCACCGCCAGCACCGCCAGCGCGGCGGCGGCGGGCAGCGCCAGCAGCAGGGTCAGGCGCAGGCCCCAGTCGAGCAGCTTCGAATAGTCGCCCGGGTTGTCGTCGGCATAATGCTTGGCCAGGCTGGGCAAGAGGATGGTGCCCAGCGCCACCCCCAGCATGCCGGCGGGAAACTCCATCAGGCGGTCGGCGTAATACAGCCACGATACGCTGCCGCTGGCGAGAAAAGACGCGAAGATGGTGTTGATCAGCAGGCTGATCTGGGCGACCGAGACGCCCAGCGTGGCCGGCGCCATCAGTCTGAGGACGCGCTTGAGGCCGGGGTCGTCGAAGTGCCGGGTGGGCCGCGGCAGCATGCGGATCTTCAGCAGATGCGGCAGCATCCAGGCCAGTTGCAGCACCCCGCCCAGCGCCACGCCCCAGCCCAGCGCCAGCACCGGCGGGTCGAAATAGGGCGCCAGCCACAGCGCGGCGCCGATCATGGCGACGTTGAGCAGCACCGGCGCGAACGCCGGCACCGAGAACTTGCTGTGGGTGTTGAGGATGCCTGCCGCCAGCGCCACCAGCGAGATAAAGACGATGTAGGGAAAGGTGATGCGCAAGAGCGTGACGGTGAGTTCGAACTTGTCCGGGTCGGCGCGGAAGCCCGGTGCGCTGATATAGGCCACCCACGGCGCGCCCACCACGCCCAAGAGGGCGACCGCGACCAGCACCAGGGTCAGTGCGGTGCCGACCTGGTTGACCAGGTTCTGGGTGGCATCGTGGCCGCGGCGGTTTTTATACTCCGCGAGGATGGGCACGAAGGCCTGCGAGAACGCGCCTTCGGCGAACAGGCGCCGCAGCAGGTTGGGAATCTTGAAGGCGACGAAGAAGGCGTCGGTCAGCATGCCGGCGCCGAACACGCGGGCGATGACGGCGTCGCGCACGAATCCCAGGATGCGGGAGAGCAGGGTCATGCTGCTGACCGCAGCGAGGGTTTTAAGAAGATTCATGGGTGGCGGGTTTTGCGCGCATTGTGCGGGGCGGCTGCGCCAACTGCAACCATATGCAAAACCAGCTTGATTTGTGACGGAGGTTTCCCGTACAATTGCGGGCTTTGGTGAATCTGCCTCGTGGCGCACTGTGGCAATAGGTGCGTGGCAAACAGGGCGCTTCAGATTCAGGATTGATTTTTTGCCTTGCCCTTTTGTTTTGTGCAGGGCGCTTAGAGACCCAATGCCCCGCCTCCGGCTGGGCTGATTAGGAGCAGAAAATATGGCGAACTCCGCCCAGGCGCGCAAGCGCGCACGTCAAGCCAGCGCGCAGCGCGACAGCAACATGAGCCAGCGCTCGGAACTGCGCACCGCGATCAAGAAAGTGCGCAAAGCGATCGAAGCCGGCGACAAGGCCGCGGCGCAGCAGGTTTTTCAGTCGTCCATGAGCCTGATCGACAGCATCGCCGACAAGAAAATCGTTCACAAGAACAAGGCTTCGCGCCATAAAAGCCGCTTGTCCCTGGCGGTCAAAAGCATGGCCGCCTGAGCATCGGACGCTCAGGCGCTACATGGGTAAAACCAGCGCAGCACAATTAAAAAACGCCGCAAATGCGGCGTTTTTTAATGGCTCTTTCACCGTTAAGTGTTGTTCCTCGCAAAGTCCCTGGCAACACGGGCTGGCATTGTGGGAGGGGCGCCCTCGCCCCGAATTTCGCACCGATACAATCCCCACGGCTTCACCACGGCTTCGGGGCGAGGGCGCCCCTCCCACAACAGCACACCCCTGTGGGAGGGGGCTTCATCAGAGGGGGCAAGACATGACTTCAACAACCAACAGTGACATAGCCTTTTTAATTGTCGGCCTGGCCCGAATCAGTCGGCGTTTTCGGTCTGTAATTCATTGCTGCGGGCAAAGGTCTTCAAAAAACGGTAGGCGTTGGCATCGGCGTCCTTGAGCCTCTTGTCCACCACGACGCAGGGGACGCCGTCCAGCGTGGTGGGTTGCACATAAGGCGAATAACTGGTGCGGTTGTTGGGGTCGCGTACCGCGAACGCCCCCGCCAGCCGGTCGGCCCAGTCGCTTGGCCGAAACCGGGCGCCCCCGGTGGTGATGCCGCGAATGATGAAGGGGGCGTTGGCGGATGCGTCATCCATGAGAAGGCAGGCAGCTGTAAGGAGTCGATGGATTTTAGCACGCAGCCAGCAGGGTGATGTGGGGATGCCGCTTGCGCGGTCGCGGCATTTTGAAGATACTGGCGGCGGATTTCCCGACCAAAATGGTCAACAATTCGTTCAAAATTTCAAGCTGAGGAGAGAATATGAAAAACCCGCTGGATTCGCTGTGGGGTACCGTCATTGCCGGCGTTGTGCTCACTGCTGTGCTGTTTGTTTTTGCCAGAAATTTCCTGGGTTAAGGGGGGATCAAGAATGGAAAATATCGATATCGTCTCCGCGCTGTCCCGCTGGACCCATTTCATGGCCGGCATCATGTGGATCGGCCTGCTGTATTACTTCAACTTCGTGCAGGTGGCCGCACTTAAAAATGCAGGTGCCGACGGCACCGCCGCAGGCATCACCAAGCACGTTGCGCCGCGCGCCCTGCTGTTCTTCCGCTGGGCCGCCGTACTGACCTGGATTTCCGGCGCGGCCTTGCTGGGCCCGTATTTCATGGATGCCTTCCTGCTGCGCAACGGCATGGGTCCGATCGGCATCGGCGCCTGGCTCGGCACCATCATGCTGTTCAACGTGTGGGTGCTGATCTGGCCGAACCAGAAGAAGGTTCTGGGCATGGTGTCGGCGACCGACGATGAGAAGAACACGGCACGCCGGGTGGCCTTCCTGGCCTCGCGCACCAACACCATGCTGTCGATTCCGATGTTGTTCTTCATGGCAACCGGGATGTCTCACTCGGCGCTTTTCAGCCTATAATCAAGGCGCTGCATGACAAGCGCGGCGGCTTAGGCCGCCGTTTTCTATTCCGCTGCTTTCATCTTCAAATACTGCAGCTTGATTGGACAGCCTGTAGAGAACTGCCATGACAACACACTTGATGAATACCTATTCCCGCCAGCCCGTCGCCTTTGTGCGCGGCGAAGGCGCCTACCTGTGGGACGAGTCCGGCAAGCGCTATCTCGACGCGGTCGCCGGCGTGGCGGTGAACGGGCTGGGCCATGCGCATCCGAAACTGGTGAAGGCGATTGCCGACCAGGCTGCGACCCTGATCCATACGTCCAACCTGTACCGCGTGCCGCGCCAGGAAGAATTGGCCGACCGCTTGTGCGAACTCGCGGGCATGGACCGCGCTTTCTTCTGCAATTCGGGCTGCGAGGCCAACGAGGCGGCGATCAAGTTGGCGCGCCTGTACGGCCACGGCAAGGGCATCGAATTGCCGACCATCATCGTGATGGAGAAGGCCTTCCACGGCCGCACCATGGCGACGCTGACCGCAACCGGCAGCCGCAAGATCCAGGCCGGCTTCGAGCCGCTGCTGACGGGTTTTGCGCGGGTGCCGTTCAACGATCTGGAGGCGATTCGCCACGTCGCCGAGCACAACAAGAGCGTGGTCGCCGTGCTGGTCGAGGTGGTGCAGGGCGAAGGCGGCGTCAATTTGATGGCGCCCGACTATCTGGCCGAGTTGCGTGCGATTTGCGATGCCCACGGCTGGCTCTTGATGCTGGACGAAGTGCAGACCGGCATCGGCCGCACCGGCGCCTGGTTCGGCTTTCAGCACTCGGGCGTGATGCCCGACGTGATCGCGCTGGCCAAGGGCCTCGGCTCGGGCATGCCGATCGGCGCCTGCCTCGCGCGCGGCGCGGCGGCGGACGTTTTCAAGCCGGGCAACCACGGCTCGACTTTCGGCGGCAACCCGCTGGCGTGCGCAGCGGCGCTGGCGACGCTCGACGCCATCGAGGACGAGAAGCTGCTCGACAATGCGCGGATGCGCGGCGAGGCGATCCGCAGCGGCTTGCGCGCAGCGCTCGCCGGCGTGCATGGCGTGGTCGACATCCGCGGCGAGGGCATGATGATCGGCCTCGAGCTCGACCGCCCGTGCGCCGAACTGGTGGCGGTGGCGCGCGACGTCGGCGTGCTGATCAACGTCACGGCCGACACGGTGATTCGCCTGGTGCCGCCGCTGATTTACGGCGCGGCCGAAGTCGATGCGCTGGTCGATGCGGTCTCGGGAATCGTCAAAAACCACCTGCAGCAGGCGGCGTGATGCTGAGGCATTTTCTGCAATTCAAGGATCTGTCGCGCGACGAGCTGCTGTATCTGTTCGAGCGTGCGCGGCTGATCAAGACCCGCTTCAAGAAATATCAGCCGTATCACCCGCTGGCCGACCGCACGCTGGCGATGATTTTCGAAAAAAGCTCGACCCGAACCCGGCTCTCGTTCGAGGCGGGCATGCACCAGCTTGGCGGCACCGCGATCTACCTCAACACGCGCGACACCCAGCTGGGGCGCGGCGAGCCGGTGGAGGACGCGGGCGAGGTGATCTCGCGCATGGTCGACATCGTGATGATCCGCACCTTCGAGCAGGACATCATCGAGCGCTTCGCCCGCCACTCGCGGGTGCCGGTGATCAACGGCCTGACCAACGAATACCATCCGTGCCAGATACTCGCCGACATCTTTACCTTCATCGAGCATCGCGGTTCGATCCAGGGCAAGACCGTGGCGTGGATCGGCGACTCCAACAACATGTGCAACACCTGGCTGCAGGCGGCCGAAATACTCGATTTCAACGTGCACGTATCGACCCCGCCCGGCTACGAAGTCGAACCGGAGCGCGCGGGCCTGTACGGCACCGACCATTTCGAGAGCTTCGCCGACCCGATGGACGCCTGTCGCGGCGCCGATCTGGTGACCACCGACGTGTGGACCAGCATGGGCTGGGAAGCGGAAAACGAGGAGCGGATGAAGGCCTTCGCCGACTGGCAGGTCGACGCCGACATGATGGCGGTGGCGAAATCCGATGCCGTCTTCATGCACTGCCTGCCGGCGCACCGCGGCGAGGAAGTCACCGCCGAGGTGATCGACGGCCCGCAGTCGGTGGTGTGGGACGAAGCGGAAAACCGCCTGCACGTGCAGAAGGCCTTGATGGAATACTTGCTTCTCGGCAAGGTCGAAAGCTGACACTGCCCCCAGCCCCCATCTCCTAGCCCCTAGTCCCTAGCCCCTAGACATGAACATCGCCTACTTCAAGGACATGGATTCGCTCTATGTCGAAATCAGCCCCGAGAATCCCGCGCAGGCGTGGGAAGCGCATGAGGGCATCGTGCTCAACCTGTCCGGGGACGGCCGCGTGGTCGGCATCGAGATCCAGAAGGCCAGCCAGGCGACTAATCTCGACATCCTGAAGATCGGCGGCTTCCCCGGCCAGATCGAAATCATCGACAAGAACACCTCCGGCTCCACTCACTGAATCCACACACCATGAGCGACATCAAGAAAGTAGTACTCGCCTATTCCGGCGGCCTCGACACCTCGGTCATCCTGAAATGGCTGCAGGACACCTACCAGTGCGAGGTGGTGACCTTCACCGCCGACCTCGGCCAGGGCGAGGAACTCGAACCGGCGCGCGCCAAGGCGCTGCAGTTCGGCATCAAGCCCGAGCAGATCTACATCGACGACTTGCGCGAGGAATTCGTGCGCGACTTCGTCTTCCCGATGTTCCGCGCCAACACCGTGTACGAGGGCGAATACCTGCTCGGCACCTCGATTGCGCGGCCGCTGATCGCCAAGCGACTGATCGACATCGTCAACGAAACCGGCGCCGACGCGATCTGCCACGGCGCCACCGGCAAGGGCAACGACCAGGTGCGCTTCGAGCTCGGCGCCTACGCGCTGAAGCCCGACGTCAAGGTGATCGCACCCTGGCGCGAGTGGGACCTTTTGAGCCGCGAGAAGCTGCTCGCCTACGCCGAGGCCCACGGCATCCCGGTGGAGATGAAGCACAAGGCCGGCGGCAGCCCGTATTCGATGGACGCCAACCTGCTGCACATTTCCTACGAAGGCCGCCACCTGGAAGACCCCAACGCCGAGGCCGAGGAGGACATGTGGCGCTGGACCGTGTCGCCTGAAAAGGCCCCCGATCAGGCCGAGTACATCACCCTCGATTACGCGCGCGGCGACGTGGTGGCGATCGACGGCCAGGCCATGCGCGCGCACGAAGTGCTGGCGAAGCTGAACGAGATCGGCGGCAGGCACGGCGTCGGCCGCCTCGACCTGGTGGAAAACCGCTATGTCGGCATGAAGTCGCGCGGCTGCTACGAAACCCCCGGCGGCACCATCCTGCTGCGCGGCCACCGCGCGATCGAATCGATCACGCTCGACCGCGAAGTCGCGCATCTCAAGGACGACCTGATGCCGCGCTACGCCAGCCTGATCTATAACGGCTACTGGTGGGCGCCCGAGCGCGTGGCGCTGCAGACGCTGATCGATCACACCCAGGCGAACGTCAACGGCAGCGTGCGGCTCAAGCTCTACAAGGGCTGCGTCAGCGTCGTCGGCCGCGACTCGAAGACCGACTCGCTGTTCGACCCGACTATCGCAACCTTTGAAGACGACGCCGGCGCCTACGACCAGAAAGACGCGGGCGGCTTCATCAAGCTCAATGCGCTGCGCCTGCGGATCGCGGCGAGGCGCCAGGCGCGTTGACAAACTGGGTGCGGATTTATACATTGCAAATATACATTGCATGGAATGAATCGTGAACCGCACCCAGATCTATCTGACGGAACAGGAACAGGCGGCACTGCGCACGCTGGCGGCGGCTTCCGGCCGCAGCCAGAGCGAACTCATCCGCGAAGCGGTGGACCATTACCTCAGCGAAGCCGAGCCGCAGGTTCGTCGCGCGGCGGTGATGGACGCGGCGGGCTTGTGGAAGGGGCGGGACGACCTGCCTGACCTGGCCCGGCTGCGCGCCGAATGGGAGCGGCAGGCCTGAGCGTGGCTTTTCTGCTGGATACCGACGTGCTGATCGACTTTCTGCGCGGCCAGCAGCAGGCCGTCGATTTTATGCGCGAGATCGAACTGCCGCTTCACCTGTCCGCGATCACGGTGGCGGAACTGTATGCGGGCGTGCGCGATGGCGAGGAAAAAGTCGTCCTGTCGCGTGCGCTCAATGCCTGCAAGATCCATCCGCTGACGCATGACATCGCCGAGCGCGGTGGGTTGTTGCGGCGGGATTTTGGCCGCTCGCATGGTGTGGGACTGGCTGATGCGCTGATTGCCGCCACCTCTCAGTTACATGAACTGAAACTGGTTTCGCTCAATGCCAGGCATTACCCTATGCTGAACGATGTACATGTGCCGTATCGCAAGGCAAACCTATAAAAGAACGCCAGGCGTTCCCTGAAACGCAGGTTCGACAACTTTTACATCAGGAAAGAATTGATCAAGCATGAACCAGTTCAACAATGTATCCGTCGTGTCCAAGGCCAACGTCTATTTCGACGGCAAGTGCGTGTCGCACAGCCTCACGCTGGCCGACGGCAGCAAGAAATCGGTCGGCGTGATCCTGCCGTCCACGCTCACCTTCAACACCGGCGCGCCGGAAATCATGGAGACGGTGGCGGGGTCGTGCCGGGTCAAGCTGGCGGGCGAGAGCGAGTGGAAAGCCTGCGGCGCGGGGCAGTCGTTCACGGTGCCGGGCAACTCCAGCTTCGATATCGAAGTCTCCGGCGAGCCGTATCACTACGTCTGCCATTTCGCCTGAGCCGGCGCTGTTGCGGGAGCACCCGCAAGGGGTAGACCATGTCTGTAAGCTGCTAAAGCAACAACAGCCATGCTCGCCCGCCCCGTCCCGGCCCGAATTTTACACCCGGGCAAGCTTCACGGCTTCGGGCCGGGGGCGGCCCTCCCACAGATCCAGCGTTTCAATGGTCAATCCGGGCCAATAAAATATCCGGGTTTCAAGGAGCAAACAAAGTGCCGAGTTTTGATATCGTGTCCGAAGTCGACAAGCAAGAAGTGCGCAACGCGGTCGACCAGGTCAACAAGGAAGTGTCCACCCGTTTCGATTTCAAGGGTTCCGACGCGCGCGTCGAGCAGGCCGATTACGTGCTGACGATTCATGCCGACACTGAATTCCAGCTCGAACAGGTCTACGACATCCTGGCGCAGAAGCTCGCCAAGCGCGGCGTCGACGTGAAGTGCCTGGAACTCGGCAGCGTCGAAAAAGTCTCGGGCAACAAGGTCAAGCGCAGCGTGACGGTGAAGACCTGCGTGGAAACCGAGCTGGCGAAGAAAATCGTCAGAGTCATCAAGGACAGCAAGCTCAAGGTGCAGGCCAGCATCCAGGGCGACGCGGTCCGCGTGTCGGGCGCCAAGCGCGACCTGCTGCAGGACACCATCGCGCTGGTGCGCAAGTCCATCACCGATTTTCCGCTGCAATATCAGAATTTCCGCGACTGAAAAACAGGAGGCGAGCATGGCCAAGGTACTGGTTCCCCTGGCGGACGGCTGCGAAGAACTCGAAGCCGTCACGATCGTCGACCTGCTGCGCCGTGGCGGCATCGAGGTGGTGACCGCCGGACTCAAGCCCGGCATCGTCCGAGCCAGTCGTGGCGTGCAGCTGGTGCCCGACGTCACGCTCGAGGTGGCGCTGCGGGACGACTACGACATGGTGGTGCTGCCGGGCGGCATGCCGGGGGCATCGCATCTGAAGGACGATGCGCGCATCATCGACCTGCTGCAGAAAATGGCGGCAGCCGGCAAGTACACCGCTGCTATTTGCGCCGCGCCGATGGTGCTGGCCGAGGCGGGTGTGCTCGACGGCAAGCGGGCAACCAGCTACCCCGGCGCGCTTGATGGCCTGCCCGGCGTGACCGTCGTCGCCACGGCCGTGGTGCAGGACGGCAAGGTGCTGACCTCGCGCGGCCCCGGCACCGCAATGGACTTTGCACTGGCGCTGGTCGAGACGCTGACCGGCGCCGACAATCGCCGCCGGGTCGAGGCCGCGCTGGTCAGACCATAGCCTGCCGCGCACCATCGTTCTATCATTAACGCACTCACAAGCTTACCCCCGGAGATCACCATGCAGATTCGCGAAATTCTCACCCTCAAAAGCGACACCATCCACAGCATTGCACCGACCGATTCGGTGGAAAGCGCCGTCGCCAAGCTGGTGAGCCTGGGCGTGGGTTCGCTGGTGGTGCTGAAGAACGGCGAAATGGTGGGATTGCTGACCGAGCGCGACGTGGTGCATGGTATGGCCAAGCCCGGCTTCGACCTGAATGCACAGGTCGGCGCCATCATGGTGACCGAGCCGGTGGTGGCCGATGCCGACGATTCGGTGGACTATGCGCGCGACGTGATGACCAAGTCGCACATCAGCCACCTGCCGATTCTGGACGGCGGCAAGCTGTTCGCCATCATTTCCTTCCACGACGTGGCGCGCGCCAGCCTGAAGGAAGCCAAGTTCGAGAACAGCCTCTTGAAGCGCTATATCAAGCACTGGCCGGAATGAGGCTTGAAAAAATTGAACCACAGAGGCACGGAGACACAGAGAAAAAGCCCGGAGCCTTGTCAGACTTGAAGAATCAAAGGGCGGCCCTTGTGCTTCAATGGTTTTCTCCGTGCCTCTGTGCCTCTGTGGTGAAGAGGTTGTAGGGTGTCAATGCGCGTTGTGTCCCCTACGTTAGCGGACTAGCGGATCGACTCGATGTCGATCGTCTTGCTCATGATCTGGGGGGTGATCAGCGCATAGCCCAGCTGTTGCCAGTGCGCCAGTTCGGTGATGGCATTAGGCACGACTTCGATGAAATCCTGAAAGTCTTTCAGCGCGTAGCCAAAGTACTCCGCGGCCTGCCCGCACACCTTGAACGACACCCCGAGATCGGCGTAGTAGCGCATGCGGTCGACCGCTTCCTGGTATTTTCCCTCGTTCTTTTTCGCCACGGTGACGATTTCGGTGCCGTGGATCACGACCACGATGCTCAGGTCTTCAGGCGAATAGCCGTAGGGTGCTGCCTGCAGGGGGTTCATCAGCGATCGCACCCAGAACAGCGCGCTGCCGATTTTCTGCGGGTCGTCCAGATAAAACTCGAACATGACCCTGGCCGGCGCGTAGGGCGTCGCCACCCATTTTCCCGCGGCCTGTGCCGGTACGGAAAATCCCAGCCATAGCGCCATCAACACAACCTGAATTGATTTCATGGCTGCACTCCTTGTTTATGCCGAACGAATTCGTTTTATAGCCGCTGGGCGGCGTTTTGCTGGAGGCGGCGCAGGGTCTGGAACAGCTTGAGCCGCGCCGGATCGATTTCGCCTGCGGCGGCGGCCTCCTGCAGCCGGCAGCCCGGCTCGGTCTCATGCTTGCAGTCGCGGAAGCGGCACTGCCCCAGAAACGGGCGGAACTCGACGAAGCCATGCGCCAGGGCACCCGCATCCATGTGCTGCAGGGCGAATTCCTGCAGGCCGGGCGAGTCGATCACGGCCGAGTCGGCATCCAGCCGGTGCAGGCGGGTGTGGGTGGTGGTGTGGCGCCCGCTGTCGAGCGCCACGGAATACTCGGAGGTGACCACGCTGGCGTTTGGAAACAGCGCGTTGATGAGGGTCGACTTGCCCATTCCGGACTGCCCGATCAAGAGCGTGGTGTGGCCGTGCAGGGCAGGGCGCAGCGGCGCCACGTCGGTCAGCGCCGACAGCATGACAAGCGGATAACCGATGCGGGTGAGCAGGCCCAGGCGTTCAAGCGCGGCCGGCGTTTCCGGCAGGTCGGACTTGTTGAGGATCAGCAGGCTGGCGATGCCCTGGTCCTCGGCGGTGAGGATGCAGCGCTGCACCAGTTCCATCGAAAAGCTCGGCCGCGCCGCCGCCACCACCGCAAGCTGGGTGACGTTGGCGGCAATGGCCTTGGATTTGAATGCGTCGGAGCGGTAGAGCAGGCTGGCGCGCGGCAGTATCGCTTCGATCACCCCTGCGTCGCCGTCGCGCCGGACTTCGACCTGGTCGCCGCACACCACGCGCAGATGGCGGCCCTTGACCTGGCACGGCAGCTCGCCCTCGGCGGTGGCGACGATGAAGCGGCGGCTGAATGCGGCGACGACCTGCCCGGTCAGGACGGTCACGGGATCAGATGTCAAACAGCATGTCGACCTTGGCCGCGCAGATGAAATCGTTCTCGGAAAGCCCGCCGATCGCGTGCGTCCAGTACTCGACCTTGACGGTGTTGTAGCCCACCAGCAGGAAGGGATGATGATCTTCGCGGTGCGACACCCACATCGCCGCGTTGGTGAAGGCCTGCGCCTGGTAGTGGTCCTTGAACTTGAATTCCTTGACGATTTTTTCGCCTTCGCGCTGCCAGCCGGACAGGCCCTTCAGCAGCGGCCCGATCTGCGCATCGGTCAGCGGGGCAACACCGCCCTCGCAGGGCGCGCACTTCTTGCGCACGAGCTCTTCAATGATGTTGGCCATTGCGATTCCTTACTTGAACTTGTAGTACTGCTGATTGAGGTAGGCCGCGACGTGCGCTTCGTCTTCCGGAAACCAGCCGGCGCCGGTGTTGGCGTTGCAGCCGGAGACGCGGGCGGCGAGCTGCTGTGCGCTCCGGGTCTTGCGGTCGGCGCGGGTGTACATCTTGCTGCCGTCGCCGCCGAACGTGCTGACATGGCAGCTGATGCAGGCCTTGTCGTGCAGGCCCTTGCCGGTCTTGGGGTCGCCCTTGGCGAAGGGCGCGGCGAGGGCCGTGGTGGAAAGCATTGCCGCGGCAAATAAAGCGATCAGGATTTTCATGGTGGGGCACCTCTTGGCTATCCCGCATTATCGCCACAGGGTGGCAATTGCGCCAGCGCCGGACGCATCGTGTGCGAAAATGGCGGCCTGTTTTTTGAAGGAACGCTGATATGGCCCTGAACCCCACGCATCTGCTCTGGCTCGACATGGAAATGACCGGCCTGTCGCCCGAGACCGACTGCATCATCGAACTCGCCATCGTCGTCACCGATGCCGACCTCAATACCGTGGCCGAAGGCCCGGTGCTGGTGGTCCATCAACCCGACGAGGTGATGAATGCGATGGACAGCTGGAACAAGGGCACGCACGCCAAATCGGGGTTGATCGACCGCGTCAGAGCCTCGCGCCTGAACGAAGCCGAGGCCGAAGCGCAGATGCTGGATTTCGTGAAACAGCACGTGCCCGCCCGGACCTCGCCGATGTGCGGCAACTCGATCTGCCAGGACCGCCGCTTCATGGCGCGCTGCATGCCGCAGCTGGAAGCGTTCTTTCACTACCGCAACCTCGACGTCAGCACCCTGAAGGAGCTCGCCAAGCGCTGGCGGCCGGGCTTCTCCGAAGCGTTCAATAAGTCCAACAAGCACGAGGCGCTGGCCGACATCTACGAATCCATCGACGAGTTGAAGTACTACCGCGAGCACTTTATTCGTAGCGCATAAAAAAAGCGGCCGGATGGCCGCTGAAAAACGTTCGCATTGGGGGCATTGATCAAGTGCCCCTCAAACAAGCCCGATGGGCGCCTGGGCCTTGGCCGCGTCAGAGTTTCTCGAGAATGCGGCCGCGTAGCTGCTTGTATTCTTCCTCGCTGATCAGCCCTTTCTTGCGCAGCGATTCAATGCGTTCCAGCCGCTCGATGGCCTGATCACCGGTCGCCGTGCCGGCTGGCGTGCCGGGAGATGGGGCGGCGGCTGCGGGCCGGTAATTCGGGTCGCACTTCAGCCTGGCGTGAATATCCTTCGCCAAAATTGCGTCATTGACTTCGGTCGACCAGGTTTCGCAACCGGGTTTCTTGATCGAGAGCTTGCCGACATAGCGGTAGGAAAACCCCACGAAGCCCGAACGGAAGTGGTTGCCGGGCACGATCGCCAGCGGCGTCGCGCCGAGTTCGGCGCCGTCCGCATAGGCGATGGCGCCCGCGGGTTCGGAGGTGATCTTGATTCGTCCGCTCTGGGTCTCGCTGCTCCCGCCCGTGCCGGCACAGCCGGACAGCAGGCTGATTGCTGCCAGCAGCCCCAGCCACTTGATGTGGGGTGAATGGAAAAAGCGCATTGCGTTCCTTTCATGGAAAAGTGTGGTTCGGCGTTGTCGCACGGCGGTGGCTGAATGACAAGTCTGGCCTGGTCTGTTCGCAAAAAAACCCACCAGCTTGACCTGGTGGGCATGAGGAGACCCATACAAAAAAAACTGTTTTTCTGCCTTAGAAAATCGCGGTCAACTGCACGCCGATCTTGTCATCCACCCCTTTCAGGTTGTTGTTGACGGCTGTACAGACAGCCCCTGCAACCGTGCATTCGAAGTCACGCATCTCGTAGTTGAGCGTGACGCGGGTCTTGGGGTTGAAATGGTATTGCACACCCAGAGTCCACTTGTCGAACTGATGCTCGTTGATGCGATCCTCGAGCCGGGTCATGGTGTCGAAGCGCGCGTCGAGTTCCCACTTGGTGTTGGGAATGTACCAGCCGCCCTCCACGTACCAGCCGCTGGCCTTGGCATCCGCGCCATTGCCATGGGCTGTGTTGTTGGTGAAGTAGAAGTTGGGCTTGTCCGGGCCGGTCCAGATCATGCCATCCGCCGTTACGTACTCGGCCGTGACGCGGAAAGGTTTCTTCATGTACTTCACCCCCAGGCCCGCACGATCGCGGTCATAGGATGTGGCGTTGGCCGTTGTGTCGTTCGTCAGGTCAAGCAGGCGCTTCCCCTGCTGGCCCCAGGCGAAGAACTTCAGACCTTCGGATTTGGCTCCCGCTCCGCCGAATTTCTTCTCGGCTGACAAGTAGAGATACTTGTCGTATTCGCCATCGCTGTTGCTGAACTCGATTCCGTTGCCGTTGCCGATCATCGCGGCATAAGACACTTCCCAGTCGTTGCCGACATCAAAAGCATCGAACACCTGCACGCCCACATCGCGGAAGGCGCCAACCGGGCTGTTGAATCGGTTCAGGCCGGCGCCGCCCTGGAGTTGGGCTTCCGTATATGGGCCAACGTTGCCTGTGGTCGCGCTGCATGTAACGGGGGCGGTAACAATGGCGCCGGTACAGCCGGTGAATCCCTTGTTCGGGAAGCGCTCCAGCAACAGACCGTTGGTCATTTCGGTGAAGTTGATGTAGTCGAACACATGAATCGCCTGCAGCCCTTCTTCGGAACCGGGCGTCTTGAACAGGCCGGCGCGAACACGGGCGCCCGGAATGTAGTTCAGGGTGACGCTGGCGTCGGTGAGCCTGGCGAAAGCGCCGTTGCCATGGGTGATGCCGTTGTTGCCCATCTCCAGTAGCACGAAATAGTTGATGCGGCTATCAAGCGGAAAACCGGTGCCGCGGACGCCGATGCGGGCGCGGTTGATGTTGAAACCGTCCTGAGCGTCGAGTTCAGGTCCAAGCAGTTTGGCCGGCACGAATCCGCCGGTGGCATTGGGGTCGCTAAAATCCTTCTCGTACTTGGCCTGGATAAACCCCCACACATTGGCGCGTGCAGCGGCGCCCGGATCTTCGGTGCCCTGCAGCATCAGCCAGTTGGCGGCGTGGGCGGTGCCCGCCGCGGCGAAAGCCAGGGTGCAGGCTGCGCCGATCAGTGCGCGCTTGAATTGTTTGTTCTCTCCCAATTTCTTGCTCCTCGATTAAGGTTTAAAGGTAAATCAGGCAGGGCTTGCGCCCTGCAAATAGCCCGGGTGGTCCCCCACCCCGGGTGTCAGGGCTTGATGTAGATGTAACCCTGATGAACCAGTTCGCCGATGCGAATGATGCCGCCAGGCACCACGCCGGCAGTTGGGTTCATCTTTGGCGCTTCGCCCATCAGTTTCGTCATGCCCTTGATGGTGTTGCCGCAGGCAGAGAATTTGACGCCGCTCTGCGCCAGCGAATCGAGGCGCTTGGCGTTGACGTTGTCGGCGAACATCAGGCGCAGGCCCGGTCCATAGGCAACGATTTCGACTTCCACCTCGCCGGGCGGGTAGGCATCGAGCACGTTCTGCGCATTGTTCAGGATGAGTTCCTGCTTGGACGGGTCCATGTCGCTGATGTGCAGGACGTATTTGTATTCAGGACCACCCTGCCCTGCCGACAGGGCAGGGGCGGCGGCCGAGACCAGCAGAAGCGACGAGGTGACGAGGAAAATGGAACGTAAATGCTTAAACATGGCTTGCCTCCACGAGGTGAGTGATGCGAGCGGGGGCAAGCCGGCGGCGAACCGCGCTAGGCGCGCCTGGATTCAGCTTGATTTCCCCCGTTGATAAACCGCCCCGTTGCGGGGCGGCATGGCGTGTATTGTTGTTCTGTCGATCAGGGCTTCAGATAGACGTAGCCTTCCTGGGCCTGCAGTTTGCCGATTTCGGCCACGCCGGACGGCACCACGCTGGCATCCATCATCACGGCGCTGTCGTCAAGCTTGCGTCCCGTGAGGGTGTTGCGGCAGACGCGAAAATCGACGCCTTTTTCCTTGAGGCCGGCCACCTGGGTTTGATAGGGTTCGCCTTTTTCATCCTTGGCGTCGTTCAACAGGAAATCGATCCCCTTGCCGTGGGTAACCACCACGATCGTGGCATCGGGGCTGGCCGTGATGTGGTTCTGGATGTTGCGCATGGCGATGCGGGCAAGCGAGGCGTCGTTGACGTGGTAGACCACTTTTTCTTCCGCAGCCCCGGCCACCGGAGCGGCGTGGGTCATGGGCGAGGTCGCCAGCAGCAGGGCGGCAAGCAGAGGGGCGAGGGTGCGAATCATGGTGGGTCTCCTAAACAAACAGTTATCGATAAGCCGGCTTGATTGCTGTCGGCCCTATGGGTAAGACGCATCGTCTGGCACGCTTATTCCATTCCGGTAGGTGATTTTTTATGGAATAAATGAACCACTCGCCCCGTCTTATCGACATGACCATGATCAGCCGCTTCCTGTTTGGCCCGTTTCGTCCCGGAATCGAGGCACAGCGCCCGCTGCTCTACCGCATCGCCTACGCCTGGTGCCACGATCCGGCACTGGCCGACGACCTGGTGCAGGAAACCCTGTCGAGGGCCTGGACGCGGCGTGCGCAGTTGCGCGACGAGGCAGCGCTGAAGGGTTGGATGGTGTCGATCATGAACCACTGCTGGCTCGATCACCTGCGCAGCCGGCGCGACTTCGACGATGTAGACGACCTGCAGGACGAACTCGAATCCGCTGTCGAATCGCCCGATGCGTGCTGCAATCGCCAGGAGGTGGTTGCCTGCGTGCGCGCAGCGGTGGCGCGCCTGCCGCTGGGGCAGCGCCAGGTGCTGACGTTGGTCGATCTGGAGGAATTCGGCTATGCCGAGGTGGCCGCGATTCTGGATATCCCGGTGGGAACGGTGATGAGCCGGTTGTCGCGCGCGCGCGCAAGCCTGAAAAACTTGCTGGATCCGGCAATGCGGCAGCCTGCGGTCCGGACCTTGCTGAGGAGCGTGAAATGACCCCCGTCGTTTCGGACGAAACCCTGCATGCCTTTGTCGATGGCGAGCTCGACGTTGCCGAGAGCGAAACGCTCATCGCCCGGATACGCGACGACAAGGAACTGGCACAGCGGGTCTGCGCGCTGCGCACCCTGCAGAGCATGGTGCGGCTGGCCTATGCCGAACCGCCGGTCGCCGCCGGCCGGGAACTGCGCCCGGCACCCCGGCGCCAGTTCGTGCAGCGCTGCGCTTACGGTTGTCTTGTCCTGGTTGCGGGGCTGAGCGGGGGCTGGGCCTTGCGTGGCCTGGAACCGCAAGCGGTGGCATCGGTTCCGGTGGCTGCCCAGAGCGGCTTTCAGACGGTCAGCCTGACGCAGGCGGCCGACCCCAATCGGGTCATGCTGCACCTCGACAGCGCCGCCCCCGACAAGATGCTGGCGGTGCTGGACCAGGCCGAACGGCTGCTCGACGAGGCGGAGCGGCAGGGGCGGGCGATGCAGCTTGAAATCATCGCCAACAGCCGCGGCATCGATTTGCTGCGCGCCGGAGTCAGCCCGCATGCGGCACGCATGGCGCGCATGACGCAGCGCCACGCCAACCTGAGCTGGGTGGCGTGCAGCCAGTCCATCGCCCGTTTCACGAACGACGGTGAAAAGGTCGTCCTGTTGCCTGCCACCCAGACCGCGCCGACCGCTATCGGCGAGATCATCACCCGGCTCCAGCAAGGCTGGACCTATGTCCGGGTTTGAACGCGCAACAGCATTTGCCTCCCTGCTGCTGACTTTGCTGTTGCCTGCTGCGGTTGCGGCCGCGCCGGTCAATCAGCTCGTCAACCATCCTTCACCCTATCTGGCGCTGCACGGCAGCGATCCGGTCGCCTGGCAGGAATGGAACGCCGAGACGGTCGCCCGCGCCAAACGCGAAAACAAGCTGTTGTTCGTGTCGGTGGGCTACTTCGCCTGCCACTGGTGTCACGTCATGCAGCGCGAAAGCTACAAGAACCCGCAGATCGCCGCGCTGCTCAACCGCGACTACATTCCGGTCAAGGTCGACCGCGAACTCAACAGCGGTCTGGACGATGCCCTGCAGACGTTCTCGGCCCAACTCAACGGCGTCTCGGGCTGGCCGCTGAATGCCTTTGTCACGCCCGAAGGCTATCCGGTCTTTGTCGTCCTCTATGCGCAGCCGGACGACTTTCGCAAGCAGCTGAATCACCTCACCCAACGCTGGGTTGCCGATCGTGCCGGGATCCGGGCCATGGCACGGCAGGCCTCACCCTCGCCCGCCGGAAAGCCCGTCAGCGTGCCGTTGACAGCCGAACGCAGCGCACGTGCCTGGCAGCAGTTTCTGGCCGGCGTGTGGCAAGAGGCGGACATGCTGCACGGCGGCCTGGGCCAGGTCGGCAAGTTCCCCATGGCGCCGCAGCTGCATGCCCTGCTGGAGCTGCAGTCGCGGCAGCCCGATGCCAGGCTCGCCGAGTTTCTGCGCATGACGTTCGACCAGATGGCCGCACGCGGCCTGCGCGACCATGTCGGCGGCGGGTTTTTTCGCTACACCACGGACCCTGAGTGGGATACGCCGCATTTCGAGAAAATGCTTTACGACAACGCGCACCTGGCCCAACTTTACTTGCGTGCGGCGACGGTGCTGCGCCAGCCGCGCTACCGCGAGGTCGCGCGCAACACGCTCGATTTCATGCACAACGAATTGCTGGATGCGAGCGGCGGTTTTTACTCCAGCACCTCGGCAGTCGATGACAAGGACCGCGAAGGGGCGACCTATCTGTGGGAGCCGGATGAACTGAAACGTCGCCTGTCGCCCGCAGCCTATGCCGCAGCGCGTCGGGTATGGCGTCTGGACCAGGCGCGCGAATTCGAAGGCGGCTATTTGCCGGCGGAATACCGCGCGCCGACAGCGGATGAGCGCCGGCTGCTGGCCGACGCCGTGCGCATTCTGCGCCCCCTGCGGCTGGCTCGCAGCCTGCCCAAGGACGACAAGCTGAACGCCGGCCTGAATGGTCTGGCGCTGTCGGCATTCAGCCAGGCCAGCCAGCTCGATCCGGCCTACCGCCTGCACGCCGACCGCCTGCAGCTTTTTCTGCTGACGCATCTGACCCGGGGCGGGCGCCTGGTGAAGGCGATGGCGCGCGGCCAGGTGCTGCCGGATGCCGAGCTGGAGGACTACGCCTACGTCGTTCAGGGCTTGCTCGACCATGCCGAGGCCACCGGCAACGGGCAATCGCGTGCCCGCGCACAGCAACTGGCGCACATCGCCTGGAAAACATTCTGGAGCGAGAAGGGCTGGAAACATGAAGCGCGACCCTTGCTGGCCACGCTGCAGTCCGAGCCGGCGCTGGCCGACGGCGCCCTGTATTCGCCATCCGAGGTGCTGGTTCTGGCCAGCCTGCGTTTGCCGGACTCGGCCCTGCAGCGGCTGGCGCGAACCGCTGCCGGCTGGCGCTTGCCTGCGATGGAGCAGGATGCGTTTGCCTATCCCACGCGCGTGCGGTTGCTGCAGGCGTTGTCAGAACCGGGCCGCGCGTCGCCCTAGTTGAGTTCGGGCTCCAGCGTGCGCTGCATGGGGCGCCGACCTACCTGAACTTTCAGATCCAGCGACTGCTGCTTGCGCAGCACCGTGAGCTGCGTGTGGTCGCCCGGCTTCAGTGCGGCGATCAGGTTCAGCAGCGTGGCCGAATTCGACACCTTGTTGCCGTTGACCGCCAGCAGAATGTCGCCGGGGCGGACGCCACCGGCGTCGGCCGGGCCGCCTTTCAGCACGCCCGCAATCAGCGCGCCTTCAGCGCTTTTCAGGTCGAAGGATTCGGCCAGTTCGGGCGTCATGTCCTGCACCTCGATGCCGACCCAGCCGCGCGTCACGCTGCCGGACTGGATGATCTGCTCCATCACCTGGCGCGCGATACTGACCGGAATGGCGAATCCGATGCCTTGCGAGCCGCCGGTGCGCGAATAGATCGCACTGTTGACCCCGACCAGGTTGCCTGCCGCATCGACCAGTGCGCCGCCCGAGTTGCCCGGGTTGATGGCGGCGTCGGTCTGGATGAAGTTCTCGAAGGTGTTGATGCCGAGACGGGTGCGGCCGAGCGCGCTGACAATGCCCGCAGTGACGGTTTGGCCGACGCCGAACGGATTGCCCACTGCCAGCACCCAGTCGCCGACCTGGAGGCTGTCTAGCTGGGCGAAGGTGATCGCAGGCAAGTCCTTGGCGTCGATTTTCAGGACCGCCAGATCGGTTTCGGGGTCGGCGCCCACCACGCGTGCAGGCAGCGTTCTGCCGTCCGCCAGCGCCACCTGGATTTCGTCGGCCGCTACGACCACATGATGGTTGGTAAGGATGTAGCCGTTTGCGCTGACGATCACCCCCGAGCCGAGGTTGGATACCTCGCGCGGGCGTTCATCCAGCCGGTCGCCGAAGAAATAGCGGAAGATCGGGTCCTGCAGGGCGGGGTGGGCGGGCGTGCGCACCTTTTGCTGGGTAAAGACGTTGACCACCGACGGGATCACTTTTTGCGCGGCCGGGGCGAAAGATTCGCTCGCGCTGCCCGTGCTTCCCGACGGCGCCGGCGCCTGCTGGATGGTGAGGCTCTGCTGTTGTGGTTGCCAGCGCACGAAGTCCGGCTTGAACAGGACGATGATGAACAGCACGCCGAGTGCCACCGTGGTGGATTGGGCGAAAAGCAACCAGAGTTTGCGCATAGTGATTAAATTCATGGACTTGGCGTGATTGCGCCTCAATTAATTATAACTCAGGGGCGACGACGCATCGTGGTAATGTCAAGATGGGCTTCCGGAAAGTACGGCATATTGGTTAGAATGACGGCTCTATCGAAACACGTTTAGGTTAGGTAAACATGAGCCAGGAAGTAGATGGGCAAAAAGTGGACGCACGTAAACGAAAATTCCTGATCGCCGCGACCAGCGCTGTTGGTGGGGTCGCAGTGGTAAGCGTGGCGTTGCCGCTGGTGATGAGCATGATGCCGAGCGCGCGAGCGCGCGCGGCAGGCGCACCGGTGGAAGTGGATATCGACAAGATCGAGCCGGGCATGCTGCTGACGGTCGAGTGGCGCGGCAAGCCGGTGTGGATCGTTCATCGCACCGAGGAGATGCTCGGTCTGCTGGACAGGCACGAAGATCAGTTGATCGATCCCAACAGCGAAATGCCGCAGCAGCCCGACTACGCCAAGAATGCCGCCCGTTCGATCAAGCCGCAATATCTGGTGGCGGTCGGTATCTGTACGCATTTAGGTTGCTCGCCCACCTTCCGCAGTGAAATCGGCGCGGCCGATCTCGGCGGCGACTGGCCGGGCGGCTTCTTCTGCCCCTGCCACGGCTCGCGGTTCGACCTTGCCGGGCGTGTGTTCAAGGGTGCGCCGGCCCCGACCAATCTGGTGATTCCGCCTCATCAATACCTCAGTGACGCCAGGTTGCTGATCGGTGTAGACGCAAAAGGAGCTTAATAAATGTCTGCCCTGCAAAAAATGATGGGTTGGGTCGATGATCGATTTCCGCTCACCTCCACTTACAAGGCGCACCTGTCCGAGTACTACGCGCCCAAAAACTTCAACTTCTGGTATTTCTTCGGTTCGCTGGCGCTGCTGCTGCTGGTGCTCCAGATTGTCACCGGCATTTTCCTCACCATGAACTACAAGCCGGATGCCGAGCTCGCCTTCGCGTCCGTCGAGTACATCATGCGCGACGTCGAGTGGGGCTGGCTGATCCGCTACATGCACTCCACCGGCGCCTCGATGTTCTTCGTCGTCGTCTATCTGCACATGTTCCGCGGCCTGATGTACGGCTCCTACCGCAAACCGCGCGAACTGATCTGGATCTTCGGCGTGCTGATTTATCTCGTGTTGATGGCCGAAGCCTTCGCCGGCTATCTGCTGCCGTGGGGCCAGATGTCGTACTGGGGTGCCCAGGTGATCGTCAACCTGTTCGCTGCCGTGCCTTTCATCGGTGAGGATCTGTCGATCTGGATTCGCGGCGACTACGTGATTTCCGATGCCACCCTGAACCGCTTCTTCGCCTTTCACGTCATCGCCCTGCCGCTGGTGCTGCTCGCACTGGTGGTGGCGCACCTGGTGGCGCTGCACGAAGTCGGTTCCAATAACCCGGACGGCATCGAGATCAAGAAGCACAAAGACCCGGTGACGCACATTCCGCTCGACGGCATTCCCTTCCACCCGTACTACACGGTGAAGGACATCGTTGGCGTCATCGTTTTCCTGATGGTGTTCTCGGCGATTCTGTTCTTCGCGCCGGAAATGGGCGGCTACTTCCTCGAGGCGGCCAACTTCGTTCCGGCCGACTCGCTGAAGACGCCCGAGCACATCGCGCCGCTGTGGTACTTCACCCCGTTCTACGCCATTCTGCGCGCGGTGCCGCCCTTGTTCGGCTCGCAGTTCCCCGGTGTGGTGGCGATGGGCATGTCGATCGTACTGATGTTCTTCCTGCCCTGGCTTGATCGCAGCAAGGTCAAGTCGATTCGCTATCGCGGCCCGATCTACAAGACCATGCTCGCCCTGTTCATCGTATCCTTCATCGGCTTGGGCTACCTCGGCCTGCTGCCGGCCACGCCGGTGGCGACGATCTTTGCCCAGATTTTCTCGGTGATCTACTTCCTGTTTTTCCTGTTGATGCCCTGGTACACATCGATTGACAAAACCAAACCGGAACCGGAAAGGGTGACTGGCTAAATGAAACGCTTGAAGAATTTCCTTTTCCTGCTGGCGGCGGCTCCCGTCGTGGCCTTTGCGGCCGGCCCCAGCGTTCCTCTCGACAAGGCGCCGGTCAACTTGACCGACAAAGAGTCCCTGCAGCGTGGCGCCCGCGTGTTCGTCAACTACTGTCTGAACTGCCACAGCGCGAGCGTCATGCGCTACTCGCGTCTGGAGGATCTGGGGCTGACCGAGGAACAGATCACGGGCAACCTGATGTTTGCTGCGGACAAGCCGGGTGAGACCATGACGATCGGCATGACCAAGGCCGATGGCAAGGCCTGGTTCGGCGCCACGCCGCCCGACCTCAGCGTGATCGCCCGTTCGCGCGGAGCAGACTGGCTCTACACTTACCTGCGTACCTTCTACCGTGACGACTCGACCGTCACCGGCTGGAATAACACCGTGTTCGACAAGGTCGGCATGCCGCACGCGATGTGGGACCTGCAGGGCGAAATGGCACCGGTCTACAAGACGCAAGACGGGCACGACGTGATCGAACGCCTCGAACTGGTCAAGCCCGGCAGCGTTACCCTGGCACAGTACGACGCCATGGTCGGCGACCTGGTCAATTACCTGGTATGGATGGGAGAACCCGCCCAGGTCCAGCGCAAGCAGCTTGGTGTCATCGTTCTGCTTTTTCTGGCAGTCTTCTTTGTGGTGGCCTATTACCTGAAGAAAGAGTTCTGGAAAGACATCCACTGAACCCGGCCACGCCGTTCGCCAACAGCCGGACTGTGTCCGGCTGTTGGCGTTTTAAGCATCAAACACACGCAACGCCACGCACCACCTTAGGGAGCCCCTGCCATGATGACCTTGTATTCCGGTAGCACCGATCCGTACAGCCACCGCTGTCGCATTGTCCTGTATGAAAAGGACATGGACTTCGAAATCATCGACGTCGACATGCACAACAAGCCGGAGGAAATCGCCAGCATCAGCCCCAGCGGCAAGATGCCGGTGCTGGTCGAACGCGATCTGATTCTGACCGAATCCAACATCATCAACGAATACATCGACGAGCGTTTCCCGCATCCGCAGTTGATGCCGCCGGATCCCGTCATGCGCGCGCGCGCGCGACTGGTGCTGTTCAACTTCGAACACGACCTGTTCACCCACGTCAACACGCTCGAGCACAGTCTCGGCAAGGGGTCGGACAAGGCACGCCTGGAAATCCGCGACAGTCTGTCGCAACTGACGCCCATCCTCACCAAGCAGAAATACCTGATGAACGATGAGTTCTCCATGCTGGATGTGGCCATTGCCCCGTTGCTGTGGCGCCTCGAACATTACAACATCGAACTGCCCAAGGTGGCGGCGGCAGTGCTCAAGTACCGCGAGCGCCTGTTCAGCCGTCCTGCCTTCATCAGCGCGCTGACGCCTACCGAAAAAGCGCTGCGCAAGTAAAGGCAGAACGGGTGGCCGAGATTTCAACCAAGCCCTATCTGATCCGCGCGCTGTACGAGTGGTGTGTGGACTCAGACTTCACCCCGCAGCTGCTGGTGGCGGTGGACGGCCGCACCCGCGTGCCGCCCGGCTTCGTCAAGGATGGCCAGATTGTGCTGAACATCAGTGCCGGCGCAACACGAAATCTCACGTTGGACAACGACTGGATCCAGTTCTCTTCGCGCTTCGGCGGCGTCTCGCACGAGCTTTCCATTCCGGTCGATCGGGTCATGGCCATCTTTGCGCGCGAGAACGGGCAGGGCCTGCATTTCGAACCCGTCGATACCCCCGAGCCGCCCGGGCAGACGCCGCCTCCCGCGCCGGACGATGCGCCTGTGCCGCCCAAGGGCAAGCCTTCGCTAAAAGTCGTCAAGTAATCAGTCAATCAAGCGTGCGGCATCGCTATAATGTCGCCCGTCGCCGCTTTAGCTCAGTTGGTAGAGCAACCGCCTTGTAAGCGGTAGGTCGTCAGTTCGAATCCGACAAGCGGCACCACACATTGCACGTTAAAAAAACCCGCATCTAGCGGGTTTTTTTATGGGCGCGACCCAAACCAGGCACTACTCGATCCCCAGGCGCTCCAGCCGGTAACGCAGGCTGCGGAAGGTGACGCCGAGCACGCGGGCGGCGGCGGTCTTGTTGTAGCGCGTCTGTTCCAGCGCTTCGAGGATGGCGACGCGCTCCATCTGGTCGAGGTAATCCTGTAACGGGTATTTGCTGCCTGACGCGCCATTGGTCGCGGGCAGGGCAGGGGCAAGGCTGAGATCGGCAGCGCTGATGTGCTGGTCTTCGCATAGCGCCAGCGCGCGCTCCAGGGTGTTTTCCAGTTCTCGGACGTTGCCGGGGAAGGCGTAGGCGCTGAGTGCCTTTTCGGCATCGCGATCCAGTTTGACCTCGCTGCCGCCGAGCTTGTCGAGCAGAAAGCGCGCCATCTCGGGAATGTCCTCGACGCGGTCGCGCAGGCTGGGCATGACCAGATCGATGACGTTGAGGCGGTAGTACAGATCCTGGCGGAAGCGCCCGGATTCGACCAGCGCGGCGAGGTTCTGGTGGGTGGCGCTGATGATGCGCACGTCGACCGGCTCTTCGGTGGTGGCGCCGACCTTGCGCACCTTCTTTTCCTGCAGCACGCGCAGCAGTTTCACCTGCATCGACAGCGGCAGGTCGGCGACCTCGTCGAGAAACAGGGTGCCGCCGTCGGCCGCCTGGAAAAATCCGTTGCGGTCGGTGTCGGCGCCGGTGAAGGCCCCTTTCCGGTAACCGAAGAACTCGCTCTCCATCAGCGTCTCGGGGATGGCGCCGCAGTTGACCGCGACGAAGGGCTTGTCTGCACGGTTGCCGAGCCGGTGGATCAGCCGCGCGGCGAGTTCCTTGCCGCTGCCCGACTCGCCGGCGATGTGCACCGGCGCCTGGGTGCGCGCGAGCTTGGCGATGCGCGCGCGGATGTCCTGCATGGTGGCGGACTGGCCGATCAGGTCGCTGGCGGGGTCCTCGGCCTGCATGGCCCCGGGGACTTTCAGTGCGGACTTGACCAGCGCGCGCAGCTGGTCGAGCGCCACCGGCTTGGCCAGGTAATCGAACGCGCCCGCCTTCAGCGCTGCGACCGCGTTGCCGGCATTGCCGTATGCGGTGATGACCGCCACCGGCACCGGCGCCGCCAGTGCGCTGGCGGCGGCGATGACCTCCAGCCCTTCGCCGTCGCCCAGCCGCATGTCGGTGAGGCAGAGATCGTAGTGCGTCTGTTTCAATCGGGCCTGTGCTTCGGCCACGCTCGCTGCGCGGTCGGTTTCCAGACCCATCTTGACCAGGGTCAGCTCCATCAGGTCGAGCAGGTCGGGCTCGTCGTCCACCAGCAGAATGCGCGGGGAAACCGCCACGGTCACTCGCCCCCGCCCAGGCTGAGGCGGAAACGCGCGCCGCCCGCACTGGGCACATAGGCCAGTGCCGCATGGTTGGCCTCGGCCAGTTCGCGCGCGAGGAACAGCCCGAGTCCGGTGCCCTGCGCATCGGTGGTGCAAAAAGGCTCGAACAGCTTGCCGCGTTGCTCCGGTGCCACGCCCGGCCCGTCGTCCGCTATTTCCAGCTGCATGCTGTTGCCCGGCATCTGCGCGTTGAAGCCGATACTGCCTGCCTGCTTGCGGCTGTAACGCCAGGCGTTGCGCAGCAGGTTCCACAGGATCTGGCGCAGGTGGTCGGGATCGAATTGAAAGCGCAGGGGTTCGGGCATGCTGACTATGACGGCGTCGGCCGGGATTTCTTCAGTCTGCCGCAGCTCGTCGATGAGCGCGGCGAGCGACGCGGCATCGAAACTGATCGGGTTGAGGCGGTCGCGCCGGTTGAGCGTCAGCACTTCTTCCACCAGGCGGTCGAGCCGCCGCGCGTTGTTTTCGATGATCGCGGTCAGCCTGGCCTGGGCGGGGTCGTGCGTGTCCTCGTGCAGCAGTTGCGCGGCATGACTGATGGCCGACAGCGGGTTGCGGATTTCGTGCGCGATGTTGGCGGTGAGCCGACCCAGTGCCGCCAGCTTCAGCCGTTGCGCCGCCTGCTCGGCCTGGCTCTGGTCCTCCAGCACCAGCACCCGGCTGTCGTCCGGCGTTGCCAGCGGAATGCAGCGCACCCGCACCTGCGCGGTCGGAGTGCTCAGGGTGGGCGCGGTGCCGGGGCCTACCTCCTGCGCCAGCCGTGCCAGTTCGGGCGAGCAGTCCTGCAGCAGGGTGACGCCGGAAATCACCGGCGCCGTGATGCCGAGCAGCGCCAGCGCACGCGGGCTGGCGTGGCGCACGACGCCGTCGCCGCGAATCGCCAGCAAGCCGTCGGGCGAGTTCTCGATCGCCAGTGCGTTGATGCGATTCAGCAGCGCGAGTTCGTCCGCCTGTTGCTGCGCCAGTGTTTCCGAGCGCAGCGCGCGCTGCGTCAGCGCATGCGCCAGCCAGCCGATGGCGAAATAGCCCGCGCACAGCAGGCCGATCTGGAAAAAGCTGTCTGTTCCATGGCTGCCGCCCAGGATGCTGAATCCGTGCTGCAGCAGCACGGCGATCGACGCCATCGCGGCATACAGAAGCGTCAGCCGACCGCTGCCGACCAGCCCGCCCGACGCGATGGAAATCACCAGCAGCAGCCCCAAGCCGCCCGCCAGTCGCTCGCTGGTGGTCATCAGCAGCGTCACGATGGCGATGTCGGCAATGATGTGGGCGGTCAGCTGGATCTGGAACCCGGGCCAGCGCGCGCGGATGCCGAGCACGAACAGCGCCGCGATCACCAGGTAGGCGTAGGCAAATCCCTGGAAGCGTTCGCTTGCGCCCAAGCGGAACAGGTCCGATTCGCTGAACAGCAGGCTGGAGAACACCAGCGCCGCCGCCAGGGTCAGGCGATACAGGTTGAAGTAATCGAGGCTGCGCCAGTGCGACGCGTAGTAGCCAGGTGTGGCCGGGCGGGGCAGGACGTCTGCCGGGGGGCTCATTTTTTACCGAGTTGTTTGTGTTCGGGCGTGCAAAAAAAGTCGCCGCCGGAATAGATGGCCTCGCTGCGCGGCATGTTCACGCCGCAATGCGCGCATTTCACCATGTTTTCGACGGCCTTCTCGCCAGCCGAAGCCGGTGGTTTGTCGAGCGAGCGCTGGTAATTACGGATGACCGCCCACACTGCGAAACCGACCACAAGCAACAACAGAATCTTGACCACGCCATCTCCCACGAAATTGGGCCCAGCATAGCATGGCGGTGCCCGGGACGGCTTGTCGCTGCTGCGTGGGGCGGGGCGGTTTGCACTTGTTTCAGGAAATCTGTGGGATGCTTCGGCTGCTTATGTGTCCGGCCCGATCATGACCATTTGACAATCAAACCGCCGGGCAATTTTGATTTGGCGATTAATGGGGCAAAATGCCCTGCGTTACGTTTGCCTTTTGCTCGCCCAAGGCACCCTCAAACCTGAATTCGCCCGCACTCAGACGGGACAGTCATGACCAAAAAAGCACTCATCACCGGCGTCACCGGCCAGGACGGCGCCTACCTCGCCGAGTTTCTGCTGGGAAAGGGCTACGAAGTCCACGGCATCAAGCGCCGTACCTCGATGTTCAACACCGACCGCATCGACCATCTGTATCAGGATCCGCACGAGGCCGATCGCAAGTTCATCCTGCACCACGGCGACCTCACCGACTCGTCCAGCCTGATCCGCATCATCCAGCAGGTGCAGCCCGACGAAATCTACAATCTGGCCGCGCAGTCGCATGTGGCCGTGAGTTTCGAGGAACCTGAATACACCGCCAACTCCGATGCGCTCGGCGCGCTGCGCATCCTCGAAGCCATCCGCATCCTCGGCCTGGAAAAGAAAACTCGCTTCTATCAGGCCAGCACCAGCGAACTCTACGGCCTGGTGCAGGAAACCCCGCAGAAGGAAACCACGCCGTTCTATCCGCGCAGCCCTTACGCCGTCGCCAAGCTCTACGCCTACTGGATCACCGTCAACTACCGCGAGGCCTACGGCATGTATGCCTGCAACGGCATCCTGTTCAACCACGAGTCCCCGGTGCGCGGCGAAACCTTCGTCACCCGCAAGATCACCCGCGCGCTGGCCCGCATCAAGCTCGGGCTTCAAGATTGTTTATTTCTCGGCAACATGGACGCCAAGCGCGACTGGGGCCACGCCAAAGACTATGTGGAGATGCAGTGGCTGATGCTGCAGCAGGAAACACCCGAAGACTTCGTCATCGCCACCGGCGTGCAGTACTCGGTCAGAGACTTCGTCAATGCCGCCGCCGCAGAGATCGGCATGAAAATCCGCTGGGAAGGGCAGGGCGTCGAGGAGAAGGGTTACGACGTCCACGGCAAATGCATCGTCGCCGTCGACCCGCGCTACTTCCGCCCAACCGAAGTCGAAACCCTGCTGGGCGACCCCAGCAAGGCCAAGAACAAGCTCGGCTGGACGCCAAAAATCACCTTCGATGAACTGGTGGCCGAGATGGTGCGCGAAGACCTGAAAGCCGCCGAGCGCGACGAACTAGTGAAGAAGCATGGCTACAAGGCCATGGACTACCACGAGTGATGTGATGGAACCCAACGCAAAAATCTACGTTGCCGGCCACCGCGGCCTGGTCGGCTCCGCCCTCATGCGCAACCTGCGCGGCAAGGGCTACGAGAACTTCGTCACCCGCACCCACGCCGAACTCGACCTCATCGACCAGGCCGCGGTCGAAGCTTTCTTCGCCACGGAAAAGCCGGACTACGTCTTCCTCGCAGCGGCCAAAGTCGGCGGCATCCACGCCAACAACGAATACCCGGCCGAGTTCATCCGCGACAACCTCGCCGTTCAGACCAACGTCATCCACGCGGCGTATACAAACAAGGTTAAACGCCTGCTGTTTCTCGGCTCCAGCTGCATCTACCCCAAGCTGGCGCCGCAGCCGATGCAGGAAGAACACCTGCTGACCGGTTCGCTGGAACCCACCAACCGGCCCTATGCACTCGCCAAGATTGCAGGCATCGAGATGTGCTGGGCATACAACCGCCAATACAGGACCCAGTACCTCGCCGCCATGCCCACCAACCTGTACGGCCCCGGCGACAACTACCACCCGGAGAACTCCCATGTCATCCCGGCACTGATCCGCAAGTTCCACGAAGCCAGGCTAAACGGCAGCTCCAGCGTCAGCGTCTGGGGCACCGGGCTGGCCCGCCGTGAATTTCTGTACAGCGAAGACATGGCCGACGCCTGCGCCTACCTGATGAATCTGTCCGATGAGCAGTTCGTTCCGCTCCTGGGGCAGGACCGCAACGATGGCCTGGCACCGCTGGTGAACATCGGTGTGGGCGAGGATCTCAGCATCCGCGAGCTGGCTGAAACGGTGAGGGACGTGGTGGGCTATCAGGGGACGATCGAATTCGACACCAGCAAGCCCGATGGCACCCCGCGCAAGCTGATGGACGTGGGACGGCTCAATGCCATGGGGTGGCGGGCCAGCACTTCCATGCAAAGCGGACTGGCTGCGGCGTATGCGGACTTTATCGCCAGAAACGGATGAGTCGTCGCATGTTTTTCGGCCATCGGGCCGGTTTTTGGCTATCAGAGGGATGACGTGAGAATTCTGTTGACCGGTGGGGCAGGCTATATCGGTTCGCATACCGCAATTGAGTCCATGCAAGCCGGACATGAGGTGGTGGTGTTCGACAACCTGTCGAACAGCAGCCCGAAGTCGCTGGAGCGGGTGGCGCAGATTGCGGGCAAGCCGGTGACGTTTGTGCAGGGCGATATTCGCGAGCGTGCGGAACTGCGCAAGTTGTTTGCCGGCCATGCGATCGATGCGGTGGTGCATTTTGCCGGACTCAAGGCGGTGGGCGAGTCGGTGGACAAGCCGCTGCTGTACTACGACAACAACATCGGCGGCAGCATTGCGCTGTTCGATGAAATGGCCGCGGCCGGGGTGAAGGCGGTGGTGTTCTCGTCGTCCGCCACGGTATACGGCGACCCCGCGACGGTGCCGATCACCGAGGGCTTCCCGCTGTCGGCGACCAATCCGTACGGCCGATCCAAGCTCTTCATCGAGGAGATGCTGCGCGACATCGCGCGCGCGGATGCGGGCTGGAACATTGCGCTGCTGCGCTATTTCAACCCCGTCGGCGCACACGAGTCGGGGCTGATCGGCGAGGATCCGCGCGGCATTCCCAACAACCTGATGCCGTATGTGGCGCAGGTGGCGGTGGGGCGCCGGCCGCACCTCAACGTGTTCGGAGGCGACTATCCCACGCCCGACGGCACCGGGGTGCGCGACTACATCCATGTGGTCGACCTGGCGCGCGGACATGTGGCGGCACTCAACACGCTGCTGCAATTGGGCGGGGTGCAGACCTGGAACCTGGGCACTGGTCGCGGGGTGAGCGTATTGGACATGGTGCGCGCGTTCGAGGCAGCCAGCGGGAAGGCGGTGCCGTACCGGGTCGTGGCGCGCCGTGCGGGCGATGTGGCGCAATGCTGGGCCGACCCTTCGCGCGCCGCGCGCGATCTCGGCTGGCGCGCGGAATACGACTTGCCCCGCATGTGCGCGGATGCCTGGCGCTGGCAGCAGGGCAATCCTGACGGGTATGTTTGAAGCAGGTGCAGGATTCAAGTCTGCTTGGCTTAGGCTGAATGAAATGAAGCCCGACACTGCGCACGTGCGACAGCCGTGCGGCGAGCGCAGATCGAAGTCCAATGCGTTGCTTGGCAGCCAAAACGACGCACTCAAAACATCGCTGTGCCTGGGCGAGCAGTCGATGCCGGATCGTTCGCTGTCAACCTGGTTTCGTTGACGGCATAAAATGATTGGCCGATGATTTTTAAATTGGGCTTTATTGTCCGAAATGCCGCGACCGTTAATCACAACAGGGAGTCCTCCATGCCGCAAACCAAGTTCCTGCTCGACGAATCAGAGATCCCCACCCATTGGTACAACGTGGTCGCCGACATGCCCAACCCGCCGGCGCCGCCGCTGGGCCCGGACGGCAAGCCAATCGGTCCAGAGGCGCTAACGGCGATTTTTCCGATGAGCCTGATCGAGCAGGAAATGACGGCCGAAAGATGGATCCCGATCCCGGAGAAGGTGCGCGAGATTTATCAATTGTGGCGCCCGTCGCCGCTGATCCGCGCGCACCGTCTGGAAGCAGCCCTGGGCACGCCGGCGAAGATCTACTACAAGTACGAAGGCGTTTCCCCGGCCGGCTCGCACAAGGTCAACACCTCGGTCGCGCAGGCCTATTACAACGCCGAAGCCGGCATCAAGCGCATCGCCACAGAAACCGGTGCCGGCCAGTGGGGCTGCTCCATGGCGCTGGCCGGACAGATGTTCGGACTGGAAGTACGCGTCTACATGGTCAAGGTGAGCTACGGACAGAAGCCCTACCGCCGCTCGATGATGCAGACCTGGGGCGCGGAGGTGTTTGCCAGTCCGAGCATGGAAACCAACAGCGGCCGTGCCGCGCTGGCCGAAGACCCGGACAACCCGGGCTCGCTTGGGCTGGCGATTTCCGAAGCGGTGGAAGATGCCGCCTCGCGTCCCGACACCAATTACGCGCTGGGCTCGGTGCTGAACCACGTGTTGCTGCACCAGACCGTGATCGGGCTGGAAGCGAAGAAACAGTTCGCGATGGCGGACGATTATCCGGACATGATCTTCGCCCCCTGCGGCGGCGGCTCCAACTTCGGCGGCGTGGCTTTCCCCTTCTTCGCCGACAAGGCGGCGGGCAAGAACGTGCGCCTGGTCGCGGTGGAGCCCGACTCCTGCCCGACCCTGACGCGCGGCCATTACGCTTACGATTTCGGCGACACCGCCAAGCTGACGCCGATGATGCTGATGTACACCCTCGGCCACGACTTCATGCCGCCAGGCATCCACGCCGGCGGCCTGCGCTACCACGGCGACTCGGCGCTGGTGTCGCAGCTCTACCACGAGAAGCTGCTCGAAGCGATCGCCGTGCCCCAGCTGGCTACTTTTCAGGCCGGCGTCACCTTCGCCCGCGCCGAAGGCATCGTTCCTGCGCCCGAATCCAACCACGCCATCGCCGCCTGCATCGACGAGGCCCTGCGCTGCAAGGAAAGCGGCGAAGCGAAGACGCTGTTCTTCAATCTTTCAGGTCACGGCCATTTCGACATGGCCGCCTACGACAGCTATTTCAGCGGCAAGCTGGAAGACTTTGCCTATCCGGAAGAAGCGATCAAGGCCGCACTGGAGCGCTTGCCGAAGGTAGGGTGACTTGCCGCCTGCCGGTGCATGCCGGTGGCAGGCTTGCCGCATGTCAGGTTGAGAGAAATGGTATCTGCGGTGAGAGGATCGCAGTTTCAACTGGCGGGTTCCCAGTGCTGCAGCTTCAGTTGCAGCGATTGTTGACCATTGTATTCGTTGGGCATGAGGGCGTAGACGGCGCGGATGCGGTCGGGCAGCGGGTCGGGGTGGAAGAAGCGCATGGCTTCGAACACTTCGCCATCGCGCGCGAGTTTGAGCTTGAGATGCTTTTCGCCGACGACGCGCTGTGCCATGACGTCGAAGGTGGCGGTGAACAGTGGGGCGGGAAAGCCTTGCCCCCAGACTGCGTGGTCGAGATCGATGGCGAGCTGGTAGCTGTGGTCGGCGGCATCGAGCTCGCCGTCGGTTTCGATCACGCCTTCCAGGTCGGCCGGATCGATCAGCTCGCGCACCACGGTTTCGAAGGCCTGGCTGAATTCGTCGTGGCGGCCGGCCGGCAGGCTGAGCCCGGCCGCCATGGCGTGGCCGCCGAATTTGAGGATGAGGCCGGGATGGCGCTTGTCGACGAGATCAAGCGCGTCGCGCAGGTGCAGGCCGGGAATGGAGCGGCCGGAACCCTTGAGTTCACCACTGTTATGCCCCGTAGGGGCGGTATCCAGTGGGGCGTTGCTGGCCAGCACGATGGTGGGGCGGTGGAACTTGTCCTTCAGCCTTGACGCGAGAATACCGATGACGCCGATATGCCAGCCAGGCTGGTAGGCGGTGAGGCTGTGGCTGTCGGTGGGGCTGAAGCTGGCAAGGATGGCGAGTGCCTCTTCCAGCATGTCGGCTTCGACGTCGCGCCGTGCCCGGTTGAGGGTGTCGAGCTGCTGCGCCAGTTGCTGCGCGGCGGCGGGATCGTCGGCCAGCAGGCATTCGATGCCGAGCGCCATGTCGTCGATGCGGCCGGCGGCGTTGAGCCGCGGGCCGAGCATGAAGCCGAGGTCGAACACGGTGGCGCGCGCGGGGTCGCGCGCGGCGGCGCGGAACAGCGCGTTGATGCCGGCGCAGGCCTTGCCCGCGCGCATCCGCGCCAGGCCGTTTTCAACCAGGGTGCGGTTGTTGGTGTCGAGCTTCACCACATCGGCGACGGTGCCGAGCGCGACCAGATCAAGCAGTGCGCGCAGGTCGGGTTCAGGTTGGCTGGCATACGCGCCGCGCTGGCGCAGTTCGGCGCGCAGCGCCAGCAACACATAAAACATCACTCCCACGCCGGCCAGATTCTTCGATGCGAAACCGCATCCCGGCTGGTTGGGATTGACGATGCAGGCGGCGTCCGGCAAGAAATCGCCCGGCAGGTGATGGTCGGTGACCAGCACCGGAATGCCGAGCGCGTTCGCTGCCGCCACGCCGTCGACCGCGGCGATGCCGTTGTCGACGGTGACGATCAGGTCGGGCTGGCGCTCGGCGGCGAGTTTGACGATGTCTGGGGTCAGACCATAGCCGTGTTCGAGCCGGTTGGGTACGATGAAGTCGACCTGTGCGCCGAGCAGGGTGAGGCCGCGCACGCCGACCGCGCAGGCGGTGGCGCCGTCGGCGTCGTAGTCGGCGATGACGAGCAGGCGCTTGTTTGCCGCAATGGCGTCGGCCAGCAGCACGGCGGCGCGCTCGATGTGCAATAGGCCGACGGGCGGCAGCAGCTGCGGCAATCGGTGCGCGACCTGCTCGGGATGGGTGACGCCGCGTGCGGCATACAGCCGCGCCCAGGCGGGCGCGAGGCCGGCCTGTTCGAGGGCGGTGCGGGTGTCGGCGGGGCAGGGGCGAGTGGTGACTGAGGGCATGGCGCGATGGAACGTCGTGTAATTAAAGCGTGGCGCGATTGTATTGGCAGAAGCACAGGGCAGGCGAATCGGGGATTGATTCAGAATCGGGTGAATTGCCGATTCTGTCTGTCGGACGCACGTAGTAACATGACCCCATGAGTCATCTACTCCCACTTTCCCGCGTGGCCAAGATGGTTGGGCAGCCGCGCCATACGCTGCAGGAAATGATCCGCAGCGGCACGCTGTCGACCTTCGACGGCATGGTTGAGCTCGACGAGTTGCTGCGTGCGTTCCCCGAGGTGGCATGGGACGACGATGCGGAGTTTCGCCGGGTGACCGAAATCAAGGACAAGGCGTTTGCCAAGCGGGTGCGTGAACGCGCGCTGCCGGACAAGGATGTGCTGGTGGCGCGGCTGAACGAACTGGGCGACGATTACGCGGCGGCGAAGGCCTTGCTGCTGCACTACGGCAATGTGATGACCTGGCTCGACGACAAGATCGACGAACTCGAGGAAAACGCGAGCGCCGAGACGCACCATGCGCTGCATACGCTACGCGCGTTTTTGTTGCGGAATCTGGCCGAAACACCACCGGATGCCGTGCTGGCGCAGGCGGTGATTGCACAGGAAAGGAAACTTAGACTCATGTCAGCGCATGTGACCATTCAGCCCAGTGGCCACGAATTCTTTGTGGACGGCAACGACACGCTGCTCGAAGCCGCGCTGCGCAACGGGGTGTCGCTCAGCTACGGCTGCAGCAACGGCAACTGCGGCGACTGCAAGGCGCGCGTGGTGTCGGGCGAAGTGAAGAAAGTCCATGCCCACGACTATGTGCTGAAGCAGGCCGAAAAGGACGCCGGCGTGATCCTGCTGTGCGCCTATGCGCCGGTGAACGACGTGGTGATTGAGGCCAATGTGGCCGAGGCGCGCGACATTCCTGTGCAGCAGATCGCCGCCAGGGTTAAAACGGTCGAAGTGTTCAATCCGCAGATCGCCGCGTTGCACATTCTGGCGCCGCGCAGCCAGCGTCTGCGCTACCTCGGTGGGCAAAGCATTCAGATCGAGGTCAACGGGGTGGGCGGGCGCTATGCAATCGCCAGTTGCCCGTGCGATGACCGCCACATCGAGGTGCAGATTCCGCGCCGTCCCGGTGATGCTTTTGCCGAGGCGTTGTTCACCACATTGAAAGCCAGCGACACGGTAAAGCTGGAAGGGCCGTTCGGCCAATTCGTGCTGGACGAAGACTCACCGCGCCCGGTGATTTTTCTCGCGTTCGGTGCCGGCTTCGCGCCGATCAAGAGCCTGATCCAGCACGCCATGTCGCTGGAACTGGCCGAGTCGATGGACCTGCACTGGCTGGCTGACGCAGCAGGCCATTATCAGGACAACCTGTGCCGCGCCTGGACCGATGCGCTGGATAATTTCAACTACACGCCGCACGCGCAGCGCGGCGACCTCGATGCTGTGCTGGCAGACATCGTGCTGGATTACCCCGACCTGCATCGCTTCGATGTTTATGCAGCAGGCACTACAACTCAACTGGATCAGGCGCGGGCGCATTTTGTGCGCCACGGCCTGCCGGAAGCACGCTGGTTTGCCGGGGCGATCGACATTTATTGAACCGGCTCAGACGGACTTGAAAGTGCCGATCCTCATGGCGGTTTCACCCGGCTTTCCAATCCCTGCTTGTGGAATGCGGCCCCGATAATGCTGCGGGTCTTGCTTTATCTGTGGGCACTTCCTGTGACCCTGTTCGGCATGCTGGTGGCGGTCGTCGTACGCAGCAGCGGCGGAAGCTTGCTGCGAGTGGACGGTGTGCTGGAGGCCGCGGGCGGCTGGCCGGCATGGGTGTTAAAGCGTGGTTTCCCTTTCAGCGGCGCGGTGGCGGCGATCACGCTGGGGCATGTGGTGGTGGGCGTGTCGCTGGATGCCCTGACGGCAACCCGCGCGCACGAGCGCGCGCATGTCAGGCAGTTCGAGCGCTGGGGGGTATTGCTGCTGGTGCTGTATCCACTTGCCGGCGCATACGCCTGGGCGCGCGGCGGCCACCCGTATCACGATAATGTGTTCGAGCGTGAGGCGCGGGCCGCAGAGTTTGCAACGCGTGACAAACCTGACCGGCCAGGCGCTGGGGCTCACTCTACCGGGCGGTGAACTCCTTCGCCGGGTTCGCCTGTGTCGGGGTCGATCCAGTCGGATATGCCTATTTCGTCCTCTGCCTCTTCCACCGTCTCGCCGGGTTCAAAGTCGCTTTCGGCGTTGTATTCCATGTCCTGTACGGCCTCCAGCATGCTCGCGAAGGGGCCATATTCCTCACCGGTGTCGGCGTCGATCCAGTAACAGCCATCGGGCCGCTCGATGATGCGGGTGTGGTCGTAGTCGGCTGGCGTTTCGGGTATGAACTGTTTCATGGGGCGTCCTCCGTGACCCAACTATAGGGCGCGAAGCCGGACAGGGCAAGCGTTACTCAGAACGTGCGACCGACGAAGGCCGGGCCGAGCAGCGCGGCCATGATCAGCACCAGGTGCGTCCAACTCCACAGGCGAAAATGCCTTACCAGTGCGGTGACCTCGCGGTTGGCAATCAGGAATGGCCGGCCATGCGCCGGCTGCCGCATGAGGTGGATGCCGTCTTTCAGGCGGATGTCGAGGTGGGCGCGGTCAACCTCATCGGCCGTGGCCTGGCGCGCGTGCGCCCATTCGTCGAGGCTGATTTCGCCGTCGCGGCTGGCGTCGAAGCGCGCCAGCAGGGCGGTCTTGTCGCGTTTCCATTCGGCCAGCAGGGTGGCGAGATCGGACTTTTTGTCGAGCATGGCGTTGGGGCCGCCCAGGGTGACGTGCTCGCCGATGACGTAAAGAGTTTCGCCTTCAATCAGGGTCCACTCTGTTTTGCGGTAGCCGCCCGTGTTTGAAACCTGCTTGCGCGAGGTGAGGATTTCGGCGCCGTCAGGATCGACAAGGACCAGGCCGCTGCCGTCGCTGATACCGAAGGTGTCGTGCGAGATACCGGATTCGACATATTCCAATCGGTCGCCGTTCTTGCGTTCGACGCGGTAGCGGTACCACAGGCAGGGCAGGCCGCTGATCGGGCTGACGAGGCCGGCGCCCGGCGGTTGCAGGCCGCGGCCGACCAGCTCGATATAGCCTTGCGGTGCCGAAGCGATGCGCGAAGTCGGCGTGTCCGCCACCGTTCGATAGCGCTTGAGGTTGGCGTGCCACGCCCAGAAGCTGGTCAGGCCGACCAGCGCAAAACTGATCTGCCAGCCGATGCGCGAGTGCAACTGGAAACCAAGCAGCAGAATGCGCAGGTTGCCGCCGCCCAGCGCGAGATTGGCGTAATCGTGCCGCCATTCGGCAGCCCAGCGCGCGCGGAGCATCAACTATTGAAGAGCAGTAGTGTCCGGTTAAATGAATACCTGTCGCCGCGAACGCCAGTTGCAGCAAGGCTTTCGAGCGATCAGGGGGTGTCCGCGATTTGAATTTCAGAAATGCCGTGGAACATTTTCGTGAAACAATTGACTCTTTTTCCATCGCCACACCGATAACCCATGCACCGTAACCTGATCCTCTGCAATCCTTCCGGGTTTGATCTATCCGGGATGAGCGATGAACATCGGCAGGACGCTGTTTGCACAGATCATGGAGTATGT